>CXWL01012498.1_pt1 | contig 26904 bp, 31 predicted proteins | sample 590931 | NCBI WGS metagenome assembly CXWL01 (sample SAMEA3498368, study PRJEB10139) | groundwater metagenome | biome: water well; material: biofilm material | place: Germany | collected 2015-04-27 | reverse complement strand
TTTTTGACGCGTGCGGAGCATAAACCCAGCGAATCCGGGGGGATGCAGGGAAAGGCGCGATCCCGCCGCTAGGGCAATTGCACTTGCCCCGAAAGCGCCCGGCTCGCCAGCAGGCTTAGTCCCCGTGCGAGTTGAGCTGGCGTTTGGCCGCCAGCGCCGCCGCGGTGCAGAGCGCTGATTGCTTGCGCAAACATCGCCAGCAGCGCGGGGGGGCATTGATCAGGGTTGGCGGTTTCCTCGATGAAGTCGGCAAGCGTCTTGGCGGAAGCGGCTAGGTGTGGCGCCTCGAAGGTGCCAGCGACCGTGTAAAGCTCGGTGGCGATACAGTGAATGCGCATAAGCGCAGCGCCGTCCCGCGCCTTGGCGTAGTCCGCGCACGCGACGCTGAGCGCTGAAACACCAGCAGCCATTTGCGAGCCTGCTTCGACTGCGAGTACGGCGAGCGCCGCTTCGGCGCCGGCCGCAGCTTCTTCAAAGCTCACGCCTGCCGGCGTATTGAGGCACTGAGACAGCCGAGAAACCTTCACCATATCTCAATCACTCCGGTCTCGACGGCCGCGTGCACCGGTTGGGGCGTCTCGGCGTCACGCATGCCAGGTCGTTTCGCAGCCCAAAGAATGCGTTCGAGCAGTGCGGCTGCAGAGAAGGGCTTAGCAAGAACGCAATCGACCTGCGCCTGCCGCGCCGCCTGCATGAGTTCCAGCGAGACCGACCCGGTGACGACAATAATCGGCGCGAATGCGGTGTCGCCGTAGCGGGGGTCGCGCAGGGCGGCGAGCGCCTGGAGATTCTCGGTGACGTTTGGGTAGGGGTCGCAAACGACCAGATCGACGGGCGCCATCTTGAGGCGCGCCAGCGCCATGGGAGCGCTTGAATACTCAAAAATCTCGCGAAAGCCGAACCCGAATACAACGCTGCGCGTGATTTGGAGCGAGAACTTGCTCGGATCCACAATTCCGACGCGGGCAGTGGAGAAGTTGAGGCGAACTGAGTCCGGGATCATGGGCGTGAGCGCTCGCAGCAGGCGTGCGCTCAGCTTTGGCAGAGAGGAGCTGGAGATTTGGTTAAGGCGGACGTCGCCGACGGGCGCCCTCAAGGCCCGGCCGTATTGCAGGGATCGAGGCGGAAGCCGCTGCTAGGCAGGAAATATTTCGCCGATTGCAGCCACTGGCTCGCCGCAAACGCACTCCACTTCTAGCCGAAACGCATGACCGGCTTTCCCAACACGTCGGCCCTCGGTGTTACGCCAAGGCCGGGCGCGGTCGTCGCCGCCATGCGCCCGTTCACTCGTGTGGGCGCGCCTTCCGCGATGCTCACGGTGACGTATGAGTTGAAGTCCGTGGCGGTGAATAGAAATTCAGGCGGCGTGCTGTGCGCGAGATGAGCAATTGCGGCGGTCACGATATCTCCACCCCATGTATCTTCGATGGTGAGCGCAATGCCGAGTTCAACGCACATATCTCTAATGCGACGCGCGCGCGTCAAACCGCCCACTTTGCTGATCTTCAGGTTGATAACGTCGGCCGCCTTGTCGGCGTGCAAACGACTGACCATGCCCACATCGTCAATCACTTCATCGAGGATGAATGGATGATCGGTGTGGCGCCTGACGGAGAGGCATTCCTCATACGTCAGGCATGGTTGCTCGATGTAGACGTCGATCTCGCGCACAGCTCTCACCACCCGCATGGCGTCGTGCATCAGCCAACCAGTATTCGCGTCGGCAACGAGTCTGTCCCCGGTTGTCAGCATTGCGGAGACAGCCCGAATGCGTTCCACATCCACATCAGGATCGCCGCCGACCTTGAGTTGGAAGCGCTTATAGCCTTCGGCGCGATACTGCTCCACCCGAGAGGCCATGAGTTCCGGCGCTTCCTGCGAGATAGCGCGATAAAGTACAAAGTTGGCGCCATAACGCCCGCCGAGCAATGTGGACACGGGTAGGCCGGCAACCTGCCCAAGGATATCCCAGCATGCGACGTCGAGCGCTGACTTGGCATAAGGATGTCCCTTGAGTGCGGCATCCATCGTTCTTGTAATACAATCGAGTTGAGTCGGGTCATGGCCGATCAACACAGGCGCCAGCTCGGCTATGCCGGCCCGCGCGCCCGCGGCGTAGGCTGCCAGATACGCCGGTCCCAACGGGCACACTTCGCCATGGCCCACGATGCCCGCATCGGTCTCGACGCGAACAATAGTCGAGTCGAATACTTTGACCGACTTGCCTCCGGACCATTTGTAGGATCCCTCATGGAGGGGGAGGTCTACCTGGTAGACCGCGATGGAAGTGATCTTCATTGCGTTTGCCCCGCTTCATCGCAATTCTGCCCTCGCCTGCGCGGGCGACCCTTGTTACCCCAACCCAAGCGGGTTTTGCTTCGCGAGCCGGTCGAACGCCATCAGGTCGCGCACTAGATCCTCAAGCTCATCGAACGGCACCATGTTCGGCCCGTCGCTGGGCGCGTTATCGGGATCGGCGTGGCTTTCTATGAACACCGACGCGACCCCGATCGACACCGCCGCGCGTGCCAACGCCGGAACGAACTGGCGCTCGCCGCCGCTGGTTTCGCCGCGGCCGCCCGGTTGTTGTACAGAATGCGTGGCGTCGAAAACAACCGGGGCGCCGAAGCTCTTCAGGATCGGAATCGCGCGCATGTCGGACACAAGCGTGTTGTAGCCGAAGCTCGCGCCGCGCTCGCACGCCATCACGTTGGGATTGCCCGAGTCGGTAATCTTGGCGAGCACGTTCTTCATGTCCCAGGGCGCCAGAAATTGCCCCTTCTTGACATTAATCGGCTTGCCGGTTTCCGCCGCCGCCACCAGCAGATCGGTCTGCCGGCACAGGAACGCCGGGATCTGCAGCACGTCGGCGACTTGCGCGACTTCGGCGCAATGCTCGGGCAGGTGCACGTCGGTCAGCACCGGCACGCCTAGCTTCATGCGGATTTCCTCGAAGATCGGCCCCGCCACCGAAAGCCCCGCGCCGCGCTTGGTGGAAAGGCTGGAGCGATTGGCTTTGTCGAAGCTGGTTTTATAAATGAAGCCCGCGCCGACGCTCTTGAACACGTCGCGCAAAAACTCCGCCGTCTCCAGCGCATGGCCACGGCTTTCGAGCTGGCACGGCCCGCAGATGAAGGTGAGCGGCAGCGCGTTGCCGATGTCGAGCGGGGAGGATTCGACGCGGGGGATGTGGATGATGGGGGAGGGGTTCATGGGGGTCCTTTAACTCAGGACTTAGGCCCACCGGTTCCTCGCCTCAAGCGGCCACGGGTGCGCCGGCTTTCTGACCCAAGCTCAATCCAATGTTTACCGAACGATGCCGGACTGACATTTTTATTGCTGGCATTTGTTCCATATTTGTTCTAAGGTGATGCATGGCCGAGTTGACCCAAATCGAGTGGACTGACTCCACCTGGAACCCCGTCACCGGTTGCACGAAGATTACGGCCGGTTGTGATTTCTGCTACGCCGAACGCTTCTCAGAGCGTTTCCGAGGCGTGCCAGACCATCCCTTCGAAAATGGTTTTGACCTCACGCTGAAGCCTGATCGGGTGACCCAGCCGCGGCGCTGGCGTCAGCCACGTCGCATCTTCGTCAACTCCATGAGCGATCTCTTCCACAAGGAAGTGCCGCGAGCCTTCATCGACTCCGTGTTCGACACCATGGAGCAAGCGGATTGGCACACCTATCAGGTGCTGACGAAGCGAAGCTCGTTGATGGCGCGTTATCTTCGCAATCGATACGACGGGGAATTGGCGCCGGCGCACATCTGGCTTGGCGTGTCCGTTGAGGACGCAAAAAACGCGGTGAGGATAAGGCACCTTCAAGCGGCGCCGGCGGCGGTGAAGTTCGTCAGCTTTGAACCGCTGCTTGCGTCCGTGGGCGCCGTCGATCTCAAGGGTATTCATTGGGCCATCGTCGGCGGCGAGAGCGGGCCGCGCTCGCGCACGATGGAAAAGGAGTGGGCGATTGAGATTCGCGACCTCTGCCGAAAAGCCAAAGTCGCCTTCTTCTTCAAGCAGTGGGGCGGCGTGCGCCCAAAATCCGGCGGGCGCCTACTTCAAGGCCGCGAGTGGAATCAGTATCCTAAGGTTGCAAAGCGTGGCGGGAGCGCCAGCGTCGCCGCGTAGAGGTGATCTGTGGATGAAGTCTATGCGCGTCGAGAGCAGACGCTAGCCAAGCACTACATCCTGCGCCGCTATCTCCAAGCGCTCGCGTTCAAGGTTCTTCGGTTTTGGGACATCACCTACATCGACGGCTTTTCGGGCCCGTGGAAGAGCAACACCGAGGACTATTCCGACACGTCTTTCATGATCGCGATGGAAGTTCTGAAGGACGCTCAAAGGGTCATCTTCGAACAGGAAGGCGTGCGCCGGAAAATTCGTTGCTACTTCTCTGAGAAGGACCCTGACGCCTACGCCCAATTGCAACAAGCAGTCGCCGGTTTTCACAATCCCGCTGAGGGCTTCGAAGTGAAGACCTTTTGCGGCCCTTTCGTTGACACCGTTGACGACGTGCAAGCCTTCATCGGGCGTTCATTCCCTTTGATCTTTATCGATCCAACCGGATGGACCGGCTACCCGTTCGAAAAGGTCAAGCCGCTATTTGCCCGGCCCAAAGTCGAAGTGCTGATCAACTTTATGTACGATCACGTCAACCGCTTCGTCGCCAGCGAAGACCCCGAAATCATCGCGCACTTTGACGAAATTCTTGGTGGCCCGGGCTGGCGAGAGCGCCTTGACCCAAATCTCAGGCGCGGGCCGGCGGTCGAGAAGCTATTTCGGCAAACGCTGAAAGCCGTCGGTGGATTTGACTTCGTCGTGTCGACGAAAATCGACAAATCCACGGTTGATCGCCCGCACTTCTTCATCGTGTATGGCACCAAAAATCCCGCCGGCCTGAAGGTTTTCCGCGACACCGAATACGCGGCGCTGAAGCAGCACGCCAAAAATCGTGCAAACGCAGAGGAGCGTGAACGGTCCGAAAAAATGGGTTCTGACGATCTGTTCGCTGGCGTCGAGGCTGAAGTTCAAGAAGCCTCGTTCGAAGATATCGTCGCCGATCAAAAGTCGCTCGCGTCGGAAGACCTCGTGGCGACTATCACCGAATTTGGCCCGGTCCACTTCAAGCAGGCCGTTGTGAACTTGCAGCAGGCTTACATGCTGCGTGAGATTCACATCAAAGATATTTGCTGCGACCTGGCTGCTGATGGCGTGCTCCAGCCGTCTTGGGTGATCGGAAGGCGGAAGAAACCCCAAGGCGGTACGATATTGACGCTGGCGGTGCGCCAATCATGACGACCGTCGTAGGCTGTTCCTGAACACTCAAACTACCCCCACCCCCCAACCTCACCCCAGCACACACGGATGCGCCTCCGCCGCGGCCTTCGCCGCCAGCCATTCCCGCAGCAGCACTGCATCCGCATTAGCGCTGCGCCCCGCGGGCCAGGCCAACCGCTACTGAAAATCGTCGCGCACCGAGGTGTCGAACGGCGCGACCAGCCGTCCGGCGCGTAATTCGTCGACCACCAGCCAGTGGCGGCCGAGCGCTATGCCTTGGCTGTCGAGTGCGGCGGCCAGCATCACGCCGCCCGGTGTTTCTGGTCGCGGCATTGCCGGTGCTGAGCTTGGGCGCGCAGATCGTGGCGTGACCCCGGCGGGGCCTCCCCCCATTGCCCTGTCCTCCCCAAACCTGGGAGATCGGCGGCCCTCGCTCATCGCCCGTGCAGTGGCGCTTGATGACAGCACGCCTTCGGCGTGCTTTGAGCGGTAATGCCTGCCCCGCCGGTTTCTTTTTTTGTGTCTCGGTTTCCCAACCCGTCCGAGACTTTCATCCAGGCCCAGGCGGAGGGGTTGCTCGCGCGCGGCTTCGCGGTCGAAATCGTGGCTCTGGCCAAGGGCGACGAGGTAACGCTGAGTGGTATTTTGGCGCGCTGGCCCGACGCGCTCCAGGTCCGTTTCGTGCCGATTCCGAAGACGTTCGGCGCGCGGCTTGCGGTTTTGCCGGGCGTTCTAGGCGCGGCGAAAGCGCGGGCGGCGTTGGACGTCGCTCGCTTCGGCGAGGAGGCGGCGTCGTTACGTTTGCCGCTGGCGGCCGCTCGCTGGCCGAAGGGACAGCCGATGCGCCGGGTTTGGCTCGCCCATTACGGGCGATGGGGTGCGTTTGCGTGCCGATTGCGTGAGCTTGGGTTGATCGATGGCCCGATCGCCACCGTGTTTCACGGCAAGGACATGTCGGCGTATCTGGACCGGCGGCCCAACGCCTATGCTCACCTCCTGCGCCACGGCGATCTGCATCTGCCGATCAGCGATGTCTGGCGCGAAAAGCTGCTCGGGCTCGGCGCGCCGGTGGAGCGAACCTTGGTGCACCGCATGGGCGTCGACGTTTCGCGCTTTGTCGAAGCGCCGCGCACGCTGGCGGCGGGCGAGCCGGTGCGCTTCATCGGCGTTGGGCGCATGGTGGAGAAGAAGGGCTTCGACGACGCCATCGCTGCTTTCGCGGCGTTCCGTGCTGCGCCGGGCGCGCCGAGTGCTACGCTGACGCTAATCGGAGATGGCGCACTGCGCGCTTCGCTTGAGGCGCAGGCGCGTGGCCTGGGATTGGGCGGCGCGGTGCGGTTCGCGGGGCTTTTGCCGCACGCCAAAGTAGCGGAAGAACTGGCGCGCGCGCATGTGTTCGTATTGTCCAGCCGTACGGCGCGCAGCGGCGATATGGAGGGGATTCCGGTGGCGCTGATGGAGGCGATGGCGCAAGGCATGCCGGCATTGGCGACGCGCCATTCCGGCACGCCAGAATTGGTCGAGCACGATGTTTCGGGCTTGTTGTGCGCCGAAGGCGACCGCGCAGGGCTCGCCGCCAATATGGGCGCGATGGCGCGTGCGCCGGAGCGCTGGCCAGCCATGGGCGCGGCCGGGGCCGCCAAGGTGCGCGCCGAGTTCGACCTCAATGTCTGGAACGACAAACTGGCGGAGCGGCTGAGGGCGCTCTATGGAAAGTCATGAACGATATCGTCAACCCGATCGCCGCGATCGCCGCGGGTCAGGAAACCATCCTCGCCGAGGCGCGGGCGTTGGAGCTGTTGGCGCAGGCGCTTGGCAATGGGCTGAATGAACCGTTCGTGCACGCCGCGAGGCTGCTCGCCGGCGCCAAAGGCCGCGTCATCGTTTCCGGCATGGGCAAGTCGGGCCACATCGCCCGCAAGATCGCGGCGACCCTCGCCTCCACCGGCACGCCGGCGCAATTCGTCCATCCAGCAGAAGCCAGCCATGGCGATCTCGGCATGATCGTGGAAACCGATTGCTTGCTGGCGATCTCTCGTTCGGGCGAAACGGCGGAGCTTTCCGACCTCTTGTACCATTGTCATCGACTGGGCGTTCCAATCATCGGCATGACGTTCAAGCCGCAATCGACGCTCGCGCGCGCTTCTACTGCGGCGTTGGCGATGCCCGATTGCGGCGAAGCCAGCGAGGAAGCGCCCGCGCCGACGATTTCCACGACCATGTGCCTCGCGCTCGGCGACGCGCTGGCGGTGGCGCTGTTAAAAGCGCGCGGCTTCAATAAGGACCATTTTGGCGCCATCCATCCCGGCGGCAAACTTGGCGCAGCCTTGAAGCGAGTGCGCGACATCATGCGCGTGGGCGCGAGCGATCCGCTGATCGGGCCTGAGCTTTCCGTGCCCGAAGCGCTCAAAGCCATGAATGCCGGCGGCATTGGCGCGGTCGGCGTGATCGAGAACGGCACGCTCATCGGCATCATCACCGATGGCGATCTACGTCGCCGGCTGACGCCAGAGATGTTTGCGAAAGACGCGCGCGCGCTAATGACGCCGGCGCCAAAGACGATCGCTCCAGACGCGCCAGTGGCGGACGCCATCGCTATTATGCACGAGAAGCGGATTACGCTGTTGTTTGCGGTCGAAGAGGGAAGGCCGGTGGGCGTGGTGCACATGCATGATCTGCTCGCGGCGGGGGTACGTTAGGGTGTTGTACAAAACACTCTTGGGCTGGGAGACTCTCCGTCATTCTGGACGCGCGGAACGCGCGATCCGGAGCCCAAGGGATTGTAGAAAGCGGTTGTGGCCCCAGGTTCCGCCTCTGGCGGCCTCGGAAGACGGCGTGTGTGATTGTCGGGGAGGTATTGTGCACCACATAGCGAAGCTCATTCTGGCGTCCTCATTGTTGTTTGCACCGACTGCGAACGCGCAGATGCCTCCGGCGGCATTTGCCCCTGGCGTTGAGGTCTCCATCGCCCAAGTCCTCCCCCACATGCTCGCCTGGCGGCGGGATTTTCATGAGCATCCGGAGCTCTCCTACGAAGAAGTCCGCACGTCACGTATCGTCGCCGCGCATCTGCGCTCGCTGCGCCTCGACGAAGTCCGCACAGGCGTGGCGGTGACCGGCGTGGTCGGCGTGCTGCGCGGGGGGCGGCCTGGGCCAGTGATTGCGTTGCGCGCCGACATGGATGCGCTGCCGGTGACCGAGGAGGTGGACTTGCCGTTCGCCTCGCGCGTGCGCGGCCGCTACAATGGCCAGGACGTGGGAATCATGCACGCGTGCGGGCACGATACCCATGTCGCGGTGTTGATGGCGGCGGCGAGCGTGTTGGCTGAGCGCCGCGCGGAACTCGCCGGCACGGTAGTCTTTGTGTTTCAACCGTCAGAGGAGGGCGCGCCTCCGGGTGGCCTTGGCGGCGCGCGGCGCATGCTGGCTGAACAAGTGTTCGGCGACTTGCATCCTGAGGCGATTTTCGGCTTGCACGCGTGGCCGCAGGCCAGCGGCACCGTGAAAATCATGCCCGGGCCCTTCATGGCCGGCTCCGACCGCCTGCGCATCAGCGTCATCGGCCGGCAAACCCACGGCGCCCAGCCCCATCGCGGCATCGATCCGATTGTGATCTCATCGCAGATTATCAACGCACTGCAGACCATACCCTCGCGCCAGATGGACGCGGTGGGCTCGCCCGTGATCGTCACCATTGGCTCGATCCATGGCGGCGTGCGCTACAACATCATTCCCGACCGCGTGGAGATGGAGGGTACGATCCGTTACCTCAATCCGGAAACGCGCGACGATCTCTACGCCCGCGTTCGGCGCACGGTCGATGACATCGCCGCCAGCGCGGGCGCCACTGCCGAGGTCTCCATTGAGTCCAACGCGATCCCCGTGGTCAATCCGCCGGACCTCACAGCCCGGGCGCGGGCGGCGTTGGCGCGGATGCTGGGGGAGGGAAGCGTCCAAGGCGGCGCCCCAGGGATGGTCGCGGAGGATTTCGCCTTCTTCCAGCAAGCGGTTCCCGGCGTATTTTTTTACTATGGGGTCAACCCGCCCGGCGTTTCCCCCACCGAGGCCGCGCCAAACCATAGCCCGCGCTTCTTCGTGCACGAGCCGGCGATGGAAACCGCCTTGCGCGCGATGCTGGCGGTGACTTTGGATCGCGTCGACCCCGCGCAGCCTTGACTCGACGCCCATCGCCGCGCCCTATAGCGGCGGACCAAGGTCGTGACGGCCCGACCTGCGCTTTGCTGCGCCGGCTTTCGTTCTTCCAGCCCAAGGTCCACCGCGGGGTCGCTTGTGGCCTCCCGGCGCAGTTTCGAGGAAAGTGAAATCATGGCTACAGGCGTCGTTAAATGGTTCAACATGGCGAAGGGTTTCGGGTTCATCGCCCCCGACGAAGGCGGTCAGGATGTTTTCGTGCATGTGAGCGCGGTGGAGCGCTCGGGGCTCACCGGCCTGCGCGAAGGCCAAGCGATCAGCTTCGACGTTGAAAACGACCCGCGCAAGAACAAGCCCTCCGCGGTCAACATCAAGCCGATCTGATCCATCGTCGGCTTTTGAACATTCGGTCGCCGCGCGGTTAGCCCGTGCGGCGATCTTGCTTTGAGGTTTTCATGAACGCCCCGTTTCGACTCTATGGCGCCGAGCTTTCTCCCTACTCGGTGAAAGTGCGATCCTATCTCCGCTTCAAGGACATTCCGTTCGAATGGCTGCAGCGCAATCAAGCGCGCCAGGAAGAATTCGCGCGCTACGCCAAGCTGCCGCTGATTCCGGTGCTGGTCGACGCCAGCGAGGCGGCGATGCAGGATTCAACGCCGATCATCGAAGCCCTGGAAGCGCAATTTCCCGAGCCCTCGATCACGCCGGACGACCCCGCGTTAGCGTTCGTGTCGGCGCTGCTGGAGGATTATGCCGACGAATGGCTCAACAAGGCGATGTTCCATTATCGCTGGACCTATCCCGCCGACCAGGAGAGCGCGGCGCGTCGCATCCTCGCCATGATGTTCGAGGGCGCGGAGGCGCCGGACGGCTTGGAGGAGAGCATCCGTGTACGCATGGTGGGGCGCTTGCACCATGTCGGCTCGACGCGCGAGACCGCGCCGACGATCGAGGGCTCGTTTGTACGCCTGCTGGGACTTGTCGACCGCATGCTCGAAGGCCGCTCCTATCTGTTCGGAGGCCGACCGTGCTTGGCCGATTTCGGCTTGGCGGGACAATTCGCACAGCTCTTGTCCGACCCCACGCCCGGCGCGCTGATCAGAGAACAAGCGGCGAACGTGGCGCGCTGGGTGGCGCGCATGGAAAACCCACGCGTTGAAGGCGCCTTCGCCACACTTGAATCCGTGCGCGAGCCGCTCGCGGAAGTGCTGCGCGCGGAGATCGCCGGCGCTTATCTCGTCTGGATGGCCGCGAACGCTGACGCCGTCGCCGAGGACGCGACAAATGTCTCCGTCGAAATCGCTGGCGCCGTGTTCACGCAGAAACCGCAGCGTTACGCCGCCAAGGCGCTGGCGGAATTGCGCCGCAAGCGCGCATTGGTTTCGGAGAACCCATCGCTCGCGGCGCTGCTCGGTGAAGCCGGCTGCGACGCGGTGTTGTTGGGGGTTGTGTCGGAAGCGGCGACGGGTGGCCAGGACGTTTCCAGCGACGACGACGACAGCGACGCCGAGGAATAGCCCGCAAGGCGCGGGCGCAAGCGCCCACTTACTCTCGTTCCGTAAATATCCACTTCCGTCATTCCGGATCACGCTCCGCATCCTCGGCTCTTGGTAACGGCACTTGTACAAAAAAACGGCGCCAGAGGCGCCGCTGCAGTCTCGGGGGGATGTGGGGCTCGCCGCGCGGCGCGGGGGGAGGGAATGGCCGCGCGGCGAGCAGGAAGCGGGTATTATGCCGCTTCTGTCTCGTCGTTAGCCGCTTGCGCTTCGACCACTCTGGCTTTCGCCTTAGGTGCGCCTGCGGTTACATTCGCAATCTCGATTTTTCGCGGCTTTAATATGTCCGGCAGCTCGCGAACCAGATCGATGGTCAAGAGCCCGTTCTCCAGCTTGGCGCCAGCGACGCGCACGTGGTCGGCGAGGCCGAAACGGCGCTCGAACGAGCGTTCGGCGATGCCGCGATGAAGGAAATTGCGCGGTGTTTCCGGCTGTTTGCGGGCGCCCGAAACGGTCAGCGAGTTTTGCTTGAACTCGATAGTGAGGTCGTCCTGCCCGAAGCCGGCGACCGCAAGTTCGATGCGGAACGCATCTTCGCTTGCCTGCTCGACGTTAAACGGGGGGTAACCAGGCGCAGCGTCAAGGCGCGCGGCCTGATCCATCAAATTGGCGATCCGGTCGAAGCCGACCAGAGTGCGGTAAAGTGGGTTGAGTTCGTTGGCGTTCATGATTGTCCTTCCTTTCAAGCGACATCAAGCGCTCCCCAATTCGTGGCCCAATTCGCGCCTCTGGGGAGCAGGAAAAGGCCAGGTTGTTTCGCCCCGAAGCGGCGACGTTTTCCTTGCCCGTACGGCCCCGACTGGGCGCCATACGATTTTGAGATGGGTTCGACAGCGGCAGGTTCAAGAGCTCCGCTTTGACAAAACGCCGCGCACGCCATAGCGCACCCATATGCTGACACGACGACGCGCAATACTCAGCGGGCTGGGGATTTTGGGTCTCGGCGCCTGCGGGAAGTCCCAGCCTGATAAGCCGCCGCCGCCGGCGCGCGGTTCGCTCGCCTGGGCCATAGCCGGCAATTGGCGGCTCGATCGCCGCCGCGACCGCTACCGCCACCCGCTGCAGACACTGCTGTTCTGGGGATTGAGCGGCGACATGACGGTGCTCGAAGTTCTGCCGGGCATTGGCTGGTACAGCTCTATCCTCGCGCCGTTTCTCTCCGCCAATGGCGGCAAGCTGATCGCTGCGAGTTTCGATCCTGAGGCGCCCTCGCAGGCGCAGCGTGAAGTGCTGGCCGCGTGGGAGGCGAGATTCGCTCGTGATGTCGCCCGCTACGGAGAAGTCGAGCGTACAATTGTGGCGCGCGGACGCGCGCTCGCGCCCGCAGGAAGCGTCGATCTCGCGATCGTCGCCAACACCGTCAACACCATGATGGCGGAAGGCGTGGCCGAGCGCGTGTTCGCTGACATTTTCACGGCGTTGAAGCCCGGCGGCGCGCTCGGCGTCGAACAACACCGCGCCGCATCCTCGCGACTGCAATCTCCTAACGCTGACACGGGTTACGTTACCGAAGCCTATGTTCGCCTGCTGGCGCAGGAGGCGGGGTTCGAATTCGTGGCCGCAAGCGACGTCAACGCCAATCCGCGCGACACGCGCAATCACCCGTTCGGGGTGTGGACGCTGCCGCCGACCTTGCGCACCTCCCCCCTGGGACAGCCCCCTGACCCGGAGTTCGACACCACCCCATTCGAAGCGATCGGCGAAAGCGACAGAATGACGCTGAAATTTCGCAAGCCGATCCCGTGATCGCCCACCCTGACGGTCCGTCACCCTTGCAGGGATCGCACTCCTGGTGTGTAAGGGGCCGATCAGGAGGAGAGCCCCAATGACTTTCGACGAAATCCTCGGCCGTTTTTCCAGTTCCGGCGTCACGGTCCCCGGCAAGAAGGTGAAGTTCGATTTCGGCGACGCTGGAAAGATCTTCCTGGATGGCGGCGCGGGCAAGGTGTCCGCTGAAGACGCCGCCGCCGACACCACCATCAAGGTGAAACTGGAAGATTTCGTCGATATGGCGGGCGGCAAGCTCGACCCGACGTCCGCGTTCATGCAGGGCAAGCTCAAGGTTGAAGGCGACATGGGCGTGGCGATGCAGTTGCAAAGCGTCATGGCCAAGCTTCGCGGCTGAGGGCGCGCACGATGGCCTTCGTCCGCGTCCCCGGCAACGACCTTCCGGACGGCGCGGAGGAGCATTGGCTCGAGGGCCGCGGCGGCGTAAAGGTGCGGGCGTTTACCGCGCCCGCTATGCGTTCGCCAGCGCGCGGCTCGGTGATCGTGGCCCCGGGCCGTACGGAATTCATCGAGAAATATTTCGAAGTAATCCGCGAGCTGCAGGCGCGCGGGTTCGCCGTGTTCTGTATCGATTGGCGCGGGCAGGGTATGTCGGGCCGCGAGGTCGGCGATGGCGTCAAAGGGCACTTCGCCAGCTTCGACGATCCGGTGAACGATCTGGCTACCGCGTTGAAGCTTTGCGCCGCGAAGCTGCCCCGGCCGTACATCGGGCTGGCGCACTCGATGGGCGGCGCGATCTTACTGCGTGCTATGCAGACGCGTCGCGTAGAGTTGGAGGCCGCTGCGTTCTCGGCGCCGATGTGGGGCATCGCCAAACTCGGAAAGATGGCGAAGGGCTATTCGCGTTTCATGGTGTCGGTCGGGGGCGGTGGCATGTTTGCGCCAGGCGTGAGCCGCAAATGGACGCGCGAGCCGTTTCGCAAAAATCCAGTCACCCATGACGAGACGCGTCACGGGCGGTGCCAGGATTTGATCGCGGAGGAGCCGAGGCTTGCGCTGGCGGGCCCAACGATCGGTTGGGTGGCGGCCGCCGCGGATGCTATCGATGCGATCTCGCAGCCGTCCGCCTCCGCGCATCTGCGTATCCCGATCCTGGTCGCGACCGCAGGCAAAGAGCAATTGGTGGACAATACCAGCCATGCTGCGGTGACCGCGCAATTGCCCGAAGCGACCCACATCAGCATTCCAAGCGCTCGCCATGAAATCCTGATGGAAAAAGACGAAATCCGCGCCCAATTCTGGGAGGCGTTCGATCAATTGGCCGCGCGCGTCGCGCCGGTGGGATAAGCAACAGGAGGCCGCCATGGCCGGAGAATTGGTGCTCGTAACCGGCGGTTCGGGTTTTATCGGCGCGCATTGCATTCTACAGCTGCTGGCGGCGGGATATCGCGTTCGCACGACCGTGCGCTCGCTTTCACGCGAAGCGGATGTGCGCGCCATGCTCAAGGTCGGGGGCGCTGAGCCCGGCGAAGCGCTCAGTTTCGCCGCCGCCGACCTGATGAGCGACGCGGGTTGGGCTGATGCGGTCGCTGGTTGCACTTACGTGCTGCATGTGGCCTCGCCCTTTCCCCCCGCTGCGCCCAAGCACGAAGACGAATTGATCGTCCCCGCGCGCGAGGGCGCGTTGCGGGTGCTGAAGGCGTCGCGCGACGCGGGCGTGAAGCGCGTGGTGTTGACCTCATCCTTCGCCGCTATTGGTTATGGCCAGAAGTCGCAGGCCGAGCCGTTCACCGAGGCAAACTGGACCAACCCAGACGGCGAGGACGTGCGCGCCTACACCAAGTCCAAGACGCGAGCCGAGCGCGCGGCCTGGGATTTCATCGCTCGCGAAGGCGGAGCTTTGGAACTCTCGGTGGTCAATCCCGTGGGCGTATTCGGACCGGTGCTGGGCCCGGACTACTCAACTTCGATCCTGCTGGTGCAACGTTTGATGGATGGCGCCATGCCCGGCTGCCCTAACCTCTCGTTTGGCATTGTTGATGTCCGCGATGTGGCGGACTTGCACTTGCGCGCGATGACCAGTCCGGCCGCCAAGGGCGAGCGTTTCCAGGCCGTCGCTGGTGACTTTCTCACCATCCAACAGATCGCGCGCCTCCTGAAAGCGCGCATGGGCCGTGCGGCGCGGCGCGTGCCGACCGCCGTGCTGCCAAACTGGATGGTGCGCTTGGCGGCCGCGCGCGATCCGGCAGTCGCGCAGATCGTGCCGGAGCTTGGCAAGCACAAGAACGGCTCGAACGCAAAGGCGCGAAACGTGCTCGGCTGGGCGCCGCGCAGCAACGAAGTGGCGCTGGTGGCGACTGCTGAAAGCCTGATCGTGCTGGGGCTCCTGCGGGATTCTCCAAACAAGGCCGCCTGAGTGTCGAAAGTAGCCGCGGTTGAACGTCAACAGAATGAGGGCAAGTCGCCAACTGGAGACGGAAGATGCGCTATATGATCCTGATCTACGGCAAAGAATCGGACTGGGAAGACGTCTCGCCCGAACGTGCAGGCGAAATTATGGGCGCTTACAATGCCTATACAGAAAAGCTCAAAGCGGCGGGCGTGTTCGTGTCCGGAGATGAGTTGAACGTGGTGGCCACGGCCAAGAGCGTACGCGGAATTGGCGGAACCCAAGTTGTGGACGGCCCGTTTGTGGACACCAAGGAACAGCTGGGCGGCTATTACTTGATCGAATGCGCGTCAGGGGTAGACGCACTCGCTTGGGCCAGGCAGGCGCCAACTATGATGCATGGTGGTGGCGTCGAGCTCAGACCCATCATGGTGCGATGAACGAAGCGCGGCTGGTCGAGCGCGCCGCGCGTGAGAGTTACGGGCGCCTGCTGGCTCTGTTGACCGCGCGAACCCACGACGTTGCGGCGGCTGAGGACGCGCTCGCCGATGCGTTCGCCGCCGCGCTCACCGCCTGGCCGCGCGCCGGCGCGCCGGACAATCCGGAAGCCTGGCTGTTCGCCGCTGCAAAACGCAAACTGATCGACGCCGCACGCCGTGCAAAAACCCAAAGCGCGGGCGCGCCGGTTTTGATTCTTGCGGCGGAAGAGCTCGAGCAGGAGATTGGCGAATGTCGTATGCCCGACAGGCGGCTCGACCTGATGTTCGCCTGCGCGCACCCGGAGATTGACCCCGCCGCGCGTACGCCGTTGATGCTGCAAACCGTGCTCGGCCTTTCTGCCGAGCGTATCGCCGCCGCCTTCATGATGGCGCCTGCGGCCATGAGCCAGCGCCTGGTACGTGCGAAGAAACGTATCGCCGAAGCGCGGATTCCCTTTGAGACGCCCGCGCCGCAGGAATGGCGCGGGCGTCTCGAAGCAGTGTTGCACGCAATCTATGCGGCGTTCGCCGAAGGTTGGAGCGATCCTGAAGGCGCCGATCCTGGACGCGCCGGTTTGGCGGAAGAGGCGATCTGGCTCGCGCGCGTCGCCGTGCGCTTGCTGCCGGAGGAGCCCGAAGCGTTGGGTCTGCTCGCGCTCATGTTGCACCTCGAAGCGCGCCGCGGCGCACGCCGGGCACAGGGGCGCTTCGTCGCGCTCGAAGCGCAGGATGTATCGCTTTGGCGGGCGGACATGCAGAGCGAAGCCGAGCAGGCTTTGCGTCAAGCCGCTAAATTCAATGCTCCTGGCCGCTTCCAGTTAGAGGCGGCGATCCAGTCGGCGCACGTTGCGCGGCGCGAGCGGGGCGCCACCGATTGGCCGTCGGTTCTGCTGCTTTACGACGCGCTTTGCGCGCTTGGGTCCTCGCCCGTGGCGCGCCTGAACCGCGCCGCGGCGATAGCGCGCGTGCAAGGCGCGGAAGCGGGCCTTGCTGCACTCGAAGCCATCGAAGCGGCGGCGCTTAAGAGTTACCAACCCTATTGGGCGCTGCGTGCTGATTTGCTGTCGTGCCTCGGTCGTGCGCGGGAGGCGCGCGCCGCCTATGACGAAGCTATCGCCCGCGAACGTGACGGCGCGGTGATTGCATTCTTGCAGGCCCAGCGCGCCTCCATCAGCGGCTGAACTCGAAGCGCGCGGCCTCCAACGCGGCGCGGAACTCTGGTTCCGCGTGCAAGCGCGCAAGCGCGGCCGCGGCAAGCGTACGGCCTGCCTCCACGTCGCTCGGATAGTGCAATCCGCAAACGACGCGGCTGTCGCCGTATTCGCGCGCGCGGGCAAGGATCGCATCGGCGTGTGTGGGATCGAGCTCGGCTAGCACTAGGCCCCACGCCCAACCGAACGCGGCATGGCCTGAAGGATAGGCGCCGCTCGCGCGCAGGCGTTCATCGGGCGTGATGCAGGTCTGAACGCTCGCATCGGCGACGAAAGGGCGTGCGCGAGCGAAACGTTCTTTCGCCTGCAACACAGAAGCGCCCAGCGGCGTACGCACACGCTGCAACGCCGCTCCGGTCAGGGGATAATTTTCCGCAATGAAGCGCTCGCCCAACGCAGGCGCAAAGGCGTGGAACGGATCGAACTCATCGTCATAGAGCGCCAGCGCGCGGCGCTCCTCGCTCCACGGGCCTTGCACCACGCGCAGCTCTTGGGCTGTCGATTCCGCGCCTGGCGGGCCGGCGACGATCGCGGCGCCTTCCACCGAAGGCGTGAGCGCTGCGACCGTCGAGATCGCGGCGCTCTGTATGCCGGCGCACGCGGAGAGGAGGAGCGCGGCGGTGATAGCCAGTGGCGGCGTATGCCTGCTTTGTCGTCCAGGAGTTTGAGCGCGTGCCATGTTCCTCGTTCCCCGCTTCGTGCAATTAGCCCCGCTTCGAATAGATGGCGCAACGCGGCGCGCCTAAAACAACCCCACCACCTTGCCGTGTTCGTCGATATCGATGTTCACCGCCGAAGGCGTCTTCGGGAGGCCGGGCATGGTCATGATGTCGCCGCAGATCATGACAACGAATTCCGCGCCCGCGGCCAGGCGCACTTCGCGGATGTTGACGACATGTCCGGAGGGTGCGCCGCGCAATTTTGGATCGGTCGAAAACGAGTATTGCGTCTTGGCCACGCAGACCGGGAAGTGACCGTAGCCGCCCTGTTGCAGATCCTTGATGCGCTTGCGCACCGCTGAATCTGCGACGATGTCAGAAGCGCCGTAGATTTGCGTCGCCACGGTTTTCATCTTGTCCCAAAGCGGTGTTTCGTCCGTATAGAGGTGCTTGAAATTGTTCGGTCCGGCGCAGAGCTGAACGACCTCGCGCGCCAATTCCTCCGCACCCTTGCCGCCTTCGGCGAAGTGTCGAGCTAAAACCACCTTCGCGCCGTGCGCGCGCACGCGCGCCTGCAGTGCGTCGAGTTCAGCGTCGCTATCCTCCGCCCTCTGATTGATCGCGACCACCAGCGGCAGGCCGAAGCGCTTGCCGATATTGTCGATATGGCGCTCCAGATTGGCCATGCCCTTGATGAGCGCCTCGACATTTTCCTTCGCCAGATCCTCGACTTCGACGCCGCCATGGAATTTTAACGCGCGCGCGGTTGCGACGATCACCGCGGCCGCTGGCGTCAACCCCGCCTTGCGGCATTTGATGTCGATGAATTTCTCCGCGCCTAGATCGGCGCCGAAGCCCGCTTCAGTGACGACATAATCGGCGAGCTTGAGCGCTGCCTTGGTGGCGGAAACAGTGTTGCAGCCGTGGGCGATGTTGGCGAATGGGCCGCCATGGATGAAGGCTGGATTGTTCTCCAAAGTCTGCACGAGACTCGGTGAAATCGCGTCCTTGAGCAGCACAGCCATAGCCCCGTGCGCATTGAGATCGCGCGCGCGGATTGGTTCGCGCTTGCTGGTATGGCCGACAATGATTGCGCCGAGACGAGCCTTCAGATCGGCGAGGCTTGTGGCCAAGCAGAAGATCGCCATCACCTCGGACGCGACGACAATGTCGAACCCGTCCTCGCGCGGATAGCCGTTGCCGGGTCCGCCCAGGCCAACATTGATCTGCCGCAGTGCGCGATCGTTGCAATCTACCACGCGCCGCCATGAAATGCGGCGTACATCGAAGCCGAGCTCGTTGCCGTGATGGATGTGGTTGTCGATCAGGGCCGAAAGCAGATTGTGCGCCTGGGCGATGGCGGCGAAATCGCCGGTAAAGTGAAGATTGATGTCCTCCATAGGCACGACCTGCGCGTAGCCGCCGCCCGCCGCGCCGCCCTTGACGCCGAACACCGGCCCCATCGCCGGCTCGCGCAGGCAGATCATCGCCTTCTCACCGATGCGGTTGAGAGCGTCGCCAAGGCCGACGGTGGTCGTGGTTTTGCCTTCCCCGGCAGGCGTAGGCGAGATCGCGGTCACCAGAACGAGCTTGCCATCGGGGCGATCCCCCAGCGAGCGCAGATGATCCAGCGCGATCTTAGCCTTGTAGCGCCCATAGGGCTCGAGCTGGTCGTCGGGAATGCCGAGTTTGGCGGCGATCTCAGCGATCGGGCGCATGCGCGCCTGTTGCGCGATGGCGATATTGCTGAGTGGCTTTGCTTTGTCGTTCGCCATCATGCCCCCTCGATCGCCCCGCGTCATTTCTGCGGTCGCCTTGCCGATTGCCGGCGCCGCTAAACACGAAAGCGTCTACCGCGCCAAATCCGTCGGCTGCAAGCGTTTGCGCCGAATTGTCCGCGATCTCGCCAACGCTCCGGGCGCGTTATGGGCGATGCGCGCGACACAATGGCGCGCGCGCGTCTAGCAACAGGACGCGGTCTGCCCGTCGGATCCTTGGTTGAACGGCAGGTCTGTTCCGCAGCCTTTGAAAATGCCGTAATGCGTGCTCTGGTCCCCGAAGAATTCGAAATGGGGAGCAAAGCGGGTGCGACGCAGCATGGCGAATGTGTTGCCGCAAACCGGAAACATACGCCCAGCCTCTAACACGTGGTGGCCGTCGAGAACGAACGCAGCTTCCTGGCCTGGCACGTCGCCCTTATATCGTACGGCTTGGCCATAATCCTCGCAGGCGCTTTCCAGGCCATCGAGTTTGAACAGTCGGTAGGTCGCGGAATAAAAGCGCGCCGGGGCGACCCTCGCCGCGATCGCATCATCGCCAATACCAAGCGGGCGTGACGTGACCAAGCGAGGATCGGCGAAGCCCGCGTCTTTGGCGATGCGCAGGAAATCGTTCCAGTAAAGCGCCCCGCCGAGGCATTCGCCGTGCAGGACAGGGTCGCGCTGCAGCGTCGTGGGCAGGCGCCGGTCGGCGTACACATCGGAGAAATACACTTCCCCGCCGGGCTTCAGCAGCCGATGCGCGGCGGTGAACACGCCTGGCTTGTCGTCGATCAGGTTGAACACGCAATTGGAGACGACGACGTCGAAGGAATTCACTTCTAGGCCAAGCGCGTCCAAATTGGCGATGTCGCCTTCGAGAAACGAGACGTTGGACGCAGCGTAGCCGAAGCGCTCGCGGTGCCAGTCCAAATGCGCGCGCGCGAGTGCGAGCTGTTCCGGCGTGGCGTCGACGCCTACAACAGCGCCGGTTGAGCCTACGCATTGGGCCAGCAAATAGGCGTCCTGGCCTGAACCGGAACCTAAGTCCAAAACCCGCGCCCCTCCCAAACACGCCGGCGCGATCAGCCCGCAGCCATAATAGCGCGCCTTGACGTCGGGATGGATGTTGGCCAGCGCCGCGCGCATGGTTGGCGATGGGGCAGCCAAAGTGGCGCATGCGTCGGTGCGCAGGTCGCCCGAGCCGGACAGCACCTTGCCGTAATAGTCCTGGGCGTTGGCGAGGCTGGAATCATCCATGGGCGTACTCCGTGGGCAATTACGGGTCTACGCTTGGCGTGGCGCGCCGGTTTCAAGTCTCCAGCTTCCGCTTCCACCCCAGCGGCTTCTTCGTCGTCAGCCCCTTGCGTTTCTTCCCACGCGCCTTCGCCGCGATCTCCTTGAGCTTGACTGTCTGCAGCACCGAGAGCGCGTCTTCTTTGCGGCCTTTGGCGAGATTGGCGAAGGCCGAGCCGTATTTCTCAAGGCGAGTGTCGACTTCGCCGAGGAATTCCTTTTCCCAGTGCGAATAGTCCACGCCCTCGGAGGCTTTGATTTCGCCGGTATCGGGATCGATGACTTCCTCGCCGGGCGCAGCCTTGGCTTTCAGCTTGCGTACGATGCGCAGCGCCTTGCGCGTCTGTTTGGGGTCCACCTCGCGGGGCATAGGTCTCTATGCACCCGAGGCATGGGATCCGGCAATAAGGGTTAGATCTCGCCCAGCGCGTGCAGGTAAAGATCGCGCAGTTGCTCTTGCTCCTCGCGCTCGTTGCGGTCGAGTTTGCGGATGCGGATCACCTGGCGCAGCACTTTGGAGTCAAAGCCGAAGGTCTTGGCCTCGGCGTAACTTTCCTTGATGTCGTCGGCGATGCTTTTTTTCTCTTCTTCGAGTTTCTCGATGCGCGCGACCAGCTGGCGCAATTTCTCGCGCGTGGTTTGCGTCAGCGACTGCGCCGCCACCGTTTCCGTCGCCGTCGATGCGCCAAAGTCAGCCATGTGTCGCCCCCGAATCAAATCGTTGCGCTGAGGCTAGCGGGCGAGAGCGGGCGCCGCCATCTCGTTGACACGCCGAATCGCGGCCAGCACCAAATCCGTGCGCAGCCGGTGCGGCATGTGCCCGGAATCCGGCGCGATCACCAATTCGGCGGCCGGCATTTCCACAGCCAACGCCCGCGCGTTGCGCTTGGGGCTGACGATTTTGTCCTTCTCGGCGGTGACGATCACGGCTGGTGTGAATAGCTCGCCATAGTGCGGCGCTTGGGCGGCGAACTCGGCCTTGGTGGCGCGCACGTCGCGGGCGTTGGCGGCGAAAGCGTGCGGGCGGAACAGCAATCCTACTCCGCCCTCGTTAGGATAGCTTTCCGGCGCCGTCTGCGGCCAGAAATTGCTCGCCACCGCCGCCGGCGCCATCAGCGGGCCGATGGCGGGCACGATGAGGTTGGTGAACGCGTAGCCCGCAAACGGGTTCGCCGCGAGTTTGATCCACCACGCATTGTCGTGCGGGTAGGGGTGGCTGGCTGGCGCGATCAGCACCAGGCCCGACACCAGATGCGGAAAGTCGATCGCCAGTCGCAGGCCGACTGCGCAGCCAAGCGAGTGTCCGACCACCAGCGCCGGACCCGCGCCGCTATGCCCAAGTGCGTCTGCCGCGAGCTTGGCTTGCATGGCGAGCGTCTGTGCGTGGCGCTTGGGGCGCGTCGAGTGCCCGAGGCCCGGGCGATCATAGGCGATGACACGATAATCGGCGCTGAGCGGCTCGGCCAAGGGCCCCCAAAGTTCGCGCAAATTGGAGCTGGCGCCGTGGATCAGCAGGATGCGCGGCGCGTTTTCATCGCCCGTTTCGCGCAGGTGCAGCCGTGCGCCGCCTGCCTCGACGAAGCGTCCCTGCGCCGGCCAGCGCGCCTCAGCGCTGCGCACATAGGCGCGGGCGTTGAGCGCCAGCAGCAGAACAAGCGCCGCCAGCGCGGTCGCTGCGGCCCATGCGATCATGCCTCGCGGCCATCGACGCGCGGCTCAAGCCGACGCACCCCTTGCAGCGCCAACTCGTAAAACGGGTGCACGGCAAGCGCTGAGCGGAATGCCTCCAGGGCTTTGCGGTCCTGGCCGAGCTCTTCGTAAATGAGCCCGAGTGCGCCCATCGCCGCGAAATGGCGCGGTTGGCGTTTCAGCGTTTCCATGATCGCAGCGATCGCGCCGGGGTGATCGTCGGCATCGTAGGCGAGCGTCGCGCGCCGGTTCCACGGTTCGGCGAAGTCCGGCGCCAGCGCGCTGGCCCGATCCAGGAAGCGCAGAGCCAGATCGCTGTCGCCCACCGATTGCGCCGCATTCGCGCGTTCGAGCAGGATGTTCACTGTGGGCGATCCGCTGTCGGCCCAGCGCGCCCAGATCTCGGCTTCGAGGGGGGCGGCGGCGGCGGCGTCCCCGGCCTGGCTCAATTGCGTAAACAGGCCCTCGAGCGCGGGGTCCTGGCGGGCGGCCGCAGGCGCGCCAACGCCGCAGGCGCTGAGACCTGCGCTGAAGCAAAGAATGAGAATAAGTCGGCGCATGGCGGTTTGGATCACGCACATGCTAACCCGGATTTGCAACAATCGCGAGCGCGCGATGAGCCCCCTGGCTCAGCCTTGCTTGGCTTTGTAGCGCGGGTCGACCTTGTTGATCACGTAAACCCGGCCCTTGCGCCGCACCACCCGGCACGCGCGGTGGCGGGTTTTCAGCGATTTGAGCGACGATTTGACTTTCATGGCCGAAGGTCCGGGATGCTGGATTGGTCTGGACGAAAATGAAGCGGCGTCAATAAGGGGGCAGGGCGGGGAAGTCAAATGCGGCGCGGCAGGTGGGGGCGGAGCGCCCCGTTCCCTAGATTGAGCGCTCCATGTACACGTTCGCGCGCTCGTAGGGCGAAACCGGGCGTTCCGATCGGGGCAGATGGCGAAAGCCGAATTTTTCGTAGAGCCGAATTGCAGGCGTCAACACTGAATTGGTCTCAATGTAGAGCCTGCGGGCCCCGAGCGAGGGGGCGAGATCGATCAGGTAGGCCAGCAGGGCCGTTCCGATCCCGGCGCCGTGGTGCGCAGGGCTTACGCCCATCTTGGCGATCTCCCATGTTGCCGGCTCGGGGCGTTTCACGAGCGCGCAAGTCCCGACAATCGCTCCCCCGACTTCCGCCATGGCGATGGCCCCGTCGGCGACAATGAGTTCGGGATGGTCGAGCGCCTCGAGGTCCTTCGGCTCAACACGAAAGAAGCTTTCGATCCACTCAATGTTGAGAGCCTTGAACGCCTCCTCATCCCCATCGCGATAGGCCCGTACCAGAACTCCACCCATTTGCCCTGCGCTCCTCGCCCGGATATGAACCGGGCAGCATCAGGAGCATATTTATTTCCCCATGGCCGGCCATTCCAAATTTGCCAACATTCAGCACCGCAAGGGCGGGCAGGACAAACGTCGCGCTCAGGCCTTCACCAAGATCGCGCGCGAAATCCAGGCGGCGGTGAAGCTCGGCGGACCCGATCCCAACGCCAATCCGCGGCTCTACCGCGCCATGGCGGCGGGCCGCGCCGTCAACATGCCCAAGGACAATATCCAGCGCGCTGTCGATCGCGGCGGCGGCGCCGGCGCTGAGCAGCTCGACGAAATCCGGTACGAAGGCTTCGGCCCCGGCGGGGTTGGCGTGATCGTCGAATGCCTCACTGACAACAAGAACCGCACCGCCGGCGAAGTGCGCGCCGCTTTCGCCAAGAGCGGCGGCAATCTTGGAGAAACCAACTCGGTTTCATTCGCGTGGAAGCGCGTTGGCGAAATCCGCTACAAACTCGAGGCCGCCAGCGAGGACGCGATGATGGAGGTCGCGATCGATTCCGGCTGCGACGATTGCGTGGCGGAGGAGGAGCATCACGTGCTCACGTGCGAGATGGCCGCACTGGTCGCCGCCTCGCAAGCCTTGGCGAAGAAATTTGGCGACCCCGTCTCAGCCAAATTCGTCTGGCGCACCGATATTGCTATCCCCGTGGAGGGCGAAAATGCCGAGGCGCTGATGAAGCTGCTCACCCAGTTGGAAGATTCCGACGATGTTCAGGATCTGTACTCGAACGAGGACATCAGCGACGAGGACATGGAGCGGCTGAGCGGGTGATGCCGACCGGCGGTTCTAAATTGCTCAAGATCGCTCAGGCCCCAAAGTGGCGCGCCTCGGCCCGCCGCGGTCATTGTCGCCGTCGGCGCCCTTCAAGTTGTAGGAAATTTCAATAGCTTATACGTCGGACCCTTTGTATGATCCGCGACGGCGGCGTCGCTTGGCCTTGCAAGCAAGCCGCCACCGGATTTCTGGTGTCGGTAGAGTGCGGAGCTGCCAGGGCGGGTGGCCATCGCGTCAATGGCTTGCTAGGCGGGGTCTGTTTTGCGGCGGGGGCGAGTCGGGGACTGGCGTGAACGAGTTTTTCTTGAACCGGCCTGAGCGGCGTTTTGAGCGGGAGGACATCGCTCAATTCTTCGCCAATAAGCGCGTCGTAATCACTGGCGCCGCTGGCAGCATTGGCTCTGCGCTTGCCGCAGAACTGGCCGAACTCGGGTGCGCGCACTTGGCGTTGCTCGACCAATTCGATCACGGCCTAATCGACGTTTACGAACGTGTGCGCCGCATTGCGCCCGCGTTGCCAGTAACGGAAGTGCTGTGCGATGTGCGCGACATGGGCCGCCTCTCAGTGTGGATGCGCCGGCTTGAACCTGACGTGGTGCTGCACTCCGCTGCGCTCAAGCACGTGCATCTGGGCGAGCGCCACCCGATCGAGTGCGTGCTCACCAACCTTGTTGGCGTACGCAACGCGGTGGCTGCGGCCGCCGGCGCTGGCGCGGGCCACTTCGTACTCGTGTCGTCGGACAAAGCCGCTTCGCCGGTGTGCGTCATGGGCGCGACCAAGCGCTTGGCGGAATTGCACTTGGCCGGGTTCCGCATGGAGCGGGCTGGCGCGATGCGGCTGAAGGCAGTTCGGTTCGGGAATGTGCTCGGAACCCAGGGCTCAGTGTTACCGCGCTTTGCGGCACAGATTGCGGCAGGCGGCCCGCTCGAAATCACTCACCCCGGCATGGAGCGCTATTTCATGAGCGCAAGCGAGGCGGTGGGGCTCATCCTGGGCGTCGCCTCGGCGGCGGACGGCGAGCCGGGCGCCGGCGCCTACGTCATGGAGATGGGCGATCCAATTTCCATCGTGGGCATTGGCAAGGAGATGATCCGCAGATCGGGAAAAGACATCGAGATCGTGTTCACAGGCCTGCGCCCGGGCGAGCGGCTCAAGGAGCATCTCTACGACGACTTCGAGAAACTCTCCGAAAGTTCCCTGCCTGGCGTCGTCCGCGTGACTCCGCATTCTGCGGACGCCTACGTGACTTCCGCTGACGTCGCACACCTCGAAACCATCGCGCGCACGATGGATAATTCCATCGTCCGCCAACGTGTATTTTCGTATCTGGATGAGCGGCTCGGTAGGAGCGATCGCGCGACGGGCTAATGTCCCCCAAAGGCGCAGAGCGCTTCGGCGCGAATGCCCTTGTCCCGCACACGCTGCAGCCCGCCAAGATCGGGCAAGTCGATCACAAATTGCGCGCCGACAACTTGTGCGCCTAACTTCTCAATTAGCGCAAGCGCGGCCAGCGCAGTGCCGCCGGTGGCGATCAGATCATCGATCAGCAGCACGGTTTCCTCTGGGTGCAGCGCGTCCTCATGCATCTCAACGGCGTCGATGCCGTATTCCAATGCGTAATGGTGCCGGAGCGTGCGCCATGGGAGTTTCCCCTGTTTGCGTACCGGCACGAAGCCCGCGCCAAGCTTGTTCGCCACCGCGCCGCCGAGGATGAATCCACGCGCCTCGATGCCGGCGACTTTGGCGATGCCGGCGCCGAGATAAGGCGCGGCGAGTTGGTCGACAGCATATCCAAACGCCGCCGCATCGCCGAACAAAGTGGTGACGTCACGGAACAGTATCCCCGGTTTGGGGTAGTCGGGAATGGTGCGGATGAAGGCGGCGAGGTCCATGCGCGCTCCTAGTGTGGCGAATCTGAAATTCGCAAGATCACGATGGCAAGCGCCGGGCGAATTTCAGATTCATTAGCCACACTACGAACCCCTTGTTTCTAGTGTCCCTTATGGATCAGAAGTTCGCTCTCGCGCGTGATCCCCTGATCTGGCGAACTTCTGATCCGGGACACTAGCGCGATTTGAGTTGGATGGGAGGGGTGTCGCTTAGGCTGGCTGACCGCCGTATGCTGGCTGGAAGCCGGCGCTCCGGGACCGCGCTCAACTCTTCAAGACCCGCCCCGCCACTGCATCCAGTTTCGCCACAAGCGCGGGCTCGCGCGCTTCGGGCGCGGTGATGATGGCGAAATCCAGCACGGTTTCTATCCCGAGCGGGGAGCGCGTGCGTTCCGGCCCCAGCAGCGGCGCGGCGCGTCGGATCAGACCCTCCGCCTTGATAGCGTTGTCGCGCAGCACCTGCAGCACGTTTGTAACTTCCACCGCCGCCACATCGCTGCGCCAGCAATCGTAATCGGTGACCATCGCCACGCTCGCGTAAGGCAGCTCCGCTTCGCGCGCGAGCTTGGCTTCGGGCATGTTGGTCATGCCGATCACATCGCAGCCCCAGGAGCGATAGAGATTGGATTCCGCCAGCGATGAAAATTGCGGGCCCTCCATGGCGAGATAG
>CXWL01000154.1_pt1 | contig 26936 bp, 24 predicted proteins | sample 590931 | NCBI WGS metagenome assembly CXWL01 (sample SAMEA3498368, study PRJEB10139) | groundwater metagenome | biome: water well; material: biofilm material | place: Germany | collected 2015-04-27 | reverse complement strand
CGAAGGCCTCCTCGCTTGCGAATCGCTCGGTTCATGTCCTCCACACTTACCGGTCGAGCTGGCCGCTTAAGCATCCCTGCTAACTCTGAGGCGTCAATACTTGCCGGCAGCACCAGCACACGACCGTCTTCATCAATCACAAACTCCAAGCGGTCTCCCGGATGGAGGTTGAGCCGTTTCCGAACATCCTTGGGGATCGTCGTTTGGCCTTTGCTAGTCAGGGTTGATGTGGACATCACGCCTCCTTACGATAGATGAATATCATTACATTACCGTAAGTCATCACTCAACACAAGCCGTTTATNNCCACCACGGTAGTAGGCTTTGAGGTTCTTGCCCAACTTAATTTCCAGAACCATCCAGCTTTTGTCGCAAAGCGATTGTCGTATGCTTGCAGATCCTCTCAAAGAGATTCCTTCTCCAACACGACGAGGATGCGAAAGGCGAGAAACTGGCCCAACATGTTCAGGAGTCGCTCAAACGCTAAGACGGGACGTATCATCCAGGTCGGTATCAATGAAGGATGCTCAAATCCCCCGCTAAGCGGATAGGCGAAGAAGGCCAGTCGATGATGCCGGAGTTTCTTCAAGCTTGGATACAACGCATAAAAGCCCCTGCTTGATCGTTCAAATAAAATCGTCGAGATTGCCTGGTTCGCATCAAATGGCTTTCGTCCAGGCTGCATCGGGCTCAACGCGAGAGGATCTTGACCCAAGTCTACTGGTTCAGGATGCAAGAAATGGTAGATAGGCCAGGAGCAGATCGAGTAACACTTGCTGAGGTGTTGGACGCGAATGGCGATGCCGGTCATGTGACTTATTCGGCGCCTTTGATTAATTGTGCGCGGTGTTTCCTACTTTTTCCCGTAAGTGCTGTCGTGGTCTGGTGCGATAGTGAGCAGACGAATGAACTCGCCGTCGCGGAATGCCGTTGCCCGGCGTGACTGGGTGATACGCAAGGAGTAGATGGCATCCACACCTGCTGGCGGCTTGACACTGACAACTTTCTCCCACTTCAAGCCGTTGTCGCGGTAGAGCTGATTCCATGTGAGTTGACGAATTTTGCTCAAGGTGTCCAGCGCGGCATGTCGTTCAGGCTTTTGCAGCGAGAGTAGGTTTTCCTGAAATACCAGGTTGTTCAGGTCAAGCCTGATCAAGGCATCCGGGCCAACCTTAGCCATTGGCCAGCTTCCCGATCACGGCATCCACGTCGGTGTCACGGGATGGATTGGCCTTGGCCCAATCCAGTGCGCGCGCCAGATCGGCAGCGGCTTGGGGTTCGTGCAGCCAGCGTTCGTTGTCGGGAATGACTGTGGCGGTACGCACCAGCCAGACGCCAGGCTCTTGTTCCTCAACCAGGACCTGACGCCCAGCAAATTGTTTGCCAAGTGAAATCTGGCCATTTGCGCCAATCACTTTGACACTAAGGGGTGTAGTCAAAGTAGCCATAGCGGTCTCCTTATTTACTAGTATAGGATTGCACTATAGCACCAAAATAATGATATGGCAAAATACCGACGGAACGGGATATCAGGAGACAGACCACCCCACGGGTTCCACCATCCGCGAGACTTTGAGCCCAGAAGCCCTACCGCTTGACGCGAACCGGGCAAAACAATAACTGGGAAAGAGCGGTGCCTCGATTTTCTTTCGTTTGTCCTCCCACTGACGCATGCGCTTGCCGTTGGCTGGTTTATTTGTTTAGTTTACTTCGTTCATCTGGTCTGCTCCGTCTATCTGGCTTGTCCTGTGTATCTGGTCTATCTCGTCTATTTGGCCTGTCTGGTCATTCTTCCAAGATACTTGATGAGACCAGAGATGATTCTGTCCGTCTTATCGCTTCCTTACAGATCCTCTCAAAGAGATTCCTTCTCCAACACGACGAGGATGCGAAAGGCAAGGTACCGACTCAATCCACCCAAGAGACGTTCAAACGCTAAGACGGGACGTATCATCCAGGTCGGTATCAATGAAGGATGCTCAAATCCCCCGCTGAGCGGGTAGGCGAAAAAGGCCAGTCGGTGGTGTCGGATCTTCTTCAAGGTTGGATATAACTCATGAAAGCGCTGGCTTGATCGCTCAAAGAGAATCGTCGAGACCGCCTGATTCGCATCAAATGGCTTTCGTCCAGGCTGCAGCGGGCTCAGAGCAAGAGGATCTTGACTGAAATCCACCGGCTCAGGATGCAAGAAATGGTAGACCGGCCAGGAAAAGACCGAGATATAAGGGTCCATGATGATAACGCGACCGCCAGGCTGCAGCACGCGGAGTGCCTCATCAAAGAAATACCGAACGTTTTCAAGATGGTGCAGCGTGTCAAACAGCACAATGTTGGCCAGGCTTCCGCTGACAAACGGGAGTTGTTGCGCATCCGCGACTGCATCCAACCACGGCAACTTGACGATATCTGTACACACCACCGACGGCGCAAACTCCTTGAGATTCCCTGTCCCGCCACCAACTTCGAGTGTCTGCCCAGGCTGAAGCCACCCGGCAATTTCCTGATACCACTCCGTGTACAGCAACCGGAGTATCGGCTTCTTCTGCCAGACGACCTGATGCTGGCGCAGAATCTCATTAGACATCACACAGCCTTGAGCCGGAAAAACCCGTAGACGGTCATCTTCAGCAACAGCCATCCATGGGCGAACCGGTTGATGTTGGTCGTGCCGTAGGTTCGATCCTGATATCGAATCGGCACCTCCAGGATTTTGAGGTTCAACTTAGAGGCGCCAAATAAGAGATCGAAATCGCCGAAGGGATCGAATTCGCCGAAATAGTCTCTGTTCGCCACGATACGCAGATAATCGTGCCGAAACAGCACTTTTGTTCCGCACAGCGTATCCTTGATTCGCTGGTTCAGCAGCCACGAGAACGCCATGCTAAAGAACTTATTCCCCAGCAGATTCAAAAACCGCATCGCCTCTTCCTCCATTGGATAGACGAGGCGGCAGCCATTAATGAACTCGCCCTTGCCGCTTGCAATGGCATCGTAGAATTTCGGAAGGTCTTCCGGAGGCATCGTGAGGTCTGCGTCCAGAATCATGAGGATATCTCCCGTGGCATGAGCAAAGGCCTTGCGAACAGCATCACCTTTGCCCTTCCCGTCTTGCACCAGGAATTTAATATCCTTCTCAGGATAGAGCTTCATGACTCGCCGGATTTCGTCGGGCGTTCCATCCGTCGAGTGACCGTCAACAAAAATGATCTCCTGGTGGACGCCGAACGGAGGAGTTCGCTGGATGGCTGCCTCAATATTTCCACGCTCGTTTCTGCAAGGGATAACAATAGTGGTTGAGTACCCATCATGCGGGCGAGGACCACGCATGCGGGCTACAATATAGTTGCTCAAACACAGCCGGCTCAGTCCTGGCAGATACGCGAGAAAATGATTCACGAAGCTCGAAAGAAGGGGAATCCATTTGGGAAAGAGTACGCGTCGCTCGGTTTTCACGACCTCAAAATCAGCCAAATGAAGCAAATTCTCAATATCCATAGGTGAAAGCCAGCTTTGCACCTTTTGCGGCATCTTCAATCCCAGCTTTTCTGCTAGTCGCACAATCGGTTCCCACAGAAAATTGTAATACGTAATGACAATGCGGGTCTTGGGAGAACAACATTGGCGCAACTGCTTCAAGGCAGCTTCAACATCGAGCAAATGCCCGATGACATCAGAAAGAATGATGACATCGAAGGTTTCGGTGATGTTCAGATCCTCGACATCTCCGACCCGGAATTCAAGGGAAGGATGCCGAAGGGAGGCTGCCGCTACCATGTCTTCGCTAAGCTCCAAACCAACCCCCCTCGATGGCTTTACCGCTGACAACAAGTCTCCCAACCCGCATCCTACTTCTAGGACAGAAGCTCCTTCCGGAACCAAAAAACGGCAATAGCGTACCTGCTCGTCATAATAGTAGCGGCTCCTCTTTTGCCAATACGCTCGTTCTGCGGCAAGAACGTTGAACCGATCGCGGATCGCCTTCTTTTTTCTCTCATCCCAAAATCCACTCATTGGTTTTGTCTTATTCCCCCAGTGAAATCTTCAATTGAGTGAAACTCAGCACAGTGATTGGGAGGCGCTCTGCCAAACCTCAGCGATGATGGAATCCAGCTGCGAAGCCACAGCAGGGGCTGCAAACGTTTGTCTCAGCATAGAATTGCCCGCAGTCACTGATGTAGACGTGCGTAAACGCTTGATGGACTCGGCTAGCTTTCTAGCAACATCCCCGATGTTCTTAGGATGTGCAGCCACACCACCTAGGTCCGACACTAACTTCGCAGAGGTCCCCGGCGGAGTGATCGCGAAGATTGGTCGCTGCGCCCCAATGTAATCGACCAACTTGCTGGGCAGAAATACACTCTCCTCAAACGGCGCATCGATGACTAGCAACAAGTCGGCACTCTCCATGAGCGCCAGAGAAGTCTTGTAGTCCACAGGAGGCACGAATCGAATAAGCGTTGAGGGGAGGGCCCCAAGGAGAGACGTAGGAATGCGCCGAATACCCCCTACAAGTTCTATTGTTACCCCCTGCAGTAGATCTGGTTGCTCTCGGTATAGCTGTTGCACCGCTTTAATCAGAGGGTCTGGCTTACGACGCCCATAAAAATTGCCGAGATATCTCACCACAATTCCATTGTGGCCATCATGAGTCGAACCATACATCTTAGGATCAAAGGAATGTGACAACACCCGACTCTTCGTTGCCATGCGAGGAGGATATTTCCGCATGACCAGCTGACGGGTTTCATCTGAGGTAAAGATCAATCGATCTGCAGCATTCACGACTTGTGCTTCTAATCTCCTGTTCAATTGCCGAAGAACTGGAAGCCGCCGATGAGGATTGTCCGCCCACGGGTCACTGAAGTGCGCAATCCATGGCATACCGATTGCCCGCTTTAGGCATAAACCCGCCAAGTGAACAGACATGGGCTCTCCAAAGGTAACAAGAAGATCCTTGGAAGAAACCCACGACTGCTCTATGGCTTTCGCTGCAGCACTCATTGACCATGACCGATACTGATCGGGCACGAGCACATGAGCGAGAAGACGACTGAGAAGGCCGCGCACTAACTGTCTTCTCTTAACGGTAAATTGCTCGAAGGGCTTCCCATTCATCTCCTCGGCAATGGAGTAGTCCTTACCAGAGTCCTCGTCGCAACAGATCACCCGAATGTTGTGAGTGCTGTACTTTACGAATCTTCCCACTTGTATAGACTGCGCATACTTGAGCGGTGGAAATGCATGGGTGAAAAACACAACAGGCATTGGGAACTTGCTCCGTGATCAGACAAGAAAAAACATGAGAGTCTATTGGGCAATGCGGCGGGATCGAGCAGGCCTTAAACCCTTTGTTGGCCAGGCCATAAGTGAACGGACAATTTTTTCTGCAGCTCGTCCGTTACCATACTCAGGCGTTTTCCGTGACATCCGAACATACGCCGACTGACTTGTCAGTAACCGACTTACCTCCGTGACGATTCGCTGCCGACTGGTACCGACCAACCGGCTGACCCCGGCTAACACTCCTTCCGGTCGCTCCGTCACCTCACGCGTTACCAGCACGGGCTTCCCCATGCTGGCACTCTCCTCCTGAATACCTCCCGAGTCAGTCAGAACCACATGACTCTTCCCCATAAGATATAAAAATGGCTTATAGGAGAGAGGTGGGGTCAGCACGACCCCTTCCACTGACTGAAGAATCTTGTGAACGGGTTTCTGGACGGAAGGATTGAGATGAACAGGATACACGAACAGAACAGATGGATGTTTCTCGGCTAGATCCTTGATCGCAAGGCAAATTTCTTTTAAACCGCTTCCAAAACTTTCCCTCCGATGGCCCGTGATCAGCACAATCTTTCGCTCGAGCTGAATGGCTCGTTCGATGACGGAGGGAAGAGGTGGACGATTATTGGCAATTAAAGTCTTCATCCAGCACAAGGCATCAACAACCGTATTGCCCGTAACGACAATGCTGCGCGGAGACACGCCTTCACGTAACAAGTTGCCTTTTGCAATTGTAGTGGGTGCAAAATTGAGGTCTGCGACAAGAGTGACGATGCGCCGATTGACCTCTTCTGGGAAGGGAGCTAATTTATCGAACGTCCGAAGGCCGGCCTCGACGTGAGCAATCTTTACGCCCTTATAAAACGCACACAAACCCGCAACCATCACGGTGGTCGTATCCCCTTGCACGACAACCCAGTCAGGAACTTCCTTATCGAGGACATGATCAATAGCCGCATACAACTGCGAGCTGAGATCTGCAAGGGACTGCGAAGGCCTCATGACCGAAAGATCAATGTCGGGTTTCAAATTGAATTCCGATAATGCCTGATCCAACATATGCCGATGCTGGCCCGTCGAGCAGATCTTCACTTTGAACGCTTTAGGATACTTGCGCATCGCCCACACAACTGGAGCGAGCTTGATCGCCTCAGGACGAGTACCCATAAAGACGAGAATCGTCTTTCTCTTATCATTATTGCTGGCTCGCGGCCGGCGTTGAGGGGACTTTGGAGAAGGCAAATTTAAATATGAACGTTCTTCGTGGACTGCGTCGAGAAGCTCTCTGTATATAACGCTCAGGTTAATGAAGCGCTACCGCTTCACAATTTCAAAAATCTGAGGTCTTCGTCTACCAACTTACAGCGTTACTTTTGAGCAAATATTAAAACAGCATGAGGAAGTTCTATCGCAAATAATTGTTTCAATCCCGCTTTGGATAACATGGCGTGGACCTTTCGCTTGCTGATGATCTTGGTCCGGTTACCGAGGAGTAAATACTTCAACCATTTCGCAGGGGAGTCCGGCAGTATCGCGCAGAAAACAGCTACTCCATGTTGGTTAAGCAAACCATGTACTTTATGCAGGCTAGCCATGCCCCACGACTCGTACCAGCCGACCACGATGCATCTCACAACATCATATCGCTGTTGCCCAGGGTTGAAGTCATCGAAACGGCCACACAAGAAATCCACTCCCTCTATGTGTTGTTCAGCCTTGAGTTGTGTCGCGGCGGTAATCATGTGGGGAGAAAAGTCCAAGCCGGTAATGTGGCGATAATTCTTGAGAAGCCGATAATATCCGCCCGTACCGCAACCGACGTCAAGCATGGTGTACTGGTCAAACAATGCGTCGATCAGAAGAACGTCCAGATATCCCGTCTTGTAGGTGAATTCATGTGATTCACCCACATGCGTAGAGACGTAATGATCGGCATACTCCTTTGAGCCGGGATCGTTACGTAGAGGATCAGGACGCCTAAAATTGATCATATGGTCCTATAGAGATCTCGTCAGAGTGTTGGGATTTTCAAATTCGTCAAGACCGCGCACCTGTAGATGTGTTGCACGCCACAACTTATTACGCTCGACAAACTCTTTCATGATGTCCATGTCGTGATACCCGCCGGCCACCCAAGGGTATTGATGAAAACAGACGCACTTCCCCGGGCAGGTAAACATATCCTTCTTTAAGAGCTTATGGAAATTGGCAGGATTACGGATGACTTCGACCGCCTTTCCATCACACGGTGGGATCCAGGCGTACCCACTGGGAAGCAATTGCATTCCGAAAGAAGGATACTCGCAAGACCTGCCCGTTGTCTGCCCTAACATCGGGAGACTGACATCTATTTCAGATCGAACCGCCGAGAGAACTTCCCGCGCCTCGGGAGAGTATTCAGCGAGATTGAAGTCCGTCGGATTCACGTTGAGATAATAGCCCCGACGCCGGAAATACTCGATCTCGTCGAGGATGCCTACCATCTCGCTCGGACCCACAACTCGGTTCACCATCAGCACGTCCCCGCAAGCCGAAAGGGCGTCTAGATTTTTGAGTAATTCGTCCCGGCTGACCTGAGTGGGATGATAGGACACATTAAAACTCAAATAACTCTTAAACTCTGCGCCAAAGCTCGGGATGATTGAGCCATTCGTATCGACTCTGACTTTAAGAGTTTCAAATTTCCCGGATAGATGCCGGATTAGTGTGCCAATCTCTCGACGGAGCAAGAACGGCTCCCCGCCGGTCAACGACAGATAGAGATCTCGACGGTGTTCACTCACATAATCGAAAAACCCTAACCACCTGGACAATGGATAATTCCGCATCGAATCAGCGTACTTGAAGATTCCAAGTTTCCTTGCGATAGGGAACAGCTTTCCTTCCAGAAATGACTTTGCCAATCGTGGTCCACGTTGACGAAACATATAGGCGTGCTTCCGGAGATTCTCATAACCATAGAAACAATAGTTACAGGTATAGTTGCAACCGAAAGTAATAATCCATTCCACGTAAAGGAATTTATCTTTTCTTAGCATATGATCCTTTACGGGCTAACACCTTCCGGAATGTTCACTGGACGCCTGGACATCCCTGCTCTCCGACAGCCGTGAGATATGTCTCATAACGGCAGCCAGGTAATTGCGAATATTCTCTCTACTCATAACCATCGGCTGAGCCAGCGGATCTCCAAGATAGCAGTTATTGGAAACATTGAAAATCCTGGCCAACGCCACCCGCTTTTCGTCTTCCGTCGGCGGTTGAAATTCAAACAGCAGCTTCCGAAGATTCCGTGCAAAATCTGGGTAACTCTCGTACGAACCGCACAGATGTTTAAAAAAGTTCCGCCCGAAGAGCATGCACGGGCGGCCGGCCAGATAACATTCGAGTCCTATAGTCCCAGTAATCGACGCAACCAGCTTGGCTCTCTCGACCAGGCTCCTGGTCGGCACGGAGGGGTGTACGAGCTGAATACCGGGCATATGACGCAACGCATGATAGAAAGCATGCGACCGCTCCCCTGCGATTGCCGGATGCTCCTTTACCAACAAGGAATATCCAGAAGGGAGACTGTGACGAATCAGATCGATCGCCCTCATTTGATCGATGAAATAGGGCTCTAAGCCGTTAATCGATGATTCCGGAGTGTACTGCAGCGCAAACAGGACAAAGTGTTCAGGCAACTCGTCGTCCATCCGGCAGATATCAAAATAGCGGACCTGAAGAAGGTCGAATCGTAGTTTCCGGTAAAGATAGAGAACCGGACGTATATTCGTTTTGATCTTTTGCAGGAGATTATCCTCGCCCTTGTAAAGCCGCTCGTAGCGAAAATACACCGCTACATTGTCGAGCATTCTGCTAAGCAGGCCAGGCTGCTTAACTGGAACAACACTGTTACCGCTAAAGGCAGCGGCCATTCGAGTGGGCGACAATTGTCCCGACGCGAAGAGCGCCAATGCGTCCTCTGCCAGCCTCAAATCCTCTGCCGTATAGTGTCCGAAATACCGGGGCAATTCCTCGTACGATGAATGGGTAAAAAACGATCTTCCGAGGTTGCGGGTAGGGACATAGTAGATCGGTTCGATCCCAAGTTCATAGCACAGATTGATGAGAATAAATCCGTCAACAGTCTCGAGATCAGGAAAGAGTACACAGTCGGGACGAGTCGCCTCCAGAAAGCTCCGGTACAGTGCGTATATGGTTGCCCCTCGGCGGAGTTGTTCGTCTTTATCCAGATGGCGATAGCCGTCCTTATCTTTGCTGAGGGACAAAAATATGTTGTCTGCCCAGTCGGGGAACCTGAATTGGAACGGCGGCTTCGTACGCTCGTACTGCTGATCAAAATCACGATACAGGTAAAAAACATGGTCATCGGCCAACAGCCCGTCGAACAGATTCCGGCAGTGCCCACGCGGAAGAATAATACTCCACTCGATCTCACTGGTACGCTGGGCCTCAAGGATGAGCGCATGGAAAAAATAGGCGGTATTCGCGAATGCATAGGCGGCAATCTTCACTGTACCAACCAATCAAAATTTCTTTTGGCACGCACACGTTGCCGATCAAGTTTACCTGCCAACTCCTTGCAGTCGAACCGCTCAAGCGCTTCCACTAACTCGTGCCCCTGCCCTTCAATGAACTCCTCCATGAAAACCGTCGGCAACGAGAGGTCAAGCGCCAGTGCCGCAAGCTTGAGCTCGTGGCTAATGATAGCGACCGGCTTACCCAACATGCACGCCAGCAAGCCCAAGTGGAACCGAGTCGTGAGCACCAAGTCGACCTCGTCCCTCAAGAATTCCAGATCCGCCCGCACCGAAAGGTGTTTATACGATAACGCCGGAAATTGTCCTTTAAGCTCCTGATACATCCAGTCGTCACGCTGTCCCACACCCTCCTGAAAAGCAAGACAGCAAAAGTCGAAGCGATCCTGATTCTGCCGCAAAATCTCCGTCACGCGATTCAGATACGCATCATGCTTGATTGCAGAGATATCCACCGTACGGAAATAATCAATCAGACAGATTCCAATTACCTTTCGTTTCCTCCCATCACCCCCGCCATTCGTGGGAATCATAGCAGGATCAGTAAGTACCAGGTCGGCCGCGAGACACACGTTGGGCAGGGCCAGGTTCTCAAGATAGGCCAGTGACAATGCGTCCCGAATAGCAACAAAGTCAGCAGAGGCAACTATTCCGCGGCTCAACCAAAGGCTAAACGAATTCGACAGAATATCGAATCCTACCCCGGTAATAATGACCCGACGATGTCGCAACTTCGCAAATCTAGCGGCACACCAAAGAAACAACAAGCTGAAGTTGCACCGGCCTTTGTCGATAAATAGCGACCCTCCACCAATGACAAAAACATCCGCGTTGTTGACCTGACGCAATAGCGCAACGAGATGGCGAACCCCTTTGACAAGCCTGCCGCTTTCGCTCTCGAACACCCGATCGGTTTCGCTAAAATGAACATTGTGCAGCTGTGCGAGCCATGGCACCTGGCCACGGCCCTTCACAACAAACTCCGCCGCACAATCCCGCTGCTGTATGCCTGAAATCAATGCATGCAACAGCAGATCGTCGCCAAAATTACCGTGACCGTAGTAGCCGTAGAGAAAATATCGCATGAAGTCTGTCGAATTCCCGGATCACGTGGAAACCCGCTCGCCACGCGTTTACGGAGGAGGAAGGACTCAGAGGTCATTCCGATGACGATCTTGGATCAAACCTGCAGCGCTGACTTGAGCAACAATGCATCGATAAAGAACTTCAGGCCCCAATTGGGCAAACTATACCCCATGTAACGCCCATTGACTGGCGCACTGCCGGGCAGGCCGCCGTACACATCCTCATGCTGAACAAAGAGCTGTTTGGACTTCACATAGTGAGTACTTTTACGTCCTTCTTCACGATACTGTTCGTTCCCGGTGATGGCAAAAATGCGAAAGCACACGCCAGCCCACTGCGCCAGACCGACGAGACACCTTCCTGAATCGGCGACCGTGAAATCCGAACGATATCGGGAACGCAGGATATGGTCACGTTGGCTGGAACTGCGGAGTAATGGTTCGGCAAAGCGCAAGACCCCTTCAAGGTAGCGCTGGTCACGAGTCAACTCATAGCCGTCCAACAATCCCTCCATGACGTAGACCATCGTATGCAAGAATGGAGGGCCTTCATCAAACGACATGTGTGAAAAATATCCGGCGGGCGACTGCTGTGACAGCGTCCACTCCAGATTGCGCCGGCCCGCATTCTCAAGAGCCGTCAACCCGAGAATCCTCCCGGCTCTGATCAGCGCTGCGCCGACTCGCGCATAATAACTATGGCATCGATCATGGTAGGCATGGCGGACAAAACTGCCGTCCGGCTCCTGTACGCAGACAAGCCACTCGGCAGCCGATCGAATGGCGTGATCGTTCCGTTCATCCCGCAGATGCTCCGCAACGTAATTGAGACCGATCAGAATCTGCCCCGTATCGAACACCTGCGCGTTGCCCTGGAGATCGGCAAACGATCCATCTGTGCGCTGTATGGTATAGAGCCACTGCGTTGCGGAGACCGCGGACGTGAGCAGAGCCGGAACCTGATGTCGCAAATAGGCCTGATGCAGCGTTGGAATAAGATACCCGGTCGTTTCAGGATAAGGCGAGGCCCACCCGTCGACAAAACTAAACGAATGCGCGTACCCTCCACTTCCTCCCATGGCTTGTGCACGCAACAACCATTCAAGACCCGCCTGGATATGCCTATCGTCGGATCGCTCCCCGTGTCGATCCAGCACACATCGAATCAACAACGGCAACTTGGGGAGCGCTCTACCGTACCGCTGAAGGCGGTCCCACGTCCATCGAACCTCCACTGCGGAGACTTGCGGCTGTGAAGATCCGCCATCCGCGACTCTGTTTATCGTCTCATTCATGTCCCAGGCCGCGCCGCGAATATCTTCTGCTCAAGGGACACCTGACTCCCTGGCTGATTCAGACCGTAGGATCTCGGCCGGTCGAGTTCGATCATGAGGAAATATTGTCCACGGACCGCTGCAATTCATCGTACGTCATGGCAGCGGTCACTCTGCCGTTCTCAAGCCGATAGATCCGATCACAATTTCTTAATGACAGATATCGGTGGGCGATGATCAGAATTGTCCGGTCCTTGGAATCTTCATGCAGCGCACGGATAATCCGCTCCTCAGTCTCCACGTCCAACGCACTGGTCGCCTCGTCAAGCACGAGAATTGGCCGATCACGATACAAGGCCCTGGCGATTCCAAGGCGCTGAATCTGTCCGCCAGAAATACGAGCGCCTCGTTCGCCCACCTGGCAGGATACTCCCTCGGGAAGCTCCTTAATCAAATCTGACAGTTGCACAACATCAAGAACGTGATTGAGTCGCCGCCAATCGATCTGATCATGTGGTATTCCAAGAGCTACATTGTGCGCCAGCGTGTCATCGGCAATAAATACATGTTGTGGCACATAGGCGACCGCCGCCTGCCAAGATCGAATGTCTTTTTCCTTGAGAGACCGCCCATCGATACATAGCTGTCCTTCATCTGGTTTTAATAGCCCGAGAATGACGTTGATGAGGGTACTCTTGCCGGCACCGGACGATCCTATAAACCCTACGACTTCTCCCCTGGCAATACGCAGATTGACGCCATTAAGCACATGGCTTTCCCCGCCAGGATAGCGGAACCGTACATCGGTCAGGACCAGTTCCTTCTCTAATGGCAACGGTGCGGCAGGGGTTTGTTCAAATACATTTCGATGGAGCGCCTCAGTCAGCACCGGTGCGAAGGCGGCATAACCGGCTTCAAGATATCGCAGACGAATAATCGATGTATTGATGCGATTGACGGAAGGCATGAGCCGGTAGGCAGCTACCAAATACATTGCCAATGTTGCAGTGGCCCCACTCGCATCTGTTCCCGATCCCTTAAAGTAGAGAATCAAGGCGATCAACGTTCCAGCCACTCCTGTTTCGATAACCAGTTTTGGCACTTGCTCCAACGTTAAATGTAACGCGGTGGCTCGAGTTTGTATCTTCGCCTGTGAATCGTAGATCCCGACAAAGTAGGCTTCCGTCCCGGACACTTTAATATCCTTAATCCCCGACAAGGATTCATGACAGACTTTTGCCATTTGACTCGATGTCGACTCTCGTGTTCGGCCAAGTCTCCGGCTGATATGGCCTGAAAAATAATAAATCCCGCCCAAAACAGCACCAATAACCCCTAGCGCGACAAGCGAAAGGACCGGCTCATAGAGAAATAACACACCGATCACTGCCATTAAGACCAGGACCTCGGAGAAGAGCATCAGGGCCGGCGCGACAATCTGCTCCGCGACGTAATAGGTTTCTGTCATCACATTCTTGGACAAGACGGCACAGTTCGCCCCGAGAAAAAACACAAATGGCTGCGCCATGTAACTCGCAAGCAAGCGGGAAGACAGCCTCCTGAAGAACTCATGGACAAAACCATAATTTAATCTGAACTGGATACCGGTTAACGCATTTTTCAATACGAACACCACCAACAACGCCCCCCCTAGCGACAACACCATCGATTGAGAGTTCCTCTGTCCAAAGACCATGATAAGAACATTCCACAGTCGTGTCCCTTCCAAGGACTCAGGAGCTTGCAGCATCGTCACAAACGGAACAACGGATCCGACTCCAAGTGCTTCAATAAGGGCTAATACCAAGCTAAAGACCATCAACATGACAGCCTGCTTCCGCTGTTGCCGATCAAACAGTACTTTTATGGATTCACGCACGCTTACGTTCTCCGTTTACGGATAATCCGGCCATCACTCAAACGATGACTGCTAGCTTAGGAAGCGCTCGACGGGTCGCAACACACACGATCGAGAATCTGAGAAAAGGCATGTTCAGCAGTAGTACTTGGCTAAGACCTTTTGGAGAGAGGGCTCTAGTCCATTGATTTTCAGTCGCTGAATGCCTGATCCAAACTCCTCGGCATGAGGAATATCCAGAACGCTATACTCCAGCTGAAAGATCAGACGATAGGACTTCACGACATCACTCCCCCGGTGAAATCCCATCGTATCCTCGGCAATCATCGTCCCTGCAGGGCCGACAAATGTTTTCTTATTCTCCGCTCCGAAATACTCAAGCAGGGAAGGCTCTTCATACCGTGAGCACTCATGAAACCGCCCGGGCTTGATGGGCGAATGGCTCTTTCGGATGAATACATGCGGGCCGTTACCCTCTGTCACGTCAGACAAGTAGACAAAGAATTTCACGAATGCCGGCCCATCATTGTCATAGTGAAAGACATATTGACTGTTCTCTCCCCTAAAGGGGGGATTGAGCCACAAGATAATGAGAGATAGCCGGGGTCTGCACCCCAAGTATTCCTGAGCGACACAATGGAAATAGCTATCAAACAGGATTTCCTGAATCGTCTGATTTCCTATTAGATCCTTAATTCGCCAATCATATCTTGGATGCTCAACAGGAATCGAATCAGCCGTAATGGCAACCGGGGATGCAGGATCAGTGGCATAGGCGGGCGTCGTAAAGGCGAACGATTTGATCCTCTCGATCATTTGCACGGGCAACTTATCATCCAAAACGGCGCATCCATCTTCCCTGAGTGCCGCGGCTACTTTACTCGCGTCAGTTCCCGGGAATAATTGAGAAGGCGGAAGGGTCACCTTTGAACGAAAGGGCTTGATAACCCTTCTAACTAGGAGGTCAAACCTGCCGTTGGTTCTGACATGCAGGAACTGACAAAGGCGAAAGGTAAACAACGCCAACGATTTTTTCTGGAACGGCTCCACTAACAAATGTCTAATGAACATCAACGCCCCTGAGCTAGGAGACCATCCAAAAGAGGGGGAGGTTTTTATGATAGATCCTGATCGGAAGATGCTGTTCTAACTGCAGACACTTCTGCTTCGTGTCCTCAGAGACCAGATAGGTCAACGGGGCATGTTTGAAATAGGTATAGGTGAATGCATTGCCGGACAGGCGCTGGATCTGATCCAGATGAAACGCCTCGTTGAGGTAGTCGATCAGCTTTTGTTTGTTGAACCCAGTATCAACCCGGATACTTTCCGGGCTTTCCGCCTTCTTCCCTACGAAGTACTGACAATAGTCGCTGTAGTATTGGAACAGGTCGTCCTCTGCACAGATAGTTTCAAAACCCAGCTGTTTCAGGAGGTATTTACCTGAGTTTCGGCTGAAGCTTTCGACATGCTCCATGGCGTAGATATTGTTCAGAATCCCTTCCTTGTAAAACTCAGGAATTGCCAGATAGAAAATTGCATCCTTCGAAGCAATCTGTTTAAGGAGCTGCAACTCTTCCGTCGGATTATAAATATGCTCGATGACATGATAGGAGAAAATAAGGTCATAGGGCCCGTGCCGCATCAATTGCTCTTGAACCCCCGGGTCATCGAATGAACCCAGGAAGACATTGGGCGTGACATTGCGCCTGAGATAGTCGGCCCTCCCTGGAGTAGCCTCCGTGCAGTAGACATCATGCCCATGCTCTTTGAAGGGAAGGATTTTTTCCCCATAGCCTGCACCGATATCTAGAACCTTTAGCTTTTTCGTCCCTATATATTTCTTCAGGCGGTTGTAATATCGATAGGTCGGCTTCCGTAGTTCGAGATTCTGCTCGAGCGACTTCGACGTATCCCAGTTGGTGAGATACCAATTCGTAATCCACTCCTTGGATGGCAGGACAGAATACTGACTATGATCGCAATACCGGCACCACGAATACTCGATATAGTCGCGGTGATCATCGAAGTTGACGACCTGCACGATCGGAGCCAGAAGGTTCGCGCAAACAAAGCATGAGTCTGTCCTGAATTTGTTTGCAATGTTGGAAACGAGCTTCTCCCTCTCTTCGGTTGGCTGCTCAAACTCGTTGACCCGGTTATGATCTTTGAACAAGAAGAACTCGATGCTGCGTGAGTAATCCTGCACCTCGGCATTCACATCGCAGGCACGGAAGCGAGGGCGCTCAATGGACCACTTTCGATTCAATCTTTCCAGAAGAAAGTAATAGGCATAGGGGGGGTATCCCAGGACCCTGTTTTTCAACCGCTTGAGATCAATCATGAAGTCGCCTTACCATTCCTTCGCCTCGGACATCGTTATGGTTTTCTCTGTAGGACTCTCTCTACGCACGCTCTCTGCGGCATACCGGAAACAGAAGGACGGACTCGACCCAACCATCTCACGGCTCGCTCCTTCCGCAACGCTGCCCTTGCAGGGTCACGAGCTCGATAATTGCGTTGTTGGGTTCGAGGTTTTAAGCTCGGTGTATCAATTGAAACTGCGGGAAAGCGTGCGAAGCGAACCCCTGCTTAAATTCGCCGATAGAAACTTCCTTATCGGTAGGAGTTGGTGTTTCTGAGCGGAACGGCCGCGCCCCGATCTTGTACCAGCGAACACCTCGTTTCTTCAGTTCCTCTATCGCCCGATACTGAACGACATGCCCCAAGGGCTTGTCAAACAGCGAGCGATCATACACGCCCACCGCATACGCACCCTCATCACGGGTAAAGTTAAACAGGCCACCCCCGACCATTTCTCCATTGCTATTTCTCAAATACACTAAAAACGCGTGGCGCTGGCCGATATCGCCCAACTGTAGCGCCCACGTTTCGTCTGAACGTGTTTTTCTCCCTGATACCTTCAGATGCAACTGGCGGAACTCTTCCCAGATAGCCTGATCGACAGAATCGAGAACCCCAACAGACCAGATCCGCATCCCTCCCGTGATCAGAGACTTATAGCTGCTTCGAATATTGCGCTTGATCTCAGCCATGTCCGAACGCAGGTCCAAAAATAATTCGTGCCGCACGGCACATTCTGCGTCGCGTGCCATCGCCTCAGTGTGCCAATCACTCAAACCCATAGACTCGGAAAATGATTCGGCGCTAGACCATACGCCGAGTTGGGCAGCCTTTGCGATTGCTTCAGCCAGATCCAGGCAACTTTTCGCGATGCGTTTACGGGAAGTAACTGGCCACGCAGGTGCAACCTGAGGGGGAGTTACAGGCAATCCATGCGAGCTCAGGTTGCCCTTGCCATCCTTGAGAGAAAAGCTCAGCGGCCAGATGGCACTGGGCTTGTTGTCCCAGAAGACAATCATGGAAATGTCCCACCACTCGCCCCCATGGCCTTGTTGATACGCCAGTTGATAGTCGATACTGGCATTGGTATAGGCGACAGGAATGTACGTCATTTCCTCAAGCGTCGCATCCCATAGTGCTTGCCGGTCCACTCGGAATTCAGCACGAACGTTGGCCGCGGAGATTGCTTCCCCGAGATAGGGAGGGAGAGCAGGGCGATCCGAATGCTCCATTACCCCAGTAACTCCCACCCTAAAGCAGTGCCCCGCTTCACATCATGCTTCACGGTCTTCCCCAAAACATGCTCCAGATGTTTTGTCGGCAATCCCAAGCCTGGCCGTATCGCGCGCACATTCTCCCGCGTCAGTACGTCACCTGCCTTGATATCCCTAACCACATACAATGAGCGCCGGAACTGGAGCGAGCCCCTTTCCGCTTCGGTCGGGCCGTAGCACACATTCCCCAAGGCCTGCCAGGCGCGTTCCGTCTCCACGACCAATTGTGCCATCTCTGCAGGCTCCATGGAGAAGGCACTATCCACACCGCCATCGGCACGGCTGAGGGTAAAATGCTTTTCGATAACAGTGGCGCCTAAAGCTACGCTTGCCACTGACACACCAACCCCCATGGTGTGGTCGGATAGCCCCACTTCGCAGCCGAACAGATCACGCAGGTGCGGGATAGTCATTATGTTGGTATTCGTTGCAGTGGCCGGATACGTGCTGGTGCACTTGAGCAGGATCAGGTCCTTACAGCCAGCTTCACGTGCAGCACGAACGGTTTCGTCCAGTTCAGATACGGTAGCCATGCCAGTTGAAATAATGAGCGGTTTGCCTGTTGAAGCAACTCGGCGAATCAAGGGTAAGTCCGTATTCTCAAACGATGCAATTTTGTAACACGGCACATCCAGCCCCTCGAGGAAATTCACCGCTGTATCGTCAAAAGGAGTACTGAACGGGATCAAACCCAATCGCCGTGCCAGGTCAAAGATCGGCTTGTGCCACTCCCAGGGAGTGTAGGCCTTGCCGTAAAGATTGTAGAGTGACGTACCTTTCCATGGGCTATCAGGATCCGAAATGAAAAACTCACCGTCGCTCATATCTATCGTAATTGTGTCAGCAGTGTAGGTCTGCAGCTTCAGCCCATGCGCCCCTGAACCGGCCACAGCCTCCACAATCATCAAAGCGCGTTTGAGAGACTGGTTATGGTTACCAGACATCTCGGCTATCACAAATGGCGCTTGATCCACACCAATTTTTCTATTATCAATTTCCATACAATTAAGACACCTGAGCAGTTACAGCATACGAATATTTATGAAATGTCAGCTCTCCTTCCTCCCTTATCTTACCCTCAACAAACGAGCGAAGTTCACTTTCAGCTGCCTTAACGTAGTAAGTAGTTTGCCTATAAAACTCCATGAAGCTATTGGCATCAGTTATAGACTGCGGATTCTTCAAAAAGGCGATCCCAAACTTGGGAAAGTTCTCCTTGAAGAATGGCTCAACTACTCTTGATCGAAATTGAAAACTGCTATCTACCTGCGGAGGAATATCGTGAAACTTTCGGGCAATCTCTACTAAACCATGGGGACCATCTGGACCAATGATGCATAACCTCCCTCCAGGAACTAGCCTTCGATACATCTGACTTAAAACGTCAACAGGAGCGTTGGCGTAGTACAGGGCGTATACGGAATAGGCCACGTCATATTCCCTTGTTTCCGCGCCCAGCAATGCGGCGATATTGTCCATACTTCCATGCATAGCGCGCGATTGTGTTTTACCATTAATGCAACTTGAAACATAACTTACAGATTCCGCTGAGAGATCTAATAGGGCAATCTCTCCACGCTTGCCAATGATCTCGCTTAATGGAATTGCCTGTGCTCCTCGTCCACAACCTACATCCAACACTCGATCCCCTTCTTTGGGTCTGATCTGCTCAAGCGCCCACTGACTAAAATCATACCGCTGGAACCCCCTATTCATCTCCATCCGCTTTGCAAGATATTCGGAGTCTGTGGCTCGCCTAAGCAACTCCCCCATAAATTCGTTTGAATTTGTCACTGCATATTCCCCCTGACTAAATTGCAGACCTTATTAAGCACGATACGTCAATCATGCAAAAGAACGGTGGCATTCACAACTCACCTCTCTCTAAACATGAAGAAAAGATCATCTGCACCGATATATGCACCGACATAGAGTATGCCTAGTATCGAATCCGAAAGCAGGTTACTCTGTCAGCTGCCGTATTCGTACAGGATCAAGGCAGAAAGATAGGTATCCTTTTCCATACGGCGACCCAGTTTGATCGAAGCCCAAACGAGCAAACACAGCACGAGATGCGTAATTATCGGTCTTGACCTCAGATCGAATTCTGACTGTTTCATCCTCTCGGATCCGAGCAACGCCCATGGCAACAAGCTTCGCCCCCCAGCCGCGCCCACGCACTAAGACATCAAGAGAGTAGTCGATCTGGGCTTCATCACCTTGTCGATCAAACCGAATCTGGCCGACAGGCAACGTCCCAGCCAGGAGAACAAACAATCGACTCTGTGAATCTGCAAGTTTGCTTGCAAACCATTCTTGATGGCCCTTCCAGGAAATGGGTTCTGAATGGACCGCCTGACGACGCACTTCGGGATCATTTGCCCAGTTAAAATACAGACCAGCATCATCCGGACAGGCTGGACGGAGTCGAAGATCATCTGCGGACGTCTGTTGGAGCACCTCGGCAAGGCGTAAGGCACCGAGTCCATCAACTAATATTTGATTTTGGATCGAGCACGTGAGTAGTCGATCACGGTTTTCACTCCATTCTTTGAGCGCATCGACCAGATCAGTCGTTCGTACCTCTCTGAAGCCACCGACATACTGGATCAACTTTGCTCGAGCAAGTAACTCGCATGCCGCTCTCTGATTGTCTGCTATGCTCACCACGAGGGATGGCAGCCCCAAACTCATCCGCTCCCAGGTCGTCCCGCCTCCCGCCCCGATAGCCAGATCGGCGTGCGCCATCAAGTCAGCCAGATGAGGACGAGAGCCATACAAATTCGTCAACGGTCGTGCGAGCGCTTGCTTTTCCAATGCTGCACGGTGTGTATTATTGGCGCCAACAATTACGTCGACTTCCAGGTGTTGGAACTCGGGCACGGAGAGTGCCTCCAATGCCAGCTTCGTCATGTTGTGCGGGTCGGAGCCGCCGAAAAACACCAACACCCGGCGAACCTCGCCGTCCCTCAACCGCAAAGTCCTCCGATAGGCCTCATATTCAGGCCTCAGCAAAGCGTAGCGCGGCCCAAGCAACAGCCGGCAGTTTTCTGGAACCAAGTCTTTATAACGATTCTCGCCCCCAGCTGAATAGTTCTGGTTCAACAATAGGTCGCAGTCATGACACGGATTGGCAAGGTCATCGATCACCATCAACTGCGCCGTATGCGGACGCAACCTTTGCTCCCAGTCGGCATCAAGTCCATAGTGATCGACAACCAGCCAATCAGGACGATCACCATGTAGCGCCTGAATGGTTTGCTCGGCGTCTTCAGCCTGCGTCACTCCCAGCCAGGTGGCGTATTCTTCTGATGTCACCCCTGTCGATTGCGGAGGGGGTGGCAAAACTGTGACCGGCATAGCCTGCCGCTGCAGCAATTCAACCAAATTACCGAGATGAGCCCGGGAGATGAAACCCGTTTCAACCCCTCGATTACGCAATGCCTCGGCTAATGTTAGACAGCGCATCAGGTGGCCGATCCCCATGCGATTGGAGGCATCTGCTCGAAAAACAACCTTCATGCCAGTTGCCGTCCCAATATGAATGCCTCGGCGGCATCCACCCCGACAGTGGCGCCACGCCATCGTGCCAAGTGTTCAACCCCCTGACGCGAACGCGGATGCGGCCAGGGCCGCAGTTCGGCAGCATAGGCTTCCAAGGCAGCGAGTTTGCGATCCAGGGTCTCCGAGATATCAACGAACCAATTGGGCGCGAACGCTGGAGCTGATCCGGATAGTTGCCATTCGGTGCTGGAAGACACTTCGAAAGATAGCAGCGTCTTGACCGGATGCCCGAGCTGAGGTCGGCAGGCAGCACTCACCGCTTCGTGAATGCGCCGATGATCGATGTTCACATCGCCAGCATGGTGGGTGAAAACCATATCGACCTGAAACTTAGCAACTAGCGCTTCGATGGGTTTGATAATGTCAAGAAGCGCAATGGTATCCATGCGATTGTCCGGAAAATCGCCAAAGGACACGGATTTTACTCCCAGGATATCGCACGCCTTTTGGGCCGCTGTGCGACGGGAAGTGAGCTCGGCCTGCTGGGCTGTGGGATAGCCATCGCGGGAGGAAACGCCGTCGGCGAGAAAGGCAACATGAATGGTTGCGCCCTGCTGGGCCAACTTGGCCATTGTACCGCCGCAACCAAGAACTTCGTCATCAGGGTGAGCAGCTACAATGAGAATAGATTTACTCATCAGTTCAACCGCTTAAATCCGCCATGACAGATCGGGCCTTTCAATAGACTCATAACATCACGCCCCTCCTCGCATTCCTTGATCAACGCAAAAACAGGATCAAGCGCGTCAAAGAACCCCGAAACCACTTTGGGGGTATGTTCGGTGCAAACATAGACACTATTGCCAGCTAGATACCCCTTGGCAAGCATTTCTTGCGTAATGAGCGTCTTATAGGCGAGCGCATTGGGACTCTGGCAGGTAAACCCTGTAAGTGCTGGCAATCCCCAGTGATCGATCTTGAGTCCGTGCTTGTCGGCCAACTGTTGCCACCCCTGGCGGATACTCAGACCGGTCAGCGTGATGGTGTCCCATGACTTCACCCGCTCCATGATCTCCAAGGTTTTGAGTGCGGCGGTCGGACCGATGCGCTCGGTCCAGAAGGTGCTGCTGATAAATGTACTTTGCGCAGCTTCCATAACCGCACGTCTACCAATGGTAGCCGTGATGGCATATCCATTACCAAGTGCCTTCCCAAACATGGCCATATCGGGCTCAACACCATAGAGCTTGTGCAGTCCCCCGAACGTTTGACGAAATCCCGAAGTGCATTCGTCAAAGATGAGTACGATGCCGCGGTCAGTCGCCAGTTTTCTTACTTTTTCGAGGAAGCCGTTCACCGGCCCCTGGTTGCGCGACACCTCCATCTTGATCACGCCAATATCATGGGTGTTGACCAAGGCTTCGAGTTCATCAAGTCGGTTGTACGTAAACGGAAAAATCGTGTCGCGTAAGTTACTCGGCACACCTTTGGGCTCAAGTCCCGGCAACAAATGCCCTGCGAGATGCGTTTCATCGCCCAAATTGGCAGCAAGATACCAGTCGTGCCAACCGTGATAGCCGCAGAAGGCGACCTTGTCTTTCCCGGAAGCCGCGCGCGCGATCCGAATCGCGACGGCGTTGGCTTCACCGCCGGAACGGGCAAAACGCACCATGTCCGCCCAAGGATGAAGCTCCACCAGCCGCTCAGCGAGATAGACCTCTTCCGGGCAATTGAAAGTGGACATGTTGCCAGCATCAATCGTTTTGCGCACCGCCTCATCCACTTCGGGATGCCCGTAGCCTAGGATATTGGTGCCGATGCCCATAATGGACATGTCGATGTATTCGTGACCGTCCAAGTCCCACACCTTGCAGCCCTTGGCCTTACTGAAGTAGGCCGGCCATTGGTCTGGCAGAAACATTTCGGCGCGTTTTGAAAGCAGCATATTGCCGCCCGGGATGACTTGTTTGGCGCGCTTCCAGAGTTTTTGTCCGGTGCCCAGAGTGACTCCTTCGTTGCGGATGAGGTGCTGATTGATGTCAAATATGTCTGGCCGCTGCTGTTGCAAGCTGAGCACTTCGATCCAAGTAAAATCGGCTCGAGGATGGAAATGCTGGAATACCTTTTCAATAACGGCGAAGTCAGCTGGTTCATCCACCGTCCATCGCAGAGCAGAGAGGTCTTGGCTGTGCTGCATGGCGGCCGTTTTGAACCGCCCGGATTCGCGCAGGTATGGGGTGACATGCTCGCGATCGAATAACTTGCTGGTTTCCTGGCTGGCTTGTTCCAGTGATTTGAAGGTGCAGACCTCGATATCCAATCCATCCGGATAGGTCGGCGGACTGATGTTACTGAAGTAATCCACATCCGCAGCCTTGAAACGGCGTATGACCTCATCGACGAGCAATGGGTCCACCAGCGGACAATCGCCGGTGATGCGGACCACGACATCGGCTTGGTGTGCGCGCCCGGCTTGTACATAGCGGTCGAGGACGTCGTGTTCGCTGCCTTGCTCGCAGGCGTAGCCGAGCTTACGAACGTATTCAACCAGCGGTTGGTTGCGATCATCTTCCGAAGTCGCGACGACGACTTGATCCACTTCTTTGGCCTGGGATAAGCGTGAAAGCAAGAGCTCAATCATTGGAATGCCGCCAATCGGCTTCATGACCTTGTTCGGCAAGCGGGTGGAGCCCATGCGGGCTTGGACAAGCGCCACGACTTTCATAAATGGCACCAACGGACCGGGTTAATCAGATCCTCTGCCTCGCAATGCAGGTCGGGAAAATCAATTAGAGCAGCACTGGCCGCTGCGCTGATGATTTGCCCCAATTGGCTCACGCTATCTGCCCCCACGACGACACGGTCGATCTCTGAAAAAGAGAGGGGGAAGGCCAGGCAGGCCTGCACAGCAGATACACTGTGACGTGAAAGCCAATCGTGCCATATACTCCACAAATCAGACCACGGTGAAAACTTTGCTGGCCTGGTTGCTTCGGGCATCAATAGCAAGCCTTGCAAGAAGGCCGAACGGGTGTGAATTTCAATCCCCTCATCCTTCAGTCGTCGCAGCCAGCCTGTTGCGTGTAAACGACGATCCACAAGATTGAACGGGGCCTGTATCAGATCAAGCCGATATCGTGGGGTTAGCTCTTCTAATTCGCTTGGAGCGTAGACTGACACCCCCACTTTTTGTATCTGCCCCGCTGCTTTCAAACCTTGCAACGCTTGATAAATAGCTTTTCCGTGGCTCTCGAGCAACTGCTCCGGGCGATGCAGCAAGAGGCCATACACGACACTCACGCCAAGCCGGGTCAGCGATGCGGCAACTTGTTCTTGCACCCATCCGCTCACATCATCGCAACCAGGCGGCGTTGCCGGCAGTTTCGTCACTAGCTTGAATCCCTGGGTTCCCATCTCACCCAAACACGCTTCACTTTCGCCATAGGCAATGGCAGTATCGATTGTGTCGATACCATTGGCCGCTGCTAGGTCCAACATGGCCTTTGCCGCCGAACGGGTGACTTGCCCGGCTTGATTGGCAATCCCATAGGGCAGACCAAATTGAGCAGTACCCAGGGCGAGTCTCATCCTTGGGTTGCCTTACCCAAGGCGTCTACCACTTGATCCTGCTGTGTTTCCGTCAAGCTTGGGTACATTGGTAAGCTGATCGCTTCTGCGTAATACCGCTCCGCTGCCTGACAATACCCTGGCTTGAAACCCAGCCCCTCATAATAGGGCTGTCTATACACCGGAATGTAATGCAGGTTCACCCCAATGCCTGCGGCTCGCATCGATTCAAACATCTCACGATGAGTTTTACGGATCTCGTTGAGCTTGAATCGAATCACATACAGGTGCAGCCCCGAATAACTGTCCGGGTGCTGCCAAGGTGTTCTAACTGGCAAACCGGCCAGTCGTTCATCATATCTCCGGAAGATGGCATGCCTTATGGCAACAAACTCATCCAGCCGCTGCATCTGGCTCAGGCCCAACGCGGCCTGCAAATCCGTCATACGATAGTTGAAGCCCAGATTGATCTGCTGGTAGTACCATGGGCCGTCTGGCTCCTGGGTCATATCCGCGGCCTCTCGGGTAATGCCGTGGCTTCGCAGCAGCATCATCCGCTTAGCAAGCTGTGCATCGTTGGTGACGGCCATCCCGCCTTCGCCGGTCGTGATGATCTTGACCGGGTGAAAGCTGAACACTGTGATATCACTGTAGCGGCTGTTGCCGATCGGCTCACTCAGGTATTTGCCACCAATGGCATGCGAAGCATCTTCAATAATCTTGAAACCGTAGCGCTGACCGAGCGCATAAATACCTGCCATATCGCAAGCCTGTCCGCACAGGTGAACTGGGATTACTACTTTTGGCAGACGCCCCGTTCTCTCAGCTTGCGCCAGTTTTTCAGCCAGGCATTCAACACTCAGATTGTAGGTGCGCGGATCGATATCCACGAAATCAACTTGCGCGCCACAATAGAGCGCGCAGTTGGCGCTGGCGACAAAAGTGATGGGACTGGTCCATACCCAGTCGTTTGGCTCCACGCCCAGCGCCAGGCAGGCAATATGTAAGGCACTGGTAGCGCTGTTGACAGCCACCGCATGCTGCGCACCGCAGTACCCGGCAATGGCTTTTTCAAACGCGGGTACGGCGGGGCCTTGCGTGAGAAAATCCGAGCGCAGCACATCCACCACTGCCTGGATGTCGGCTTCGGAAATGTCTTGCCTGCCATAGGGAATCATTACCGTCAGAACTTGCCGAGTTTGTCGCGATTCTGCGCAATCCAGGACCGTAAGGTGTCGAGGCTCATCCAGTCGGTGTTGTTGTCCGAGCAGTAGGTAAAGTCCGGCGCAACCTTCTTCCCGCCGTTAATACGCTCGGGGTCTTCGCTCCACTTATAAATCGCCGGCAGAATCTTGTAGTGATCCTGGTATTCATACGTGTACAACGCGTCCTCGGAGCCGATCATCTGCTCATGAAGCTTCTCGCCGGGCCTGATGCCGACGATGTCGTGGCGCGCATCGGGCGAAACGGCGCGGGCAATGTCAGTCACCTTCATCGAAGGGATCTTCTTCACATAGATCTCACCGCCGACCATGTCCTCAATGGCATGCCAGACAAGATCCACCCCCTGCTCGAGCGTAATCATGAAGCGGGTCATGCGCTCGTCGGTAATCGGCATTATTCCTTTGTGGGCAATGGAGAGGAAAAACGGGATCACCGAACCGCGCGAACCCATCACATTGCCGTATCGCACCACTCCAAAACGGGTATCGTGATGGCCCGCGTATGAGTTACCTGCGACGAAGAGCTTATCGGAAGTGAGCTTTGTTGCGCCATAAAGATTGGCCGGACTGCTGGCTTTGTCAGTCGAAAGTGCAACGACTCGCTTCACCTTTCGATCGATACAGGCATCGATCAGGTTCATCGCACCCAGCACATTGGTCTTCACGCACTCAAATGGGTTGTACTCGGCCGTAGGCACAATCTTGGTAGCTGCGGCATGAACCACGTAATCAATGCCGTCGAGAGCACGCAAGAGACGCTCTTTATCGCGCACGTCACCAATGAAAAATCGAACCCGATCATCATTACCGAACAGTTTGGCCATCTCCCACTGCTTCATCTCATCGCGCGAGAATATGACAAGTCTGCGAGGATTATATTTGGCCAACGTCATGGGCACAAAAGTGTGCCCAAAGGAGCCGGTGCCGCCTGTTACCAAGATTGACTTATCATTAAGCATCGCGTTC
>CXWL01009827.1_pt1 | contig 26941 bp, 36 predicted proteins | sample 590931 | NCBI WGS metagenome assembly CXWL01 (sample SAMEA3498368, study PRJEB10139) | groundwater metagenome | biome: water well; material: biofilm material | place: Germany | collected 2015-04-27 | reverse complement strand
GGAGTATGCGGCGCTGCCGGCATTCCGAACTCCGAACTCAGAACTCCGAACTTCCCCGGTCCACCCAAACCGCTCCGGCCAGCCGGGCGTGTGTGTGCCGCGTTGATTGCGTGTGTACAGCACACGCCGGTTAAACGACGCATACCCCAGCTCGCGCATCCGAACCTATATCTCATCATGATGCCGCCCCTGATACTTTAAATACAGAGCCTTACACGCCTCGACACGCTGCTGAAACTCAAATGGTTTTAGCGAGAGATCCTCCATACGACCTCAACGCTACCCCAAACCGATCCAAAAAATATACAACGATCCGCCGATAACGTCACATTCCGCCGCTAATGTAGCGATCCGCCGATATTGTCGCGATCCGCCGATAGGGGAAGGTTGATACAGGGGAAGATCAGCTCTTTAGCCGCAGATTGACGCAGATCAGGGACAGAAATTTCGCGGCGTATTCCGGAATGTATGGGAGTAATTGCTTTCGGTACCACGCTGCGGGAATGTGAGACAAAGTTGCGATCGGCTTTGGAAGACTGGGTTTTGGTGGGTCTCAAGCTGGGCCACGATCTGCAGTTGCTGAATACGCTGCCTTCATATAAACCAGTTGTAGCGGTGTAAGTCTTCTCGAAAATGCCTTGCTGAATATAAGGCCTTCATAACAATTCCTTACAATAAATTAGCAAACAAATCGGCCCATCAGGCGTAATTACTTGCAAAGGTTCTGCGAAAGCGGTTAGATTTGCAGGTATAGATTTAGATGTCAGACCTCGATTTTACAGGCCAGACGCTGGACGGGAAGTACCAGATGACGCGCGAGCTTGGGCGTGGCGGTATGGGTACGGTCTATTTGGCGACTCACCTCGGCACGGAGCGGCCGGTGGCGGTGAAGATCATTTCGCCGCAGTTTATGCAGCGCACCGAGTTTGTCGAGCGTTTTAGGCGTGAGGCGAGAGCGGCCGGGCGTTTGCGGCATCCGAATGTGGTGAACGTCACCGATTTTGGCTTTGCCGAGACAAAGGAAGGCCAGGTCGCGTATCTCGTCATGGAGTACCTCGACGGCTGCACGCTCGGCGAGATTTTGGATGAGGAAAAAAATCTGCCGGTTGGCTGGACGCTGGATATTCTCGAACAGGTCTGCAGCGCCGTACACGAGGCACATCAGCAGGGAATTATCCACCGAGACCTCAAGCCCGACAATATCTGGCTCGAACCAAATCAACGCGGCGGCTACACCGTAAAGGTGCTCGATTTTGGTATCGCCAAGCTCGAGGAGCACGATGTGCCGTGGGCGTCGGGCGACGTGCCTGAGGAATTTCTGCGTTCGACGCACACGCAATTTCGTAGTGCAAGGGCGACGTTTGGCGGCAGTGACGGCACGGTCGTCGACGGAGCGGGCGATACAAACATTTCTGATGCAGAGACATTGGCAAGGGCCGGCACGCTCGTTTCCGAAGCGGGCACTGTGCTGCTCTCACCTGCAGCAAGCGAAAAGGAGACTGCGATTTTTGTTGATGGCGATATTTCGGATGAGTTTCAGGACACGGTCGCGACGCGGGTCTCCAATCCGGCGTCGGGCCGCGATTCCGATCCGGGTAATGCGACGAGTGCGCGTTCGCTGTACGATTCGAAAGGATCGGCTGAATTGACCCGTGTCGGAGCGGTGCTCGGCACGCCATTGTATATGTCGCCCGAGCAATGTCGGGGCGAACATCTCGACCCGCGTTCGGATATATACAGTCTAGCTGTGATCGCGTACCAAATGTTGTCCGGAAGGCCGCCGTTTGAGGGCGATTTTAAGGACGTTATGGAGGCTCACAAGTCGATAAAACCGGCTCCTCTAAAGACAAAAAACGTGCGCCGCAAGATGCGAAAGGCGATACACTCGGCCCTAGACAAGGACCCGGAGAATCGACCGCAGACGGCTGAGGCATTCGCAAGTGTTATGCGTTCGCGCTCAGAGGGGATCTGGCAGCTTTTGAGCCGAGCTCTCGTGTTGTACAGCCAGCATCTGCCGAAATATCTTTTGCTGTCGGCGTTTTTCTCGATCCCGATCATTGTTCTGACGGTGATCCTGCTCGGGCTCTCGTTTCTCAAGGTAAGCGATCTGATACCAGAAGACATTGCCAATCTTTGGATCGGAGTGGATGGTTTTGTGCTGACGGTGGCAAGCGCGTTTTGCACAAATCTGATCGTCGGTTCGATCGCGTGGATCGTTATTCAATACCTGTCCGTGCCTTTGCGGCCGGTAAGGCTGCGGCCCGCGCTAAAGGAAGCCGGGCGCAAATGGAAACGTATCGCGGGGACGGGATTCCTGACCGCGCTTTCACCGTTTGTGTTTGGGGTGCTTGGCGCGATCGTCGGATTTGTCGGCGGAGCGGCGCTACTCGCCGTTTTCTACCCGTTCTCCGGATCATTTGAGTCTATTCTTGTCGGTGGTGCGGTAGTTTCAACCGCTGGAGCGATCATCGGTTTTTTCGGTGCGTATATTTCTCTGATCCTGGTCGCGCCGATCGTAATGCTCGAAAACGTTGGGATATTTGCTGCGTTACGGCGTTCGAGGGAATTGGTAAGGCGATCCTACGTCACATCGATGGGAGCTGTTTTTATAATGTTCCTGATCCCGGCGATCATTGCCGGAACGATCTCGTACGTCGTCAACGTCTCCGCAAAGGCATTTGACCCAAAGCCCAAAACCGAGGCTGCGGCTACCCAAACAGAAACTGGAAACGGAAACGCCGCTGAGACGCCGGCGATCGAAGCACAGCCCGCCGATGCTCCGCCGGCTGACGTTCCGGCGTCCGAATCTCCTGCTGCCGAACCTCGAGTCCAACGCCGGTCGCCCTTGAGTTGGGGGTTTGGGCGACGGACGGCAGCACTCACCGCGTCCGGTGAAAAGGACATGCAGACCCGTGTCAGGACGACCGTTCTCGAATCGCTCATCCAGATCCTCTGGCTGCCGATGCAGATCCTCGTGTTCTCATTTTCTGCTATCATAATAGCGTTGCTCTATCTGAAAACCCGGCTCGCGGGCGGTGAATCGATGAACGATCTCATCGAACGTTTTGAGGACGACGGGCGTCCAAGAAAGAAGTGGCAAGAGCGTGTCAGAGCACGTCTGATCCAATCCGGACGCATTTCGAGCAACCCGAGTAAATGAGCCCTGCGGTAACGAGATCTTTACTGATAATCTATGCGATCCTCTCGATGTGGCTGACAAATGCCGCACAGGATGTGACGCGCGAGATCGCGGCCGGGCCGGGCTCGATGGTTCAGATCACCAATAAATATGGGCGTGTTGCGGCCAAGGCAGAGGCTGGTGTGGGGGACAAGCCAGTTGTCTCCAGACTTACAGCGAGTTCGCCAAAAGGTGTTTCAGAGTCTGAAATAAGGATCGCAAATGCCGCCGGTGTAACAACGATCACGGTAACCGCATCGGACCCGAAAAAACGTATCGATCTCGTTCTGACTCTTCCCGAAAGAACAAACCTTAAGGTTGAAACGGTCGCCGGTGCGGCCGAGGTGGGCGGGAATTTCGCGTCGGTCAATGCGCGTTCTGACACCGGGACGATCTCGGCAGATGTGCCGGCTGATGACGTGACCTACCTATTCCAATGGACGGAATCACGGCCGCGAGTTTTGGCGGATTTCGAACTTGGACCGACAAAGGAAAGAAACGCGGGCAGGTTTGAGATCAGAGGGCGGCACCACGAGGAAACGGAAGCTAAGAGCCAAAAGCGGGAAGATCCGATACTTGGCCCACCGATTCCTGCGAACACTCCTGCTGCGAAGGCCGAAGTCGAAATATCAAAGGCCGTTTTACTAAATTTCACCACCGCTCGCGGCATCATTCTGCTCAACGTGCCGCCGAACGAGGTGATGAGCGATCTGCGCGAGCGGCCGTTGACCGAGGCGGCAAAGGCGATAGTCCGAAGCGGCGATTCGCTGCTGATGGAGGCAATTCGACGTGCGAGCCCTAAGTATTTTGGCGATTATGCGAGGACGCTGCCGCCGCTGAGGATGGAACCGGCCTTTTCGCCGCGTTCGTCGCAGATGGATGTACCAAACGCGGCCACTAAAACAGCCCTGGTGCGTGTCACCGATCTTCAAAACCGTTCCATTTCGGGTTTGGATGTAAAGGATTTTGAGGTGACGGAGAATAGTTCTCCGCGTGAGATAGTATCTGTTACACGCTCGTTGGCTCCGTTTAATCTGGTGCTTTTACTTGATGTTTCGGGCAGCGTTGAGAATTATGTAAATTTCATCCGAAAAGCAGCCCGCAATTTTGTAAATACTGTCGGCAAGAGCGACCGCGTTTCGATCGTTATCTTTAACGAGGACGTTAAGGTCTTGTCGAAATTCACGACTGACAAAGGCAAACTTTCAGAGAGCCTCGACACCTTTGACGCAGGCGGCGGGACGGCTTATTATGACGCATTGGCATATGCAGTGAGCGATACGCTGCGGCCGCTCAAGGGGGAGCGATCGGCGATCGTTGTATTGACGGACGGCGATGATAACCGGTCGTTTTTGGCGTTTGATTCGCTCGCCGGATCGATCCAGGAGAGCGGAGCATTGATCTATCCGCTTTATGTGCCCTCGGGCCTGATCGCCCTGGCCGCGAGTGGGGCGGATATCGATCCGCTGAGAAAGAAATACATGTCGCTGACCGCCAAGAGCGAGGGCGAAGGCGAGAAGCTGGCAAAGATCTCAGGCGGTGTTTACTATCCGATCACGCAGATCGGCCAGATACAACAAGCTTACGAAGACATCGTCGTTCAGATGCGTTCGGCGTATGAGATCACATATCGCTCGACCGTCGAGGCCAATGGCACGGGCGGAGCTAGCCCAAAGCTAAAGATCCGTGCGAAACGTGAGAATGTATTCACCGCGATCAGCAGTGTGACGGTCGCAGGAACTGAAGAATAGAGGGAATATGAAGAATCGAAACCTGATCATTTCGTGTCTAACGGCCATATTTTTGTTTTCGGGAACGGCGACCGCTCAAAGGGTCGTGATGGATAGGGCGGATCTCGCTCCGGACCCCGAATACACAAAACTGCTGGGCAAACTTAAAGGGGGCGATACGGCAATCGATTACAAAGCTCTCAGGCAGGCGTTTGCGAGATCTGGAGCTCCGGGATCACGCGGCGTTGATTCAAAGATCAGGATGAAATTGGCCGAGGCGGTCAAGGTAAAGAAGTACGACGAGATCGCCAGCGTTTCGCAGGAAATACTCAAGATCAATTTCCTCGATCCGAACGCTCATGTCTATGCGGCGACCGCATATGAGGCACTCAAGGATACGAAAAAATACGACTATCACCAGGCAGTCTATCTCGGGCTGATCAATTCGATCGTAAACGGAGCCGATGGCGAATCGACAAAAACTGCGTACGCCGTTGTTTCGCAGGACGAGATCTTTGCCGTCCTAAAAGCATACGAGCTCCAACGTACCGCAAGTGAGCCACTTACCGAAGGCACCAGTCGTTACGAAGTAGTGACCGTCACCGACAAAACGAACGGAGCGGTCTCTAAGGTCTATTTCAAAATGGACCTAGCGACAAGAACAGCTCAGGCGATGATGCGACAATAACCTTGCCCGACGCCGCTGCCGATCATGATGATCCACGCATATTTTTTGTGGTAGTATTTCGATTATGGAGACCATGACATTAACGATCCATTTACCCGACGAAATTGGCACAGAGTTAAAATCTAAGGCGAAAAGCAGCGGAAAGAATATTGCTGAGTATGTAGAGTCGATGATCGCCAGTCAGGTAGGACGCCCCACGTTTCGAGATCTCTTTGCCGACGTCCGTGAAAGTATCACTGTCAGCGACGATGAACTGGAAAGGCACATTGACGCCGCGATTGCCGAATCGCGCGATGCGAGACGCTAAAGAACGTGCCTCTTCTTCCCGTTACGGTTTTTGATTGCGGTGTCTTTCTTCAAGGTTTAATGTCGAAAGCCGGTCCCGCAGCGTCCTGCCTGGAACTGATCCAAACGGACAAAATTAGATTGGTGATGAGCGAAGCTATTTTGGCGGAAGTTAAAGATGTGCTTTCGCGCCCATATCTTCGCAGCCTCAGTATAAATCTCACTCAGAGAAAGGTCGAAGAGCTGATCGATCTGATCTTGGCAAAGGCTAAGTTCGTTCACAATGTTAACCCGTATTTCAGCTACATTCGTGACAAATCGGACGAACCTTATCTCAATCTCGCCATCGAGACAGGAGCCGTATTTCTCGTCAGCCGCGACAAAGATCTGCTGGATCTGATGACCGATCATACAGACAAAGCCAAGGAGTTCCGGCAGAGATTTCGGGATTTGAAAATTGTCGATCCGGTTGAGTTTCTCAAGATAATCCGAAAATCGGATCGAGCACTGGAACCTTAGGGCAACGATTTGGATACACCGCTATTACAATTTCTTTTTGACGAAGCCGAGCAGCGGCCGATGACCGTTTCGGAGTTGAACGCGGAGGTGCGCTCGGCTGTTGAGCGGCAGTTCGCAAATGTTTGGGTCGAGGGCGAGGTTGTCAATTTTATGCGCGCCTCGTCGGGGCATTGGTATTTTAGCCTCAACGACGGATCGGCTCAGATAAAGTGCGTCTGTTGGAAGGGGACGAATTATCGCATCCGTTTTAAGCCTGAGAATGGCATAACCGTGCGAATTCGCGGGCGGATCAGTTTTTATGAGGCACGCGGCGAGACTCAGATCGTTGTGGAATCGCTCGAACCATCGGGCGAGGGAGCTTTGCGGGCGGCGTTTGAGCAGATAAGGTTGCGGCTCGATGGCGAGGGCCTTTTTGCCGACGAGCTAAAGCGTCCGATCCCGTTCTTTCCGCGAAAGGTTGGCGTTATCACAAGCCTGACCGGTGCAGCGTATCATGATATCCACAGCGTTTTGACTCGCCGTGCCCGGTCGGTGAGCATTGTGCTTGCCCCGACTCTCGTCCAGGGCGAAGGTGCGGCGGACAGCATTCGAAAAGCTGTAACCGAGATCAACATATACAACCAGACCCTTGCTCCGGCTGACAAGATCGATGTGCTGATCGTTGGACGCGGCGGCGGTTCGGCTGAGGATCTTTGGGCGTTTAATGACGAACACCTGGCACGTGCGATCCGTGCGAGCGAGATACCGGTGATCTCTGCGGTCGGACATGAGATCGACACGACTATCGCCGACATGGTTGCCGACCTTCGTGCGGCGACGCCCTCTGCGGCTGCTGAGATCGTTGCGGCCCGTGAGGAAGATATTTTTAACACATTCGCCTCGGGCGAGGATCGGCTGATCGACATATTGGATCGAGTGGTCTACGAGGCGATAACACGAACTGACAATGCCGTCCTGAGCCTCGAACACAGATTCGGATATACCGTACAGCGGGCACGTGAGCGTTTTGTTAATGTTACGTCGCGATTGACACCGGCGACGTTGAGGGCGAAGACTGTCGCCGTAAATACTCGACTCGCTATGTTCGATCAACGAGCTGCCGCGGCACTAAGCCGCTCTTTCAAAACAAAGACCGAACTTCTCAATCTTCAGATGGCAAAGCTCGACGTCCTTTCACCGCTGGGCGTGCTGACTCGCGGCTACTCGATCACACAGACGGCCGACGGCACGATCATTCGGGACGCTTCGACGGCAAAACCAGGTGATAAATTGAAAATCCGTGTCGAGCGTGGGAAACTTAACGCTGAGGTTTTATCGGCTGAGCGGGACTAGAGTGTGTATATGCGTGCAAATCTGTTGACAAAAAATACCACAGAATAGTAACATTCTTGTCGGGGGCTAGGTAAGAATCATGTCCAGCGTTAATGTACGTATTAGTTCGAGTAGCTATCAAATATTGAAATCCCTTTCAACGGGCCAAGGACAATCCATGCAGTCGGTCATCGATCAGGCGATCGAAGAACTGCGTCGCCGTAAAATGCTCGAGGCGACGAATCTCGCGTTTTCGGAACTGAAAGCCGATAAAACGGCGTGGCAGGACGAATTGAAAGAACGTGCAATTTGGGAAAACACCCTTGGTGACGGGGTTGAGAAAGAATGAGCGCGGCTTCGCGTGGTGAAATATGGCTAGTCGGCCTCGATCCGACGAAAGGCCGCGAACAAGCCGGAATGCGTCCGGCCTTGGTGGTTTCGGTCGATATTTTCAATCACGGGGCGTCGGAACTTGTCGTGGTGGCCCCGATCACGTCAAAAGCGAAAGGGATCCCGCTCCACGTCGAGGTAATGCCGCCCGAAGGCGGCCTGACGATGACCAGCTACGTAAAATGTGAGGATCTGCGTTCGATCTCGACAGCACGGCTTGTCAAACGGCTTGGCAAGGTTTCGGCTCAGACGATCGACGATATAGAAGACCGTTTGCGGATCCTATTGGGACTATAAAGCATGATAGGCTCTATCGAATGCAGCCGATGAACATATGTCGAGACGCCTTTTCGCGATAACCGCAGCCGTAGTTTTATCCATTCTGCTTATCGTAGGCGTCGGCGGACTGATCTATTACGAGAGCCTGAAAGACACGCCGCAGTATTCACTGGCACTACTTGTTGATGCCGCGAAACGCGACGACAAAGCGGCGATCGAGGAATTCGTAGATATCAATGCGGTGGTCGAGGATTTTGTGCCGCAGATCACGACCAAGGCGATCGAGCTTTACGGACGAGGCCTGCCGCAGCCGGTCCTGGCAAAGGCCGCACGGCTTGCGACTCCGATCATTCCGGCCGTTAAAGATCGCGCTCGCGCGGAATTGCCTCGTGTGATCCGTTCCCGTACGGAGAAATTCGGCTACGTGCCATTTTTCGGGATGGTTCTCGGTGCGGACCGGTATCTTGATATTACGGTGAGCGGCGATACAGCGTTTATTAAGAGCAGGCTGCCGGAACACACATTCGAGGTTAGAATGCGTCGGCGAGGCAAGCGTTGGCAGATCGTCGGCATCAAAGAAGAGCAGCTTGCGACCGATATTGCGCACACGATCGGCCAGCAAATTATGGCGATCGCCGCGAATGGATTGACTAAGGATGCGGCCGACTCACTCGGTGTCGGCAACCTCGCCGATCTGTTGAGAAAGGCTGAGGAACTGGTGAAATAGCTATGGAAAAGTCGTTTGAAACATCGCTGGTCGAGCTCGAACAGATCGTGGCAAAACTTGAGGATGGGGATCTGCCGCTCGAGACGAGCCTCGAGCTTTTTGAGAAGGGAATTAAGCTCTCGCGTGAATGCCGTGAGCGTTTGGCGAAGGCGGAACGCCGCATCGAGATATTGATGAAAGATCAAGATGGGAATCTAACGACCGAGGAGATCGAGCCGGACGACCTCAGACAGTAGCTGGTTTCTAGGACCGCAGGCCGAAAGCGATTACAGCGGCGACGATCACGACAACGAGCGCGAACAGGAACAACCCGACAACGGCGCAATAGATCACGATGCCCGTCGTATTATCCTTTCCTGATTTGCCGTTAAAGGCCGCACCGCACGCTTCGCATTTTACGTGCGTCAAGAGTTTTGGCCCAAGAATACCGCCCCACCAAGTAAAGCTGACCTTCTTTGGGTCCGGCTTCCCGCATTTAGGGCAAGCGACGTAGTTTGTTGCCATAACTACTTATGGTTTGGGTGGAGCGACAACGAGCTTCTTTTCCAGAAGGCTGCATGCCTCAAGCGTGCTCGTCGGGTCGATCGCCAAACCGTCTACCACGATCTGTTGGATCTTTCCTTCTTTGTCCACGACAAAGGTGCCCCGTCGCCCGACCTGTCTCGCCTCGTTGTAAAGGCCGTAGTCTTTTGTAACTGTTCGATTCCAATCGCTCAGGAGCTGGAACGATGTGACACCGACCTTTTCGGCAAAGGCCGCGTTGGAGAAACGCGAATCCATACTGAGCCCAAAAACTTTTGTATTTGCTGCTTCGAATTTTGCAATACCAGCCTGGTATGCCTGCATCTCACGCGTTCAGCCACCCGTGAAGGCGAAGACGTAAAAGGCGAGTACTACATTGCTCTTGCCGCGAAACTCACTCAATTTTACCTGTTTGCCCGTCAGGTCGGGCAGAGTGAAGTCAGGCGCCATGTCGCCGACCTTGAGCTTGTCATACGGAACCGGAGTTGGGGCGGACGTTGCAGTCGGTGCCGCGGTCGGCGTGCCTTGCCCAAACGCGGCGACGGCAAAGGTTGCCATCATCGCCGCAACGACAATTAGTTTTTTCATTGTGATCTACCTCCATACGAAAATACCGCCGTCGGCCCGAAAAGCCAAACGGCGGTAGCTCATATTTCTAACCTTTTTAGTCTCTCGAACTAAAAATGCTAAGAATGTACCAAAACAGCAACGCTACGCTGGCAAATAATGTTAGCGAAGCCGCAACGTGCTGCTTGGTGTTAAAGCGATGCAGTACGTTTGAAGTCTCATAAAGTATCGCGGTGCCCGCGAAAGCGACCATTAAAAAGGCAAAAACGCTGCCGAGCGAGAAGCCAAAGATCGCACTTGCCACGATAAAACCTAGGGCTGCAAATCCGCCGATCGCCAGTATGGGGCCGAGGAACGAGAAATCTGTCCGCGTGATAAAGACCGTCATGGTGATGCCCAGAAACAGTCCAATGGTGACGATGCCGGCCTTTAACAAGACCGAGCTATCACCCGAATAATAGGTTGCGACCATGATCAGCGGCACAAAGATCACGGCCTCGGCTACGATAAATAGCGCGAGTCCAAGATGCTGCGTTGTGCTTGATGTCTCGGACACCGCCCATCGATTAGCGAGGAACGAGATCCCCATAAAAAGGCCGAGAACCACGAGCCAGCCGATCGCGCCGCCGCTAAAAAGCACGCTCGCGATCATACCGGCGATCGGCGTCATAAAGAAAAACGCCTCTACTCCGATAAAAGCCAGAATCGCCACTCCCAACAGTGTGTACGTTCGGCGAATAAAGGCCGCCCGTTCTACTGGTGCCGCTTCCGCGACCGATGTTTGATAAGTGCCTGTAATATCTTCCATATTGATCTCCGTAGAGCTTAGATGACGATGCTCGAGTGCGGTTTGTCCGAATTAAGAGCCTTCTTTGGTCCGGCTTCCTTTGAAAATCGACTCAACACTCCAGACGCCAGAACCCCTTGAGGCGATATACAAAAACACGAAACAATAAAGCACGGCGAGCTCTCCTTTATTCACTATCGGCAAAAACGCGGGCACGCTGAAATGCCAGCCAAAGTACGCGACCGCCATCGTGCCACTTGCGATAAATGCGGCTAAAGTCGTGAATAGTCCGATCATTATCAGAAGGCCGCCGATCAGCTCGATACCGCCGCCGACGGCCATTAGAGTTGAAAGTTCTCCGCCGCCTGCCGATGGCGGATATCCGAGCAGCTTTTGTGAGCCGTGCCACATAAAAAGAAATCCGCTGACGATCCTCAAGATCGCGTAAAAATAGGTCGCGTAACGGCCGAGAAATCCTTCCATCAAATGTTGCTCCTTATTAAACTGAATTTTCGTCAGTATACCTTAGTTCCTTTGTAAGAAAAACACGAAGTGAGCATACCCAAATCAAAAAAGGCCGTCTCAGCGGACAGCCCTTCGTTTCCAGTTTACTACCAATCAGCTTGCAGCCTTGACCGCTTCCTCAGGTCGCGGTGTGGCGAGGCCTAGCTCGGGTGAACGCCAGAGGTTTGAAACCAGCAGTTCGCGGATAAAGGTCATTTCCTTTGGCAGGCGATCGTACAGCTTAAAGAAAAGCTCGTCATGCATGGCGATCTCTTTGAGCCACATATCGCGATCGAGATTCATCACGGCGTCAAACTGTTCGCGGCTAAAATCAAGCCCACGCCAATCCATGTCCTCGTACCGTGGCATCCATCCCAAGGGCGTTTCGACACCGATCGAACGTCCACGGGCACGCTCGACGATCCATTTGAGCACACGCATATTCTCGCCGTAGCCGGGCCAGGCGAATTTGCCATTCTCGTCCTTTAAAAACCAATTTACCGAGAAGATCCGCGGCGGCTCGGGAATCTGGCGTCCAAAATCGAGCCAGTGAGCAAAATAGTCGCCCATGTGATACCCGGCAAACGGCAGCATCGCAAAAGGATCGCGTCGCACCTCGCCGATGTTGCCAAAGGCGGCTGCGGTCATCTCCGATCCCATCGTCGCAGCCATGTAAACGCCAAATGCCCAGTTAAACGACTGCTGGATCAGCGGCACGACACTGTTGCGGCGTCCGCCAAAGATGAATGCCGAGACCGGCACACCTGCCGGATCGTCAAAGCGTTCGTCCGCGACCGGGCATTGCGTGATCGGAGCCGTGAAGCGTGAATTGGCATGTGCTGCCTTACCTTCGCTAGCCGGTGTCCAATCGTTGCCCTGCCAATCGATGGCATGTGCCGGCGGTTCGCCATCCATGCCTTCCCACCAGACATCGCCGTCGTCGGTGAGGGCAACGTTGGTGAAGATTGTGTTCTCCCGGATAGACTCCATTGCATTTGGATTGGTCGAAAAATTCGTGCCCGGTGCCACGCCGAAGAAGCCGTTCTCAGGATTGATAGCGTGAAGCTTGCCGTGCTCGTTCGGCTTGATCCATGCGATGTCGTCGCCGACAGTTGTGATCTTCCAGCCTTCTTCGACAAATTCCTTGGGCGGGATGAGCATGGCAAAATTGGTCTTGCCGCATGCCGAAGGGAAGGCCGCACATACGTAATCTTTCTTTCCGTCGGGTGATTCGACGCCGACGATGAGCATGTGTTCGGCAAGCCACCCCTGAGCACGTCCCAGATTCGAAGCGATACGCAACGCAAGGCATTTCTTGCCTAAAAGCGCATTCCCGCCGTAGCCCGAGCCGTAACTTACGATCGAGTTTTCTTCCGGAAAGTGAACAATATATTTATCTTTCGGGTCCGGCGAGCAAGGCCACGCGACATCGGCCTGGCCGGCCGCGAGCGGCATACCGACCGAGTGCAAACAACGTGTAAATTCGCCATCGCCGAGTGCGTCGAGAGCACGCGTGCCCATGCGGGTCATGATCTTCATATTGACCGCAGCGTATGCCGAATCTGTGATCTGCACGCCAAACTGCGAGATCGGCGAGCCGAGCGGACCCATGCAAAACGGCACGACGTACATCGTCCGCCCACGCATACAGCCGTCAAATTTCTTTTTGAGAATGGCCTTCATCTCGACCGGAGCCATCCAATTATTGGTCGGCCCGGCGTCGCCCTTGGCAAACGAGCAGATGTAAGTGCGGTCCTCGACGCGAGCCACATCCGAAGGGTGCGACCGAGCAAGAAACGAATTAGGCCGCTTTTCCTCATTTAGCTTAATAAACGTACCGCTCGCAACCATTTCCTGGCACATGCGGTCGTACTCTTCCTGCGAACCGTCGCACCAATGCACGTTGTCCGGCTTACATAGCTCGACCGCATCCGTGACCCAACGGATCAGCTCTTCGTTGCTAACGCTCGCGGGTATATTGAGTTCTGTCATAAATAGATTCTCCACCTAAGATTCTAATTCCACGCTTCAATTAAACAGAGCAAACAAGTAATAAGCCCTGTTTTTTGAAGTTATTCGCGTAGCTTATCACGAGATAACCGAATTGTTAACGACAGCTAATTGGTTAAGCGTTTACCTCCGAACATTCGCCGGTAATGGTCAATTTTTGAGTTTTGAATTTTGCATTGACCTGCTTCTCTGGATATGGACAAGACGCATTTCGTACTTTAGCCCGAAGAAATTGCGCTAAAGCCTGAAAGCCTGCTTCAGTCCTGCAACCGTTGGCTGAAGCCAACGGCAATTCCAAGAACCACGAGCACGAATCACTCTTTGACCAGTTGCGTAGTAACCAGCTTTACGGTCTCTTAACCGGCGGGGTTGGTTTGGGGAAGACGATGTCTTTTGCGTTGATGGTCGGGGTGGGGCGCGGGGTTTCGGCTCCCATTGGGACGATCCAGAGTTCGGTTATTAGTTCTTCGCGGTAGCCGCCGTCGAGGGCTATTAAGCGGTTATTGGGCGTGCCGGCCTTTGTGAGGTCGGCTTTGATCTTGCGGATGTTTGCTGAGGCCGCACCTCGCGCGCTCGTGCGGCCGGCGTATGAGATGACGTATGCCTGCTCGTCCGGGGCGAGAGCGGCGACGAGGCGGGCGATCCATTCTGCCTGCTGTTCGTCGGTGACGGTGCCGTATTCGTGGACCTTGCGTGCCGGGCCGACGACCTTAATGGTCGCCTCAGCCGAATACGGGCATTCGCCGGAATATCCGCCAACCAAAAGTGTGGCCCTGATGGATTTGTCGACTGCCGCACCGGTGGAATCGACCTCTATGGTCGGCGTTCCTTGCCCGGAGATCATCACTCCGGATGAGATCGACCAACTCAGGATCGGCGTGACCTTAGTATCGCCGCCCGTTATGGTCGCGACGAATCTCACCTTTGCCCCGTCGCGAACTACCTGCGGCGACGCACTTTGCAAATTCAGAGTCGGGCAGGGAGCCTGAGCCGGAACGGCGGCTCCGGGTTGGCCCTGACCTTGTTGTGGCGGTTTTTGTTCTTTAGGTGGATCCTGTGCGGCGATGCCGAGCACAAAAATGCCTATCAGCAGCGGTGCGATCCTAACAGCTTTTATCATCACAAAACCTCCAGTGTTGAATAGCAAGATAATACCACCGTTCCGCGGTGGCGAGAAAGCAAAATCGCCGTAAACCCTTTGCACATCAAACTCTATTTGCAACTATTGCCCAAACAGTGCATCCTAATACTGTAGTCCTTCTCTTGTGCTGCTTGCGGTACGCTCGTCAAAGACGGTTTTTGGATTGGTTTGAGAGCAGGTTGTTTCATAATCATAGAAGTCGCTCAGTTAGTTTTGAGCATCCGAAACCGACCCTTCGTCGCACACCGTTTTTCTACGAAGCCATTCGATTCGACGCTTCTTTAGCATTCCCATAGGGGAAAAGGTAAATAGTTCAATGTCAACGAAACTTTACGTAGGAAATCTATCCTTCAATACATCAGCATCAGATCTCGAAACAATTTTCGGCGAATCGGGTACAGTCACCTCGGCCAACGTTATCGAAGATCGCGAAACAGGCCGCTCACGCGGATTCGCGTTTGTCGAAATGTCGAGCGATGCAGAGGCCAAGGCAGCCATTGCCTCATTTGACGGCAAAGAGATCGACGGACGCAATCTGAAGGTCAATGAAGCCAAGCCCCGCGAAGATCGCGGCGGCGGTGGTGGACGCAACGGCGGCGGACGCTATTAATTATCGAATGCCCTAACGGGCTATCGTTACGTGTTCTGCCTCCGGTTGAGCAATTAGCCGGAGGCAGGATCTTGCCAGGCACTAAGGAAATCAAAGATCTATGAAAGAAGAACTAATCGAAATGGCGGGCGTCGTAGTGGACAAACAGCCGAACGCCTTTTTCAAGGTCAAACTGAACGACACGGAACACATGGTTCTCGCAACCATCTCGGGCCGAATGCGTCGCAATCGCATCCGCATCCTGATGGGCGACCGCGTCGATATCGAGCTCTCACCCTACGATCTTACAAAGGGCCGCATCACCTACCGGCACAAGTAATATATACTGCTGCCAGGCAGTATGGAGTGGATAAAGAAATTCCCGTTCGAGAATATCCTGCTTGACGCGGCATTGCTTGTCGTGGCTTTTGCACTGCCGAGCACCAATCTGCTTTTATCCGAAAATCTTACCGCAGCATTTTGGTTAGCCGCTCCGTTTCAAGTCCTTGCACTGTTTTGTGCATTCTACGGACGCGACAGTTACAGCCCCGGACGTAACCTTCCCGAGTGGCTATCGTTAGCCTACATCCTCAACACGATCCTCGCCGTCGGCAGCTTTATCTGGCTGTATCTCGTTGCTTTTGCCGTTGAAAAACAGACCGGCGGATTTCCGTATTGGGGATTTCGATTCGCTTTCTTTGTCGCTCTGTTTGGCGGAATATTGGTCTTTGGTTTCAGTCTTGGAAGATCCGATGGCGACGAACTCTCCTTAAAAACAAGATATCTGCTGGTCCTCATTGTTTTTCTATTTCTCAGCTTTACGGAATCACTGCTCGAAGTCTCGCTCGGCATTTCGAATGTCGGCGCTATTGTATTAGTGGTCGTCACGCTTATTTCCTATCTTCCCGTTCGCCTTGCTCTTGCTTTCCAGCCTCCGTTTAGCTACTGGGATCTAGCCAGTGCGATCGTTTGTTTTGTTGTGTATCTTTATTCGATCCTGTAACAAACTTCGACAGTTTCCGTGACACTTTCTGGCATAACGAGCTTGACCTGCAATTCGTGTCAATCCCGCGAACGATCGCTCTCATCGCTGTAACTCCCCAATTTATCTAGGTTTTTAGCGACGCTTGAGCACTCATTGATTCTGGCACGCTTCTTGTTTAACAGATATAGGCACACGAGCCTAGCGGCTCATAAATCAAATCCGGAGAATCGAAACTCAAATGAAGAACCAAAAAGGCTTCTCGCTCATCGAACTGCTTATCGTCGTGGTCATCATCGGCATAATTGCCGCGGTGGCGATCCCCAATTTGTTAGCCGCCCGGCGTAGTGCGAACGAGGGTTCCGCGATTTCGTCATTGAGAACCTATCACGGTGCACAAATGACCTATCGCTCATCACTCGGTAACGGTTATTATTCAAGCGCGCCGTATCCGGAATTGATGACCAACGGAATACTCGACAGCAGCTTAGGCAGCGGCACGAAGAGCGGATATACATTTACAGGTTGGGGGTCGGTAACCTCTGGTGGAACGCCGCAGTTTGGTGGTTGGGCGACGCCGACGACACCCGCTGGTGTTACCCGGACCGGAACCAGAAACTTTACTTTGATCACCCAGGGTGTATTACATTCTGACCCTGTAGGCGGCTCAATGTACATCGGACTTTATCCGGACAACAGTCTCGTCATCGTGAACGGAACCCCGCTTCAATAGCGATCGGTTGAGCCAAAAAGGATCTTGGCGGCTGCGGCATCTCATTGCTTCGGCCGCCGTTCTACGTTTGCGATGGCAGAAAGCGGAACAAAATCCAGACAGCTAACGTAATTCGCATCAACTGAATTAAATTGACGGGATCGCCTACCTAAGGATGGGTTATGTCTGATACGCAAATTACGCCGATCGCGCCGACCGAACGCCTCGAGATACTCGACGTACTTCGTGGCTTAGCGGTGTGCGGTATTTTGATCGGGAATGTTCAGTGGTTTTCGGGTTATGGGATGATACCGTCGTCGCTGGCTATCCAGACGCCGATGATCGATCAGGTCACGCATTTTCTGGTTCATTTCTTTATCGAAGGCAAATTCTATTCGATCTTTTCGTTTCTGTTCGGTTTGGGTTTTGCATTGCAGATCGCGCGTGCCGAAGAACGTGGTGATACCAGAGCCACGGTATTCAAACGCCGTCTATTTTGGCTACTTGTCATCGGCTTGCTGCACGCGTATCTGCTGTGGGCGGGCGATATACTGAGCATTTACGCTTTGATGGGCTTTCTGCTCATTCTGTTTCGCAAGAAAACCAATGAATCGCTGCTCAAATGGGCGATCGGTCTAACCATCGTGCCGATCGTCACCTATATTTTGCTTTATATAGCGTTTGTGCTATTTGCACCACCCGATGCGGCAGCGATGGTGAACGCCGCTCAGGCCGATATGTGGAATCAGAATAGCGCGATGGTCGGGCAGGGCTCCTATCTGCAGATCGTTCGCGAATACAACCTTCCCTACGTCGTCGGCCGCTATATGGGCCTGATCTTCCAAATGCGTCTGCCTAAGATAATGGCGATGTTCCTGCTCGGTTTTTATGCGTATCGCCTGGGAATCTTCCAGAATCTGTCGACTAATCAAACGTTCATCCGTCGAGTAATGATCTACGGGCTAATACTCGGCATTGTTGGCAACGCCGCATTTGCGGTGTTGGCTGGAAACGAAGCTCCTTTCCCGCCGTCGCTCGCGGGAGTCGGGGGCGTTATTGCCTATGCTTTCGGTGTTCCGGCGATGGCTTTGGGGATCATTGCGTTGGTCTCGACATTATGGCAGAAAGAGGGGTTGCAAAGCCTGCTCGGCGTTCTCGCTCCAGTCGGACGAATGGCGTTGACGAACTACCTTCTTCAAACCGCAATCTGCGTCACGATCTTTTACGGATATGGATTTGGGCAGTTTGGAAAGGTCGGGGCGACCAAGGCAACGTTGATCGCTCTGGGCATTTTTCTATTCCAAATACTGCTAAGCGGGTTGTGGTTAAAGTATTTTAAATACGGCCCGATGGAATGGATCTGGCGGCAACTCACCTATCGCAAACGTCTGAGTCTGAGACTCCAGGCCGATTGATCTACTTACACGGAAAAAATTGATCGCCGGCAGCGACAGGAGCGGCCGTGATCTCCGCCCTGTCGGCCGTCTGGACCACACGGGCCGAGTAGGTGTCGAGTCTAAAGATTGGATTCGGGATGTCAGTCCTGGTCTCGACGCCCACGCGAACGCTCAAAAAACCTTCGCATTGATAAAAGGTTACATCTGTCGCAGTACGTTTCTCCTTCAACAGAAAATGGTCGCGAACGGCCAACTCGAGTTCGGGGGAGGCCCGCACCTTGTCGCCGACGCCCGGCAGCGTAAAGTAAGCGATCCCAGCCCCGGCGACGATAACCAGAATAACGACAACTGCAAATAGCTTAAAGTATCTTCGACCGCCGATCTCCTCCTCTTCGAGCGTTTCGAATAAGTGCCCGTCCATGGCCGGCTCAGGCAAGGCGGACGTCTCGACGCCCGTGTTCGATGGCTGCCGTTCGGGTTCGTTGCCGCTAAGTATGCCTTTCTGAAATTTCATCGCCTCTTTAACGAGGTATATCACCATTTGCAGTCAGCATCAAGAGTTTTTGATCTGAGATCTTGGGCGCTGATCCGAGCCGATGACTGGCACATTTGACGTGTCTGAATTATCATCTGCATATTTTCTGAGGAGGCTTTGAATTTGGCAGATGAAAAAGGCAAAAGTGACTGTAACCAGAGCGACCGATACGATCCGCGAAATAATCGTTTATTACATAACGATCATTGTGATCGCAACACTGGTTTTCTCGTATTTTGAGGACAAAACGCTGCTTGATTCATTTTGGTGGGCGTGCGTGACCGGCATGACAATCGGTTATGGAGACCTTTATCCGGTCACGTTCGGCGGTAAGATCGTGGCTCTCTTTGTTATGCACATCGTGCCTCTCATAATCATTCCGCTGATCGTCGCTCGTCTCTTGACTACCGTTATCGAGGACCAAAATCAGTTTAGCCACGATGAACAGGAACAAATGAAGAACGACATCAAGGCGATCAAGACGGCGCTCGGGTTAGACGATAAAGCAAAGCCCGATGCCTGAGCGCCGGGCCTTGCTTTAGTTCCTGGCCTATTTAAGCCCGTGCAGCGTCACCCGCGAACGCCTGCCGCGACGAACGGTCTGGGCTTCGTACCATACGTCGACCTTATCAATGCGTCGGTCCGCGCCAACAAGGTCGATCGCCCGCGTCTCGCCGCCGGCCGGTATCACGTTGCGCAACTCGATGTTTTGTTTTTGGCCGTTCTCGAATTTCACTTCCAGTCTGTAAAATCTGACCGCGCGATCGTGGACCGTGATCTTGATCCTGCGAAACTCGCCCTTACCGCCGCCGACATGCCATGTGTCTTGCTCGCTGCGATCCTTTACCTCTTTCGAACCGAGATCCTGCCACTGTGCCGACACCGCCGTCGCACCCGCTGTGAACAAAAACGCCACAAATGCCATCAACACTACTCGTTTGATCATATTAGCTCCTCAATTTTGTGATTTGGTCTGAAAATTCAGATGTCGGCATTCTATTCCTACGTGGTCTTTATGTAAAGCGGGGTTTTTGAAACCACATCTCGCATGTCGTCTAGGCTATTCATCGCTCGCACATTTGCCGAGCGAGGCTGGCGTTAAGAGACAAAACGGCGTTATCATAGCGATCAAGGAGTTGAAATATGAAAAAAGTCATCATAACGTCAGTTTTTGCGATCGGTTTGGCCTTACTTGGTGCGATCGGTGTCGCTGCTCAAACATCATCCGTCGCCGGAGAATGGGATGCTTCAATGAACACGCCCGGCGGGCCGAGGCCGATCAAGCTGATCCTAAAGGTTGAGGGTGAAAAGCTGACCGGTACCGCCAAACGGGCCGCTGGCGATGTGGCGATCACCGGCACGATCAAGGGCGACGCGATCACCTTTGGCTACACGATCGACTACAACGGCAATGCCGTTACGCTGACCTTTTCGGGCAAGGTCAAAGGCGATTCGATGAGCGGTTCGGTGCAGTTCAACGACGCGGCAAGTGACGAGTGGAGTGCTACACGCACACCGCCGGCGAAACCAAAGACGGATTAGCCGGTCGTCGTGCTGTATGACCGCCGAATTCGAAATGCTCATGCACGACCCTGATCTCGAGGCCACGCGGGGCCCCGGCGGAACGCTGATCTTCCTCGACGGCGGCCAGTACTGCGTAGTCGGCCCGGAATTCGTCAGCGTTGAGGAGAGCGACTGCTACGCCTTCGGAGCGACGCGGGAACAAGCTATTGCGAATTACGCAATGAAACTGGAAAGTTGAATCACTAATTTGTTATCGTTGGAATATGGATAACTCAAGTGGAATGGCCAAGTTGGCAGGTCGCGTTGGTTCGCTGCTAGTTGCATTGGGCGTAATCGCATTCTTCATCGGCATCTTCGGCGGCCCACGAACATTTGCCTTCGCCGGTGTTGCGATGATGGCCGCCTCTTTGCTCGCCTTTTTCGTTGAAGAACAAGGCAACCGCAGAGCAAGATCTTAGTCTCGCGTTCTGTCACACGTTTCCCGCGCCGCAGGCTCCACAGCCCGTGAGCGGCAAGAATTAACGAAAAGCCGCCGGTCACGCCTAGCGTAAAGACCGTCCAGTAAAAGAATAGGCCGCCGCTCGATCTTACGACCTCAACGATGCTCGCGCCGCGTAGATGCAGGATCGGCATCGCTATCGCACACACCGCGCCCAACAGCATAGTTATAAGCCCCGCCAACCGCTCTCTGACCATCAGCGTTCCGTACAGCCAAACCACCAGGACCACGATCGCGATGAAATTGTCGAGCCCCGGCTGCGAAAACCCGCGCACCATATCGTCCGACAGATGAAGCGACATCAAAACGATCGAAACCAGAGACGTGATGGCTAACATTACGTTGCGGTTCATTTTGTTTCTCCTTGTTATGGAGGCTTACGATGGATGAACGGCCGTTGTTCCGTTGGCGGTTATGTTCGTTAGCGAACAGTCGCAGCCGATCAATTACGCAAGAATAGAAGTAAGGTCATTTCTCTCCATCGGCCTTGTTAAGGAGGATTTTATGAAAAAGACCATTTCGACATTCTTGTTGGTGACCATGTTCACCTTGTTTATGCCCCTAATGCCGACAACCGCTACGGCAACGCCGCGTGTCTCGACGACGGCGTCAACAGCCGAATACAAACCCTGCCCTCGCGGCACTTTTCGCGTGCGGAAGAATACCAGGAAGGGTAAAAAGATCGTACATTCACTGATCGCCGGTGGCATCGGGGCCGCGATCGGCGGTGGCATCGGCGGTGGACGCGGAGCCCTGATCGGCCTTGGCTCCGGAGCCGGAGGCTATCTTGTCTATCGATACGTTAGGGACCGTCAGGGACGTTGCGTACAACGTTACGTAAGAGGGTAATAATACCTTCCGCGTAGTGCGGGCTTTGCCCCATCGCAGTGCGGTCAGCCTTGCCTGACCGTAAGGTGCATAACTGATTTTCCGGAAGAGGCTGTGCTTCCGATAAAGAAAAAAGCGTTGTCGCCAGATGCCCGCTGAGGCGGTTATCAACTTACGTTCGTAAATGATCGAATCACTATAATAAGGGAGTAATACAATGGGTCCAGGAACAGAGACACATCAGGAAAAAGAAACACCAACCGGAACGTTTCCGGGCCAAGGGCAGCCGGGCACAGGTCCGGGACAGTTGAACCAGGAACCTCAGCATCAAAGCGAGCACGGCTTGCAACCGATCCCGAATCGGAAAGAACCCAACGAAAAACATTCTGACCCCGTCGAGCAGAGCGAACAAAACAAAACGCCCGGAGACAAAGATGGCGGCGGGGCACACGGAGGCGATCTGTAGAGCGATGGAATGTCAGCCCGGCGATATTTTGGAGTATAAGGAGTAGCAAAAAGGTGATCCGCGGAGCGGCACATAGCCCCGTCCTTTAGGGCGGGGTTAGCGTTGTAATTTGGATTCCCAGCCCGTTTTAACGGGCTTGCATTCAACTGGCTTAAGCCGCTGGAAATAAGGACGTTACGGTTGCCTTCCTACCGCAACGCTGGCCGCGTTTTGCCAGGCCAGAAACGCCCTGTGCATCATCTTGCCGATTTGACCACGCCGTGAACGACGTGGCTATGCTCCCTACGGGAAAGCCGCGTGAACGCGGCTACATGTACGTTGGCTTTTGATTTCGGCGGGCGTATATTGGAGATGTGATGAAGATAAACGAATATCTTTCAAGATCAATTAGTTGGAAAACCACGGGCGATGCCGAGTTTCCGTATAGCTCGACGATCGAGGGTCAAAGCGTTCGCATACGCCTGAATGATTTCCCCGCCGACAGTCTCTACACGCTACTCGTCGCGGGCTCCGAATTCGATTTCAACGACTGGCCGCCAGCCTGGGTCAAAACCGCCGTCAAAAAAACCAACCCCATCCCACGCGGCCGCCTCGCAAAAGCGATCTGACCTCTACTCTCTCAACTCCCCAAACTCCCTAAACTCTATAAACTCCCCTCGTCGTCGCGGTCGCGGTGGGCCTTAAATTTCCATTCTCAGTTCTCAGTTCTCAGGAGCGATCCTTCCTTTATTGTTCACTCTCCACTATCCGTTATTCACTGTTCAAGAGTCTTCGCAGGAAATTCATCCCAGACAATCATACCGTCTAGTCGTATCGCTCGAGAATCGTTAGAATCGCAGGCCCAACTCTAACCGTCATTCTCTAGCCTTCCTTCTTTCTCGTGTATAATTTCGCGTAGTTAAGATGCCTACTTCTAGAAAACGCAAAGGTGCTAAAAAGAGGGCGACTCTCTCAAGCCCGGCGGTGGTCGAGGAGAGATCTCAATGGCGGCTTAAGCTTGATGTGGCGAAATTGGTCTACCTCAAGTCAGACCCGGATTTCCTAACAATGATAAAGATTGGTCGGGTCGTTAACGCAGTCTCGTATGCTCTTACCGAAGTCATTAACTATACCGACGATAATTCGGTAGTCGGGAAGAGGCAATATCGCAGATCGTGTCTTGTTCTTAGCGGATATCTACACCAAGCAATAACTCTCGTTCTCTCAATCAAGGGGCGGTACCTTACCCATCCCGGATTTGAGCCGTTACGGGTTCTCGTTCTCGATTTTGAGCACAAGAAGACTAGAGACTACGTTCGGAAGATCAGGAATTTTACCGCATTCCATCTGGATGAGGGATCGGAGAACGAACTCACCATGAAGACTCTCTCACGGCTTAAGCTGAAGAACTACACACTCATGTCTGGCGATGATAAAGCGGAGGTACCGTTTTACTTCGATCTTGCGGATGATATCGACACGGAATTTCTAATCAACGAGTTTTCCAAGGGCAGGGATAGAGAAGCAACTCGAATCGATATTTTGCAGTCCACTCTCAATTACTCTTACGAATTCTTAAATGCGTGTACCGAATTCGAGTTCGCTTTAGGAGAGAAGATCGATATTCGCAAGTATCTTTACTAACCCTTGAAAATCTTATCTCGGTGGAATCGTAAGTAGGGCAGATGTTTTTCGTGTAAGTTAATCTGAGAGTGTTCATCGAGTCCAAGAGCACGAAGATCAGCCGAAGGTACCTTCGACGAGAACACTATCCTGCCGTCATCGTCAAAGGTAATCAGCCCTGCATCGAAGAGCTTATCGTACATCTTCGAAAGCAGTATTCCATTGTATGGATCGACCATTTCGTCCGAAGAACAATAGATCACGGGTTTGATATGCGAAGCGGTTAATAGAGACGGCGTCTCACACCCAGTTACCGCGCACGCAGTCCACATCCGCAATAGATCACCCCGATATTTGCCCTGCCACGGTCGCTGATTATAAAGCGACGAGGATGCCGCAGGCGTCGGAATTGACGGAGTCGCAGGTCTACCTTCCGCTCCGTCGACCTCTAGCCAACAATTAGGATTTAACGCCGAATTACCCCAACCCTTTCCACGTGAATGGAATTCCAAAACGCGTGAACCTTTCGAACGGATCAGGGAGATTTTTTGCTCCTTTTCCGAGACATTACCGGGGAATTCAGTCGAATGAATATATGCATCGCACAGTGCGATCAATTCATCTTTTTCGTATCTCGCTCCTTCGATAGGGCGGAATAAAGGCATATAGGTACTCCTCCAGACGTTGTCTATATTTACAATCGAGCCTCCGCTCTTTCGAACTAACCATTAATCGGTTAAATCGAGTATTTCCAACCCAGCTCATTCAGCGTCTCGACGATCGCCTCGCGAGCTTCCTCCCGAGAACACAGCGGAGCCAGCACCTCCTCTTGCGTCACCACAAACCGCCTTAAGAACTTTCGCAGGAAATTCATCGCAGACAATTATACTGTCTGGTCATACCCCGAGAGAATCGTACCGATGGCCTGACACCAATTTTTATAGAAACTTAGGTTAGAATCAAAGATTAATGAGTCAGAACTTGATCGAAAAACTTCGAAGCTACATTGAGTTCAGCTCCGATGAAGAGCGATTTATCGACGAGGTTTTCAGACCGAAACTCTTTGCAAAAGGCGAGCACTTTTTGTTAGCAGGCGATGTCTGTCGCCAAGCTGCTTTTGTTGAGAGCGGCGTTTTTCGATTTTACATCAACTTGGAAGAAAGAGATCCAACTTACTTCTTTGCGGGTGAAGGCGAATTTATCTGCGACTATCCGAGCTTTCTTCCGCAACGACCGTCATACATCAATATACAGGCACTCGAAGCGTCCGAGGTTAGTGCTATCAGCTTTGATAATCTGCAGAAATTCTACAAACGGGTTGCCCTCGGCGAGCGTTTTGGGAGATTGATCGCGGAAGAGATCTTCGTTGATTCGATCCAGCAGCTCGGGTCTTTTTACCAAGACACGCCCGCCGTCCGGTATCAGAATTTTGTTCAGAGGTTTCCACAACTCGTCCAGCGGCTCCCTCAGTACTACATCGCTTCCTACGTCGGTATCGAGCCGCAGTCTTTGAGCCGCATTCGACGGCGTTTTCTATCCGAAAAATAACCCACCAAAAAATCTGATCTTTATTAACCGAGGTGAATGACCACTTTGTTATTTCCCTCCATCATTGGTCTTGATGGAGGAAATAACAATGAAATCGGATACATATGAACTTAGAAAAAACTCTGCTCTCTTTTGGTTTACGCTGGTAATTCCTATCGGAATAATCGGCATTGGCATCAACTTCATACTTAATCCAGTTGGCGCGTCGGCGGCATACGGTGTTCCGATCAATGACCCTGCCGCGTTTCCGTTTATGTGGATCAAAGGGATTCGGGACATTTTTTCCGGGCTCGTCATCCTTCCGTTTCTCTTTAATGGAAATCGACGTGTGACCGCGATCCTGTTCGCGATCGCGATATTCGTCCCGTTCTGTGACGGCCTTGTGATCATCGGGAATTCAGGATTTGCGGCTCCACTCTTTATTCACTGGGGAACAATGATCTACATGCTGATCGTGGCGGCGTTTCTAAGAAGGAATCGGTCCTAGTTCGCTTGGAAGCATAATTTTGGCAGGACATCATGATGGAAGTATTTAATGTATTTGTAATTGTTATCGCAGGGCTGATGGTAGGGTGTGAGTTCGGTGTCGCAGCCTTTGTTCACCCAACTCTTAATGAGTTGCCCGATGCCGCTCATATTCCCGCGGCAGCTAAGCTTGCTCGCGTGTTGGGGAGATACATGCCGTTTTGGTACGGCCTCGTACTTCTCCTTACCGCAGCTGAAGTCTTTATCTACTGGCAACAGTCCGGCGGCTTATCGGTGTGGTTTATTACGTCGGCAATTTTATGGGCTTTAGCGATCGCGTTTTCGATAACCATGCTGGTGCCGATCAATAACCGTATCGCATCCTGGGAAAAGGTCACGCCGCCTTCCGATTGGAAGACATCTCGAAACAGATGGGATCTCCTTCACCGTTGGCGTGTGGCGCTCCTCACACCAGCTTTCGTGTTTCTTATCGTCGGGGGGCGTTAATGGGGCATGAGCAGCATGCGGCCAAAGTGCAAATCGCGAGCGGTTGCGGGCCTACCACAACATTCCCGGTTTTATGACGGGGAAATCGCAGGCTTGATGCTATGAAGTTGATCCCGTCGGTAACGAGTTTAGTAAACTCGAAAGCTGACAATAAGCAAACCGACAGGATCAACAATGACAGTATACATTGGTGTTGATTTTCACCCATACGAACAGTCGGTAGCATATGCAGGCGATCAGGATGGAGAGGTTGGGTACAGACGGTTTCTTCATTCGGATAAACAGTCTTTGAAGACGTTTTACCGTAAATGCGGGACAGACGCAGTAATCGGTGTAGAAGCCACAGGGAGTCTGTGGTGGTTTGAGAAGTTGCTCTTTGAAAACGGAATGAAACTTAAGATCGGTAACCCGAGAATGATCAGACGAGTGGCACTCTCACGTCACAAGAATGACTTTCGGGATGCTGAGACGATTCTGGATCTGCTGATGCGAGATCAGTTTCCACAGATCACGCCGCGGAGTGAGAAGAGCCGTGAGGTACTCGACCTGTTGAACTACCGGCAGTCGCTGGTACGCAAACGCACGTCGGTAGCGAACCAACTGCATGCTTTTGCCAGATCAAAGGGGCTCTCGAAGTTTCGTCTGCCCG
>CXWL01122598.1_pt1 | contig 26947 bp, 27 predicted proteins | sample 590931 | NCBI WGS metagenome assembly CXWL01 (sample SAMEA3498368, study PRJEB10139) | groundwater metagenome | biome: water well; material: biofilm material | place: Germany | collected 2015-04-27 | reverse complement strand
GGCATCATGCCGGCGATCAGCGCAAATGTCGTCATCAGGATAGGGCGCAGGCGCACCCGTCCGGCGTGCATCAAGGCCTCTTCGCGGTCAGCGCCTTCCGCCTCCTGTTTGCGCGCTGCGTCCAGCAGCAGGATCGCGTTCTTCGCCACCAGTCCCATCAGCATGATGACGCCGATGAAGCTCATCAGGTTGAGCGTGCTGCCGGTGACCAGCAAGGCCAGCACCACGCCTATCAGCGACAGCGGCAGTGACAGCATGACTGCCAGCGGCGCGGTGAAGGAGCCGAATTGCAGCACCAGGATCAGGTACATCAGGCCGATGCCGGAGATCAGGGCGATCAGCATTTCGGTGAACAATTCCTTCTGGTCCTGGCCGGCGCCGCCGAGCGACAAACCATAGCCAGGCGGGTAGTCGAAAGACTTGGCCAGCTTCATCGCGTCTTCGGTCACTTCGCCGTTCGAGCGGCCCTGCGCATTGGCCGATACGGTAATGGTGCGCTTGCCGTCGGTGTGCTCGATGCCGGATGGCCCTTTGCCCATGGTGATGGTGGCGATCTGGTCGAGCGGCACCATCAGGTTGGTGCCGGTGACAGCGATAGGCAGGCGCTCGATGTTTTCCTTGCTGACCCTGTCATCCGGGTGCAGGCGCACCGCCACATCGCGGGTTTCGCCGGTAGGGTCAACCCAGTCGCCTACCTCGATACCGGCAAACGATACGCGCAGTGCCTGCGCCGCATCATTGACCGAGATGCCCATGGAATTGGCCAGGCCGCGATTGAGTTCTATCTTCAATTCCTTCTTCGGGTCTTGCTCGGACAGGCCGACATCCACCGCACCGGGAATCTGGCGCAGCTTGTCCATATAGGCGTTAGTGATCTCCATCAGCTTGCGCGAATCGGGGCCGGTGAAGTCGATCTGGATAGGCTTGCGTGCACCGTTATTGAGGTCATCAAGCACGGTATATTCGGCGCCTACCAGCTGGCGCACTTTTTCACGCAGCTCCACCGCGATTTCCTTGGCGCTGCGCTTGCGCGTGTTGCGTTTGCCGATATCGACGTAGATGCGGCCGCCATTGGCATTGATGTTGCTGTTGGTGTCCTTGGTTTCCGGAATGCTGCGCGCCAGTTCGGCGGCACGTTCCATTTTCAGGCGAGCATATTCAATCGAGGAAGAAGCCGGCGTGCGCACTTCTATCATCAGGTTGCCCGAGTCGGCCACCGGCAGGAAACTTGATCCGCCGAACTTGGCGTGCAGGCCCAGCGCGCCGACCAGGCTGATCAGGGCAATGGCCGCCATCCAGCGACGGTGGTGCAGCGCCCACGCGATCACGCGGCCGTAGCGGTCGGCCTGATGGTCAAACCAGTCGTTGAATCTGGCCAGTATTTTGCTGAGGCCGGTCTTCGGTGCCGTGTGATGGTCGGCAGGGTCGCCCCAGTAAGCCGACAGCATAGGGTCGAGCGTGAACGAGATCCCCAGGCTGACCAGCACCGAGCAGGTCACGGTCAGGGCGAACGGGCGGAACCATTCGCCGGAAATGCCGGGCATGAAGGCGACCGGGATAAACACGGCGATGATGGAGAAGGTGGTGGCGGCCACGGCCATGCCGATTTCGGCGGTGCCTTCCAGCGCCGCAGTGCGCCGGTCAGAGCCGCGCTGCATGTGGCGCACGATGTTTTCCCGCACCACGATGGCGTCATCGATCAGCACGCCAATCGCCAGCGACAGTCCGAGCAGGGTCATGAAATTGAGCGTGAAACCGCACAGCCAGACCGCGATGAAGGCAGCGATCACCGAGGTCGGCAAGCTCAATGCGGTAATCAGGGTGGAGCGCCAGGAATTGAGGAAGGCGTACACCACAAAAATCGTCAGCACGGCGCCAAACATCAGCGATTCGATCACATTGTTGAGACTGTTTTGCGCATCCTTGCCGCCGTCACGCGTGATCTCCAGTTTTGTTCCCGGATGCTCTTTCTCCAGATCCTTGTTAAGGTCGGCGACCAGTTCGCGCACCGCTTTTGCCACGCTGACGGTACTCGATTCACGCGAGCGGGTGATCTGTATCCCCACGTTGGGTTTGCCGCTGCGTATGCTCAGGCCATTCACATCGGCAAAGCCGTCCTTGATCTCCGCCACTTGCGCCAGACGAACGATCTGGTCACCGCGACGCTTGACGACGATATTCTGAAATTCTTCCGGCGACTCTATGCGCCCTACCAGACGTATGCTCTCCTCTTCCAGCGCGCCGCGCAGCTTGCCCACCGGGGCGTTGGTGTTCTGGGTCCTGAGCGCCGCCACCACTTCGCTGACGGCGATATTGTATTCGCGCAGTTTTTCGGCGCGCAGCAGCACCGATAGCTCGCGCTTGAGCGCACCGCTCACCAGTACCGTGGAAACGCCGGGAATCCCGCGCAGCTTGTCGGCCAGCACGTCTTCCGCCAGACGCGAAATTTCTGCATGCGACTGCTGGTTGGATGACAAGGCCAGGTTCATGATAGGCTGGGTGGCCGGGTCGAAGCGCTGCACGATGGGCTCGCGCATTTCTACCGGCAGCTTGTAGCGCACCCCGGCAATCGCATTGCGTACCTCGTCGGAGGCCTCGATCATGTTCTTCTTGAAGGAAAACTCTATCCAGAAGCTGGCATTGCCCTCGTTGGCGGCAGCGTAAACGTGGTTGGCGCCGGAGATGGTCTGCAGGGTCTTTTCCAGACGGTTGACGATCTCGCGCTCTACCGTGTCTGGCGAGGCGCCGGGATAAGGGATGTTGATGTTGAGGCCGGGAATCTCGACGTCGGGGTTCTGGTTGACGCGCAGCTTGTGCAGCGCCATCAGCCCCATCGCCATCATTGCCACGATCAGGACGATGGTGGCGGTTGGCCGCTTGATACTGAAATCGGATAAGAACATGATTATTTCCCTTTGGCGGCTGAAGTGCCGGTGGTGGCCGCAGTCCCTGCGTCAGCGATGACGATGGCTTTGGCGGCCTTTTGCAGCAGCACCTCTACGGTCTGGCCGTCCTTGAAGCCCGAATTTGGATGACGCATCACGATATCGCCGGCGGCCAGGCCCTTGCGCACTTCGTAATTGCCGGTGCGCACGTCACGCGCGCCTATCAGCAGATCGGTACGCGCCAGGCTGTTGCCCTTGATCTTCCAGACGTAGGATTTGTCGCCGGACTTGACCAGCGCGCCCTCGGGCAGCATCAGCGCCGAGACCGAATCGGCCTCGATATTGCCTTCCGCATACAAGCCGGAAACGCGCGGCTGCTTCGCATCGGTGAAGCCGACCAGCACTTCCACCTGGCGCGTCACGTCGTTGGCGGCAGGATCGACCCGCTTGACCTTGCCATGAAACTCCTGGCCGGCATAGCCGTTGATGCGGAAGTTAACCACCTGGCCAAGCTTGACCAGGGCTATCTTGTCGGCCGACACCCGGCCCTCAAAACGCATGCTGGTCGGGTCTATCACTTTCAGCAATTCCTTGCCAGCCGAAGCGGTATCGCCGTTGGACACCTTGCGGTCGCTCACCACGCCGTCAAACGGGGCGCGCACCAGCGTGCGCTGCAACTGCTGGCGTGCAGACGCTGCGCGCGCTCTGGACGCCGACAATTCGCTCTGTGCCGCATTGCGCCTTACCTCGGCATCATCCAGGGCCTGCACCGAAGTCATGCCGGACAGGCGCAGGGTCTTTAGCCGCTGCAGGGCGCGCTCGGCCTGGTCCAGCGCCTGTGCTGCGCTGCGGGTATTGTCTTCGGCCGAATTGAGATTGTCGCGGATCGAGGTTTCGTCCAGCTTCACCAGCACATCGCCACGCTTGACGACATCGCCGTTTTCCTTCAGCACCTGCAGCACCACGGCCGACACCTCGGCGCGCAGGTCGGCCTTGCGCTCGGGCTGCACCGAACCGGTGACCACCGGGCCGGACGACAGGGCATTAGCCTGCATGGTCATGGTGTCTTCCGGTGCGATCAGCAGCTTGGCCGGGGCCGCCTCGGTCTTGCCGTCGGCCGAGCTGGCCTTGCTGGCCGCCGCGCTGGCGCTGGCTTTCTCCGTTTGTTTGTTGTCCTTATTGTCCTTGCTGCAGGCAACCAGGGTGGAGGCGATGGCAAGTACAAGGCAGGTCTGGCGTAAGGTTAGACGTAACATAATTGGCTCTCTGAAAAATGAAGCTCTGGTGCGATGGTGCGTTGGCGAAGGGACAAGATATTACCGGTGATGCAGTATTCCGCAATGGCCAGCCTTCGTCAAAGCCTATGTTACGATTCGCCGTATTTGAGGGATGAATGGTCATTTTGGGCGGCTGAAATACAAAAACAGCAAGTTTGGACGAACGCCCGATGTCTTCATCGCCTGTTCACAAGCGATCTATCTGGATGACATCATGATGCAAAACAATGCAACCGCAGCACCAGCACCAGCACCAGCACCAGCACCAGCACCAGCACCAGCACCCGCGCTCAGCTTCCGCGATGCGAACAAGGACGACGCCGCCTTTATCGCCGCCCTAGTCAACAGCGCCTATCGCGGCGACAGCAGCCGGCAGGGCTGGACTACCGAGGCCGACTTGCTGCAGGGCCAGCGCATCAGCGCCGGAGAAGTGGAAAAAATCATAGCCACAGAAGGCTCGGTGGTTTTTTTATGCCTGCAACAGCAGACCATCATCGGTTGTGTGCAGCTGGAAAAAAATGCCGACGCCGCCTACCTGGGCATGTTTGTGGTGCGCCCCGACCTGCAAGGCGGCGGCATAGGCAAGACCTTCATGCAGGCCGCCGAAGCTCACGCACAGCAAATGTGGGGCGTGAAGAAAATCTGGATGACCGTGATCAGCGTCCGCGAGGAATTGCTGGCCTACTACCAGCGGCGCGGCTATCTGCGCACCGGCAGGACGAAACCTTTCCCGTTTGCCAATGACAAGGAAATCGCCCTGATTGAGAACTTGCAGTTTGAAGAGCTGGAGAAGATCTTGTAGGGCAGTTAACCGGACGAAGGTAAAGCCTCATCCCTCATTTCTAATCCCGGAAAAAATACAGCAGCCCGCACAGGGCCGTGCCGACCAGAACCATGACGCGGGTGTTGCTGCCGATGAGGTAGGGATAAAACATCAAGGCCACGCCTGTCCATTTTGTCCGGCTGCGGCCGGTTTTTTTGCCATACCGGTAGGCGATCATTCCTGCGATGCCAAAGAAAACCGACCACAGAAGGTAGGCCGGCGTTGGCATCAGCCCCATCAGGGCGGCTGACAGCTGCTGTTCATCCATGTCTCATTCTCCGGCGATGCTCTTGCTCACGCCATGGCAAACAGCGCGACGCAGGCGGCGACGCCGCCGCTCCAGAACAAGGTGCGCAGTGCGCCCAGGTTCATCAGGTAGGCGGCGATATACATCAGGCGCAGCGCGATGAAGACCAGCGCCAGCGTATCGATGCGGGCTTGGTCGGCATGCGCCTGTTGCGCCAGCAGCACCGCGGCCACGAACAGCGGCAAGGCTTCAAAGCCGTTGTTCTGGGCGGCGTTGGCGCGCTGCTGCCAGCCGGTCAGCCCTTTCGCCCATTCGCGCGGATTGTTGTTGTCATATCTGCCCTCCTTGCGGCTGAGCTTGGCAGAGCTTGCTTTTGCCAGGCCTACGGTCAGCACCGGCAATACGCAGGCTGCCAGTACACACCAGTTTGCTATCGTCATTTGATCCCCTTTAATTGTTGATAGTAATAACAGCCATCTGCTGCATCGTTTTTTCTGTGCAGATGATAAAGCAATTCGGCTTGCCAGGCGCAACCGTGCAGCCGTGGGTTACACTGATGTCCGGCCATGGCCTTGTGTCTATGTCTTGGCTATCGTCGTTTCTCTGACTGCATTTTTCATGCTATCCATGTCCATCTCTTCGCGCCGTGATCTGACCCTGCTGCATCTAGCCGTGATGTTGTTTGGTGCCGCCGGCCTGTTTTCCAGTTTTATCGACGGCGGCTCCGCCGTCATCGTGTCCGGCAGGACGCTGTTTGCCAGCCTGGCCTTGCTGGCGTATGCGCTTGTCTGTAGGAGCTCCCTGCGCATTGCGCGCGCAGATGTCCCGGCCTTTGCGCTTAGCGGCGTGCTGCTGAGCGCGCACTGGTGGACCTTCTTTCATGCGATACAGGTCTCCAGCGTGGCGTTCGGCTTACTGGGCTTTTCGGTGTTTCCGGTGTTCGTGATTTTGCTGGAGCCCTATCTGGCCCGCGACCATGAGCGCGCCGGCCGGCGCGACTATGTGCTGGCGGCCTGCGTCATGTTTGGCTTGCTGCTGGTGGTGCCCGAGTACCGCATGCAAAACAGCGCCACCGCGGGATTGGCCTGGGGCGTCTTGTCGGCCTTGCTGTTTGCGGTTCTGGTATTGATGAACCGGCGCCTGACACGGTATGGTGCGGTCAGCCAGTCGTTCTGGCAAAACGCGGTCGCCGCGCTGGTGCTGGCGCCTCTGGGCTGGCCATTGTTATTGCAGTCATCCGCCACCGGGTGGATCGCGGTCATTCTGCTGGGCCTGGTGTTCACCGCGCTGGCGCACGGCCTGTTCATCGCCAGCCTGCGCACTATCCCCGCCAGAAAAGCCGCCGTGATCGTGGCGCTGGAGCCGGTGTACGGCATCGTCTTCGCCGGCCTGCTGTTTGCGCAATGGCCGACTGGCAGAAGCCTGCTGGGTGGCGCGATCTTGCTGATGGCCTCCACCCTGGCATCGCTGCCGAAAGCCAGAGCCGGCCAACATAGCTGAACACAGCTATTTACAACGCGTATGCCAGCTTAAGCACGATAAACTGCTCGCCGGGATTGGGTTGCCTGATCCCGGCGTTGGAAAAATGCTGGAATTGCAGGCTAAGCTCAAGGCCGTTCTGCGCCACATAGCCGACGCCCAGATGGTCGCCAAACTGGAAACGGGTCGAGAACTGGCGCCTCCTGTTATTGTATAAATCGGACAGCAGATGCGCACCGATACCCGCTTCGGCATAGAAACCCTTTTTGCTATCGGATTGGAAACGCAGTACCGGGGTAATGCCCAGATCCGTCATGGTCTGCCTGCCATCGTCCTTATTCTGGAAACGTCTGCCGCGCCATTGCGCCAGATTGATGTCGGTATAGCCGCCCAGGTGTGTCCCATCCGATTGCCACCAGCGCTGTTGCCACTGCGTCTGCAGGGCTAGCCGGGTCAGCTGCACCTGTTTGCCTGTGCCAGCCTCCAGCGAGACAGAATCCACGGCGCTTGCCGGCGGCATCAGGGATAAGGCAAGCAAGGTGAGCGATAGCGGGAAAAGGCCAGTGCGGATACTCATGACGGCGTCTTTGATCAGGTCGTTGTGTTGCGCTGATTATCGCAAAAAGCGGCGCATTTTGCTGTTGAGATTTGTCTAGAAATGGCAAAATTCCCGCCCGGCCTGGTTGCACTGGCCGCNNACGTTAAACAGGTAAGCATCGGCAACGGTAAATGTATCGCCCATCAGATATTGTTTGCCGGCCAGTTCACTGTCGGTAAACGCCAGGCGCTCGGCCAGACGGGCGATCACTGCAGGTTTGTAATCGGCTGGGGTGGCAGGGTTGAACAGCGGGCCGAAACCGCGGTGCAATTCGGTGCCGATAAAGTTCAGCCACTCCTGCAGTTTGTAGCGTTCGAAAGTGCCGTTGGCCGGCGCCAGGTTTTTCTCCGGCACCTGATCGGCGATGTACTGCACGATCGCCGGGCCTTCGCGCAGCTGCCTGCCGTCATCCAGCACCAGCAGCGGCACATAACCGAGAGGGTTGATCAGGTAGTAGTCGCTGCCGTCGGGCAGCTTGTGGGTTTTGGTCGGTGCCGCAATCGCTTCAAACGCCAGGCCCGCTTCTTTCAGGGCGATGTGTGGTGACAATGAGCAGGCGCCGGCCGAGTAATACAGTTTCATGAATGATCCTCTGAGTTCAGTAAGCTTACGAATGAGTTGGAATATGTTGGGCAAGTTTCCGGGTGCCGGGTGCGCCGGGCCAGGGCGCCAATCTTACCGCAGATAAAAAAGCGCCGCTGATGCCGCATCCGTGAGCATATCCGATCACACATGTTGATTTTTGCCAAACCCCATGCCTGCAGCCGGGGTAAGCTGCAGGCATGATGGAACAGAAAAAACCGCAAAAGCACAGGATATCCTCGGCCGGCGTCGTCATCGTGCATGCCGGGCCGGAGCAGTGCCGCTATTTGTTGCTGCGCTGCTACCACTACTGGGATTTTCCCAAAGGCGGCGTCGAGCCCGGCGAAAAGCCGTTTGCGGCCGCTTGCCGCGAGGTACGCGAGGAGACCACGCTGGACGCGCTGGAGTTTGCCTGGGGGCAGGTGTATATGGATACCCCGCCCTACGGCTTTGGCAAGGTCGTGCGCTATTACCTGGCCAGAAGCGCCAGCGACAGTGTGGCGTTGCCGGTCAATGCCGCGCTGGGTCATCCCGAGCACCATGAGTATCGCTGGCTGGAGTATCGCGCCGCGCGTTCGCTGCTGACCAACCGCGTGGTGCCCGTGCTGGACTGGGCGCACACCCTAACCGGCTGCTAGCCCGGGCCCGGCGCTGATCTTGAGCTTGCCGCCGTCGCGCTGTACCGTGCTTCCCAATTCCTTGCAGAGTGTCGTCATCGATGCCGCGATGTAGTTGAATTGCGCTTCGCTGGCAAATCTGGCCTGGCAATTGTCAATAAAAACCGGGTGCAGAAAAATCGCCGCAAGCCTGTTGTCGCAGAGCCTGAGTTCAATCAGCAACTGGTGGTCGTTATTGAACGCGGGATCGACATAGTAATCGTCGACCAGATCGCCAGCCGCATAGATGATGGGGCAGTCGCGATAAATCTCTATGCCCTGGAACACATGCGCGCTGTGGCCGAACACGATTTTCCAGCCCATCTCGACGGCGGCATGCGCCAGGCGGCGGAATTTCATCGACGGCCGGAACACCCGGTTCGGCCCCCAGTGCAGCGAGAGTATCGGCCAATCGATGGCGGCCCCGCGCAAGGCTTCAAGCGCCAGACGCAAGGCCGCGGTCGCGGCGCGCTCGTCGTCCAGATCGAGATATGACATCCCGGCGCGGTCGGGCCGGGCGGCAAAATCGGCCTGGTGGTCGCAAAACGCCACCATGCCAAAGCGCAACCCGCGGCGTTCGACTATCCCCGGGGCAAGCGCGCCGGCGATGTCAGCGCCGGCACCCGCATGACGTATCCCTTGCGCATCAAGCTGCCTGAGGGTGTCGTCCAGGCCATTGATGCCGAAATCGAGCACATGATTATTCGCCAGGCTGACCATATCGACACCGGCATCCTGCAGCGTATGGACCGCCTGCGCGGAGGCCCCGAAGTAAAAGGCCTTGGGCGTGCCTGGCCAGATATTGCCGGCGTCCGCGGCCAGGCCGGTGATCGCGCATTCCAGATTGACGATGGTCAGGTCGGCCGCACGCATCAGGCCAGCGACCGCGCCCAGCGGATAGGTGACGCCGTGCTGGGCGATGCGCTTATTGACCGTGCGCCCGAGCATGACATCGCCGCCGAACATCAGGCTGACGGTGTTTTCCGGATCTGCGTTTGCGGGGCTCATGTCAAATAGTGATTCAGTTCTGCGCCAGGTTCCGCGCAATTCTGCGCGCACCAATGCATCGGTTGAAACGGCTTCGCTGCCCTACTCTATCGGCACCAGTGTAGCCCGGCGGGCAGGCGCATTTCGTGCGCAAAATCAAGCCAGGCTGTCGAAAATTTTTACAGATCGCGCAAGTAGGGGCGGCGGCAGATGCCAAGTGCTTGATCTCAAACGCTATCTTTTGATGGCACATTTTTTGCGTTTGTGGAACGACATACAAAGCATTCGCTTTGAGAAATAACCGGAGTTTGAATCCCATGAAAAAGACACTGATTAAGCTGGCCGTCGCCGCCCTCGCGCTGACCGCCTTGACGGCCCAGGCCGTGAGCATCGCCGGACCCGGCGTGACCTACAATGGTCATCAATACACCTTGCTGTCGAGCACCGATAGCTGGCTCGACAGCGAGGCGTTTGCCGTATCGCTTGGCGGCCACCTGGTGGCGGTCAATGACGGCGCAGAGATGGCCTTTCTCAACAGCATGTTCGGCCGCAACAATCTGTGGATAGGCCTGCAACGTAGCGGTCCGTCCTCGTTTGCATGGAGCAATGGCGACGCGTTCACCTACAGCAATTGGAATGCCGGTGAACCGAACAATTTCGGCGGTAATGAAAACTATGTCCACACCTATGCCAACATAGGCAGCTGGAACGATCTGGCCAACGGCAGCTCGTATGCTGGCGCGAAGTTTGGCGTGCTGGAGACCGCGGTCGTGTCTGAGCCTGGCGAGATCGCCTTGATGTTGGCTGGCCTGGGCATCATGGGTTTGATGGGCTTTGGTGCGCGTCGCCGCCAGGCGGGCAAGTAAGCGGGTCTTTCTGCTGACGCCAGGATAAGAGGCCGCGGTTGCGGCCTTGTTTTTTTGGGCGCTGGAGCGCGGCTGCGGCAAGCCTGATGCCGCCGCAAGGCCTGAGTTTTTACTACTTTTTCACTCGTTTTCACTAACAGGCAGTCCGCTCACGCAGCACCCATGCGGGTTTGCGGGCAGATGCCGCCAGCAGGCGCATGGGCAGTGCGTGCTGGCGGCATGCCTTTTTGATTTTTGCCGCGATTTTCAGCTGGCATCGGCTTAAGGGCGTTCCTGCATGTAAATCACCCTCGGGCAGGCGGTCTTGGCGGGCGACGCCGGGCACCAGAATGACACCGTAATCGACCAGCGCTTGCAGGAGATCTCGATCAGGTCGGGTTTTTCGCCCATGCCCATATTGCAGGTCGATTGCAGCGCGGTATCGAGGGATTTCGCCTGGAAGTAGCCGTAGGTGCTGATTTTCTGGATAGCATCAAAAGCCAGCTCCGGCTTGACCGTGCCTGGCCGTATCAGCAGCTCGCGCTCCTTGAGGGGGACGATGGTTTCCAGTTCGGCGCGGCCGCAGCTCCATTGCTTGCCGTCGCGCGCGCATTGCGCAACGTAGTACAGCGGCTTGCCCTTGAGGCTGGCATGCGGTCGGCATTTGACATCGGCATAGCTGGCGTTGGCAGCATTGATAGTGAACGCGCGCGCATCGATCTGCGCCACCGCGACGCCATATTTCTGCCCGCACACCACCTGCTCAAGCAGCAGGCGTTCGTCACGGCTCAGGTTGGCCGGAAAAGTGCTGTCGGCAAGGCTGGCCGCGGCCGGGAAAAGCCAGCAAGCCAGCAGGAAAATCAAAGGTAAACGCAGTATCGGGCGCATCGTCAGTCTCGGTTTTAACCCAGATTTTCCATGAGGCACACCTACGGTGCTATTGGCAACGAAGAGCAGCAAAACTATCTCGACAAGTGCATCCGTCATCAGCGCAAATCCTCATGGGAAATCTGGGTTTAAGGTTCTGCAGAATTTTTGCATCAGCTTAACTTATCGCAGAGTGTGAGCCAAGTGCTGAGGCGCTGGCAAGCGCGGATTGGCAGCAACCCGGCGCCGGACGCAGCCTGATGCCTCAGGGCTACAATAAAGACCGCAAAAAAATACCCGCAAACAGCGGGCATTTTTATCCTCAGGCTGCGGGCCGCCAGCTCGCCAGCTCGCCAGCTCGCCAGCGCTATGCCGGCGCCATCTCAGACTCGGCCAGCACCGGGATCATGGTCCCGGTCTCGCGATACCGGGTATGCCAGGCAAATGCCTGTTCCAGCATATGCGGGGTATGGCCGCCGCGCTGGTTGGCTGCGGCGACATAGGCTTGCAGCATGGCGCGGTAAGGCTCGGCGACACAGTGATCGATGATGCGCTGGGCGCGTTCGCGTGGCGCCAGGCCGCGCAGGTCGGCCAGGCCGATTTCGGTGACGATGATGTCGACGTCATGCTCGTTGTGATCGACATGCGTCACCATGGGCACGATGCTCGATATCTTGCCGTCCTTGGCGACCGACTTGGTGGCGAACACCGACAGGTAGGCGTTGCGCGCAAAGTCGCCGGAACCGCCGATGCCGTTCATCATGTGGGTGCCCTGCACATGGGTGGAGTTGACGTTGCCGTAGATATCTACTTCCAGCGCGGTATTGATCGCGATGATGCCCAGGCGGCGTATCACTTCAGGATGGTTGCTGACTTCCTGCGGGCGCAGCACCAGCCTGTCCTTGTAGCGGCCTATGTTGTCGAACACTTCCTGATGTTTTTTGGACGATAGGGTGATCGACGAGCCCGAGGCAAAGTCGAGTTTGCCGGCATCAAACAAATCAAAGGTGGAGTCCTGCAAGACTTCGGAATACATGCTCAGGTGTTGGAACGGGCTGTCGATGAAGCCTGTCATCACCGCATTGGCGATCGTGCCTATGCCGGCCTGTATCGGCAGCAAGCTCTCGCCCAGCCTTCCCGCGCTCACTTCGGCCTTGAAAAAATTGACCAGGTGGCCGGCGATGGCATCGGTCTCTGCGTCCGGCGGCAAGATGGTCGATGCGCTGTCGAGTTTTTCTGTGATGACGATGGCGACAATTTTTTCCGGCGCGATGTTGATGGCGGTGGAACCGATGCGGTCGCTCGGTGACATCAGCGGTATCGGTTCGCGCTGCGGCCTGTGCTTGGGGATGAAGATGTCATGCAGGCCTTCCAGTTCCAGCGATTGCGTCAGGTTGATTTCGACGATGACCTTATCGGCCAGGATTGCGAAACTGGCGCTGTTGCCGACCGAGGTGGTCGGGATGATGGCGCCGGTTTCGGTAATCGCGATGGCCTCGATGATCGCCACGTCGATAGGGGCGATTTGCCCCGAACGCAGCAACTCTACGGTTTCGGATAAATGCTGGTCGACGAACATCACCTCGCCGCGGTTGATCGCCGCGCGCAACACCGGGTCGGCCTGGAACGGCATGCGGCGCGCAATCGCGTGCGCTTCGGTCAGGGTCTTGTCGACATCGCTGCCCATCGATGCGCCTGTCATCAGGGTGATCTTCAGCGGCTCGCGGCGCGCGCGCTCGGCCAGCGCCAGCGGCACCACCTTGGCGTCACCGGCGCGGGTAAAGCCGCTCATGCCGACTGTCATGCCATTGTCTATCCACAGCGCCGCCTCGGCCGCGCTGGTAATGCGCTCCCTTAACTGCGGCAGGCGGATGCGGTCCTGAAAGTTGTTTTGTTTGGGGTCTTGCATGGTGGTCTCCTCGTCTGGAAAATTAGTTCAGGCAAAAATTGATTGCCTGCATAGGATCTGGAACCTGCGCATCTTCCAGCGACAGGCGTAGGTCGATTTCTATCGCGCGGCAAATCGCATTGAGCGGCAAATCGTTGGATTCCAGCCCGAACGGCTCCTCGATTTCATCGCCCAGCGCGTCCAGGCCAAAAAACGTATAGGCAACGATGGCGACCACAAACGGCGTCATGAAACCTATCGAATCGACCAGGCCGAAAGGCAGCAGGAAGCAGTAGATGTACGCGGTCCTGTGCAGTAGCAAGGTGTAGGAAAACGGGATGGGGGTATTCTTGATGCGCTCGCACGAGGCGGCGGCGGCCGTCATGGCGCTCAAGGTGGTGTCGATGGAGGCGGCGAGGCAGGCATCGATGCGCGACTCTTTCAGGCACAGCTGCAAATCCATGCCCATCTTGCGCATCAGAAAATCCGGCTTGTTCGGTGCCGCCAGAAACGGCTGCCACTCGGCCTCGCTCAGCAGCGGCTTTAACTCGGCCGTCGTCGGCTGGTTTCTCAATAAATCCCTGAGCGTATGCGAGAACGCGATGGCGCGGTAAATCATCCGCACCCGGATGTCGCCCAGGCCGTTTTTTGCCAGCGCGGCTGAAGGGTAATCGATCAGGCTAAGGCATTGGCGCGACAGGTTGCGGCTGCGCAGCACCAGTTCGCCCCAGAGTTTTCTGCCTTCCCAGAAACGGTCGTAGGCGGCATTGTTCCTGAAGCCTAAAAAGATCGCGATCGGCAAGCCTATCAGGGTGAAAGGGATGGTGGTCAGGGTGATTTTCAGGTCAAACAAGTCACCGTGCGAGAGCGTGACCAGGGTGGCGACCACGATATTGATGACCAGCGTGGGCAAGATCCTGGGCAAGACCGAGCCGCGCAGCAGGAGGAATAGCTTATAGCCAGATGGCCGTTCTCTGATAATCACGATGTGGTCCGCGTCCTGGTGCCTGAAGTGGATGCTGCGTAAAAAGATGCGCTGTCGTTGNNCGGCATTTGCCGGCCGGATTTACTGAACCGACCATGGTGAAATTGAATGAAGAATAAGATAGCCAATCGCAATCTGCCCCAGCTTTTCCTGCGCGCGCGCGCTTCGCTGATGTCGCATTTCCGGCCCATCCTCGGTCATTTTGGCCTGACCGATCAGCAGTGGAGAATTTTGCGCCTGCTCGACGAGCACGTGCAGCTGGAACCCAGGGAGTTATGCGAGATGTGCCAGATACTCAGCCCCAGCATGGCGGGCGTGCTGGCGCGCATGGAAGAGATAGACCTGATCAGCCGCAGCCCGATGGAGGGCGACCAGCGCCGCGTGCTGGTCAGCCTGTCGGCCCATGGCATACAACTGATGGCGGAGATCGCGCCACTGATAGACATGCAGTACCAGCACATAGAAAAGTCGTTCGGCAAACAGGCCATAGGCGATCTGATCCTGGCGCTGGAAGAGTTCATCAAGGCCGGCGAGGACAGCGTGCCGCATGTGGAGCTGACGGCGCGCGCACCGGCCACCAGGCTGGGCGCCAAGGATGCCGGCGGCAAGGCCACGCGCCAGCCTGGCGCGCGCAAAAAATAAAAGGGAAATCTAAGAACCGGCACGCAATCGCGGCGCGCCCGCTGGCAGGTTTTTGGCCTGCAGGGCGCATGCGGATTGCCTGCCCCGTTTTTGCTGCAACTGCAGCTATCCTGAAAAAAACGCCTGCAATTCCTGCGCCAGCTGCTGCGGGATTTCCAGCTGCGGCCAGTGTCCGCATTCGGGAAAATGCCTGAGCTGCTGCGCGCCAAAGCGCTGCGCCAGCGCGGCTGGAATATAAGGGTCGCGGTCGCCCCACAGGACCAGTGAAGGCAGCCGCGCCGTGAGCGCGCGCAGCTCGCTGTCCCAGCCGGCAAAAAGCTGCGGATCCAGTCCGCGGTACATGCGCAAGACCATGCGCCTGACCGGCGCGCTGAAGCCGGCATAGGTCGCCTCGATATGGGCGCGGGCCGGCTTGACCGCGCCCGAGCTGGCGCGCAGTTCACGCGCCAGGCCGGCGCATGTGGTCAGCTTTTGCATCAGCTCGCCCAGCACGGGTATGCGGCAAATCCTGCCATAGCGGTGCCAGCGGTATTCGGGCTGGAAGACGGTGTTCATGATCACGATGCGCTTCACTTTGGCCGGATAGCGGACCGCCCAGGCCAGGCCATACGGGCCGCCTATGTCATGCACGACCAGATTCAGCGGCGCGGTCAGCCCCGCTGCCAGGATGAAATCGTTGAGCCATTCCGCCATATGCTCCAGGCTGACCGTGAAGCCGGATGGCACGGCGGATTGCCCGAAGCCGGGCAAGTCGGGCACGATGCAGCGGCACGAGGCTTGCATCAGGCCGCTTAAGTGATCCCATACCTGGCCCGAATCCGGGATGCCATGCAGGAACAGCGTCGGCGTTCCCTCGCCCGTATCGGTGAAATGGACGGCTGCGCCCCGGACAGTTAGCCACATAGTAAGACCCTCATCAAGTAAGCGTGCAGTGAGTTGCACGGCACCAGTATCGGGCGTTTCTGACAAGAATAAAATGTCTGTTCATGCCATAATTAATGCAATTTAAGCCAACCCTGTTTTATCCTCAACAATGCGCGCACTGAAGATAGGTTTACTGGTGTACCCGGGCTGCATGCCAGCCGGGCTTTTCAGCGCCGCCGACGTATTCCAGGCGGTCAACCGGCGCATCGGCAAGTCCATGTTCGAGCCGCTCTGGCTTGGCAACGGCAGCCAGTCTGTCGCCGTGCCGGGCGGCCCGCTGCTGACGCTGCAGCACAGCCTGGAGCAGCGCTGCGATGCCTATCTGCTGCCGGGTTTCTGGGCAGAGTCGGCCGCCGATCTCGATGCGATGCTGGGACGCCAGCAGCATTTGCTGGAGTGGTTGCACGGCCTGCCAAAACAGACCGCGCTGTGGAGTTACTGCATGGGGGTCGCATTGCTGGCGCAGGCCGGCCGTATCGACAGGCGCCGCGCCACCGCCACCTGGTGGCTGGAGCTGCCTTTGCGCCAGCGTTTTACCGCGGTTGACTGGGATTTCCAGCAGCCCATGATCGCGCATGAGCAAGTCATCACGGCCGCCGGCGCGAATGGCCACTGGGCCCTGATGCAGCAGGTGCTGGCCAGCCGCCTGCCGGCGGACATCCTGCGCGATGTCGAGCTGGCGATGTTCATCCCCCGGCCCGCGCATTTCCATCCCGCATTCAGGCCGGTCGAGTTGCTGGCGCTAGCCGACCGCCGGCTGCAGGCGGTGATCGCGTATGCGCAATCGGTGCCCGCCACGCGGCTGGACCTGAACTCGGCCGCGCAGCACCTGGCCGTCTCGTCGCGCACCCTGAGCCGCATGGTGGATCAGGCGACCGGCATGGGGGCCGGCGAATGGCTGCGCCTGATCAAGCTGCGCCAGGTGAGCCATGCCTTGCTCTGTTCCGGCGCCCCGGTACGGCTGATCTGTGAAGAATTCGGCTTCGCTGACGAGGCCAGCCTGATGCGCGCCTTCAAGCGCGTGACCGGCATGACCACCTCTGCCTACCGGCAGTCGTATGGGCGCGGCAGCGTCGCTACAAAATGAAAAAGGGCAGTGCCGGTGAACCCGGCGCTGCCCCATTCTTTATCGCTTCTATCCTGGCGGCTTGCTGTTCATTGCGCCATCAGGCGCGCTTACGGGGTCAGCGCAAAGTTGACGTTGGACTGGTTGGCTGTCGAGATATCGACCGATGCAATCGACTTGGCGATATAGCCGGTGGCCGAGGCATCGACGCGGTATTTGCCGCTGCCCGGAACGCTGTTCGTGCTGGCGGCAAACACCAGCGGCAAGCTGCTGCTATACACCGCGTATTGCGGCGCCGCGACCGGCAGATTGTTCAGGCTGTAGGCGCCGCTCAGCAGGTCGGCACCCTGATATTTGATCACCACGGTTGGTCCGGCGGCGAAGCTCTGCCTGGCCGCTACATACGCCACTTCGCTGCTGCTTGGGGGCGTCAGCGTGACCGTGCCGCTGATGCTGCCGCTCACGCTATTGGCCAGCGCGAGTGGCGCGGCAGCCGTGCTCAGCGCGGTGATCGCCGTGGCCGAGGTGACCGGCACGGCGGCCACTACCGAGGCCGCATGCTGGTCGGCAGTCAGGACCACATCGTAGTTGCCGGTGGGCAGACGAGCCAGGAAAAATTCGCCGGTGCTGGCGTTAGGTGCGGTGGCGCTGACGATCACGCCATTCTGCTGCGCCGACACCATCACATGGCTGCCCAGCAACGCCGTGTTGACGAAGCCGGAGATGCCATTGAGCGCAGTCGGGATCACCTTGACTACGGGTTTGAGCGCATATTTGCCATTGCCCTTGGTTAGCACGGATTTGCAGGCGTCAAAATCGAGCACCAGATCCACGCGCTGGCCCGCCGCGACATCGAATTCGTTGATCAGCTTGATGCCGCTCTGCACCGCGCTGGGCGTATCGAGCACTTCTTCCAGTGCCGCGCCGCTGGGGATTACCGAATTGGCGATCGTATTGCCGCTGTTGGGCTCCAGCACCAGGCGCAGTTGCGTGTAATGCCCGGCGCTCAGCGCGGTCTGGCCGAGTGCATCGAGGGTGCCGTTGGTCAGGTTCAGCAGATTGATCTTGCGTGCCGGATTAAGCGTGATGTCGGTCCATCCGGCATCGGTGTCGGAGGCGCTGGCGCTCTGATGGACGCGCACCTTGCTGACCGTAATATTGACCGCATCAAAGCCGCATGCGGGGGCGTCGGTAATCGACACCCCTAGCGTGCCAAACGAGCTCGCTGGCGTTGCCGGCGTGCCGGAACCACCGCCGCCGCAAGCGGCCAGCGTGACCGCGGCAGCGGCGCTGGCGATGAGCCTGAAGCGGGAGATCGCAGTAGTGCTAGTTGTATTGCTGTTTGTGTTGACAGTCGTGTTCATGGGCGTGCCTCTTTGTCTGGTCGATGTATCGGTGCATCAGGTTTCCGGCGAGGTGCCGGTTGATCAGTTGCAATATCAGTTGTAATTATAGGCACGCCAGCCATGGTTTCTATGTGCGCCAGGTCACATAGAAACCTTTGCTTACAACTGAAAACAATTCTTATTATCCAAAAAACAAATAAATGGCATAAAGCGCAATGAATGCCGGTGATCGGCTCGCCTGGACAGGCTGGCGCCGCCCGTGAGGACGGCGCATGGCGTCAGAAGGAATATCCACGCTCATCATAGCCAAAGCGCGGTTGTGGCTTGTTGAGCGAAAACATCATGATACGGTCGTTGATCGCAGTCAGGCTGACCTGATTGTTGGCCGGAACGACCATCCAGAGTTCACCGGTGGCGCCGCCATTGTCGTCGATATCCAAACGCACTTTCAGCTGCCTGTCCATGGCAACAAAAGTGTTTTTATCCGCCGCGACTATCTGGCGTTTTTCCTGATTGCTGACCTGGGCATACCTGGTATTTCTTCTCTCGAAAAGCGATAAGGTTTGTCCGTTGGCAAGATCGTATGATCCTTTGAATTTATAAAATTCACGCGCTGACATGTCGTAGGGCGTGACCGGGAGTTCGATTCTTAGTTCGGGTTGGCGTATGGTGACTGTGTCTATCGGTTCTTGTGTCTGGGCAAGAGTTGGCAACGATAAAGCACTCAACATAGCGCACAGAATTAATTTTTTCATGATACCCCTCACAATCCAAAAAATGAGTCATTTTTTTGACGAAAAAAAGCCATCCGGCGCAATGGAAACCACGCCAGCTTGAATCACGGCAAATGAATGAACAGGTGGTTAAAAGTGAGAATGAATCTCAATCTCACCCCACAAATATAGACGGTGAATTGGTTTTTTTGTAATTGTTTTTAGCTATCTATTTATAAAATTGACAGTTAAAAGCTAGGAGGAAATGTATTCAGCTGCAATCACAGAAAGCAGGAATATTTTTCATTTTCTGCACGAACAGCCGTCAGGGACCGCAGCTTTTTCACCGGGTTCTGAATGATTTTGCCGTGTCATTGATGTGCTCATATCAAGCAATTGATAAATGTCAAAATTCTAATTCCAGCCTGTTTCTCGACTCTGATCGGGCCTATAGAATCGATCAGCAGATTTGGCGGACCAGACGGAAATGTTTATTTACTCCGTTCCCCTCAATCTCATTCAGGTTCATTCAAGACTAAGCGGCCGCTGGCCGCCAGCCCACCTGTAACAATTGTCCCGATTGTTCTCACTCATACCAAAAGGAGTCCGCATTATGTCTAACTTCAGAATTCGCTTCGTCTCTTGGCTGCTGGCCACCGGCGCGCTGTGTGGCGCGATGGCGGCGCAGGCCGATGCGCTCGACAGTGCCTGGCCTTCGGCCGGCCAGAACCTGGGCAATACCCGTTATCAGAATCAGTCCGGCGGCATCAGCGTCGCCAGCGTGCCGCGGCTGGCGGTGAAATGGGAGGTCAACACGCTAGGCGATGTCTCGGCCACNNGCGGTGGATCGCAAGACAGGCGCCCTGGCGTGGCAGGTCTCTATTGCTGCGGTGACTGGCGTGCCCTACGACAAGGCGCGCGCCACGCCGGTGATTATCGGCGATAAGCTTATCGTCGGCACCCAGGGTTCTGTCCTGGTGCCTGGTGGCGGCGCCGGCGGCAAGCTGATTGCGTTCAACAAGAATACTGGCGCCACGCTGTGGATGACCACGCTAGATACGCACCCGGCGGCTATCGTGACGCAATCGGCCACCGTCCATGGCAACCGGGTTTATGTCGGTGTGGCCTCTATGGAAGAGGCGCTGGCCGGCCTGGTGCCCGGCTACCCCTGCTGCAGCTTTCGCGGCAGCATGCTGGCACTTGATGTCGACACCGGCGCGATCCTCTGGAAAACCTGGATGGCGCCCACAGGGTATAGCGGCAATGCGGTCTGGGGCAGCTCGCCGGCGGTCGATCCCAAGCGCGGCCAGCTGTACATAGCGACCGGGAACAATTATTCGGTGCCTGCCGCCGTGCTCGCTTGCGTGGCTGCAGCGGGCAGCGATACGGTGGCGCAACGGGCTTGTATCGGGGCTGGCGATTATTTCGATTCCATCGTTGCGCTTGACCTGGCCAGCGGCGCCATACGCTGGGCGACCACGGCACTGCCGTTCGATGCCTGGACGGTGTCCTGCATCCCCTTCCTTGGCGATGGCAGCAACTGCCCCAGCCCTGCCGGGCCCGACTATGACTTCGGCCAGGCGCCTGCGCTGTTCCGTACAGCGAACGGTGTCGAGTCTGTCGGCGCCGGCCAGAAGAGCGGGCAATACTGGGCGCTCAACCCCGACACCGGCGCCGTGCGCTGGAGCACGCAGGCAGGCCCCGGCGGCACCGCCGGCGGCTTGCAGTGGGGCTCGGCAGTCGATGGCAAGCGCGTCTACACGGCCAATGCCAACAGCAACCAGGCCAGCTGGAAACTACCCGCCGGCAACTACGTGACCAGCGGCATGTGGAGCGGCCTCGATGCGCTCACCGGACAGTTGTTGTGGCAGGTGGCGCCATCGATGGGCGGCGGCACCTCGGGCCCGGTCACCACCACCAATGGCGTGGTGTTCGGCTGCTCGCTTGATTCACTCGGCCATATGTACGCGCTCAATGCCGCCACCGGCGCCGAGCTCTGGCGCTTTGCCAGCGGTGGCTCCTGCCTCTCGGGCGCAGCGATCGCCGGCGGCGAGTTGTTCTGGGGTTCGGGCTATGGCAACTTCGGCTTCGGCACGCCCAATTTCAAGCTGTATGCTTTTGAGCTGCGCTGACACGCCAGCCGATACAGCAGCCGATACAACCACGGGCGCGCCCAAGCTGCGCCCGTGTCGGTATTGCGAGGATGTGCAACAAAGGTATGCGCTCTAGAAATAGGTTTTTAGAATTTCCCGTTTTTCAACACGCAATGCCCATGCGCCCTGCCGCAGAATATTGGCCTGCAGGGCGCATGGATATTGCGTTTTCTGTTTTGGTTTATCAATAGCGTCAGCTTGTTTCAGGCGGATGGCTCTGCCTGGCGGCCGTCGTGCGCGTCCCAATCCGGCACCAGCACCGCCGCGCCGTCAAACGCCCCGGCGCGCAAATCATCGAGGGCCTGGTTGGCGTCGCGCATCGCATACCTGACCACCCTGGTCTGTAGCGGGATCTGCGCCGCCAGCGCGAAGAATGCCTCGCCGTCGGCACGGGTCAGGTTGGCAACCGAGCGCACGCAGCGCTCGCCCCACAGCAAGGCGTAGGGAAAGCGCGGTATGTCGCTCATGTGGATGCCGGCGCAGACCACGGTTGCGCCCTTGCGCGTTGCGGCGAGCGCCTGCGGGATCAGCTCCCCGGCTGGCGCGAAAATAATCGCGGCGTCCAGCTGGACCGGCGGCTGGCAACCGGCATCGCCGGCCCAGGCCGCACCCAGCGCACGCGCAAAGGCCTGTGAGCGCGTATCGCCGGGGCGGGTGAAGGCATACACCTGTTTATCCTGCTGAGAGGCAAGCTGCGCCACGATATGCGCCGCAGCGCCAAAGCCGTACAGGCCGAGGTGCTGGCCCGCTCCGCTCATGGCGTAGGCGCGATAGCCTATCAGTCCTGCACATAACAGCGGCGCGGCGTGAAGATCGTCGTAATGATCAGGAATCCGGAAGCAAAAATTGGCATCGGCGACGATATATTCGGCATAGCCGCCGTCACGGTCATAGCCGGTAAAGCTGGGTATGTCGCAGAGATTTTCATGCTTCTCACGGCAATAGCTGCATTGCCCGCAAGTGCCGCCCAGCCAGGGAACGCCTACTCGGTCGCCGATGGAAAAGGCTTGCGTAAGCGAGCCGGCGGCGCTGACTCGGCCCACCACCTCGTGCCCCAGCACCAGCGGCGTCTGATGGACAGGCAGCTCACCGTCGGCAATGTGCAGATCAGTGCGGCAGACACCGCAGGCCGTCACCCGTATCTGCAGTTCGCCAGGGGCCGGAAGCGGGACAGGCAGGCGCGCCGCCCGCAGCGGCTGGCCAGGCCGATCAAGGCACATGGCCAGCATGCTGCCATCAAAAAATTGTCCGGGCGGCGGATGAGCGGCTGGCATTTTCCTGGCGCACGATCATTGTTCCGGGTAGCCGACCGATTGCGCCGCGATGATGCGCTGTTCGGGCGCCAGCTTCATGACTTTCGCCAGCGCCGGCCGGTCGACCCAGCCGCGCACCACGGTCGCCAGCCCTTCCGCAGCACAGAACAGATACACGTTCTGGCTGATAAAACCGGTATCGAGCGCCGCATAAAATTTCTTTTCGTCGGTCGGCGCCTTCTCCATTTTTTCCATGTCGGCAACGTAGATCAGGTTAACGGGCGCCGTGGGCACAAAATCCTGCCATCCGGTTTCCTTGCGGATATCGCCATCCACGATCAGCCGCAATGCCGAGGCTGTAGCGTCGAATAGGTACAGCCCGCCTCGCATGGCGACATAAATAGCTATCTCCTGCGCATTTTTTGCCGAAGGCGCGGTGCGATGGCCGTTACCGGGACGGTTGATCCCGCAGGCGGCCCAGAGCAGGTGCGACAGGGTAGTCAGGCTGATCTCGCGCGGGCTGAATTCGCGGCTGGAATGGCGCTGTTGCAGTAGCTTGCTGAGCGCCAGGCCGGCGTCGCTCAAGCCCTCGTCAAACTGGAGCGCAATGAGCGACATCGGCCCCTCCGCCAGTGGAATGCTTTGTTTGTGGCTGATGCTCATGGTATTCCCCCGGCGCTTAATTGATATGGATAGGCTTGGGCACCTTGTCGGCGATCTTGGGCATGCGGATGGTGAGCACGCCATCCTTGCAACTGGCCTGGGCATGCGCGATATCGGCATAGCTGGGCAGCGGGATCTGGCGCTGGAACGAGCCGTAGGCGCGCTCGCGCATGTGGTAGGTGCTGCCCACCGTTTCGCGCTCAGAGTGTTTTTTGCCGGAGATGCACAACAGGTTCCCCTCGGTCGTGATGCTGCAATCTTCCTTGCTCATGCCCGGCACTTCCATGCGCACCACGACTTCCTTGCCAGTCTCTTCGATTTCGCCGGCCAGAAAGCCCCATTGCGGGAAACCTTCCAGCCACCGCTGTTCCTCAGATTTGTCTTCTTTCGCGTGGGTAAAATGGGTCAGCGCCTCGCTGCTGCGATGTACCAGCTCACGCCAGCCTTCGGCTGAATTTTTCCATGCGCGGTTGATCGATTGCCCCAGATCCCTGCCTGATTGTTTGATTGATTCCAGCATCACGTTCCCCTTGTCGACATTTCACCAGGGTCAGCTTGCATGAAGGGCGGCGGGCGGCGCTTGATTTTCGTCAAAGCAAGCGCCCTGTGCTCGTGATGTAGCGTGTAAGTCAAGCGCCGAAAAACTCCGCGTGCACCAGCTGCAAGGCCAGCTTGCGGTCTTCTTGCTGCACCAGCATATACGCGGCGACTTCGCTGGCGCCGGCAGCGGCAAGGCAGACCCTGACCGTGCCCGCCAGCGCTGCCGACAGGGCACGGCTGGCGATGGCGCTGCCGTTGCTGATGTCGGAGGCGTCCAGCACGCCGTCGCCGACGACCGCCACGATGGCGACCGCATCGTTGCGGCTGACCTCGACCACGCCGGCCAGGTGGTGTTCTACCAGCGCGGCATATGCGACATCGAGCTGATCGCGCGCCACCAGCTGGTTGATCGCGGTCTGCGCAGTCAGCACGCTCTTGATATTGATGCCGTGCTGGTCCAGCGTATTGGTCACCTGCGCCAGGATGCCGGGCTTAAACCCCACGCCCGGCCCGTGCAGCTTGAGAATCGCCACGTCTTCGGTCGAGGTCACGCTCTTGACCACATCGCGCGTGACCTTGCGCTGGCCGTCGATGATGGTGTAAGGCTGCAAGCCGCGTTCCGGGCGCATGATGTTGAGGATGCGGATCGGGATGTCGCGGTCGAACAGCGGCTCGACTGTGCGCGGATGCAAGATTTTCGCGCCGAAATACGAGAGTTCGGCCGCCTCCAGGTAATTGAGCTGGGCGATCGAGCGCGGCGCGCTCACCGTGCCGGGATCGGCGCTCAGGAAACCGTCCACGTCCTTCCACACATCGAGCGATTCCGCCCCTATGCAACAGGCAATCGAGGCCGCCGAATAATCCGAGCCGCCGCGCCCGAACAGCGTGCTCTTGCCGTCGTGGTTGACGCCGTAAAAGCCCGGCACCACGATCACCGCATCGCCTTCCAGCGCCTTGGCGACGGATGCCGCGCTGGCGGCAAAATCGCAGGCGGCATTGCCAAACACGCCATCGGTGATCAGGCCCATGTCTTCCGGCAAAACTTCGCGTGCGGCAATGCCACGGCTCTGTAATACCTCGGTCAGCAACAGGCTAGACAGCCGTTCGCCGTAGCTCAGGATCGCATCGTTCACAAAGGTCGGCACATCGCCTATGCAGTGGATGCCGGTCAGGTAACGGTCCAGCTGATCCAGCCGCACCGCCAGCGCCGCCGCGGTGTGTGCGCGCTGCGCCGGGTCGCTGATGTTGGCCTCGATGATCTCTTTCTTCAGGGCGCGCAGGGTCTGGGTGTAATTCTGGCTTTCGGCCAGCGCCGCGGCCGTACCCGCACCCTCCTTGGCCGCCTTGACGCAGGCCACCAGCGCATTGGTGATGCCATAAAACGCCGACACCACCAGCACCAGCGGGCGATCATAGGTTTGCACCACGTTGACGATACGGTCTATGTCTTGCGGCTGACGCAGGTTAGAACCACCAAATTTAACGACGATTTTCTTCATTGCAGTTTCCAGGGCAGGGGTGATCACGGGTGACGGGCTAAGGCAGCAGGGCCGCGAATATCAGGGCTGGCTAGGTTACTGCAGCGCGGCTGGCCGGTCAATCCGGCATGCGGCCTACAGTCTTCAGCCTTCAGCGCGCGGGCCGGCAGGTGTTGCCATTTTGATTTTGCGCAAGCTATGCCAGCGGCCTTGCGCTAGGCTGGAAAGCCGATTGGATAGGGGGATCAACATGCGCTCTGAGCGTTTTCAGCGTCGCCAGCTCATGCAGCTATTTTTGTGCATGATACTGGGCACGGCATTTATTCCGTGCGCCGCCTACGCTGGCGGATACGAGACGGCGGTCATCCTGGCGCCCGAGGCTGACGCCACCGTCCATGACAATCAAGGCAATCTCACTGTCACGGTAGCGCTGACACCCGCCATCCGCAGGGATGCCGGTGATTATCTTTTGCTGCTGATGGACGGGGCGGAAGTGGCCAGGGGGATAGACGCGCGCTTTGAACTGAAGAATATCGACCGTGGCACGCATCGCTTGCAGCTTGAGGTGAGGTCGGCCGATGGCGCGCTGATACTGGCATCGGCGCCCGTGAGTTTCCAGATGTGGCGGGCCTCGATTCTTTTCCCCATCCCTGCATCCTGAAACATTGAAATGACGGCGTTTCTAGTGGATAATTGCCGCCCATGAACGATACCACTACACGCCCCGCTCTGCCCGACCGCCTGTCGATCGATCCCCGCAGCCCTTACCATATCCCTGCCGTGTTCCAGCACGACATAGGCATTAAGATCAACGACAAACAGCGCACCGATGTCGAAGAATATTGCATCAGCGAAGGCTGGATTAAAGTGGCGGCCGGCAAAGCCGTCGATCGCAAGGGCCAGCCCCTGATGATCAAGATCAAGGGCAAGGTCGAAGCGTTTTATTGCTAACTTGTGCTAAATCGCTGACACCAACTTCAACAAGTTCAAGGAATTCAACAAAGTCAACAAATGGGGCAGCATCGGAAATGACCGGTGTTGCCCTTTTTAGTTGGCGCCCAGAGCGCGCAGACGCTGGTGCAAGTCATCGTCCAGGTTGAGTTTCTGCTGCTGCTTGGCGCGCAGATAATGGTCGGTAAACACATCCAGATACGCCTCCAGGGTTTGCGCTGCATGCGTTTCGCCCGCCATCGCCAGGCATAATGCCGCCACTTCAGAGGTACACAAATGATCGCCGTGCTGCGAGCGGCGCAGGCGGTAGCGTGAGAGTTGTTCCGGCACCAGGCTCAGCACCGGGAACCGGTCCAGGTAAGGGCTTTTTTTAAAGATCTTGCGCGCCTCCTGCCAGGTCGCATCAAGCAAGATAAACAGCGGCCGCCTGCCTTGCCCTTCTGTCGCTGACTGTGCAGGCGGCAGCTCAGGCAGCAGCTGGGTGATCACCCGTTCCGGCGCGACAAACTCACCGGGAAACACCACATACGGCTGCCACTGCGGGTCGGCCAGCAGCGCCAGCAGCGCCGGCTCCACCGTGGTGCGCGCCCAGGAAAACGCCATCGTATCGGGCACCATATCGGCAATCAGCCAACCGGTATTGCTGGGCTTGAGCGCCTCGGTTTCCGCCATCAGCAGGCACATGCCCGCACGCGTAGGCACGACAGGGCGCAGCGCGCACAGGCAGTGGCTGGGGATCAGGCGGCAGCCAGCGCAACGCTCGCCATGCGGCCCGCCACGCGCCAGAAACGGGCGTGTGCTGCGCAGCAGACGGGCGGAGCGCAGGCGCGATACGGCGTGCGGTAAATGTATTTGTGTCATGTGAAGGTCAATCTCAACGCCGGGATCAATTCGAGATAATCAGCATCCCCAGGGAAGCCCTGCATTCTAGAGCAATATGCGCTGGCAAGCAGCGGATGGCGCGGTCTGGCAGGTTCTGGCATCTTCAATTTCGGCTTCGGACCGATAGCGCCGGCTAAGCGTCAGGCGCATCAGGCGCGTCATTGGTTGCATCGCCAGCCGCCCTGAACAAATCGTCGAGCGCGGCTGGTCGCGCCCG
>CXWL01003158.1_pt1 | contig 26956 bp, 23 predicted proteins | sample 590931 | NCBI WGS metagenome assembly CXWL01 (sample SAMEA3498368, study PRJEB10139) | groundwater metagenome | biome: water well; material: biofilm material | place: Germany | collected 2015-04-27 | reverse complement strand
GCCGCTGCCGCGCGTGTGATGGGGCCGTTCAACCGTTGGCTTCACAGCATGGGTAAATCGGATGCGATGGCGCATGCCGCGACCACCTTCACCGCGCTGATCATCAAGGGCCGCAAGGCGCATGTCGTGCATGTCGGAGACAGTCGCGCCTGGCATTTTCGCGACGGCCGCCTGACCTGCCTGACCGAGGATCACACCCGACCGCATCCCGATCAACGCCACATTCTCTACCGCGCACTCGGCATTGAGGAGCGATTGCGGCTCGATCATCAGGCGGTGCCGCTTGACGTGCATGATCGGCTGCTCTTGACCAGTGACGGCGTGCACGGAATGCTCTCCGCCCGCCAAATCGAAAAACTGCTCGGTACGCGTGGCTCGGCAGAGGCTGATGCGGTGGCACTGGTCGACGCCGCCCTTGCCGCTGGAAGCCAGGACAATGCCAGTGCAGCGATCATCGATATCGTCGCGCTCCCCGCACTCGATCATGATGCCGTCGCCGGGGACGTGGCCCGCCTGCCCATTCAACCGCCGCCCAATGAATGCGATAGCATCGACGGATTTCAGCTGGAAATGCTCCTGTCTGACGGGCGCTACACCCGGCTGTTCCGTGCGACCGACACCGCTAACGGCCAGAGCATTGCCATCAAATTCCCCAAGCCTGCGCTGCTGTCCGAAAGTGGCGCGCGGCTCGCTTTCTCGCGCGAAATGCTCGTCGGTGCACGTGTGGACAGCCCCTTTGTCGGCAGCGCCGTCGCTGTTTCGCCCGACCGCCAGACGCGGCTTTATGGGGTTCAGCCCTTTTACGAAGGCCAGACGCTGGAAGAACGGTTGAAGCGACCCATCGGACTGGAAGAAGGCTTGTCGATTGCCACCCGCCTCGCGCGCGGTATCGCAGCGCTCCACCGGCTCGACATCATCCACCGCGATATCAAGCCTGACAATGTGATCCTGACGAGTGACGGCGGCCTCAAACTGATCGATCTTGGCGTCGCCCGCCTGCCCCGCGTCGATGAATTCGCAGCTAGCGAAATCCCCGGCACGCCCAGCTATCTCGCGCCCGAAATGTTCGGCGGAGAAGTCGGCAATGAAGCCACCGACCAGTTCGCGCTGGGCATCACTCTCTGGCGTCTGTTCGCGGGTCGCTTCCCCTTTGGCGAGGTCGAAGCCTTCAGCCGCCCCCAATTTACCGCGCCCGGCCTGCCATCCAAATCCTGCCCCGAACTTCCCGCTTGGCTCGACGCACTGCTGATGCGCAGCGTTGCGATTGATCCGACCGAGCGTTTCAGTGACATGGTCGAACTTCTGCGTGCGCTGGAGGGAGGCGCCGCCGTCGCACGCGTCAGCACCCGCGCGGTCCCCCTTATCGAGCGCAATCCTGTCCGCTTCTGGCAAGCTATCGCGGCCATGCTGCTTTTCGCCCTGATCGCTGCACTCGCGCTCAGGTAGAAGGACGGCGGAGGAAGCTGCCTCGTCAATACCAACATCAAGTCCGAATTTTCGTGGCAACCAATACCCCTTTGCAATCATGCGCGCGGTGTTTGCCTACGGACAGGTTGACCAGCTGACGAAAACTCCCATGGCGCAACTGATGCCCCGCAAGAGGCGTGCCAAGTTCAAGAGCGCGGCTCAAAGTGTCAGATCTATGAGCATATCCAGAAGTTTATCGATATCGAGCACATTCTAGAATCTCGCTCCGCAACCGACTAACATTTGTGCGGTGCAGCAAGTTTAGGCAGCTGCCTCATATTTGAGCAGCCCGCTGCGCCCTAACAGTGCGATAGGTTGATATGCAGAAATTGCCTGAAGGCCAGCCGAGAGTTTGCGAACGGCTGAACGACACCCGCCATCCGTTCAGGCTGGTCTGATGGCCGGCATTGGGCCGGAAGCGGACTGGCAGACGAGCGGCCGTCAAATGGGTTGATTACAGTTGGCTGATTTGGTCGAAATGATCACGCGATAGTTGACGCTGACACCACACGCACTTCCATTTCTGCCACAATGTGCGAAGCTACGCCCAGCAACTGGCGCTCGGGGCGGAACAAGGAGGAAATTGGTCGCAATGATCTTCTGGGCAATTGTGGCGGGAGGACTGGTCGGCTGGACCATGGCCGATCTGTCGGGATTCGGGCTGGTTTTCGGAGGCATGATTGGAGCGGCAATGGGCGGCTGGCTGCGATCGACAATGCGCAAGGAGATTGCGCAGGCGATCGAGCGGGCGCTGGCTCGGCATGTTCCGGCCGCTGGAACGGCGGCGGCTCCCGACCAGGCGGACAGGTCTAGCACTCCGCCGACGCCAGTCGCGCGACTGACGGCTCTCGCCCCTCTGGCTGTTCCCGAACCGGCACCCGAACCTGCGCAGGCCCAGGCCAGGCGGGATACCGTACTCACCGCAAGTCCGCGCCAGGCTGACCAGGAATCCCTGCGCGAGCCGTCACAGACCGAAGAATGGATCGGCAAGGTGCGCGGCTGGCTGCTTGGCGGAAATACCATCGTCCGGGTCGGACTGGTCATCCTGTTTGTCGGGCTGACTTTCCTCGCGCGGACCGTCGCCAGCGCAGGGCTGTTCCCGATCGAAGCGCGGCTGGCGCTGGTTGCAGCGGCAGGTGCGGCGTTGCTGGCTGTGGGCTTCGGCAAGCGCGTGGAGCGCCCGGCCTTTGGCCTTGCCTTGCAGGGCACCGGGGTGGCGGTGCTCTATCTCACTGTGTTTGCCGCGGCGCGGATTTTCGGACTGATGCCACCTCTGGCCGCCTTCGGCCTGATGATCGTGTTTGCAGCACTTGGCTGCACACTGGCGCTGCTTCAGGATGCGCGGGGGATGGCATTTGCGTCATTCCTCGGCGGCTTTGCCGTGCCATTGCTGCTGGGCGGGGAGGCGAAGGTGCCGACCGGTCTGTTCACCTATTTCACCGTCCTCAATCTCGCGCTGCTCGTAATTGCCTGGCGGCGTTCGTGGCGAGAACTCAACTTGCTGGGCTTCCTCGCAACCTTCGGTACCGCGACGCTGTGGGGCATGACAAGCTATGGGGCGCAGCACTACCTTGTGTGCCAGATATTCCTCGGCCTGTCGGTGGCGATCTACCTTTTCGCTGCCGTGTTCTATGCGCACAACACGCCGGGCAAACTGGGCAATGCTGCAGATACGACGCTGCTGTTTGGACCGGCAATGGCGGGTTTCGGTCTGGAAGTTGGGCTGGTGCAGGATCGCGTTTTCGGGAACGCTTTTGCCGCCCTCGCCTTTGGTGCGGGCTATCTTGCGGTTGCCGCCTATACGCTGCGCAAGCGCCGCGAGGAGATGCGGCTGCTCAACGAATGCCTGCTAGCGATCGGGGTCGGCTTCATAACGCTGGCAGTGCCGTTAGCGCTCGATGCCGGATGGACGTCTTCTGCCTGGGCGCTCGAAGGTGCTGGCGCCTTCTGGGTTGGCGCACGGCAAGCGCGATGGATGCCGCGCGCCTTTGGTCTGTTGTTGCAACTGGCCGCAGTGCTGATCCTGTTTTCGACCTTGTCTGCCAATATTTCTTCAACCCCATTCGCCAACAACGGTTTCATTGGCGCCGCGCTGGTGGCGTTCCCGGTGCTTCTGACTTCTTGGTGGATGCGTCGGGAACTGCCCCACAGCGGATCGAACTGGGCGCGACGCTATGCCGCCGTCGAATTCGGCCTGCGCCATGCAACCTTTCTTGGTGGCTTTGTGCTGGTTGCAACGGCGTTGGTGCAAGAGATCTCCCGCCTATCGCCCGCGATGACTTCGAACGATACTCCGGTATCCGTGTTCGAGCCCCATCAGCAGGTGTTGCTGGGTATGGTTGCACTGCTCGGCGCTTCAGTGTTTGCCGACTGGTTCGGGCGGCGCAGGGACTGGGGCGTTGCCACCTGGCCGGCACGCACCAGCCTGCTCGTGATCGCAATTTCCCTGCTCTCGACGATCGAAATGGGGCGGCACGTGCTTTTCGGCCCGGACTGGATTGCCTGGGTGCTGGCGCTGGCCGGGCACTATGCCCTGCTGCACCGCAGTGACATCGCTTCACAGGTCATTGAAGGCAGCACACTCGCAAAATGGAACTATGCGAGCCATGCGGGAGGCGCATGGCTCCTGACTGCGATGCTGGCCGACAGCTTGCGACTGGGCATCGATCGCGGGGAGCTTTGGAACACATCCTGGGCCGGTGTAATTTTCCTGGTTAGCGCAGTGGCGATCCTCGCCGGATTGATCAGCTGGGCCGGTCGCGCGGCAGCGCTCGCCGACACAAGCGGGTTGCGCTGGCCACTCCAACCGGCGGCGCGCGCTTATTGGTGGGTCGCTGCCGCGCCGCTCGCCGTGCTTGGCTATTCCGGTGCACTGCTGGCGGCGCTGATGGCCGAAGGCGTGACCGATCCTCTGCCCTATCTGCCACTAATCAATCCGGTCGACCTGTCGGTCGCGCTTACACTGGTCGTACTGACGCAGTGGCGGCGCATGGTTGGCAATGCGCATGATGTGCCCGATGCAGCTGCACCCCTTATCGGCAATGCTGCCCTTGTCGCTGGCGGCGCGCTCGCCTTCGTCGCGGTCAATGGTATCTGGCTGCGCAGCGCGCATCACTGGCTAGGCGTGAGCTGGAGCGCCGATGCGTTGGGCCAGAGCCCGATCGTTCAGGCCGGTCTAGCGATCCTGTGGACGCTGCTGGCGATGGGGCTGATGCTGTTCGCGCACCGCCGTGCCCTGCGTGTTCCGTGGCTGGCGGGTGCGGGGCTGCTGGTCGTGGTCGTGGTCAAGCTGCTGCTGGTCGATATGTCGAAAGCGCAGGGGCTGGAGCGAATCGTGACTTTCATCGGCGTGGGCGTGCTGATGCTGGTGATTGGCTATTTCGTACCGCTGCCACCCAGAAAAAGCGGTGAGGAAACGGTAGCATGAACATCCGCACTCTTGCCCTCGCACTGATCGTCATGACGGCGACATCCTGTAAGCAGGCGCCCGGGGCGGACACATCAAAACCCGAGGCCTATGCCGTGCTGCTTCCTCTTGGAGCGGCAAAGGGCGGATCGCTGCAACGCTTGACACTCCCCGCTGAAGCACTGGTTGCACTGAAACGCGCGGACTTGGGGGATGTCCGTGTGTTCGACGCCAGCGGCAGGATGGTGCCGCTCGCACTTGTCGAAGGCGGCGCGACGGACGACGCGCGACACCGGGTCAGCGTGCCGGTTTATCCGGTAGTAGGCCCGGTGAACGCACTGGGCAAATCTGGGCTGTCGATCCGGATCGAAGACGGCAGTGTCGCGCGTGTTGTGACCGTCGGTTCATCCCCGCCGCTTGACCGCCGCGCGGCCTCACCGCCCGCCGTACTGCTCGACACCCACGCTTTGCGCGAGCCCGCCAATGCCATCGCGCTTGATGCGGAGATCCCTGCAAGCCAGCCGGTGACGATGACTTTGCTCACAAGCGCCAATCTCAAGGAATGGGAACCGCTGGCGGAGAAGACGTTGTTTCGCCCTACTGATGGCTCGAAACTGCTTGGCGGTGCCGAAGTTGTGCTGCCCGGAGTGGATTTGCATGGCCGCTATGTCGGTATCACCTGGTCCGACGCGGCTGGCGTAAAGCTGCGGGGCGCCAGCATCATCACCTCAACCATTGCTCGGCCAGCGCGGTCCGCCATTGCCACCAGTGCCGTGCCCCTGGCCAATGCGTACGAACTGCGTTTCGACCTGCCCGACATGGCCCGGCTCGCGGCGATCCGCCTGACCGAGAGCGGCCCCGACGGCGTGATCCCCGTCAAGCTCTATGGCCGCGACCAAACGGATGATCCCTGGACGTTGCTCTCCGCCACAACGCTCAGGCCCGGTTCAGGCGGCAATGTGCTCGACCATTCTGGCCCGCCAATGGCCAGCTACCGGCTTCAGGCCGACCGCCGCACCGCTGGCTTTTCCACCGCGCCGAAGCTAGAACTCCTTCTTGATCCGGTCGAGCTTCTGGTCGCCCTGAGCGGTACGCCGCCCTATCGCCTCGCTGTGGGACAGGCCGCGGCACCCGCCTCCTATCTGACACTTGCCGAAATCGGTCCGCAAGCCAGTCCGATCGAGCTGGCGAACCTGCCTCAAGCAAAGCTTGCTGGGCCATTGGAGCCGCCGCTTGTGATAGCGCTGGAAGCAGGAGCCGCCGACGGCGCCCTAGAGCCACGCAAGCTCGTGCTGTGGGCGGCGCTCCTGCTGGGAACACTGGTGCTGGCTTTCGCGGCGATCCGGTTGCTGAGGGCGGCCGCAGCGGGCACGACCGCCAAAGACAAATAGGACGCCATCAACCTAACATCGACTATCTCGGTGCCGTCAGTCTGATGCGAACTCGTCTCTGGTTGACGCGAGTGACCCTAACTAGACATCTCCTTAGGCCACAAGATTTTGCCACTCAGCGAGGGCAGCTTAGCGTCTCCGCTTGTACTCTCGACGACTGCCGAGGTGGCGCTCCTGATTGAAATGGTTGTGTACCTGGGCATGGACCGAGCTAAACTTCAGCAGCGTCTTCATTCTTCAGAATCTGAGCATTACATGCTCTCGTCGGCGGATAGGAAGGTGTGAACATTCTGCACGATTGTTCAACCACCTGCCCATTTCACGACGATCCAGATTGCCGAGTTCTCGCATCGCCGCCGGATAGAATTTGAGGCCGTCGCTGACGATGGCCTCGGCCTAGCCATGGCGTTTCAAGACCTTCTTCATAAACGCCAGGACCACAGATTTGTCCCGCTTCGTTGTAACGAAGGAGTCGATTTCGACGTCAAGTCCGACATGACAGAAAGATATGGAACCCATGCCCATTCACGATTTTCTGTTCTCGCGGCGGGCTGCCAAAGCGGTGGGGGCTTGGTTGAGAGCCTAATGAACATTCTTCAGAAGGAAACTGCCATGAAATTACGCACCTTCGGCATTGCACTGACCTCGGCCATGGCATTGTCATTTTTTTCCCAACCCGGCTTTGCCGCAACGGCCAACCCCCAACCCGCAACCGAGGCCGAAGGCGTCCAGATCGTTCGCAGCGTCTATGGCGTCGATGAAACCGTTGCCAGGCTCAAGGCCGATATTGCCGCCAAGGGAATCCGCTTCTTCGCCGATATTGACCAGGCCCAGCTTGGCGCGGGAGCGAACATCGCAATCCGCCCGTCACGGCTGATCCTGTTCGGCAACCCGCCGCTCGGCGTCCAGTTCCTTTCGGCCAACCGCTTTTCCGGGCTCGACTGGCCTGTGCGGATGCTGGTGCTTGAAGAAGCCGATGGCAGTGTGACTGTCGCCTGGACCGAATTCGGTTATATCGGCCGTCGTTATGCCCTCAAGAATCGGGATGCCCAATTGAAGATGGCAAGCGAAGTCGCGGCGTCGATCGCTTCGAGCGTGACCAGATAGGTGCTGGCGCTTGCGCTCGTTACTGCGCTTGCGCTGCTCTGCACGGCTTTGATGGGCTTTGCGATCCAGCGCGGCGCCACCTGCACAGTAGCAGCCGTCGGCGAAATTGTCGAAAAGGGCACAGCGTTCCGCCTTGTCGCATTGCTGGAGGCGGCGCTGTGGGTCGCAGGCGGCCTCCTGCTCGCACGCCAGTTCGGGCTTGTCATGGCTTTGCCGGAAGGCGTCGCCGTGAGTTTCTGGACGATCGGCGGCGGGCTTCTGCTCGGCCTGGGCGCATGGTTCAACCGGGCCTGTGTGTTTGGCGCCATTGCGCGCCTGGGTTCGGGCGAGTGGGCCTATCTTGCTACGCCGCCGGGTTTCTTCGTGGGGGCGCTTACCGTCCCCGTCCTGTTTGCCCCGCCTGCGCCAGTGCAACTGGATGAAGCGTCAATGCTGGCCCACCTGCCCGGCTGGCTGGGATGGCTCCTGGTGCCGCTGGCGCTGTGGAGACTGGCGGCCACGATCGGCCAGCCCAGCCGGACGATCTGGCACCCGCACGAGGCAACGGTGGTTATCGGCATGACCTTCGTCATCCTGCTTCTGGCCGCAGGCCCCTGGACCTACACCGAATTGCTAGCGGATGCAGCGATGGGCATGACCGCGAATGTCGGTTTCCGCGTCGCACTGTTCGCAGCGCTTCTGGCGGGCGCATGGTTTGGCGGCTGGACCGCAGGGCGATTCAAGAGCCGACGGATTACAGTTGCGGAACTCGGGCGCTGCTTCGGCGGTGGCCTTATGATGGGTTGGGGGAGCGTTCTCCTGCCAGGTGGCAATGACAGTCTCATCCTTGTCGGCATGCCCTTGCTCCAGCCCTATGCCTGGGTCGGCATTGCTACAATGTGCGCGGTGATCGCTGTGGCTTTGCGTATCGAGCGGCGATGGGCCTGAAACGGCGCCTTGGATCATTCCGGGCATTTTCGGCCCTGGCAATTGCCCTTTCGATTGTGCCCGTGTGGCTCCTGACACGTCGCGGCAGCCCCGCCGCGCGGCGCATGGAACGCCGCTTCTTCAGCAGAATCGTGCGCGGATTCGGTCTTGAAGTGACCGTTGAAGGCACACCGCTGACATCGGCGATGTTCGTCGCCAATCATATCAGCTGGGCCGACATTCCTGTTGTCGCCTCGGTTCTCGACGCCGATTTCGTTGCCAAGTCGGACATTGAAAGCTGGCCGGTGATTGGCAATCTGGCCCGGCGGTATGCCCCGGTCTTCGTTGCGCGCGAACGCCGCAGCGGCAGCCACACCCAGGCCGATGCCATCCGGGCGCGACTGGAGGCGGGCCGTTCGGTGGTCCTTTGCCCCGAAGGCACGACCTCCGACGGCACCACCATCCTGCCCTTCCGGACCAGCCTGTTTGCAGCGGCCGATGCAGCAGAGATCATTCAGCCGGTTGTGATCCGCTACCTGGCCAGGGACGGCTCCGCCCTGTCGCCCGAGCGGCAGCGAGCCGTCGCGTGGATCGATGACGATGAACTGTTGGCGGGAGCGGCAAGGGTGGCGCGAGAACACACCCTCGTCCGCCTGACCTTTCTCGAACCGCTGCGCGCGCGGGACTTCCCCGACCGCAAGGCCCTTGCCACGGCCATACGCGCCGCCATGCTCGCTGCTTATGCGACAGCGCCGAAGCGTCCCATATAGCGCGCAGAAATGGCAGCGACCGGCATCGCCATGAAGACGTCCACCGTGTTGAACGGCCCGTCGATTACAGCTCCGTCCCCCACCGTCGCACCGACGCGCAGATAGCCCTTGATGAGCGGCGGCAGTTTGCGCATCGCCTGGCGCGGATCATAGCCGCCGATCGGCAGCCGCGCCATTTCCACATACTGCTCCATAAGGGCGCATACCCTCAGATGGGGCGGCGCCAGATGATTGTGGTAGAGATAGGACAGGGTGTCGGCGTGATCGTCAGGATCGACGCCGTGGAAGCTCGCGCAACCGAACATCAGCGAGATGCGGTGCAACTCCAGATAATTCGCGATCCCCCGCCAGAGCAGCTGAATCGTCCCGGCATCGCGATAAGCTGGAGCGACACAGGACCGGCCAAGCTCGAGCAATTCGCTTTCAGGATCGGACGGAACGGAAAGCCTGTCTAGATCATACTCACCGGCCGAGTAGAAGCCGCCCTGCGCGCGCGCGACGCTTTCACGAAGCAGCCGGTACGTGCCGACAACCGCCGGGATGCCCGAGGCGCAGTCTTCAACCAGCAAATGGTCGCAAACGGCGTCGAAAGGATCGACGTCGAGGCCGCTTGGCCCGCTTTCGACGATTGCGCCGCGCTCTTCGCAGAACACGTCCCAGCGCAGCGCTTGGGCCGCCACAATGTCGGCGTCGCAATTGGCAAGTCGTACCGAGAGGATGCGGGTTCGCGCTTCGCAAATTTGAGAGATTGTCATCGGCTGGCCTCCTTCCTAAGCAGCAACGTCGCCAGTCGTTGGCGATGAGTCGGGTGTTTCAGTCTGTGCGAGGGAGATTTCCAGCGATGGAAATGCAGCAGGTCCGCTATTTCGTTGCGCTGGCAAAGACGCTCAACTTTACGCGTGCGGCGGAGGCCTGCAACGTCACGCAACCGGCGCTGACCCGCGCGATCCAGCAATTGGAGCATGAGCTTGGCGGGCCGCTGTTCAACCGCGAGCGCGGCAATTCGCACCTGACCGAGCTTGGCCGGATCATGCTGCCCTATCTCGAGGGCGTCGATGACCAGACCCGCGCCGCGAAGGATGCGGCAAAGGCCGTCAAGGGCCTCAAGAAGATCAAGCTCAAGATCGGGGTGATGTGCACGATCGGGCCGCAACTGGTGGCGGGACTGCTGCCCCGGTTCCAGGCCAACAATCCTGATGTCGAGATCGAGGTTATCGATGACGGGGCGCCGCAAATGATGGAGCGGCTTGAAAAGGGCGATCTCGAAATTGCCATTGTCGGCAGCCACGAGCACTTGCCCGATACGTTGCACCAATTGCCGATCTTCGACGAGAAATTCGTTATCCTGCTGCCGCCCAACCACCCGCTGAGCGCCAAATCGGAAGTCTCCGCTGCCGACCTGCATGAACAACCCTATGTCAACCGCTCGCAATGCGAGGTTTTCCGGCATGTTGTCGAAGACCTCAGGAACCGGGGTGTCGAACCGCGCATCGTTTTCCGTTCGCCGCGCGACGATTGGGTGCAGGGCATGATCAAGGCCGGTCTGGGTTTCGGCTTTTTCCCCGAGTCTTCGGTGACCGACCCGGACGTTGTCGTGCGGCCGCTTGTCGATCCCGAATATCACCGCACCATATTTCTGGCGACAGTGCGGGGACGACCGCATTCGCCGGCGGTTGGTGCCTTTATCCGGGAAGTTCGCTATCACGACTGGCCAACTGCGGTGCGCTGATCCGATTCTGTCAGCAGGTCGTGGCAGGCCGTGAGCGCGTTGATCACAACCGGAAAGCCCGAATAGATCGACACCTGCATCATCGCTTCGACGATTTCGGGGCGAGCGATTCCGAACTTCACCGCCGATGCAACATGGGCCCGCAACTGCGCCGGGGAATCGCCGCGCGCCGCGAGGACGGAAATGGCGATCAACTCGCGTGTCCGCAGGTCGAGGCTGTCGCGCGAGAAAATGTCTCCAAAGGCATATTCGACGATCATCCGCGCAAAATCGGGGGCGACTTCGGCAAGGCGGTTGGTGACGAGATCCATCTTCTCAGGCGACATGTGCATGAGGATTTCGATGCCGCGGCGATAACGGTCATCGATCTTATTGCCGGGCGCGGAGGGCTCTGGCTGTTTACGCATAAAGTTGGTCCTGACCCTGATCTGGCACCCCACTCGGGATGGAGGAAGAGGTGGGGTGCCAGTGTGCCGGTGCAGGGTCCACCGGGGTTTCGACCGCAATGAGGGGGATCGTACGGTCGCATTCGAACGAGCCTTACTGGCCGTGGAAGACGTCTGACGAGAGCAGGACGGCCTCGGTTGTTCCGGTATTCTTCCACCAATGGGACAGGCCGCCCGCTTCGCGCGAAATCTCGCCGGCGCGGTGGACGATCGGCGCTGTGCAGGTGCTGCGATATTCGGTCACTTCGCCCTTGATCGTGATGATCAGGGCCGGACGGTCGGCATGGCTGTGCATCGGCACGATCCCACCGGGCTGAAGCACAAGGCGACGGGTGCGGAGCTGACGGCCTGCTACATTGATTTCCGGCCCGAGATCGATCGCGGCAAGCACGGTGTCGGTCACATCCTTCGGCATGGTCGCCGCCCCGGCAAGCGGATTGGCACCAACATTGCCCGGCGCGCATTCGCCGGCAAAAGCTGGCGTTGCGATGCCGCCCAATGTTGTTGCGACAAGTGCTGCAAGAAGAGTCTTGGTCATATTCGGTTCCTTCGGTTTTGAATTCGGTTGTTGCCACCGGGCCGAGAGCGGGGGGAATGGGGGATGCGCCGGTCCGATGGCGTTTTCGAATTAGGATGACCTTGCCTTGCTGGACATTCGTTTGTCGGCATGGAGTTCATGCACGAACGGCATTTCATCTTCATGACGCCCCGCCGCAAAAGCATCGCCGAACCCAACACGAATGACGGAGATGCCTTGTGAATATCGCCACAGAATCCTGCGCCGTGCGCCCCTTGCCCCTGATGGGCCGCGTTGCCGTTGTGACCGGATCGACCAGCGGCATCGGCCTTGGCATTGCCCGCGCACTGGCCACCGCCGGAGCGGATGTGATGCTCAACGGCCTCGGAGAACAGGCTGAGATCGAGAAGGTTCGTGCAACGCTTGCCGCAGATACCGGGGTGCGCGTCGGCTATCACGGCGCGGACCTTCTGAACGCAGGAGGTGCTGCGGCGCTCGTCACAGACACGATCGAGCGGCTGGGCCAAGTCAATATTCTGGTGAACAATGCCGGCATCCAGCATGTCAGCCCGATCGAGGACTTCCCAGCGGACAAATGGGATGCGATCATCGCGCTCAACCTTTCATCCGCCTTCCACACGACGCGAGCTGCTTTCGGCGCGATGAAGGCCGCTGGCTGGGGGCGAATCATCAACATCGCATCGGCCCACGCCCTCGTCGCCTCGCCCTTCAAGAGCGCCTATGTCGCGGCAAAACACGGTGTGCTCGGCCTCACCAAAACCGTTGCCCTCGAAGGCGCGGAACATGGCGTTACCTGCAACGCGATCTGCCCGGGCTATGTCTGGACCCCGCTTGTCGAGAACCAGATCGACGCCACCGCCACCGCGCGAGGGATCAGCCGGGACGATGTGATCCGCAATGTCCTGCTCGCCGCCCAGCCGAGCAAGTGCTTCGCCGAAGTCGACGAACTCGGAGCGCTGGCAGTGTTCCTGTCCACCGATGCCGCAAGGTCGATCACGGGCGCTGCCCTGCCGGTCGATGGCGGCTGGACGGCGCAGTAACATGTACCAGCAACCCACCCGCGGCCCGGCCGTTCCGCCCGTCATTCGTCACATTTACCTCGCCAAACCGGCCAAACCGCCACGCCCCACCCCGCCAGCAACAGGCATTCTCGCCGAACTGGCTGCGCTCGGGAGGCATTGATGGTGCAAACCAGACGCCCTCATGTGGTGATCGTCGGGGCGGGCTTTGGAGGACTTGCCGCGGCCCGGGGCCTGCGGACTGCCGAAGTCGATGTGACCCTGATCGACAAGCGCAACCATCACCTGTTCCAGCCGCTGCTCTATCAAGTGGCGACGGCGGGCCTTTCGCCTGCCGATATTGCTGCGCCCATCCGCGCCATCGTCAAGAACAACGCCAACACAAAGGTCGTCCTCGACCGCGTTTATGGCGTGGACACAATGAGCAAGCACGTCATCCTCGGCGATAGCGAGCCGATGGCCTATGACTGGCTGGTCCTCGCGACAGGCGCGCGCCACAGCTATTTCGGGCGCGACGATTGGGCCCCTTTTGCCCCCGGAATCAAGACGATCGAGGATGCGACGGCGGTGCGCCGCAAGGTGCTGATGGCGCTCGAGCGCGCCGAAACCGAAACCGATCCCGACAAGCGCCGCGCGCTCCTGACCTTTGTCATCATCGGCGGCGGCCCGACCGGCGTCGAAATGGCGGGAGCCGTTGCTGAACTGGCGCGGCAATCGGTCTCCAGGGATTTTCGCAGCATCACGCCGCATTGTTCGCGGATCATCCTTGTCCAGCATGCCGAGCGGCTCCTGCCGAGCTTTCCCGAAGCCCTCTCAGCCAAGGCCAAGGCCGCGATCGAGCAGCTCGGGGTGGAAGTGCGGCTGGGAGAGCGCGTCGAATCGGTCAATGCCGAGGGCGTAATGGTCGGGGACCAGTTTATCGCAGCGGCCACCGCGATCTGGGCGGCGGGCGTCCAGGCATCGCGCGCCGCCGAATGGCTCGGGGTAGCGCCCGATCGCTCCGGCCGCGTTGAAATCGGGACAGACCTGAGGGTCCCCGGCATGGAGTCGGTGTTCGTGATCGGCGATACTGCGGCGTGCATGGATTCAACCGGCACGGCGCTTCCAGGCGTGGCGCCGGTTGCCAAGCAGCAGGGCCATCATGTCGCCAAGACAATCCGTGCGGCGATCAAGGGCAAGGCCATCCGGCCTTTTCGTTACCGCAACTATGGAAATCTCGCGACCATCGGTCGCAGCCGCGCGGTCGCCGATTTTGGGAGCATCCGGCTGTCCGGATATTTGGCCTGGGCGTTGTGGTGCGTCGCGCATATCTGGTTTCTGGCAGGCTTCCGCAACCGCTTCATCGTCGGCCTTCACTGGCTGTGGAACTATCTGACGTTTGCCCGCGGTGCCCGCCTGATCACTGGCGATGTCGCACCCGACCTTCCCGCCACTCTCATTCACCGCCCAGCGTTGCGGCCTTTGAACGCCTGAATCCGAAAAGGAACTCATCATGTCTACCCAACTCAATGACGAACTTGCCCAATATGGCCAGACCGTCCTCGTCTTCCAAGGCGGCGGCGCGCTCGGCGCCTATCAGGCGGGAGTCTATCAGGCGCTGCATGAAGCAGGCGCCGAACCAGACTGGGTCATCGGCACCTCGATCGGCGCTATCAATGCGGCGCTGATCGCCGGCAACCGCCCCGCCGATCGCCTGGACAAGCTGACCGAATTTTGGCGGCGGGTGGAACACGGCCACGTCTTTGAAGCACCAGCCGCGAGCCTTGCTGCCAACCTGTTCAACCCGATGCGGACAATGTCGGCGATCATGGCTGGCATTCCCGCCTTCTTCACGCCCAACCCGATGGCCTTTCTTAGCCCGCACGTGCCGCTCGGCCCCGATGCTGCCGGCTATTATTCGGTCGATCCCTTGCGCAAGACACTTGCCGATCTCGTGGATTTCGATCTGATTAACGGCAGCGGCGCTCGCCTCACAGTCGGCGCTGCCAATGTCCAGACCAGCGAGATGCGCTATTTCGACTCGAGGGATGAGGCGCTCGACGTTCGGCACGTCATGGCCTCGGGTGCATTGCCGCCCGCCTTCCCCGCCGTGCGGATTGATGGCGAGCTTTATTGGGACGGCGGGATTGTTTCGAACACGCCGGTCGAAGCCGTATTCGACGATCCCCAGCGCCGCGATGCGATGGTCTTCGCCGTGCATCTGTGGAACCCGCATGGCGACGAGCCCAAGTCTATCTGGGAAGTGATGAACCGGCAGAAGGACATCCAGTATTCGAGCCGCGCCCAATCGCACATCACGCGCCAGCGCCAGTTGCACAAGCTGCGGCATGTCATCACCCAGCTTGCCAAGCTGATTCCGCCGGGCGCCTATCCCGAACAGGATCTCGAATATCTTGCGAGCTATGGCTGCGTGACCAAGATGCACGTCGTTCGCCTGCTGGCCCCCGCACTCGACAATGAGGATCACAGCAAGGATGTGGACTTCAGCCCGAGCGGCATCCATGACCGCTGGCAGGCCGGATATCGCGATACGCGCGCGACGCTCGAACAGGCCCCCTGGCGCGCGGAGGTCGACCCGCTCGAGGGCTTCATCCTCCACGAAGCGATGGGCGGAGAGCTTGTCGAAATCGACGCTTAGAACAGGGCGCACCGCAATGCTTCTATGGCATTGCGGTGCACGGCGTCCGTGAAGGCGCTGGATGCCATCGGATGCGATCCGAAGCGGATCAGGGCGAAGCCCGTTTCGGGTTCCAGATAGACGCGCTGGCCGTACACGCCGAGCGCCGAGATTCCGTCCTGCGGATTGTGTGAAACCCACCATTGGCTGCGATAGGAACCGCCGGCTCGTTCGGCATGACGCGATGCAGCGAGAAGCGTGGGGTCCCCGCCATCAAATATGCTCCGGCGCGCAGCAGGCGGCACAGACGGATTCCCGTCCATCAACAGCAACGACAGCCGGGCGAGGTCGCGCACGGTGGCATTGAGGCCGCTCGCGGCAATTTCATGACCCGCTATATCGACGAGCAAGTGGCCCTCATCGGCACATCCGGCCGGTTGCCAGAGATGTTCGGCAAAGAGGTCTGCAAGGCGACATCCGGTTGCGCGCTCGATTGTCCAGCCCAGCGCGTCGGCGACCGGCGTCCGGTACGAAAACGCCAGGCCCGGCTCTGCATCGCGGCCCGTCAGCCGTGACAGGGTTTCGCGCGCGCCGCCCCTGGCCAGCGCTGGCGTCCAGTAGCTCGCGGAATACCGGTGCACGTCGGAATCGGGATTGGCATAATCCTCATCGAACGCGACGCCATCGGTCATGTCCATCAGGTCGCGCACACTGGCCGTTGCAAAGCCGCTCTCCGCCAGTTCGGCTACATAGCCCGTGACGGGCCGGGCCGGGTCGAGTCCGCCGTTCGCAATCAGGATCTCCGCGATCAGCCCGACAAAGGACTTGGTCACCGAAAAACAGTGATGAAGCGTCTGCGGCGTCATCCCGTTGCGATAGGTTTCGTAGACGATTGCGCCGTTGCGAAGCACGATCAGGGCGTCGGTGTAGGTGGCCGCGACGAAATCCTCCCACCCCATCGATCCGCCTGCGCCATCATCAAGCCTGAGTCCACCCAGATCGACCCGATCTTCGGACAGTTCGCGCGGCGTCGTGCCGCGACGGATGGCGCGCGAGGGCACAAGCTCTCGGGTGTGCTGAAACGCCCAGCGAGAGAATGGATAGAGCCGCCAATTCTCCCGCGTCACGCGCCGCTCGACCGGCACGTCGGGGCCGGGGCCGATCCCGGCTTCGCGCCAGTCAAGGGGTTGGGGCAGCGTCATTCCGTCAGTGGATAGCGCCCGGCGAGTTTTTTTTCAGCCCTCCAGCGCGTAAAAGATGCACGCCAGCTTTCCGGGCGAAATCCGCGCGCGCGATTGGCAGCGCCGATCCGGAACAGGATCGAGAACTGGGCGAACAGCGCACGCCAGGCATCGACCAGCTGCGTGCTGCTGTCCCAGATGTGCGTCGCTTCGGCCCCCGCACCATTATATTCGATGATCGCGAAATCCGCACCGCGCCGGAACGCTTCGAAGTCGTTGAAGCGCACATCGAAGCGCCCGAAATGGAATTCGGGAATGCCATCGGCAATGGCATCGAAGCGCGCACGCATCGCTTCGGTGATCCATGCATTGCCGTTGCGAAAGATCGCCCCCTTGCTGTGCGAACCCGAAAAGACCAGCCGGTGCACCGAACCCAGTGGAAGCACATCGTCAAGCCGGTCAGCAAACCGCCGGAGATACAAATGCGGAACCCTGCCCGCGCGGGGATCGCGCAAGATCAATTCGCGCAAGGTTGCGCGCCCATCGCCCACCACATGCGGGAAATATTTGAGGGTCAGGGAAATGATGCTTCCCCGCTTGTGGCCCGGTTGGCGGACATAGAACACGCCCGCTTCTCCCTCCATTTCGGCCATGCGCTGAAGCAGCAATTGACCGCCGGTGGGGAAATCTGACAGATAGCGATGCAGATCCGTGCGGCTCCGTAGCGGCCGGACGCCAGCGCCACGGCAGCCAATATCGGGCTTTGCGACGAGCGGATAGCCAAGCCCTGCGGCCCGCATCCGGCTTTCTACCAGGGGCAATTGCCGGGCTGCGGACGCGCACCACCTTTTGACAAGCATCCAGTCGGGCAGCCGCTCACGCTCCGGGCCGGTGAAGAGCGAAAAAAGCGTACTTTTCTCCTCACCAACCAGACCCCCGGCGGGAAAATTCGGGTTGGCCAAGAGCGGCAGGCGGATGCTCCGGTGGCGGATCATCAGCGCGAAAATCCAGAGCCAGACCGGCGCATAGAAAAGCCATGTCGGCCAGAATTCGAAGAATGACACCGGCGGGGCATCCGGATCGAGCGGCGGCATTCCGGCGACGGAAATGGGAGCTTGCTTCATCGCTCTACGCCGCTTGGCGCAACAACGGACGATCCATCCTCATCCGGCGGACGCTATCGGCAAAGATGCGTTCGAACAGGTCGCGCTGGATGTTGCTGCCGCCGACTTGTTCGAGATAGGGCCGCACTGCTCCCAGCGCGACGGCGGCGTTGCTATAGTCACGACGGGCATGGGCGAGGAGGCCGCGCGAGAGGCCGGTCACGACGCCATTGCCGGACGACGTTTCGAGCGCTTTGAACAACTTGTCCGCTGCCGCATCGCGCTCAGCCATTGCCAGCGCGTAGAGATAGTGAAGGTCGAGAAAGCCACTGATCCGGTCACCGATCCGGTCTTCGACATGGATTGCAATGTCATCCCAGCGCCAGCCTGTCGTAACCCCGTGCATGTCCAGGCGGGCAAGCAGAGAAATGGCGTTGGCCTGATCCTGGCAATGCCCCTTGCGCACGCCCCAAACGCGTTCGTCGAAGAGGTCGAGCGCGCTGGTTTCGTCGCCCAGCTCGATCGAGAACAGCGCAACATGCCACCAATTATGCGTCAGCATGAAGGATGAGCAGCGATCCCATTCCCCGGCATGGGCATGAAGGAAGGCGCGGCCCTCTACCGGTTGCTCCATCGCGGCCATGGCGTGCGCAGCAGCATGTTGGGCCCAGGGATCGCGTCCGGGGCTGAGTTCGATGGCCCGCCGCGCAAAGCGGTAGGCCATTTCGGGATCGCCGATCTGCTCCAGCGCAAAAGCGTGAAGGCCAAGCGCATGGCCGCAGCGACCATCGACCGCAGCAACCATCGCCGATGTCCGGCACATTCCGGCAAAATCACCAACGCCCAATTCGAGAATCTGGCACAGTTTGGCAGCAACCAGATCATGCGGCCAGACCTCCACGATTGTGCGAAAGAAGCGGATGGCCTGCATGTCATCGCCTGCTGCCCATGCAGCAATCGCTTCGACTGTGTGCCGTTCGCGATCATTTGCAAGCGACGTCAGCGCCCGCGCGGCAGCGATCCTCGGTGCGGCCTGGACCCGGCCTTCGCGCGTCATCGTCGTCAGGAAAAGTGCGCCCGCATAGGCTTGCGCCAGAGCGCAATCGGGATCGACAGCCAGCGCGTCGAAGATGACCCGGCAATTGCTGCCATGGTTGACAAGCTCGTCCGCGAATTCTTCGATTGCAGCGATAGCGACTGGCGACCGGCTCGAGATGGCCAGATCGCGATACTGTTCGTTCATTGTCCTCTCCTTGGATTCCATCAGGTCGCCAGTGCCGCACGCCGCCTGACGACGATCATCGTCAGGAGGATGAGGCAGGCGGCAGGCAGTGCGACGCCAATCAATTGCTCCGCTCCCCCGGATCCGGCGCGACGGGCCGTCTCAAACAATGCGGCGGTCCAGACCGGCGTGGTCACGGCGATGATCGTTGCGACAGGCCAGGCAGGTGCGCGGACAAGTCCGCTGGCCGTGAAGACCGGCAGGCGGAAGCCCGGCATGAAACGGGCGGCAAAGACCAGCCAAAGCGCGCGCGCCGCCACCCATTGTTCGGCCCGACGCACATCGGGGCGCCCGCGCAGCCTTTTGCCGAGACCTGTATGCCTGCCCCAGCGGCCGACCGCATAGAGCGCGATATCGCCAAACGCCGTACCAAGAATGACCCCGGCCAAGGCGCCCACCGGCGACGCATCGAGCCTGGCCACAACAATCCCGGCAGCCACCGTTGCAAAATCCTCGGCGATGAAGGTTGCGCCGAACAGGATCAGTGCCAGCAGCAGGGGGTTGCCCGCCACCGATTCGATCAGGAGGAGCAGATCGCCGGACACCGGATCAGCCTTCCCGCGCAAAAAGCCGGCCGATCACATCGCGGCTCATCCACAGCAGCAGCACAGCCGCCACCCACACGCCGCAGGCCAGCGCAAACAATTCGCCACCGTCATGCGTCCCGTCCGCGTTGAGGACGGAGACACCCAGCGGCGTGAAGAGATGAAAGAAGATCGCGCCAGAAATCACGCCCAACGTTATCAGCGCGCCAAGCGGGCGAAGAACGGGGACGCGCAAACCAGCAAGGAGCAATGTCGAGGCAATCAGTTCACCCGTACCGACCACATATTGCGAGAATATCCCGTCATGCGCGAACAGGCCGGGCCAGCCGAGCGACGTGCCCCAGGCTTCGAGTGTGCCGAAGATATACTGGGTCTCGACCGAGTCCGCGAACTTGAAGAACAGCGACTGGATAAAGACGAACACTATATACAGCGTCAGGGCGATCGGACCGATCCTGCGCAACATTTCCACCTCCTGAAAAGGGTCTTTCGTTACAGGGACAGTGGGTTATTCAGGTGGCTCGCGGAAATGACATCTTGGTATCGTTTCGATGCAATCGTAGAAACGCAAAGTTGCCAATGTCCAGTTTGGACCTGTCAAGTTGCGACCCCAATGTCGAACGAGCGGGCGCGAACCGGACGCGATGCATGGCGGATCTACGTATGACGGCTTACCTCGATCGCTCACCAAAACCTGCCAGTCCGGATCGTCGAACCTTCCCGACATCTTGGCGGTCGGTGTCGTGAAGTTCGATGTTCGCTGGAAGTTGTGTGACCAAAACGCTGGAACGACAAGGATGGCTACAAAGTGGTCAACTGCAACCAATTTCCTTTTCGTCAGCTCAACCCCGATATCCGCCCGACGAAGACCCGTTCGGATGCCCCCTGCGCGATCATAAGCACCCTGGCCCGCTTGGCGTAATGCCTGACGGTTTCCGGCGTCTTGACCACGACAGCGCTGATCTCGGTATCGCTCAGGCCAAGTTCGGTCAGATAACAGCAGGAGTTCTTGCCGAGGCCATGGAAGGTGTAGAGGAGCTGCTTCTGGTCATCCAAATAGCCCATGGTATGCATCAGTCTTCGCAGTCGCTCCTGGATCCTGTCGGTGCCCGAGAAGGGCTTGCCGAACCGGTCGTAGAGCAGCGTCACTGACTTCCTGGGAACCTTGGCGATTTCGGCCAGCCAGATGGGGTGCATGGGGACGGCGGCATCTGTCTCGGTCTTCTTGCTCCGAATCTCCATGGTCTTGCCGTTGTGCCAGCCATGCTGCATCCGGATGACATCGCTCAGCCGCTGGCCCGAGCACAGACCGGTGACGATCGCGAGGCGCAGCATCGGGTCAGCCGCACCGAGTGCTGATTGGAGATGTAACTGTTCGCCTTGCCGGGCGTCTCGGCCATGGCGTCTCTGATCTTGTAGACATGGGCCTCGCGCAGCTCGACAACAATGCGATGGCCGTGTTCGGCTTTGACCCTGTCCCGTAAAATACGTCCATTGAGAATGAGAGATTTCTGGCAAGATCGAAGCTGTTTGGAGCGGAGGATTTTGCATGAAGAAGTCGAAGTTCACAGGCGAGCAGATTGCCTTTGCGTTGCGCCAGGCGGAGGTTGGAACGCCGGTCGCCGAGGTGTGCCGGAAGATGGGCGTGTCGGAGGCGACCTACTACAGATGGAAGCAGCTCTACGGTGGCCTCGGACCATCGGAGTTGCGCAAGATGCGGCAACTTGAGGAGGAGAACCAGAAGCTCAAGCGACTGGTCGCGGATCTGTCACTGGACAAGGCGATGCTGCAGGAGGTTCTGGCAAAAAAAGTATAGCGCCTGGTCGGCGACGGGAGATCGTCCATTGGGTTCAGGATCAGTTCCGGGTGAGCGAGCGGCGTGGCTGTTCGGCCCTGAGATTTGACCGGACGACGCACCGCTACAAGGCGGTGCGACCCGACCAGGCGCCTTTGCGCAAGCGTATCAGGGAGATTGCCGAGACGCGGGTGCGATACGGTTATCGTCGCATCCATGTGCTTCTGAGGCGTGAAGGCTGGCCCATCAACGTGAAGCGGGTCCGACGGTTGTATAGCCTTGATGGCCTTAATTTGCGGGCCAGACGGCCACGCCGACATGTCATGGCATCACGCCGGGTGGAGCGGCCTTTGCAATCGCAGCCCAACGAGATCTGGGCGATGGATTTCGTATCGGACGCCCTGTTCAACGGAAAGCGGTTCCGGGCTTTGACGGTGGTCGATGCCTACACGCGGGAGTGCCTCGCGATCCATGCCGACCAGGGGATCAAGGGAGAACAGGTCGTCGACGTCATGGATCGGTTGCTGTTCGAGCGGGGTGTCCCGCCAGTCAAGATCAGGGTGGACAACGGCCCCGAGTTCATCTCTCGCGCGTTGGATCATTGGGCCTATATCAACCGGGTGACGCTGGACTTCTCCCGGCCAGGCAAGCCCACCGACAACGCCTTCGTGGAATCGTTCAATGGACGGCTCCGGGATGAATGCCTCAACACACATTGGTTCTTGTCTTTGGACGACGCTCGGGGCAAAATCGAGGCGTGGCGAAGGGACTTCAACGAGACCCGACCTCACACATCCCTGGGGTTCATGACACCGGCCGAATTTGCTTCATCGGCTGGGGTTAACCCCAGACGATGAAGCGCCGGAATCCTCATTCTGGCTGGACGCAAATCCGGGACAGGGTCAGTTCACCTAAACCTGCTTATCGCCCTCAAACCAACCCAACAAATGCCAGGGCTAAAGTCGAGGGCTTCCCCCTAATCTGAGACAGCAAGTTTCGCATATGCCCAGACCCTTCGAGGCAATCCCGGCAGCATTATCCTGTCCCCGACAATAAATTATCGGCCGGAGGAATAAGTTCCATCCCGCACCGTTGTGCTCGCAGGACCAATATGACACATTTGTGACAATCGGTCCCCGCCACACACACGCTCGGGAAGGACCGCAATGCCAGACCAGTTGCCGCAAACCGAAACGCTTATCCGCTTTGCCATCGATGCGACGGCGATGTCTGTGCTGCTGTTCCTGCTTTATTACCGACGCTACCGCGACAAGGAACTGGCCACCACGGCATCGATGTTCAACATCTTCGCTTTTTGCGTGCTGACGATCCTTTCCTCCGTCGAATTCAGCGTTGCGGCCGGTTTCGGCCTGTTCGCCATCCTCGCGCTGTTCAGCCTGCGATCCGAACAGATTTCCAAAATCGAGATCACATATTTTTTCGGATCGATCTCGATCGCGGTGATCTGTTCGGTGATGGGCACGACCCTGCCCTTTGTCGGGCTCGTGGTCGGGCTGGTGATCCTTGGCGCCTATATCCTCGATCATCCGCGCATCCTGCGCTCAGCGGCAGGCGTGAAGATCACGCTCGACAAGATTGACGGCCATGCGCTGTCCGATCCCGCCCTGATGCGCCGGGATTTGTCCGAGCGGCTCGGCGTCGACGTGATGTCCTATCACATCGACGCTCTCGATTACATCAACGATATGGCGCGGATCAGCGTCTTCTTCCGCAAACCCTGACCGCCCGTCCGGCATGACCACAAGGGAGACGTCGCCATGGATCCGACCATTGCCTGCGCGCTTGAACACTATCGCCCGATCAGCCTCGACGGGCTGAACGCAAAGGCGGCCATGCTCGAGCGGATCGACAACAAATACATCCTCCGCGCGCACCGGCTGCGCCCCATAATCGAGGCACTGCGCGACAGTTTCGACGTGCTCGACATCGAAGGGCGGCGAGCCTTTTCCTATGCCACGCGCTATTTCGACGATCCCTTGCTGCGCGGATATTATGATCACCACCAGCGCCGCCGCAAACGCTGCAAGGCCCGCGTCAGGCACTATGTCGATGCCGGCTTCAGCTATCTCGAAGTGAAGCTGAACGAAGGCCGCGCGATGACGGCAAAGCGCCGACTCCCGGTCGACGCCCCGCTCATGCAGCTTGATGACCCATGCCTCGACTTCGTCCGCCAGTGTTACCACGACTGTTATGGCGACAGCTTCGACAAGGAACTGATCCCCGTCATCCTGATCGAATATCAGCGGATAACGCTGGTTGCCCGCGAAGGCGGCGAACGGCTGACGATAGACACGGCGATGCGCTTCCATTCGGCCTGCTGCACCAAGATGGCGGCACCCGACATGTTCATCGTCGAAACCAAATCGGCGCGCGGCAATGGCATAGCCGACAAGAGCTTTCGGGCCGGGCACATCCAGCCGACCAAGCGCGTGTCGAAATTCTGTATCGGCATGGCGGTGACCGCGCAGGTCGCGCGCCATAACGGCTTCCTCCCGGCGCTGCGCAAGCTTGGCCTTGCCGACGTCGCGGCCAACCCTGCCGCGCCGGATCCATCATCGCTTGCAGCCCCAGTTTCAAGGATATTCCATCATGTTCCGCACCCTCGCTTCGGCCATGCTGAGTTCGGCCCTGTTCCTGCCATCGCCCGCGCAGGCGGGTGAGCAGCCAAGCCACTCCTCTTCAGGCGTTGCTCCCGACGATGAGGATGACAAGGCGCCTGCTTCGGCACTTGAGCGTGCGCGCGATCTTGGCCTTTCGGCCGACGATGTCCGCCCCGACCAGCAAAAGGAAACCACGCTCCTCGGCAAGCCCCTGATCCTGGGCGGCGAGCTGAGCCTCGGCGTGCGCGGGCGCGGCGGCTATGACCTGCAGGGCGGCGCCAAGGACGATGATGTCCGTATCACCCCCGAAGCCAAGCTGGAGGCGATCTGGCTGCCGTCCGACACCAGCGTGGTTTTCGCATCGCTGCGGGCCGAGGGCGAAAACGATGTATATCGCCAGGGCCGCAATCGTCGAAACTCGGCGGGTCTGGCCATCGACAATCTATGGTGGCTGAAAACAGGCCTGTTCGATACGCCGCTGGCAATCCAGATCGGTCGCCAGCCGCTGCGCGAGCGCCGCGAATTCTGGTGGGATGACAGTATCGATGCCGTGCGCATCCACTATTTCGGCAAGGATGTTCGGGCCTATGCCGGGATCGGCCAGCCGCTTGCCCATCTTTCGACGCAAGGCCGGATGGACCCCGAAGAGAAGGGCCTGCTCCGCATTTTCGGCAATCTCGACTGGAAGTGGCAGGGCCGCCAGCATGTCGAGCTGTTCATCCTCCACCAGGACGACGGCTCGCATCACTACGTGCCCGGAGAATTGGTGGAACGGTCGCGCGCGGATCGCCGCGACGCCAAGCTCAGCTGGGTCGGCGCGCGGATCAGGGGGTGCGTCAAGCCGGGGTTTCCACGCCGCCTCTGTTATTGGGGCGATGTTGCGCGCGTGCGCGGGACCGAGCTGGAATATGACCTTGATGGCGTGAACGGCACACAGCAGATTGTCGACGCGGTGGACCGCAAGTCCGTACGCGGCTGGGCCTATGATGCTGGCGTGAACCTGGAGTTGCCGCTCGCTTTCCGGCCGGTCATCACGCTTGGACAGGCGCGCGGATCCGGAGACCGGCCGGGCACGCCGGGCCGTGATCTGGTGTTCCGGCAGACCGGCCTGCATCGTAATGACAGCCGCAATCGGGGCATCAGTCGCTTCCGCACTTATGGCGAAGTCCTGCGTCCCGACTTGTCGAACATGACCGTTGCCAGCGCAGCGCTTGGCATTCCTTTCGGTAATCGCAGCTGGCTGGAGCTGATTGGACATCGCTATCGCCAACCCCATGCCGATAACCGCATTGCTGGCGCTGCGATCAACGCGAATCCAGCCGGGCGCAATCGCCGGCTGGGCCATGAAGTGGATCTGGTTGCCAGCCATCGCCCGCGCAGTCGCTGGGAATTCGAACTGACGGCCGGAGCCTTCCGCGCTGGGCCCGCCTTTTCGGTCAATTCAAAGCGCTGGGCCGGGCTGCTAGAGCTACGGGTGGATTATAATTTCTAGGGTTGCGATGGCTTCAAGTCGCGTCGGCTTCGGCGCGTGGAGATGCCGGGAAGCTTATTCAACCAGCCCAAACCCATAAACCGGATCCTTTCCGGGCGCGCCAAGATCGGTTGCGCCGTGCTCCATCGCGCGGATGCAGGTCTGGCGGGATTGGCGCTGTCCTGCCTGGAGACAGCGGGCCAACGTTGCCGCGACGTGAGGCGTCGCAAAAGAGGTGCCTGTCGCCGCAACAATCCTGCCGCGCGGCGAGGCAGCAGCAACATCGACTCCGAGCGCCGCCACCCGGATATATGAACCCTGATTGGCGTAGCGATAGATATGGCGCGCCGAATCGACTGCTGTCACTGCGACCACGCCGGGGACCGCAGCTGGATAGGCCGGCGGTGCCGCAGGCCCCCCGTTGCCGGCGGCCGCGACTATCACGGTGCCGTTGGCAATGGCGCGCGAAATAAGCCGGTCAAGGATCAGGTTTCGCGGCCCGGCAAGGCTCACATTGATGACCCTGACATCCTTCTCCACCATCCATTCGAGCGCACGGACAATGGCATCGGCCGAAGTATAGGGCTGGCCGCTGCCGCTGCTCCTGAAAACATTGGCCGCCACGATCCGCGACGCCCCTTCGCTGGCGAGCAGCGAGGCGATTGCCGTGCCGTGGCTTGTCGGCCCGGTGCCATCGCCGGTTGTGAAGGTTCGTGCATCCATCGTTGCGCGGCCAAGCGCGGGGTTGTTGGTGACTGCCGTATCGATCATGCCGATTTTCAGCGCGCCGCGCCTGCGCGGCATTGCCCGCGCAACGACCGCACCCTGCGATCCCGCCATGCCGACATTAAGTCCGTAATAGTGCGAAAGGTCGAAACTGCCATTGGCGTCGAGACTGCGCATCACGCCCAAAGCCTCGGGAGCGCTCATACCGGCGGGAACCCTGAAGCGGAAAATGGACCCCCCCAATGCCTGGAGGCGGATCTCGGAGACAAGGACGAAGCCCTTGATCCGCGCCGCATCGAGCGCGGCGGCGCTCAGGTCCAGCGCGACGATTTCGCCGCGGCGGACCGGAAAGCCCTTGGCGTCGAACTCCGGTTCTTCGGACTCGGCAAGCGTTTGCATCGAACTGCTGCTGCCTTCATCGGAACCATGTGAATGATCTTCCTCCTGCGCATCTTCAGCATCTTTTGCTGCGCGCTCCGCAAGATCGGCGGCCTCTTTCGCGGCGTCGGCCTCACGCTTTGCTGCCTCTTCAGCCGCATCCGCTTCGAGTTTTGCCACTTCTTCGGCCGCCCGGGCCTGCACTTTTGCCACCTCTTCGGGTGAGCGCGCTTCGGCCTTTGCCAGATCCTCGACCATCCGCGCATCGATCCGGATGCGCTCTTCCTGGACCTTGATCTCGTCGCGCGCGGCCCGCTCGGCAGCCTGCGCGGCCTTGTCGACGGCCCGGTCGGCAGTGTCTTCGCGCGCGCCCTCCCTTGCCTCCAAGCTTGAAACCGCCAGCAGGGCCGGAAGCGCGCCGACAGCCACAGACCGTGTCAGCACCAACATCCAGCTTC
>CXWL01019474.1_pt1 | contig 26957 bp, 24 predicted proteins | sample 590931 | NCBI WGS metagenome assembly CXWL01 (sample SAMEA3498368, study PRJEB10139) | groundwater metagenome | biome: water well; material: biofilm material | place: Germany | collected 2015-04-27 | reverse complement strand
GCTCGGCGGTCATGCCCGCCCCCACCCGCCCGCCCACGATGAGCGCCACCAGCACGGGGCCGAGCTCGCGCACCAGGGATTTCGAGACCACGGCGCCGATGTAGTACTTCACGCCGATGTCGGGCAGGCTATAGGCGGTCTGGAGGGCCAGCACCATACCGGTGAAGACGGTGGTGATGGAGGCGACGCCCAGGGAGCGCACCCCGATCTGGTCGGCCTGGCGGAACCACTCGCCCCACTCCCAGCGGTGCCGGACGAAGGCCCGGGCGATCTGCCCGGTCAAGACCGCGAGCTCGCCCGCGCGGACGACGAAGGCACGGACGGGGTGGATCGGGTTCACGCGCGCAGGGGAATCCAGGTTGCGGCGTGGGCCAGGGCGAAGGCCAGGTCACCCCCGGCCAGGGGCCACAGCCCGGCGAGCTCCGGCCGGTCGAAGGCGGCGGCCCCGAGGGCCAGCGCCCCGAGCGCGCGGCCGCCGATGGCGACCACCACGACGGCGCTATAGCGGCGGGGGTCCTGGGCCGCGGCGAGGTAAAGCGTGCCGAGCATCAGGAGGAAGACGGCGATCAACCAGAGGTAGAACGTCTCGCCGGGGAGCGGCACGCGGAACACCCGCTCGGCGAACTCGGGCGCGAACACCATCAGCGCCGCGAAGCCGAAGTCGTAGAGCGCGCCGAGCACGAGGCTCGCGCGCAGCAGGCCCACCAGCTTGAACCGGCGGGCGATCGCCGTCTGGGTCTTCATGGGTAGGGAATGGTAGCGCGGTTGGTGGACGACGCGCCCCGCCTCGCGACAGAATGCCTTCCCGATGCCCTTGCCGACCCGCTTTGCAGCCGCCGTGGCCTCGGTGACGGGCAATCTGTTCCTGCTCCTGGGCTCCCTGGTGCTCGGCGCCCTCGGGATCGTGGTCGGGCTCGTGCCCCCCCGCACCTTCGGCACGTTCTACTTGATGAAGATCTGGTCGCGCGGCCTCCTGCGCGCGAGCGGCTGCCGGGTGCGGGCCGTGTTGGACGGCGAGCTCGACCCGGCCCGCGGCTACGTGTTTCTCGCCAATCACCAGAGCCTCTTCGACATCCCCGCGGTGCTGGCGACAGTGCCCCAGCAGGTGCGATTCGCGGCGAAGCGCACGCTCTTTCGGATTCCCATCTTCGGCTGGGCGCTCTACGCCGGCGGGTTCATCCCGGTCGATCGCGGGGTCGGCAGCAAAGCCCAAGACACCTTCGCCGCCGCCCGTACCTGGCTGGTGCGCGGGGTCTCCGTGCTCTTCTTCCCCGAGGGCACCCGCTCCACGGATGGTCGGGTGGCTGCCTTCCAACGCGGAGGCTTCCTCCTCGCGCTCAAAGAGAACATCCTCATCGTTCCGGTCGGCATCGCCGGCACCATCGGCATTCAGCGCCGCGGTAGCTTCGCCATCCATCCGCGGGAAGTCACGGTGAGCTACGGCAAACCCATCGACCCCGCCGAGTTCGGAGTCCGCCGGCGGGCCGAGCTCGAGCACCGGGTGCGGTCCGAGGTGGCCCGCCTGGCGGGCGCGGAGCTGCGGGGAAAGGTGGACGAGGTGCCCGAGCCGGTTGGGACCTCCGAGTAAGAGCTCGGCTCAGACGAAACGGGAGGGCCGACCATGACGAAAGCCAAGATCGCTGGCGGGGCGATCGCCACCTTGGGTGTCCTCCTCGCCGTCGCGGTCTGCTATCGCGCCTTCCACCGGGATGGCCAGCCCGCCGCGGCAACTTCACCCGCGAGTACTCCTCCGATCGCGACCGCGGAGGAGACCCGCTCGACGGAGGAGTCCACCCAGGGGCTCCTCCACGGCCGGATCACCACCGTCGACGGCGTCACCTACGAGGGTCGGCTGCGCTGGGGCGGCTCCGAAGAGGCCTTCTGGGGCGACTCCTTCAACGGCTCCAAGGACGACAACCACTGGGCGAGCCTCGTGCCGCCCGAGCGGCTGCCCAAGGAGCGCCGCCCGATCGCGATCTTCGGGATCGAGATCGCCCAACGGGAGCGCCCGATCGACCTCGGCCGGCCGTTCATGGCGCCCTTCGGTACGATCGCGCGCATCGAGGCACAGGGCCGCGAGGTGCGAGTGACGCTCAAGAGCGGCACCGTGTTCGACCTCGATCGCTTCGAGGCCAGCGACCTCGACGATGGCGTGCGAGTCTGGGACGACCGGCAGGGTGTCGTGGACCTCGACAGTCTCCGGATTCGTCGCATCGAGCTTCTCCCCACCGCTCGGCTGGACGTTCCTCTCGGCCGGTTACACGGTACGGTGCGCACGAATCAGGGCGACTTCACCGGCTTCCTGGAGTGGGATCGGGTGGGCTTCTTCGGCACCGACGAGCTCGTGGGCCGCACCGCCGACGGCGAGCTTCGCCTGCGGTTCGACACCGTCCGCACCATCGCGCGCCGCTCGGGCGACAGGGCCTTGGTGACGCTCCGCGACGGTCGCGAGATCGAGCTCTCGGACCCCCGCGAATTTGGCCAGGGCCACCGGGGGATCTACGTGGACGACCGGCGCTACGGCCGGGTGCTGATCTCCTGGGACATCTGCGATCGCCTCGACTTCGGTGACCCCGGAGCTGCCGGCAGCGGCCCGGCCTACGACGACTTCGCGGCCGGAGGCCCGCTCACGGGCAGCGTCACCACCCGGGCCGGCCTCCGGCTCGCGGGTAGGCTCGTCTTCGACCTCGACGAGAGCGAAACGGTCGAGACCCTCGACGCTTCGGACCGGGGCGTGGACTACACCCTTCCCTTCGGTCGGGTCGCCTCGATCGTGCCCCCCGGCAGTGGGGCAGAGCGCGCCCGGGTGGCCCTCCACAGCGGTGAGGTGCTGCAGCTCGAGCGCACCGGCGACCTCGGCGACGGGAATGCCGGCCTGCTGATCTTCGTCGACGGCGGCGAGCGGCCCGACTACGTGCCCTGGGCCGAAGTCGAGAGGATCGATTTCGACCGCCCGCCGACTCTCATTCCTCGCACCTGATAGGACAAGGCCTGCCGGGTCAGACCCAACCGCCGCGCGGCCTCGGCCTGGTTGCCGCCGGCGGCGGCCAGTGCTTCGTTCAGTAGGCGGACCCGGAACGCATCGACCTGAGCGTGGTAGCTCGTTTCGGTGCGAACTCCGCCGGCCTCCGGCAGATCGAGGTGCTCGGGCAGGATGTCGTCTTCGCCGGCCAGGGTGACGGCGACCCGGAGGACGTTCTCGAGCTCCCGCACGTTGCCGGGCCAGGCGTGGGCGAGCAGTCGCGAGCGGGACTCGGGCGCCAGCCGGCCGCCGTGGAACCGGGCCACGAAGGCGTCGGCGAGGGCCAGCACATCGCCGCCGCGGTCGCGCAGGGCGGGCAGCTCCACCCGGGCGACCTTCAGGCGGTAGTAGAGATCTTCGCGAAACGTCCGCGCCGCCACCATGGCGGCCAGGTCACGATGGGTGGCGGCCACCACCCGGGCATCCACCTTGCGCGGCAGGCTCTCGCCGACCCGGCGGATCTCGCCTTCCTGGAGGACGCGCAGAAGCATGCCCTGGGCGGCCAGGGGCAGGTCGCCGATTTCGTCGAGGAACACCGTTCCGCCCGCGGCCGCTTCGAACACGCCCTCGTGATCGCGATCGGCGCCCGTGAAGGCGCCGCGGACGTGACCGAAGAGGTCCGAGAGCAACAGGTTCTCCGCCACCGCGGCGCAATTCAGGGCCACGAAGGGCCGGCGCACGCGGTCGGAGCGCCGGTGGACTTCGCGCGCGACCAGCTCCTTTCCGGTCCCGCTTTCGCCCAGTACCAGGACCGGCATATCGCCGCGGGACAGGCGGCGAGCGCGGTCGAGGGCAGCGCGGAAGGCCGGGTGGTCGCCCAGGATGCCGTCCGAGGACGAGCCCTCGGCGGTCGGGGCCGGGGGCCGGGCATCGCGCACGGCGAGGGCGAACAGGGCGGCCAAGGTCGCGTCGGTGAAGTCGGCGGCGAGCCGCCATTCCTGGTCTCCGGCGGCGTGGCCGAGCGTCGCCGGGCCGCCGCGGCCGCCCACCAACACCGTCCGCTCGCCGAGTCGGGCGTCGTGGACCTCGAGCCGCGCCTCGGGATGGCCCAGCCGGGTGAACAGCTCGCGCAACGCGGCGGGGGAGCCCGGGGCCTCCCGGCAGTACCCGGCGAGGGCGTGCCAAGGGCCGTGGTCGGTCTGCTCGAGGGGCTCGGCGAGGGCAAGGGCCCCCGTCTGGCGGAGGGTGGCGGCGGCGCGCCGGCGCCAGGACGAAGGGGCGACGCCGGGGCGCAGGCGCTCGGCATCGACCACCACCCGGGCGGCGCGGAAGGCCTCGAGAGAGGCCAGGCCTTCCCAGAGTGCGGCCGGGACCTCTTCCCGATCGAGGAGCGCCAGCCACAGCTCGCGCGCCGGTCCTGCGCCCTCGGCCGCCGCCCGCGCCGCCGCGAGCTCGCCGGCCAGGGCCAGGACCGCCGGGATCTCCTCGGCCTCGAGCTCGGCGTAGGCCTCCGGCGTCACCGCCGCGAGCTCGGCCTGGGCCGCCTCCGGCTCGCCCAGCCAGCCGTGGGCGCGGGCGGCGAACAGGGCCAGCTCCTCGCGGTACCAATCGAGCCCGGAGCGTGTCAGAAGCTCCCGCGCTTCGCCGATCGGCGCGAGGGCGGTCCGGGCGCGGCCCAGGGCCAGCTCGTAGCGTGCCCAAAGACCCAGGTCCTGCACCTGGCCGCGGCGGTTGTCGGACAGCCGGTTGGACTCGAGACCGCGGGTCAGGATCTCGGCGACGCCGCCGAGGCGCCCGCGGCGAATGCGGATCTCGGCCAGGTTCATGAGCGACAGGGTGGTTTGACGGGGGCCATCACAACGCGCGTAGAGGCGCAGGGCATGAAGGAAGGCGCGCTCGGCGCCGGCGAGGTCGTCCGATCGGGCGCGACCGATGCCGAGGTCGTTCCACAAACCGGCCGCCTCGGTTCGGGCGAGGCCCCGGCGATCGACGGCCAGGGCGCGGGCCAACTCGGCGATCATCCCGCGGCCATCGGCCCGGGCCATGGCCGCCAGAGCGCGGGTCTGATGCCAGCGCCAGCGCAGCGCCGCCGGCGCATCGGGCCCGGCGGCGACCTCGGCGGCGCGGTCGAGGGCGCGGTCCATGGCCCCGAGGGCGCGTCCGTCCCAGGCCGCCGTCGCCTCGAGCAGGGCGACCCTGGCCCGGAGCCCGGCGTTCTCGTCGCGGACGGCACAGCGAGCGGCGTCGAGCCAGAAATCGGTCTCCTCGCGCTCGCGGCGGGTGCCGTGGGCGCGCAGGGCCACCTCGGCCAGGTCGACCAGGATCTCGGGAGCCAGGCCCGGGGTCGAGCGGCGCTCCGCCAGGTCCTTCAAATCCCGGCGGGCGCCCCGCAGCTCACCGAGCTGCATGCGGGCGAGCAGGCGCAGGGCGAGGGCTCGCGGGTCGTCGATTCCCTCGAGGGTCGCGAGGGTGGCCTGGGCGCGACCGCGGCGCCACAGGTCCTGCGCTCGATCGAGGGGCTCGATCGAGGGTCGCCCCACGGTTTCCGAGAGCCCCAGCCGCCGGCCCGAGTTCGCGGCCAGATGGGGTGCCGCGGCGAGGATTTGAGTCGTGGCCTGGGTGGCCGAAAGCGGCGCAAGGCGCTGCTCCCACAGGTCCGCCAGGTGCCGCGCGGAGGCCCGCGCTTCGCCTCGGCCCCCCCGTGCCAGGTCCCCGAACAGAATCGTCAGAAGCTCCGAAAGCCGCTCCTGGAGCAAACGCGGGTCGCGCCCCGGCCGCGTCCTGAGACCGCACAAGGTCCCCGCGGCGCTCAGACCGGCGCCGCCCCAGCCATCGGGAAGGTGCCGCCCTGCCCTGGTCATCCGTCCCAGGGCCACCGCGGCCTCGAGCACCAGCCCGAGCTTCTGCCGGTCGGTCAACCACCCGCCCGCGAGACCCAAGGCGGGCTCCGCCGCGAGGTCTTCGAGCGTCCGCGGACCGCTTTCGAGGGTGTCGTCCGACACGCCCGCCTCCTGTCTTCCTACCGCTGGTTGGACCTCAGATTCTCCAGTGCGGAAAGAAGCGGAAACGGGGCGGTTGCAAGGTTGACGAGCAGAAATCGGTGATGTACCTTGTGCTCAAGGAGTGAAGATGATGAGGAGCGCGCTATGGGTAGTTCTCGTTTGTAGTTTCCTTTTCCAAGTGCCGCTCGCCTCTGGCGCGGAACCTTTGGCCGGCTGGGTTCAGCAAGGTCGGGTCGAAATCAGCGCGATTCACGGTTGGGGGATCGCCGTGGGGATCGACAGTGCGACCAAGGAGAGCGGACCCGACGGGATCGTGGATCGCGTCTACATGCTGCAAGTCTATGGACCCAAACCGGCCGACCTGCCGCGAGAGCTCGACGATGCCCTGGTCCTCGAGACCGAGTCGGGCATTCGCGTCGTGTCGGAAGCGACCAAATTCGAGGCTCGCCTGGAACTGGCTTCTGACGAGGATGCGCTGTTCGGACCGCAGGGCCTCGATCTCGATGGAGTCCACCGGTACCGTGGCTTCGGCCTGTCGCGCATCGACCAGCTGAGATTGGCTTTTCCCCTCGAGGCCTCGTGGCTCGCGCAGTTTCCTCCGCCGGACGGGCGAGGTCCTCTCGCTGCGTGCGACAGCGGCGGAGCTGGCTCGACCTCCTGCAGCGTGGAGAACGGGCACGGTGGGTGCTCGGTCACCTGTGCCGCTGGATATACCGCTTGCTGCTCGAACGCGGGTTGGGCGAGCCCGGCGGTTTGCAGCTGCACGCCCGTCAGCGGTGGCGGCGGTGGTGGTGCCGGCGGTGCTGGCGGCGGCGGTTGGAACGACGACTGCCTTCGGGGTCCGGGCGGTTTCTGTGATGTGAGCTGCATGGCTTGCACCTTGTACTGAGGGGCAGGGGTGACCGGCTGCTCCTACAGCGGTCGATCTCGTCCACCCAGTTTTCCATCAGCAGCCACTTGACCCTGATGTGACCCGGTTTAGAGGCTCTCGCGCTCTGGCTGCTGTTGGCTCGCTCGCTCGCTTAAGAGGTCATCAGTGGCCCGTGGCTCGCTCAGGAAATAGGTGTTCCACGCTGCCTCGACCGAGGCCGAGGCTCGACCGCCCATCGCCCGCTCGAAGTCGCGCCAGAACCCGGGGTAGCTCTTGGCCACCACTTCCGGGTCCGCGATACGGACACCGGCGCGTCGGAGGCCGACGAGGGCGAAGGCCATGGCGATGCGGTGGTCGCCGTGGGGGTCGATCGTGGCCGGATCGGTGGGGATCGGACCGTCGGCCCAGGTACCGGGGATCACCAGGCCATCGGGGGTTTCCTCGGCGGCGAGGCCGAGACGACCGAAGCCCTCCACCATCGCGGCCAGTCGATCACTCTCTTTGATCCGCAGGTGGGCCACGCCACGAATGCGGGTGGTGCCGCGGGCGAAGGCGGCCAGAGCAGCGAGGGTGGGGACCTGGTCGGGCGTGGCGGAGAGGTCGACGTCAACGGCGACGAGGCGGCGGCCGGTGACGAACAGGCGCTCGCTTTGCCACCGGACCTCGGCCCCCATCTGCTCCAGGACCTCAAGGAAACCGCGGTCGCCCTGGGCCGAGGCGGGGTCGAGGCCGGCCAGCTCCACCGTGCCACCGGTCAGGGCCGCGGCGGCGGCGGGGTAGGCGGCGGCGGAGAAGTCGCCCTCGATCGCCAGCGGGTAGCGGGGCGCGAGCGGCGTGGGCCGGACGCGAAAGCCGCTCGGGTTCGCCGTGACCGCCTCCGCCGCCCCGAAGCGGGCCAGGGCGTGGCGGGTCACCTCGACGTAGGGTGCCGAGGTCAAGGCCGCGATCTCGATCTCACACGGCTCGGTGGCCCGGGTGCCGGCCATCAGGATCGCCGAGAGGTACTGGCTCGACTCGCCGGCGTCGAGCCGGGTGCGGCCGCCGCGGAGGGACTGTCCGTGAATCACGAGCGGCGCGAAGCCCTCGGCGCGGGGGCACTCGATATTTGCACCGAGCTGGCGCAGCGCCGTCACGAGCGGTCCCACCGGCCGCTCCCGCAGGCGCGGCGTGCCGTCGAGCAGGAAGCGGCCCGGGAGCACCGTCAGCGTCGCGGTCAGGAACCGGAACAAGGTGCCCGCGTTGCCCACGAACAGCTCGGCCGCCCGCGGAGCGGAACGGGGCGGGCAGAGGCGCAGCTCGTCGTTGGCCAGCTCCACCGCCCAGCCGAGGCGCTCCAGCGCGGCGAAGAAGTGGCCCGTGTCCTCCGCCACCAGCGGGCGCAGCAGCCGGGCGGGCCGGCCCGCGAGCAAACTCAGATTCAGCATCCGGTGGCTGACGCTCTTCGAGGGCGGCGGCCTCAACCGGCCCGCGGCGACGCCGCCCGTGGGGATCTCGCGGGGAGCGCTCATGCCTCGACGTCCCCGAACCACTCGACGCGCCGGGCGCGGAACCAGGCATCGAGCAGTCGCACTTCACCCCCCGGCACGGTCCAGCGGTGGGCTTCGTGGAAATGGCCGAGCAGGAGGACGTCGAAGCCCTCGGCCAGGCGACGGGCGCCGTAGGCCCGAAGAACTTCCTCCGGGATCGTCCGCTTGTGCTTCTGGTTGGTCTCGGAAAGAGCCGCCTCGGTGCCGGAAACCACCCGCTGGGCGATCCGGTCGGGAAGCGCCCGGGCGGCCAGTCGACCGACGGGACTCTTCGAAATTCCGCGCCAGAAGTGGTACCGCCAGTCGCGGCGGTCGAGACCGTCGCCGTGGAGGGCCAGGTAGCGCTTTCCGCCGGCCTCGAAGCTCGTCTCGGGGACCACTCGGAAGGCGTCACGATAGCGCGGGTTGGCCAGGAAGAAGTCGCGGTTGCCCTCGATGCACTCGATCTCGATTCCCTGGCCGCGCAGGCCGCGCAGGGTCTCGAGAAGCGCGAGCACGTCGGGGGTTTCGTACTTCGGAAGCCCGATCCACAGCTGGAAGAGATCCCCGAGGAGGATCAGCCGCCGGCAGCCGCGGGCGGGGAGCTCGGCGAGCTGGGCCAGAAGCGGGCGCGCCGGTCCGCCGGGTCCGCCCAGGTGAGAGTCGGCGACGACGGCCACGGACACCCGATTCGACCTCAGGCGATGGTCAGCTTGGGCCGGGCGGCGGCAGTGCGATCGCTTTCCGCGGCCACGGCGCGGGCGATCGACGCGAAGGCCGCGGCATGCGCACCCTCGGGCTGGGCCACCACGATCGGCACGCCCGCGTCGCCACCGAGAGCGATGGCCGCGTCCAGGGGCAACGCGCCCAAGAAATCGGTGTCGAGAAGGTGAGCCGTACGCTCGCCGCCGCCGCGCTTGAAGATGTCCGTACGCTCGCCGCAATGGGGACACACGAAGCCGGACATGTTCTCGACGATGCCGAACACCGGCACGTTGACCTTGCGAAACATGGCCAGGCCCTTGCGCGCGTCGATCAAGGCCACGTCCTGGGGAGTCGTCACCACCACGGCGCCGGAAAGCGGCACCTTCTGGGTGATCGTCAGCTGGGCATCGCCGGTGCCGGGCGGCAGGTCCACGACGAGGAAGTCGAGCTCGCCCCAAAGGACATCGCCCAGCATCTGCTCGATCGCCTTCATGACCATGGGGCCGCGCCAGATCACCGGCGTATCGGCCTCGAGGATGAAGCCCAGAGACATCACCTTGACGCCGTGGCGCTCGATGGGGATGACCCGGTTGGCTTCGATTCGGGGCTTCTCGGTGATTCCGAACATGAGCGGCATGGACGGGCCGTAAATGTCCGAATCCAGAAGGCCCACGCGGTATCCGAGGCGGCCCAGGGACACCGCGAGGTTGGCCGCCACCGTGGACTTGCCGACACCGCCCTTGCCGGAGGCCACGGCTACGATGTGGCGCACGCCGGGGAGCAGCTCCGGGTCCTGGGCCACGGCCTTCTGGGCCGCGGCGCCGGGCCCGGCCGGCCGGGCGATGCGCAGTTCCACCTCGGCGCGAAGGACGCCGGGCAGGGCGGCCACCGCGCTCTCGACCTCCGCGCGGACCCCCGCGGCGGCTTCCTGATTGTGGGTGGCGAGCTGAAGGGTGACGCCCACCTTGCCGCCCTCGACGGCGACGGTCTGGACGAAACCAAAGGAAACGATGTCCCGGCTCATACCGGGATATTTGATGTCCTTGAGCGCTTGCCAGACGCGCGCTTCGAGGTCGTTCGACATGGTGATTTCGAGTCTCCCGGGGGTGCGAGCCGAGGGGACGGCCCGGCGCGAAGGAGTCAGCGTAGCACGCCACCACGGGGTGCGTCCCAGGTCCGCCCCACCCGCGCGGCGATCCGCTCGAGGGGGCCGCGGTCTGCCTCCGAGAAGGCCGCGGGCGCTCGCGAGTCGAGGTCCATCACCGCGACCAGGGTGCCGTCCGGTGCGAACACCGGCACCACGATTTCCGAACGCGCCGAGTCGTCGCAAGCGATGTGCCCCGGAAAGGCGTGGACATCGGGCACCAGTTGCGTTCGCCCCGTTCGCGCGGCCGCACCGCAAACCCCACGATCGAAACCGATCTCGAGACAACCAAGGGGGCCTTGATAGGGTCCCACCCGCAACAATCGAGGCGCCACCACCCGATAGAAACCCACCCAACTGGCCTGAGGCAAAGCTCCTTTGACCAGGCAGGCCACCGAGGCCATTGCGGCGATGGGATCCAACAGATCCGCGATCACGGCGTCGATCTCTTCTTCGAGGCGCGAATAGCGGGTCTGCTCGACTTCGTCGTCCATGGCCGGCATTCTAACGACATCTCCGTGGGTACGATCGCGGATCCCGAGCACGACTTCGTCGAAAGGATTCGGCCGAGCTCGGGGGTGCGAACGCAGGAGTTTTCTTTTTCAATGTTGTCACTTTGCCGACTTTGGTCTTACAATCACGGTCGGCGATTTTCCCGAGACAATGTTCGTTCGGAAGGTTCGCCACACTCTTCTATCTCGTAAGGAGCAACGACATGGCGGACAAGAACAAAGGCCGCGCCGTCCGCGGGCGAAGCGGCACCAAGGGCACCCCGCCCGAGAAGCCAGGTAAGAGACAACAAGCCGCTGCCTTGACCCTCTCGGAAGTGGCCGTTCGGACCGGCATCTCGATGCCCACTTTGCAGCGCTACAAGAAGCTTTACCAAAACCGGATACCGTCGACCGGCGAGGGCCGGACCCAGCGCTATCCGCTCGAATCCCTCGCGGTGTTCGAAGAGCTCAAGCGGGAGAACATCGGACGCCGCGGCCGGCCGCGCAAGGACGCTTCGGCTCCCGCCCCCGCGGCTCCGGCCCGCCGCGGTCCCAAACCGGGCCCGAAGCCGGGCCGCGCCCGGGGAGCCGAGTCCGCGGGCAGCGACGGCTACCTGACCCTGACCGCCATCGCGGAGCGCACCGGGATTTCCTATCCGACGCTCGTGCGCTACTCGAAGATCCACGGCGGCGTGCTGCCTTCGCGGGGCAGTGGCCGTGCTCGCCGGTACGCTCCCGACGCGATCGAGGTCTTCCGCCGCCTGCGGGGAGAGAGCCCCCGCGGCCGTCGTCCGAAGAACGCCCCCGCCGTCCCTCGCGCGGCAACGCGCGGAACCGGGGGCGAGGCTCCGAGCCGCGGCGACGCCAACGTGCTGGCGCGGCTCGCCGCCATCGAACGTGCCCAGGCGGGTCTCGAGAAGCAGCTCCACCGGCTGGTCGAGCTGGTGTCGAGGCCGGTGCGGATTTCAATCGATCGGCGGTGAGGACACCCAACCTTGCAGTCCTTCAGGTCCTTTCTTCCAAGTGGTCCCAGCCACCCTGGGGCCACTCCTTCCGGTTTCCCTCTTCCGTAACCAAGACCACCTCTTCTCCCGCCGTCAGGCGGCCGATCGGTCTAGCTTCGAAGATCTCGAGCGGTACCAGGCCCGGGGGCAGGCTGGCGAGGAGCACGTAGTCCTCGCCACCCTCGAGAGCCAGACTATCGGCGGAGTTGCCGAGGGCGTCGCAGAGGAGCGCGAAGTCCGGCGCCACGGGTAAAGCCGCCGTGTCGATCTCGCCGCCGCAGCCGCTCGCCCGAGCCAGGCGCGGCAGGTCGCGGGCGAGGCCATCCGAGAGGTCTAGGGCGGCGGCCTCGCCCGTTTCCCGGAGCCAGGCGCCGAAGGCCAGCTGGGGCGTGACCTCGAGGTGGCGGCGCACCGCCCGCCGGGCGGCCTCGGCCAGCGCGGCGGGGCGCCGGAAGGGCGCAGGCAGGTGAACGTGGGCGTTGGCGCCGTCTCCGGCCATGCGGGCACCGCCGGCGAGCAGCAGGCGCCCGGCAGCGGACTCGCCGAGGGTTCCCCCGGCCCATAGGATGTCTCCGGGCCGGCCGGCCCGGCGGTCGAGGAACGGTCCGGCGGCGGGCACGGTGCCGAGCAACGTGGCGGTGCCGAGGAGCACCGGGCCGCGGGCCAGGTCTCCTCCCGCCAGGGTGACTCCGGCCGCCCGGCAGGCGTCCAGGAACGCGTCGAGGAACCGGCGGGGCGTGGCGCCCGAGGGCACGACCAGGGCCAGCAGGGCATGGCTCGGGGTCGCCCCCGCGGCGGCCAGGTCTGAGAGGTTGACCGCCAGCAGGCGCCGCGCCACCACGGCTTCGTCGAGGTCCGGGGGGAAGTGGACCCCGGCGATCTGGCTGTCCGTGGTCACCACCCAGTCGCGGCCGGGAGGCGGGGAGAGCCGGGCCGTGTCGTCTCCCAGCAGCTCGGTGCCGGGCCGCTGTCGGAAGGCCGCGAGGAGACGGTCTTCAGGAGACAGCTGCACGGGGACGGGCTCGTCGGGGGGCGGCTGGGGCGGCGCCGCATTCTATCGGGGTTGCCGGGGGCGAGGCCGGGGCCAGGGCCAAGGGCAAGACGCCGTCCATGTGCTCGACTAGCTGGAACTCGAGCCCTGCCTTCAAGGGTTCCGGGATCTCCAGCAGGTCGCGCTCGTTCAAGCGCGGCAGCAGCACCCGCTCGATGCCGGCACCGCGGGCGGCCAGCACTTTTTCCTTGAGCCCGCCGATCGGCAGCACGTCGCCGCGCAGCGTGATCTCGCCGGTCATCGCCACCCGGCGCAGCACCGGCCGGCCGGAGAGCACCGACAGGATGGCGGCCGCGATGGTGATGCCGGCCGAGGGACCGTCTTTGGGAATCGAGCCCGCCGGCACGTGGATGTGGAGATCGTTCTTGGCGAAGAACTCGGGCTCGTGGCCGAGGTCGGTGGCCCGGGACCGGGCGAAGGACAGGGCCGCCTGAGCGGATTCCTTCATGACGTCGCCCAGCTGGCCGGTGAGCAGCAGTTTGCCCGTGCCCGGCACCGCCAGCACCTCGATGAACATCAGGTCGCCGCCGGCCTCGGTCCAGGCGAGGCCGGTGGCCACTCCGACCCGGTCGCGGTCGAGCAGCTCCTCGGAGAAGTGCTTGGCCGGGCCCAGGAGCTCGGTGATCCGCTGCTCGTCGACCTCGACCGTCGGCACCGTGGCCCCTTCGGGCGCCCGCGCCACGAGGACGGCCACTTTGCGCGCCACCGCGGCGATCTCGCGCTCGAGATTGCGCAGGCCCGCCTCCTTGGTGTAACCGCGGATGAGACCGAGCAGGCCGGTGTCGCTGAAGCTGAGGTGCTGCGCCAGGAGACCGTTCTCGTGGAGCTGCTTGGGAATCAGGTGGGCGCGGGCGATCACCAGCTTGTCCTCGGTGGTGTAGCCCGACAGGCGCAGCACCTCCATACGGTCGCGGAAAGCCGGCTGGATGGGCTCGAGCAGGTTGGCGGTGGCGATGAACAGCACCTTCGACAGGTCGTACTCGACACCCAGGTAGTGGTCCCGGAAGGTCGAGTTCTGCTCCGGGTCGAGCACCTCGAGGAGCGCCGACGAGGGGTCGCCGCGGTAGTCGGCGCCGAGCTTGTCGATTTCGTCGAGCATGAAGACGGGGTTCGAGGTGCCGGCCTGGGACAGGCCCTGGATGATCCGCCCTGGCAAGGCCCCCACATAGGTCCGGCGGTGGCCGCGAATCTCCGCCTCGTCGCGCACGCCGCCCAACGAGATGCGCACGAACTGGCGGCCGAGGGCGCGGGCGATGGACCGGCCGAGAGAGGTCTTGCCCACCCCCGGCGGTCCCACGAAGCAGAGGATCGGCCCCTTGGTGTCGCGCTTCAGCTTGCGCACGGCCAGGTACTCGAGCATCCGCTCCTTGACCTTCTCGAGGTCGTAGTGGTCCTCATCGAGCACCTTGCGGGCGTTGTCGAGATCCAGCTTGTCCTCGCTCTCGAGCCCCCAGGGCAGACCGGTGAGCCAGTCGAGGTAGGTGCGGATGATGCTGCCGTCGGCGGACTCCGGGTGGCTGCGCTCGAGCCGCTTCAGCTGCCGCTCGAGCTCCTCCCGGGCCTCGGGCGAGAGCTTTCGTTCGTCGGCCTTGGCCCGGTAGGAAGCAATCTCCTCGGAAAGGTCCTCGCCTTCGCCGAGCTCCTGCTGGATGGTCTTCAGCTGCTGGCGCAGGTAGTACTCGCGCTGGGTGCGGTCCATCTCGTCTCGGGCCTGAGAGGAGATGTCCTGCTGCAGGGTCAGCACCTGTACCTCGCGCACCAGGTGCTCGTTGACGAGGCGCAGGCGGGCCAGGGGATCGAGGGTCTCGAGAATCGCCTCCGCCTCGCCACTCTTGAGCTCGAGGTTCGAGGCCGCGAGGTCCGCCAACCGGCCCGGATCGTCCAGGTTGGCGGCGATCACCAGCACCTCCGGCGAAATGCTCTTGCCCAGGCTGGCGGCCCGCTCGAGGTTCTCCTTGACCCCGCGCAGCAGGGCCTCGAGCTCGAGGGGGGGCAAAGGCGCGGCGATGATCTCCTCGACGCGCTCGATCTTGGCCTGGAGGTAAGGCTCGGTCTGGGAGTAGTGAACCACCCGGACCCGCGCGACGCCCTGGACCAGGATGCGAATGCGGCCGTCGGGCAGCTTCAGCATCCGCATGATCATGCCGGCGGTGCCGTAGGTGTGGAGTCCCTCGACCTTTGGCTCCTCCTCGTTGGCGTCCTTCTGGGTCACCAGGAGGAGGGTGCGGTTCTCCGCCAGGGCCCGGTCCACTGCGACCACGCTCTTGTCGCGAGAGACCGAGAGGGGCAGGATGATGTAAGGGAACACCACCGTGTCCCGCAGCGGCAACACCGGCAGCAGGTCCGGAATGCGGACCGAATCTTCCTCCCGAGACGGAGTCGGAGCGGTCGCCGGGGAGGTTGGTGCCTCGGGCTCGCGGGTGCGGCTCACGACCCCTCCTCGATGGCGATCCGGCGCGGCCGGGCGCGCCGCTCGAGCACCCGCGGGAATTCGATCGTCAGGACTCCGAGAGCGAGCCGCGCCCGTCCCTGGTGGCCGTCGACCGGCCGGCCGAGGTCGATGCGCCGCTCGAAGGCGCCTTGGGGGCGCTCGAGGCGCAGGAACCGTCCGGCCGGCAGCTCCGAGGCGTCGCGGGGAGCCGCTGCCGGACGGGTGCCCCGGAGGGTCACGATGTCATGCTGGATCTCGATCGTCAGATCTGCGGCGCCGAGGTCGGGCAGCTCCACGACCACCGCCACGTGGGTCGAGTATTCGAGCACGTCCACCGGCGGCTGCCAGGCCCCTGGCGATTGGGGCGCACCGGCGAAGGCACTTCGAGCCTCCTGGAAGAGCCGGCCGAGCTCGAGCTGGAGCCGGGCCACGGCGAGGATCGACGGCCCGGAGTCAGCCATGGGAGCCTCCGCGCCGGTCCGGACCCTTCTCGGCCCCACGGTCGGTGCGCGCCCGGCGACTGTCGAGCAGCGCCTCCAGCACGTCGCCGAAGGCTTCGATGTCCTCGAACCGGCGATAGACCGAGGCGAACCGCACGTAGGCCACTTGATCGAGCTCACGCAGGCGGCTCATGACGAAGGCGCCGATGTCCTGGGAGGTCATTTCGCGGTCCTCGGTCTCGCTCAACCGTGCTTCGACGCCGTCGGCGATCTCTTCGAGGGCCTTGGTGGCGATGGGCCGCTTCTCGCAGGCGCGGTGGAGACCACCGAGCAGCTTGGCCCGGCTGAACGCCTGGCGGGTGCCGTCGCGCTTCACCACCATCCAGGCGATGTCTTCGATCTGCTCGTAGGAAGTGAACCGTCGGCCGCAGGCCAGGCACTCGCGGCGACGGCGAATGGTGGCGCCGTCGCGGCTCTCGCGCGAGTCGACGACCCGATCGTGGTGGGCCGAGCAGTAGGGGCAGCGCATCGGGCGCCGAACTCAGGGCTTGGCGGCCAGGGCGATGTTGAGGCGCAGGAGGATCTTGTCGATCGAGTCATTGTGGCCCAGCTCGACCTCCAGGTTGCGGACCGATTCGACCACCCGGCGCTCGTCGTCCTCGACCTGGAGGGTGACCGAGAACCGCCGGGCGCGCAGGAAGTCCGCCCGGGGAAGCGTGAGCTGAATGTCGCGATGGAGCTCGCCGGAGCCGTTGACCGCGACGGCCGCCGGGGGCCGAACCGGTGGGCTCGCCGGCCGGGTCTCAGGCGCTTTGGGCAGGGGCGTGCGGACGGTCTGGCGCAGCCGCTCGAGCTCCGAGAGCACGTCCCGCGGCGCGGCCTTGCCGGCGGACTTCTGCACGGCCGCCGCGGGAGGCGGAGCCGCGGCGACGGGCGGTGCAGAGGCCGGCGCGGCGGCCTTGGGCGCCGGCGCCGACGCGGCAGGTGGGGCTGGAGTTGGAGCCGGCCGCGTGGGGGTGCGGACTTCGCCGGAGTTGCCCACCAGTCGTTGCTTGAGCGAGATCAGGGTCAGCTTCGAAATTCCCTTGAGAGTCTCGAAAACTCCCTTTCCGTGCAGCGCCGCTGCCTCGAAGTGGGGCCAGCCCTTGGGGTTGAGGGCGCGGTTGAGCTCTTCGACGGTGCAGATTTCGGCGAGGTCCCGCTTGTTGAACTGCAGGACGATCGGGCATTCCTTGATCGACAGCCCCATCTCCGCGAGGTTTTCTTCGAGATTCTTGAGCGATTCGATATTTGCCGCGAGCATCGCGCGCTGGGAATCGGCCACGAATACGACGCCATCCACGCCTTTCAGGACGAGCTTGCGGGTGGTGTTGTAGAAAACCTGGCCGGGCACTGTATAGAGCTGGATGCGGGTGTTGAAGCCCGCGATCTGGCCTACGTCGATGGGCAAGAGGTCGAAGAACAGGGTGCGATCGGTCTCGGTTTCGAGCGAAACCATTTCGCCGCGGCATTCGGAAGAAGTTTGACTGTAGATGTGGTGGAGGTTGGTCGTCTTGCCGCAGAGACCGGGGCCGTAATAAACGACCTTGGCGGCCATCTGCATCGTGCTGTAGTTGAAGAAGACCATTCCTGGGATACCCCGCGCGGGAGGAAAAAGGAGGTTAGCACCCGCCCCTCGGAGGGTCAAGGAGCGCCCGGCCCGCCAACCGAGCCGTCTCCCGGGCCAGGCGCTCGATCAGGTCGACCAGCCCCGAGCCGCTCGCCGCCAGCGCCGCCACTTCCTCCCGGAACGTCGCGAAGTCCCCTCGGGCGACGGGGCCCGTGATGGCGCTCGCGAAGTCGGGGGCTTCGGCGGCGCTGGCGAGGGCGCCCCGGGCGAGGGCCAAGTAACCCCGGCCGACGGCGGGGGAGAGTCCTTGCTCATCGGCCATCTCGGCGGCGAGGGCGAGCAAGGTGGTGACCCCGCCGGCCGCGAGGGAGGCGGCGAGATGGTAGATCGCGCGGCTTTCCGCCGGCACCTCGCCGACCTCGCCGCCCAAGGCCACGCCGAGGCGCCGGGCGAGGGCCTGAGCCGGGGCGTCGCCGTCCGTGGCGAAGAAGACCCGCGCGGCCTCCGCGACGTCGGGCAAAGGGCGCGGAAAGGCCTTCAGGGGGTGGAAGCTGCCGAGCGCCCGGCCCGAGCCGGCGAGCGGCGCAAGCACGGCCGCGTCGTGACGCCCCGAGGTGTGGAGCACCACCGAAGCCTGGGGGTGCGCGGCGAGGCGGGTTGCGAGGGGGGCGATCGCGGGGTCCGGTACCGCGATGAGGAGCAGGTCCTCGCTGGCGCTGGCGAGCTCCCCGAGGGGCACCGCGACTCCGCCCAGGGCGCCCGCGAGGGCCCGTGCCGCATCCTCCGTTCGCCCGGCGACGGGACCGAGCCGCGCTCCTCGGGCGACCAGCCACGCGGCGAGACTCGAGCCCACCCGCCCCGGGCCGACGAGGCCGAAGCGCAAACGCGTGAGAGAAGGCGGTGACGGAGGGGTCACTCGGCTACAATACGGCTGCTGCAGACGCGTCGCAAGGCGAGCGGGGGTCACGAGACCCGGTGCGGGGAGCTTTCGCCCCGCTTGCGCTCGATCGAGCCTCCCGAGCGGACCAATCATGCCGAGCCCCCTGCCGACGAGCCCGCACGAACGGGACCTGACCAACCGAGAGCGCGAAATCCTCCGCGACTCGATCGTCCAGTACATCCTGTCCGGCGAGCCCGTTTCGTCGCGATCCCTGGCCAAGCAGGGTCGCCACGGCCTGTCCGCGGCGAGCATTCGGAACACCTTGGCCGATCTCGAGGATCTCGGCTACCTCACCCATCCGCACACCTCCGCCGGCCGAACCCCCACGCGCACGGGTTACCACTTGTTCATCGAGGGGCTGATGGACCGGTCGAGCCTGGCGGTCGAGGAGCGGCGCTACATCGACGATCGCCTCCGCGGCGACGCCGACGAGATGATCTCCGAGGCGTCCCACCTGCTGACCGAGCTGTCCCAGCAGGTCGGCATCGTGGTTACCCCGTCGTTGTCGGATACGGTGCTGCGCACCATCGACTTCGTGCCGATTTCGGCCACGCGGGTGCTGTCGGTGATCGTCTCGACCAACGGCTTCGCAGACCACAAGGTGATCGAAACCGAACGCCCGTTGCCGCGCGAGGAGCTGGTGCGGATTTCGAACTACCTGAACGAGAACTTCGCTGGCCGGACCTTGGGCGAGATCCGCGCCCGCTTGCTGACCCTGATGGCCGAGGAGCGAGCCCAGGTCGACCGGCTGCTCTCGACCACGCTCGAGATGGCCCGCCAGGGCTTCGACGTCCCCGGCGGCCCGGAGGTCCTGGTCGATGGCACCACGGCGGTTCTGGCCCAGCCCGAGCTGTCCGACGTTCAGCGCGTGCGGCGATTGATCGAGACCTTCGCGGACAAGGCCCGGTTGGTTTCGCTGCTGAGCCAGGTGGTCGAGGGCAAGGGCGTGCGGGTGGTGATCGGGGAGGACAGCGCGCTCACTTCGGATCTCGATTTCAGTCTGGTCGCCACCCGCTACGGCGTGGGTGACCGGCCGCTCGGTACACTTGCGATCTTCGGTCCGTCGAGGATGGAATATCAACGTATCGTTCCCCTGGTGCACTATCTCGGGGAAACCCTCTCGCGGGCGCTGGCCGCGGTGGATGAATGCTGATCGGCCGATGGGCCGGTGGGAGTGCTAGGGCATGGCGGTGGACGACGACAAGACCAGAGAGGGCCGGGGCGCGCTCGAGTCCGACGGGTACGAGATCGACCTCGACGAGTCGGCCGAGGATCTCGACGCGGCGCTCGCCCAGGCCGTCGCGGCGGTCGAGCAGGTGGAGCGCCAGGAGCGCTCCAGTGAACAAGAGATCGAACGGCTCGAGCGCGAGCTGGCCGAGCTGCGCGACCGCTCGACTCGCACGCTGGCGGATTTCGACAATTTCCGCAAGCGCGCCGAACGCGAACGCCTCGAGCTGCGCAAGTACGCCCTCAGCGAGCCGTTTCGCGATCTGCTCGAGGTGCTCGACAATCTGGATCGGGCGGTGGCCGCTGGCGGATCGGCCGAAGATCTGCGCCAAGGGGTTTCGATGATCGCCCGGCAATTTCTGGAGGTCTTGAAGCGCCATGGGGTGGCGCCCATCAATTCTCTAGGGGAGCGGTTCGATCCGCTGGTCCACGAGGCCGTTTCGCGCCATGATCGCGCCGACGTGAGCGAGCCCACCGTGTCCGGCGAGCTCGCCCGCGGCTATTATTTGCACGAACGCCTCCTGCGGCCCGCGCTGGTCACCGTGGCGGTTCCCGCGCCGAAACGCACCGAACCGGCCGAGGGGTAACAGCAGCTTGAGCAAAGTTCTGGGCATCGATCTCGGGACCACCAACAGCTGTGCTGCGGTGGTCGATGCGCTGGCGCCGCGCGTGCTCGCCAACCGCGAGGGCAGTCGCACCACCCCGTCGATCGTCGCTTTCACCGAGGATGGGGAGCGGCTGGTCGGCCAGATCGCCAAGCGCCAGGCGATCACCAACCCGGAAAACACGGTCTACGCGGTCAAGCGCCTGATCGGCCGCAAGTACACCGACGGCCAGGTCTCGCGGGCGGTCTCGATCCTGCCTTACCACCTGGCCAAGGCTTCGAACGGCGACGTCAAGGTGGAGATCCGCGGTCGGCAGTACAGCCCGCAGGAGATCTCCGCCTTCATCTTGAAAGAAATCAAGGACTTCGCCGAAGAGGCCCTGGGCGAGGAGATCACCGAGGCGGTGATCACCGTACCGGCCTACTTCGACGATTCCCAGCGCCAGGCCACCAAGGACGCGGGCAAGATCGCCGGGCTCGACGTCAAGCGGATCATCAACGAGCCCACCGCGGCGGCCCTCGCCTACGGTCTTCAGGAAGGCAGCGGCAACCGGCGCATCGCGGTCTACGACCTGGGTGGCGGCACCTTCGATATTTCGATCCTGGAGCTGGCGGAAGGCGTCTTCGAGGTTCGCGCCACCGCCGGCGACACCTTCCTGGGCGGCGAGGACTTCGACAACCGGATCATGGACTGGCTGATCGGCGAGTTCAAGAACGAGACCGGCGTCGACCTGACCCTCGACCGCATGGCTCTCCAGCGCCTGAAGGAGGCGGCCGAGCGGGCCAAGTGCGAGCTTTCGGTGGCGGACGCGGCGGAGATCAACCTGCCGTTCATCTCGGCCGACGACACCGGACCGCGGCACCTTTCCCGCACCCTCGACCGCAAGCGCTTCGAGGACCTGGTGCGCGATCTCGTGGAGTCTACCGAGGGTCCGTGCCGGGACGCGCTCAAGCAAGCCGGCCTGCGCGCGGATCAAATCGACGAAGTGCTCCTGGTCGGCGGCCAGACCCGGACGCCCATGGTGCTCCAGACCGTCGAGCGGATCTTCGGCAAGTCGCCCAACCGGTCGATCAATCCGGACGAGGTGGTGGCCATGGGGGCCGCCATCCAGGGCGGCATCCTCCGCGGCGACATCAAGGACCTGGTCCTGCTCGACGTGACGCCGCTGTCGCTCGGCATCGAGACCCACGGCGGCCTGTTCACCAAGCTGATCGATCGCAACTCGACGATTCCCACCAAGAACACCCAGATCTTCACCACCGTGGTCGACAATCAGGACACGGTGGAGATCCACGTGCTCCAAGGCGAGCGAGAGTTCGCCAAGGAGAACAAGTCGCTGGGCAAGTTCGAGCTGGTGGGCATTCCCCCTTCGCCGCGCGGGGTGCCCCAGATCGAGGTGACCTTCTCGATCGACTCGAACGGCATCGTGGCCGTTTCGGCCCGGGACGTCGCCACCAACCTCTCCCAGTCGATCGAGATCAGCCCTGCCTCCGGCCTCTCCCCGACCGAGGTCTCGCGCTTGATCGAAGAGGCCCAGGAAAATCGGCTGGCGGATCATGAGCGCAAGGAACAGCGGCGCATCAAGAACCGCCTCGAGGGAATGATCTACACCAACGAACGGGTTTTCGAGCAGTTCCGAGACCTGCTCGATGAGGCCGAGCGCTCGAAGATCCATGAAACGCTGCTCCAGGCCCGCGCCGTTCTCCAGGGCGAGGACCGAGGCGATCTCGAAGGGGCGATCTACGACTTGAACAGCGTTTCGCGCAAGCTGTCGAACCTGATGCTCAATCAGGCCGGCGGCCCTCGCGCCTAGTCGAACGAATTCTGCATGGCCACCAAACGCGACTATTACGAAGTGCTCGGCGTCCCTCGGGACGGCGACGACAAGGCGATCAAAACCGCCTACCGCAAGCTCGCGGTGCAATATCACCCGGACAAGAATCCGGGCGACAGCGCCGCCGAGGAAAAGTTCAAGGAGGCCGCCGAGGCCTACGCCGTCCTCTCCGATCCCGACAAACGGGCGCGCTACGACCGCTTCGGCCACCAGGCCGTGGGCGGCGCCGGGGGCAACCCCTTCGGCCAGGGCTTCGACCCCGGCGTCTTTGGCGATTTCGCCGATGTGCTGGGGGATCTGTTCGGGTTCGCGGGGGGCGGCGGGCGCCGACGGTCGGGGCGCTCTCCCCAGCGGGGTGCCGATCTACGCTACGACCTGCGGGTGACCTTCGAGGAGGCGGCCTTCGGCAAGGAAGCCACCCTGACCATTCCGCGCCTCGAGTCCTGTGAGCGCTGCAAGGGCTCGGGCAGCGCGGGCGGGGCGGCGCCGACGACCTGCGCGGCCTGCCAGGGCCGTGGCCAAGTTCGCTTCCAGCAAGGTTTTTTCACCGTGGCCCGCACCTGCCCGCAGTGCCAGGGCGAGGGCGTCGTAGTGAAGGACCCGTGTCCCGATTGCCGTGGCGGCGGCCGGGTGGAGCGCCAGCGCAAGCTCGAGGTCAAAATCCCCGCCGGGGTGGACACCGGCGCGCGCCTGCGCCTGCGGGGCGAGGGGGAGCACGGCCTCTTCGGCGGTCCCGTGGGGGACTTCTATGTGGTGGTCCACGTCGAACCCCACGAGCGCTTCGAGCGCCAGGGGCCCCACACCTTCGGCGAGCTGCCGGTGAGCTACGTCCAGGCGGTGCTCGGGGCCTCGGTCGAGGCCGAAACCCTGCACGGGCCGGCCTCGGTCGAGATCTCCGCGGGAACCAAAGAAGGCGACGAGTTCCGGCTGCGCGGCAAGGGCATCGAGCGCCTCGACGGCGGCGGCCGGGGGGACCACACCGCCCGCGTGCGCCTCAAGGTGCCCCATCCCCGCGATCTCTCCGACGAGCAGGTCGAGCTGCTCCGGCGCCTGGCCGAGCTCGAGGGCACGACCGTGCGCGAAGGGTTCGTCGACCGCATGAAGAAGAAGATCTTCCAGGGTTGACGGTGGCACTCGAACGGTATTTCTACCGGGTTCCGGCCGAGGCCGAGGACGACGCCGTGTTCGAGCTGACCGAACGGGGCTCGGAAGGAGTCCAAGTGCTCTCTTCGGGTCCGGGGGAAGTGCGGATCGAGGCGTACTTCAGTGCACCGCCGGAGGAGCTGGAGCTCGCCGGGGCGGAGTTTCTCGGCCACGAGCCGGTGCCCAAGGTGGACTGGTTCGCCACCTGGCGGGAGCTGGCGCGGCCCTTCGCCGTCGGGAAGAGCTTGTGGTTCGATCCGCGGGAGCCGGAAGACGGAGAAAAGGCAGAAGAGCTGGGTAGGGAAGAAGAGGGTGCCGGTGGCCGGATGGTGTTTCGCATTCCGGCGCGGGCTGCCTTTGGGACGGGGAGCCACGAGTCGACGCGGCTGGCCTTGGAGTTGTTGGAGGAGGCGGAGGTCGCCGGCCGACGGGTGGTGGACGTGGGGACGGGCACGGGCATTCTGGCGATCGTGGCGCTCGCTCGGGGGGCACGGCGGGCCGATGCCTTCGATGTCGATGTCGCTTCGCCCTTTCACGCCCGGGTCAACGCTGCCTTGAACCCGACACCTTCTCCACCTCGATTCTTCGCCGGTACGCTCGACGCCTTGAACGCTCGGGGTCGTTACGACCTGGCCCTCGTCAACATCATTCCCGAGGTCTTCATCCCCGAGCTGCCGCGTTTGAGTCCCGTGCTCGCCCCGGGTGCCGAGGCGATCTTCTCGGGCATCCTCGGCGAGAAGGCCGTGGAGGTCACGACGGCGCTGCGGTCCCACGGTTTCGAGCCCGTGGCCGAACGGAAGGAGGGAGAGTGGATCGCCTTCCGGACCGTGACGACGAGCGCGGGCTCCCGACCGTCCTCCTGACCCCGGCGGCCCTCTCGGGCGAGCACGCGGAGGTCACCGGCGAGACCTATCGCCACCTGTTCAAGGCCACCCGGCTCGCCGTGGGGGATCGCCTGCGTCTGGTCGACGGCCGAGGCACGGCCCGCTGGGCGCAGGTGTCGGCCGTGGACCGGCGCACGGGATTCCTGGACCTGCTCGGCCCGGCCCCGCGCCACGAGCCCGAATACGCTGTGACCCTGATCGTCGGCACCCCCAAGAAGGAGCGTGCCGCCTGGCTGATCGAGAAAGCCACCGAGCTGGGGGTCGCCCGGATCGCGTTCGTGGCGAGCGCCCGGAGCCCACGCGAGCTCGGCCCCGGCAGCCTCGAACGGCTCGCAAGGGTGGCCGCGGCGGCAGTCGAGCAGTGCGGACGAAGCGTGCTGCCGGCGATCACCGGCGTGCATGCGTGGCGCGAAGTATCGGCCCTCCTCGAGCCGATCCCAGACCGCTGGGTCCTCAGTCCGGGCGGTCCCGCCGAGGGCTGGGGAGATACGACCGGCACCGCCGGGGCCGTCCTGATCGGTCCGGAAGGGGGCTTCACCCCGGAAGAGGTCGACGAGCTGAGCGCCCTCGGCTGCCGGCCGGTGAATCTGGGGGAGCGGATTTTGCGGGTCGAGACGGCCGCGGTCGTGGCGGCGGCGCGGCTGCTGACAGCGCGTTGATCAGGCTTCCGGAAGCTCGCTGAGGGCTTGGCGGAACCGCTTCTCGTGGGGCAGAACCGCGATGGCCCGTTCTAGGGATTTGCGGCGCGCGGCGGCGGGAAAATTGAGGCGGCCCTGGACGCGGGCGAGGTCGAAGTAGGCCCAGGCTTGCTCTTGGGACGGCTTGGCCGACTTCTCGTCGAGGGCGAGTCCCAGTTGAGCTTCACCGAGGAGTCGTCGGGCCTCTTCCCGACCAACTTCACCTTGTGCGTTCAAGTGGGCCTCGGCCAAGGCGAGAGTCGGACGAGACCACTCTGATTCGTGAAACGGCGGAATCCGGTCGTACACGGCCTTGGCCGCTTCCAAGTCGCCCCGACTACCCAGCTCTTCGATCAGCTCCGTAGCGATCAGCGCTGACGGCTGCTCCTCGAAGGCTCGCTGGAGCCTGGCCAGCGCATCCGCGCTCGCGCCCACGGCCCGCAGGTGGGCGGCATCCCGCAGCGCGGAAATTGCGAAGTACTCCGGGTGTGCCGGTAGGGTGACCCGAAAGTAGGAGCGCCCGGGATCGAAGTCGAATCTCGGCGCCGGGGAGCCGTTCTGCTTCATCGCGCGGAATACTTTGGGGATGCCGGTTCCGCGACCCTCGGCGAGCCTCAGCTCCTTGAGGAGCTCGCCAATCCGCCGGTTGCGGGCCGGAGTCGGTGGAATTCGGTTGGTCGCGAAGTGCTCCAACTCCAGCCCCGGAACCGGACCTGGGTAGCTGATCACCTCGAGCCGGTCGGGGTACAAGTACACCTTGGTGGGCTCCGGGGGGCCATCGTAACCACGATGGTAGACGGCGTTCACGAGTGCTTCTTCGAGAGCGTCTTCGGGATAACTCACCCAGCCCCGAGTCTCGGGCTGGTTGCGTACTTTCTCGAGGTGTCGGGTCGAAAGCGTCCCAAGGTACCGCAGTGCCGACCGTAGCTGCTCGTGGATCGGCCCCCGGAAAACCCGTTCCTCGATCACGTTGCCCGACGAATCGTCCGCGAGCTGAACGACCTCGATGCGCGCACCGGGGAACCACTGTTCCGGGTCGTCGGAAAAGAACATCAAACCGACGTTCTTCGGCACTTCGTGACCGTTAGTGCGGGCCGTAACCCGCATCCGTCTCAGCACGGTCGGGGTCGAGGACTCCCGGAGCAGATCGCTCTCGATGTCCGCCAGAAACTCCCGGACTCTCGATTCACGCAGCTCCTCGAGCCCGACCCCTGGCGCTCGCCGATCGTCGAAGGGAACTCGCGCCGTCAGCTGGAGCAACTGAGTTAACAGCTCGCCCTGGGCCTTGACCGTCTCGCTCCCGAGGCGAATGTAGAACTCCCTCGGCGCCGGCCCCTTTTCGAGCGAGCTTGGAGCTTGATGGGGACGGGTTTCGCTGCCGGGGCACCACAGAACGAGTAGATGACGATCCTCGACGACCTCGGGCGACAGCACCGGCTGATAGGCAGGGTCCAGCCGATTGCACAGACCACGGATGGTCCTTTGGAGAGCGTCCACACGTGCGGGCTCGAGCCCGCGAGGCGGAAGCACGGGGAAACCGTCTTGCTCGGCCACGCCGAGAACGACGTAGCCGCCATTCAGGTTCTGGAAGTCGTTGGCGAAGGCGCAAATGGTCTTCAGAACCTGTTCGCCCGTCACCCGATCGTCCCATGTGGCCTTGTACTCGACCCGGCTGGTCTCGACCGACCGGTGCCGCAGCAGGTGGTCGAGATTGATCGGCAGGAGACTCATGGAAAACGGGAGTGTAACTCAGTGCCGAATCGCCGACCGGGCCGAGCCGAGGGTCGGCTAGACTCCGATCTACACCAACCGGAGGACCCGCCCCATGACCCTTTCTGAACTGCTGACCCCCGAATTCGACCGCGAAATGGCCACGTCCCGGACGCTTCTCGAACGTGCACCCGAGGAGAAGTTCGCCTGGGCGCCCCACATCAAGTCCATGACCCTCGGCCGCCTCACCAGTCACGTCGCCGAGCTGCCGACCTGGGTCAATGCCACGATCGGAGCCACCGAGCTCGATCTGGCGCCGCCAGACGGCACCAAGTACCAGGCCACCGTCCACTCGACCCGCGCCGAGCTGCTCGAGACCTTCGACAAGAACGTCGCCGCTGCTCGGCCCGTGCTCGCCGCCGCCACGGACGACGAACTCGCGGTCGGCTGGTCGCTCAAGATGGGCGGCGAGACGCTTTTCACCCAGCCCCGCCACGAAGTCCTGCGCACCTGGGTGCTCAATCACATCGTCCACCACCGAGCCCAGCTGTCCGTGTACCTGCGCCTGCTGGAGGTGCCGGTGCCGATGATCTACGGGCCGAGCGCGGACGAGGGGATGGGCTGACGGCCGGCTTCAGGGCACCTACGTGCGGAGCCTTAGTACTGCGGTTCAAAAGTCCGGCAACGTATCGGGGCTCATGCCGCCGGACGGAGCTCGTGTG
>CXWL01002474.1_pt1 | contig 26959 bp, 22 predicted proteins | sample 590931 | NCBI WGS metagenome assembly CXWL01 (sample SAMEA3498368, study PRJEB10139) | groundwater metagenome | biome: water well; material: biofilm material | place: Germany | collected 2015-04-27 | reverse complement strand
GAACAATGGCCCGTGTGCAGGGTTACCCCGCTCCCGTTGGTGCAAGCGAACCGCCCCGAGCGCGGCCAGGTTGAGCGGCACCCAGCGATGCTTGAGCCCTTTTCCCAACACATGCAAAAGCTGGGCTTCGGCATCGATTCGTAGATCATCGACGTCGAGGGAGCACAGCTCCCCATTGCGTACCCCGGTGTTAAGCAAGAAGGTGCCGATCTGCCGTTTCCGTCGGACGTCTTTCAAGGTCAGTGCCCCGCAGGCACCGCGGCCCGGCTTGGGCTTGATGGACCAAAGCCAACGCCCGGCCTGCTCGCGGGTCAGCGGCGTTCCTTCTTTCTTCATGATGAAACGCGGCCGAGCGATTCGGTCCATGGGGTTGTCGGGCAGGTACTTCTCAAGAACGCACCAGCGGAAGAGCTCGGCGAGCGTCGAGAAGTCGTTGGCCACTGTCTTACGGCCGGCTTCGCCGTCAAGCCGATGGTTGCGCCAATTCGTTACATCTTGACGCCGCGCGACCTGTTCAATCGTTTGACACGGCAGACCCTGCTCCTTGCGCCAGCGCATGTACATGTTGATGACCCGTTTGGCGCGGGCCAAGGTTTGTTCGGTGTAGATGAGTTCCCGCTCGCAAAGCCACGCATCCCGAACCTCCTCCCAAGACGCGTTGGCGAGATGCTCGCCCAGTCTAATGGACTCCTCCCATGCCTCGATCTTGCGGCAGTGGGCCTTGGCGGCGGCTCTGGTACAGCGCCCCAAAAGGAGGCTGCCCAAGACAAGCTCACCGGTGCGCGGTCCGGAAAGGACCGTGAACCGCCAATGAATTCGATACCCTTTGGTCTTGTTGAGGGAGATACTGGCCATGACGCCGCTCCTTGCCGCAGGATCGGTCCCTGCGAAAAGTGCCAACAGCGTATTGGCCAGGGGCCGCCTACCGACTAAAGCGGCCTGTGAGTTGTGGGTGTTTCAGATCCGAAGTGCGCACCATTTGCGCACTTTTGCATTTCCAAAATCCTAACCCATTCTTTGACAACGGGTTACGAATTGGAGGCGGGGGGAATCGAACCCCCGTCCCGCGACAGCTTCAAAGGTGCCTCTACGTGCATAGTCGGTCGTTTGTTCTCGCAACCCCGAGCGCCCACCGACAGGCTTTCGTGGCCGCCAGCCCGACTGTTTTCTCGCCGCGACGCGGTCAGGCGTCGAATCGCGGCCAGCCCACTAGCGGCGTCACGCGGAATAGTGGACGTCTCCCGCGTGACGGGCTACCAGTTTTTAGGCAGCCATGGCGTAATTGTTGCCATTTAAGTTTTTTCGCCAGGTGTTTTACGAGGCCTCCTGACCACCTCGGCACGCCACATCCTTCTCTACTTGCCCGGTCGAGTCCTTTCGCCCCCTACGTCGAATTACGAATGGCGAAGATCGAATGGCAAAGCCTTCGATTGCGTCTTTCATTATACTCCTCCGCAGGCCGGAATGCGAACCAGCCCTCGGTCTTCAAGCCAAACGTCCATAATAAACGTATGACTCAAAACCAGGTTCGTTTGGAAAAATCCCGTTTTTTGTTTGTGGTGTGACCCAAACAAACTACTACCAGTAGTGGGTGAGCACTCGTTAAAGGCGTCGTAAGAAAAAGAAATCCGGTCCTTTTCATCCACCTTTCATAACATGAGGCGCGCGCATTTTGCGGGGAAAACGCGATCAGCGCAAAGCGGCGATTGAAAAGGCAACAAGGCAGCAAGGCAATGAGCCATGAGGATTCCCAGTCTAACAATGGGTTCGTTTGGAAAAGTACTGTTTTTGAGCTTGCGGCGTTTCCCGAACAGAATGCTACCTGTAGTGGGTGCAACAATTTCTGGGGCGTCGAGAGAAGAGTCTGTCCTGCTCTTTTCATCACCCTACAAAACATGCGCGGCGCGCGCATTTGGCGGCGAAAATGCGATCAGCGCAAAGCGGCAACTGATAAGGCAACAAGGCAACGAGGCAGCAAGGCAACGAGGCAATAAGTTGTATCACCGAAATGAGCTGGCCACATATGAACGCGGATGCAGATTAAGGATTGGGAAACGAAAATGATGGCCCCACCTTCGATAAGGCCGAAGATGGGCCACCAACCGAACTTGCTTTATTGCGGCTGAGAGGACTCGAACCTCCACGTCCTTTCGGACACAAGATCCTAAATCTTGCGCGTCTGCCAATTCCGCCACAACCGCTACGCCGCCGAATTCACGGAGATTGTAGCCCGAAGAAACTCTGAAAGCACGATCGCGCTCGCGGCGGCGAATGGGGAAGGGCGAATGCGGAATGGCGAATGATTGGTCAACGAAGCCCACACACTTTCCGCATTCAGCATTCCTCATTCCGAATTCCCGGCCAGGGCGCGTGCGGCCCCCAGAAAAGAATCGTAGGCGGCGCGGGTTTCGCGGAGGGTGTCACCGGCGAATTTATCGAGGAACGCTCGTGCGATTTCGAACGCTACGACGTTTTCAACGACTACGCTGGCCGCCGGGACGGCGCATACGTCGCTGCGTTCGTAGTCTGATCGTTCCGGCTGAAGTGTCACGAGGTTGACACTATCCATGCCCTGCAACAACGTGCTGATGGGCTTCATGGCCGCGCGGACGATGATGGGCTGGCCGTTAGTCATGCCGCCTTCCAGCCCGCCCGCATGGTTGGATCGACGTGTAAATCCCAGGCACGGCGTGTCCCGCAGCTTTGCGTCGAAGTCGATTGGATCGTGTACTTGCGATCCGGGACGCCCGGCGGCCGCGAAGCCTGCGCCGATCTCGACGCCTTTGATGGCCTGCACCGAGCCGACGGCCTGCATGAGCCGCCCATCGAGTTTGTCCTGCCAGCGCATGCAACTTCCCAGACCCGGCGGCACTCCGTGCGCCTGCACTTCGACAACCCCCCCCACCGTGTCCTTGTCGATCTTCGCCTGTCGAATCTCTTCGATCATGGCCGCGGCCGCGGACGCGTCCGGACAAAAAGCCTCGTTGCCGTTCCGCGCCTCCCGCAATTCGGATATGCCGAAACCAAATGGAACGTTGCCCGCCACTTTTCCAATCTGCACGACGTATCCGACGATTTCAATCCCGAACTCGCGAAGCAGCGACCGAGTCAAGGCCCCCGCTGCCACGCGGGCGGCCGTCTCCCGCGCCGAGGCCCGTTCGAGCACGTCGCGGCAATCGGTGGTGAGCAACTTGAGACTTCCGGCCAGATCCGCATGCCCCGGACGCGGCCTATGGATCGGCGGCGCATCGTCGATGCGAAAATCCTTGTTAGCGATTTGCAGGACGATGGGCGAACCGATGGTGACCCCCCGCCGCACACCCGACAAAATCTCGACGCGGTCCTGCTCGATCTTCATCCGCCCGCCGCGGCCATACCCCCCCTGCCGCCGTTTCAGCTCAGCGTTCATCAACTCCACATCGACAGTTAGCCCCGCGGGCATCCCCTCCACCAATGCAATCAACGAATGTCCGTGGGACTCTCCTGCGGTTCGACAATCCAGTGCGGTCATGGATGCATATCCTACGATCAAACGACCCAATTCCGAAGCGACGAAACCCAATTGACGCTTTCTGGGTCCGTGACAGATTCGGCGGCGTGGAAATCCGAACCCAAAGCACTAACGCGGAGCAGTTCAGTCCGCACCGCGAACGGTTTGTTTTTGGCAATTCGACACGCTCTCGACACCCGTAGGCACCGCCCGTCGCTGGCGCTCCGGGTTCGGTTTGAGGCCGCTGCACGCTCTGCATGGCGGCGCTGCGCTTGACCATGCCACCCGCCGGAAGTGTCCCGAACCCATGCTTTCCTGGTGTTTTTCGGCTTCGTGGTTTCAAATATTCAGCTCGAGGCGGGCGGCTTCGGACATGCGCTCCATGGACCAGGGCGGATCCCAGACGACTTCGACCTTCGCCTCGGTCACGCCGTCGATGGCCTTCACTTTGCGTTCGACTTCGGGCGGAAGCGTGCCGGCCACCGGACAGGCGGGCGAAGTCAGCGTCATTTTCACGTGCACCTTTCCGCCGGGCTGAACGTCCACGCCGTAGATGAGGCCTAGCTCGTAGATGTTCACGGGCACCTCGGGGTCGTAGCAGGTGCGTATGACCTCGATGATGGTCGATTCGAGCGCCTGGGCCTGAAGGTGCTCAATGGGGGATTCGTTTGTCCGTGATTCGCTCATGGGTTGCTCAATTCAATGTTACTCTACTGGACCGACACAACAAATTCTGCGGGTGCGTTTCCCAAGGCCGGACCACTGCTCGCAGAGCAGTGGCACACCTCAGGCCCGCAAGAATGAACGTGTGGGAACACTACTCTTCAGGGCGAAATTGTCGATTGATGCCTGTCACCCAGGAGTTGTTCTGGGCTCATGCACCAGCACGCCTGAAGCGTGTTCATGTAAAACTGCCAAATCCGTGTCAACGCTAAACGGTCGGGGCCGTGCGTTCGCCAAAGAGCCTGATTCTACTAAAGTACCGGGTCGCGGCGCGGGCTTAGGATAAAAATGTCGTAGGCCAGCGCGGCCAAAATCGCCCCCAGCACAGGACCAATCCAGTACACCGCGTGCTGCGACCAAAGTCCGGAAGTGACCGAACCGCCGCCGATCAGCGTGCCGATGGTGCGCGCCGGGTTCATGGCAGCGCCGGTGATCGGGCCGCCCACCAGAATGTCCATGCCGACCGTCAAACCGATGCCCCACCCGCCGATGTGCGGGGCGCGGTCATCGACAGCCGTTCCGAAGACCGCAAAGAGGAGAAGAAACGTGAGCGCCGCCTCCACGAGAATCGCGGTGCCCACGGTAATGGTGCCTGGATTGAAGTTGGGTGTGCCAAGCAAAGATTTGGCGATTGCCTCCGTGCCGGTCATTGTCCCGCCAACCCCGGTCATGGAGTTGAAAACGTAGGCCAGCAGGAATCCCGCAATGGTGGCTCCCGCGCACTGCGCGATGATGTACAGAATCGCGGGCACAACTTTGATCCTGCCCGTGGCGACCATGGCCAGTGTGACGGCGGGGTTGATATGTCCGCCGCTGACGTTCATCGTTGCCGATACCGCAATGGATAGCGCCAGGCCGTGAGCAAGAGCAATACCTACAAGTCCCGGGTGCCCGCCGGTCCATGTGGTCGTTACAATTGCGCCAGCGCCAATGAAAGTCAGTGCAAAGGTACCAATCATTTCGCCTGTTAACTTCGATGTGATTCCGGCCATGTCGCTAGTCTCCTAAAATAAAACTCGCAGATCAAAACTGTTCCGTGTCGACCGATGAAACGCCCGCCGACAGAGTCCTGACGACCTCCAGAGGGAAGAACCGTCGCCGAAACCGGCGGGCAACGTGCACGAGCCCGATCAGAACCGGCACCTCAACGAGTGGACCAATCACGGTGGCAAACGCCACGTCGGAGGTAATGCCGAACACCGCGATGGCCACCGCAATCGCAAGCTCGAAGTTATTGCCCGCTGCCGTGAATGCCAGCGTAGCGCTCCGGCTATAGTCGGCTCCGACTTTCCAGGCCATGAAGAAACTGACGACGAACATGATCGCAAAATAGCAAGTCAACGGCAAGGCCACCAAGAGCACCTTGATCGGGAACTGGACAATCTTATCTCCCTTGATGCTGAACATCACCACAATGGTGAACAGGAGAGCAATCAGGGTGACGGGCGAGATAAACGGCAGGAATTTGTGCTCATACCAGTTGCGCCCCTTCGCCGGAATGAGGATCACTCGACTGAGGATCCCCGAAGCGAAGGGGATGCCAAGATAGATCATCACACTCCAGAAGATTTCGCTTACGGTAATGTCCCGCAGTGTCCTGCCTGCGGCGCCCTTTACTGTCGCAAGATCCATCCCAAGCCATCCGGGGAGGACAGCGACGAAGAGCCAGGCGAGCAGGCCGTAAAAAAGGACCTGAAAAATACTGTTGAGCGCAACGAGTCCGGCAGCATACTCGCTGTTTCCACTCGCCAGCTCATTCCACACCAGCACCATCGCGATGCAGCGGGCTACGCCGACCATGATGAGTCCGACCATAAGTTCCGGATGGTTGTGAAGGAAAAGCGCCGCCAGGGCGAACATCAGCATGGGACCGATGATCCAGTTCTGGATCAGCGACAGCCCCAGGATTTTCCAGTCACGGAAGACCCGGTGCATCTGTTCGTATCTCACCTTCGCGAGAGGCGGATACATCATCAGAATCAGACCGATGGCGATGGGGATATTGGTGGTGCCAACATCAAAGCGACCGATGAACGCATGGATTTGTGGCAGGAAGTACCCGAGACCCACACCCACCGACATGGCGAGGAAAATCCAAAGCGTGAGAAAGCGATTTAGGAAACCAAGCCTTGCCGTCGCATTACCCATCGAAAGCCTCGAAGCGGCAGGACCACGCATCCTCGATCGCCGCCCTAATGTCGCTCAAGGGGAACAATACTCGATTGGCATAAGTACAAGCCGATTGGAATGCCGAAAGCGCGGCGCGGGGTCGCCCGCGCCGTAGATTTTTGACCGCACAGTAAGCTTACCTTTGCGCCGAGTGGTTGTCACGTTGGTTGAAAGCACGGCCTGGGATACTGCTCCAGACCGTGCCACCCGCAACGGACCCCGTAATGAAAAACGACCGGGCCGGAACATTACGCTCCGACCCGGTCGAAAATTCGCCGAGAAAGTCCGCGGCTCGCTTACGCTTAGCGGGTCGCGGGGAGTGCGACGGTTAGGCCGGGAACCTGGTCGGCACCGGCGGGAACCGAGATGCTGGCACCCTTGAAATCGTCGCCGACGGGCTCAAAGCGTCCGCCCAGGTGCTGGGCCAGGAACGCCTCGGCCACCGCATTGAACGACATGCGATTTTCCGGTCGGGCGAACCCATGTCCCTCGTCGGGGAACAATACATAGGTGACGGGGATGTTCTTGTCCTTCATGGCCTTGACGATCTGATCGGCCTCGGATTGCTTGACGCGGGGATCGTTGGCCCCCTGCCCGATGAGCAGCGGCTTCTTGATTCGATCCACGAAGGTCAGCGGCGAGCGTTGGTTGAGGAGTGATTTACCTTCATCGGTGCGGTGATCGCCAACACGCTTGGTGAAGGTCTCGATCATCGGGGCCCAGTACGGCGGAATGGTGTTGAGCAATGTGACGAGGTTGGACGGGCCAACGATGTCCACACCGCATGCGAAGACGTCCGGAGTGAACGTCAGACCAACGAGCGTGGCATAGCCGCCGTAGCTGCCACCCATGATGGCCACCTTCTGCTGGTCGGCGATCTTCTCCTTGACGGCCCAATTGACGGCGTCAATCAGGTCGTCGTGCATCTTGCCGGCCCATTCCATGTTGGAGGCGTTGATGAAACCCTTACCGAAACCGGTAGAGCCGCGGTAGTTCACGCTGAGCACAGCATAGCCACGGTTCGCCAGCCACTGGTGCGACGAGTTGAGGCCCCATTGATCGCGGGCCCACGGACCGCCATGCACAAAAAGTACCAGCGGGAGCGGCTTGTTGGGGCGCGCCTTGCCGGCGTTGCCTTCATTGGCCGGAAGCGTCAAGTAGCTCACCAAATTCATGCCGTCGCGCGACTTGATGATGACCGGGTTCATCTTGGCGAGCTGAACGTCGGCCAGACGCTCGTTGTTGGTAAAGAGGAACGTAGCCTTATTGCCGGACTTGCTGGAGCGGTCGTACAGGTAAAAGCGCACCGGGCCGTTGTCCATCATGTAGGAGACGATCCACTTGGTGTCGTCGAGGGTGCGACTGCCCACATTGAAGTCGCCTTCGGCCACGCCGGCCAGGTATTTGAAATCGCCTTCGATGGCAGGGTCGAGCACGGTCCACTTCACGCGCTCATAATTCGCCGAATAGGCCTGTATGTGATTTTCCGTGGGATGGGTGAGCGCGCCGCTGATATCGGCCTGCTTGTTCTCGCCCATGATTTTGGCGGAGCCGTCGGCGATGTTGAGCGCGGCGAGAGCGGCGGTGTTGCGGCCACGACTATCCAACATGAACAGCGTCTTACTCGTCTTATCCAGACCCAGCGGCGAAGTGGTCATGGAGTCTTCCATGCCGATTTTGATGAACGATTCCCAGGCGCCCTGGGCGTTGGCCTTGAAGAGCTCGCTGCCGCCATCGGGCGTCATCTTCATCGCGAAGGGAACCTTGTAATCGTCGTCGGTGACATAACCGGCGTACTCGTTGTTTTCGGCGAGCAGAACCATCTGGCCGGTGCGAATGTTCACGCGGTGAAGGTCGTGATATTGCGGATTGCGGTTGTTGAGGCCGACGATGATCTCGTCGGGAATTCTATGGCTGACGCCTTCGACCTGCGCGGCGACCTTGTCAAATGGAGTCAGGTCTTTGGTGTCGCCGCGGGCGAGATCGACGCTGTAGACGCGCCAATTTTCGTCGCCGCCCTTGTCCTGCATGTAGATGATGTGTTGATTCGTAAAGGCCCAAAAGTAGCGGCGGATTCCGCGCGAGGTGTCGTTGGTCACCGGCTTGGCCTGGTCGGGCTGGCCTGCCGGGCCGACCCAGACGTTGAGCACGCCGTTGACCGGAGCGAGGAAGGCGAGCTGCCTGCCGTTGGGACTGATCTGCGGGCTGGCGCGATCGGGGTTGCCAAAGAGGACCTCGCGCGAGATCAGCTCGGTTCGCGCCGCCTTATTCGCCGCTGCGCGCGGTTCACCGGCGTTAGCCGCCGTGGCTGACGCGGAACCGCCGCTATTTCGGCAACCGCCGGCCAGCATGACACAACACAAAGAAACTCCCAGGAATTTTTTCACGATCACGACGCATCTCCCTTGTTTTGCCATCGAAGTGCTTCAGCGCCGACAACGGCACCGATCTGATCTTCAAACTGCACGTTCTTATTCGGCATAGATGAGGCGTTATTTTACTGGTGCGCCGGCGGTGACGCGAGGGAAGATTGGGGCAATGACACTTTTTGACACTACGCGACAAAAGCGTGCGATTGCATGCGCCTGCATGGCCTGTTGGGGGATGATGTCCCCGTAGAGGCGCTGGTATGCGGCCACCGTGCGCGCAAAGCTGAATTCTTCAATGCGCGCTCGCGCGCTGCGACCCATGGCCGCGGCACGATCCGGGGAACCAAACAGCGTTTGGAGCGCCCGGGCGAGCGCGGAAGCGTCGCCGGGCGGCACGAGCAATCCATCAAGTCCGTGCCGGATGACTGAAGGGTGATCGCCAACCGACGTGCTCACGAGGGGCAGGCCGGAGGCCATCGCCTCCATCACGGCGTTGCTCATTCCTTCGGAATGGCTGGCGCAAACATAAGCATCCATCGCGCTCAGAAGCGTTGGAATATCCTCACGCCAACCCGTGAAGTGAACGCGTTTCTGGATTGCGAGTCTTCCGGCCGCTGCTTCAAGGGCCCCTCGCAGCGGTCCATCTCCGACCATGAGCAGGCGAATGTCCGGCGTGGTCTGGGCTACTGCCGCGACGGCGGAGAGCAGGACATCGTGTCCCTTGACGGCTGTAAGCGAACCCGCAATCCCGATCACGCGTTCGTTCGGCAGATAGCCAAACGACTCACGAACAAGGCGTCTGGTGTGAGTTGCATGAGCGTCGAACCTGCTCAGGTCGATCCCGTTGGGAATGTGCTCGATGCGCTCAAGAGGCAGCCCAAGCTCCCTGGCCATCTGTCGCTGGCCACACTCGCTTACACTGGTGAAGCGCGCGCCCAATGCCCTCGCGATGCGTGCCACGCAACGATCGCGGCGCGAGAAATGTCCACCCGACTCCAACCCGTGGAAACCCAGCACCAGCTTCGCGCCGGGAATCAACATGCGTGCCATCACCGCATCGGGCCACGTGCAGACGTTGCGCGCGTGAATGATGGCTGGACACAATCGGGCACAGATTCTCGCAAGCCGAAACCCGCTGGTGCGAGACCGCCCCAACGCACCCAGCGCAATACATGCGACTTCGTCCGGCAACTGCGCCGCGAGCGAACCCGCATCGCGCAAGGTGATTACCACGTGCCGCAGGGTGCGATGATCGAATGCCCGCAGGAGAGAAACGAGCACGCGCTCCGTGCCGCCGCCTTCCAGCGAATGCACCACATGGACTACCAGCGGAGTACTACGCGATGCCATGCTGCAACCCCCAGGCGGCATCCTCAGTCTTCACATTCTCCGATTCTTCCGCTTCGGCAGGTTCTTCGATGTACTCCACTGCCAGGGCCGCCTCGCGCTCAACCACCCTATGCAGGCAAAGTGGGAACGCGAGCACCCACCAGAATGACTCGCAGTAAAATCGCTGCGTACCCAGGGCCGTGACCAGGTAGGTTACCAGCGAGATGAGGAATCCGTAGGCGATCATCTGGGTTTCGAGTGGGGCCTTGCAGGCCCCGGCCCGCTTATAGCTCAAGTGTACAAACCTCAAGGACCCTGCGACCAGAATCAGGAAGAGGATTCCCCCCTGCAGGCCCAGTTCGATAAAGCACACGACCAGCGAATTGTGCGTGGAACGCTTGTGGTGACGCGGATCGTACTGTCCGATGACTTTGACGAAGTTGCCCACGCCGATTCCGAGCGGGTGGTCTTCAAAAATATCGACGGCCGCCGCCCAGATTTCGCGTCGGCTCACGGCGGCAAGGTCCGTATCCAGTGCCTGCTGGTCGGTCAGCGTTCCCATGCGATTCCAAAAGTTGTCATCGGTCAGCGTGAAGCTCAGGCAGGCTCCGGCCACCAACAGAGCGTGGATGCGAAATCGGCGTGCCTTGGGGGCCACCAACACCGCGGTCAGCGCGCCGGCCACCAAGCCCACAAACGCCGATCGCGTACGGCACATGATGACGGCATTGGCGGTCAGCGCGCCGGAGACCAGAGCCAACGCCTTCCATTTCCAATCCCGCACGATGAGGAACACCGCGCCGATCAAGGGCAACATCGCACTGAGGTGGGCGGCGGCGCCGGACGTGGTGGAAAAATCGGGGCCGCCGATGCTCTCCAGTCGTCCCAGAACAAACGAGGACTCCGGAGCGGTGTATGCGTCATATCCGAGAAACAAAGAGCCGACGACCAGTACCCACAACACCATGTGCACGTTTGCCCGCGACGCGACCACTCGGCCCATGATCAGGGTGAAAAGGAGGACCTTCCAAAATTTATCGAATTCCGTTTGGGCGGTTGGGCCAAAGCCAACGCCGATGACCACGTTGAGCAGACCCACCAGGAACAAACCGACCAGCCCAAGCTCCCACCACGAAAACGCCGGTGAAAATTTCGGAAGTTTGCGGCGTGAGAGCAACATGCCGAGCAGGACTGATAGCGCGGTGAATAGCGAGAAACGAACTCCCATGTCGGAGATGGGCGTTCCCCACCAGCGATCCGTGGGATCCGATTGGTACACAAGCATGTAGTTGATCACGCCCCAGATGGGATTGAATAGGGCGGCCACGCACCCAACCCAGAAGAAGGCGAAATAAGCGACGGTTTTCAGCGGCCACATAACGCCGCTCCCGCCCTGCTGGGCACCGGAACACGGGATGCGAACAACGAACAACCGATGCGCGTGGCGACCACAATGCAAACCGCGATCACCGCCAAAGCGCTAGCCAGGAACAGTTTCGGCTCCTCCAGAATCAGCGGTCGGCGTAACCGATACACGTGGCTTCCGTACAAAGAAACCAGCAAGGAATGCACGGTTCGCGTGGCGGCGTTTTTGTTCCAATTGATAGAGCAAGCGTGGTCGTATGCGGCGGACGTGGGGTTGTAGGAATGAAGCGGACTGCCGCGAGGAGACGATCGAAGCAAATCGCTCAAGCGCCGGTCGAGGATTTGCGGGTCGGCGCGCAAATCAAGCAGTCCGTAAAAGCCGTCCGGTTCACTTTTGGGGAAGGATAGTCCGTACACCGGGTCTACCACCATAAACTGACCGGCACCCGTCTTTGCCTCTACTACGGTGTGAGTCGAATCGTCAGTATCCCGGTGAAAGCACATCACCATCGTGGATTGGATTCCGACTTCGCGAAGGAGTGCGCAAAGCAGCCGGGATTTGTCCGCACAGTCGCCGCCGCTTTCTAAAACCTGAAGAGGAGTCGCTCGCAGCTTTTTGAAAACGAAACAGTTGTCGTTTTCGTGGAACCCCTTGTTGTTGTGCACCCAATCCATGAGTGCGATGACTTTTTCGGAATCGTTCGAAATGCCCTGGGATGCTTGTTGAGCGATGTGCCGCAGCTTCGCGGAGTCCGACAGGTAAGACACAGCGCACGCCGTTGCCAGCAAACCGGTCATGCACGCTATGGTCCAGCCGGCACGCCGTATCGTTTTTCGTCCAGGGTTGTCGATATCCACCTGATTCACGACGGATCCCCTGCGATGCCAGCGTTGCGCAAATCGATGCGGATCGCATTTTTCGTGCGCGGAATAGGAATGTCGAAGTGATCCACCTGCCGATCCCATGGGCGTGCAAGGCTGTACACGTCCACGTAGGTCTTTCTCCCGCAAGAGTTTTCGCGACCCTCGACCGGCACCGATTCACCAGAAATGTAGTCGCCGCTTTCGCGGAGGTACGTCCGAAGCCAGTCATCCTGCTGCGTCCCGACGAGATTATCGCGCTCGACGAACACCTGCGTGAACGCAAAACGCCTCATGGTCTGGGCCAGCTCTTGCGGAGAGTTGACGTACGGCACCATGTCCAGGTCCGGGCCGGCGATGCACGTATAGAACAACTTGCTTCCACGAATCACCACGCTACGGCGCCACGGAATGTGTTCGCGCACCGCAAACACAAAGTCGCCGTCGCGCAGACCGCTGAACAACACGATCTGGTCCTCGATTTTGCCTCGGCAGGCCTGCACGAGCGGGCCGAAGTCGGGCCCTACGTTCACCGGGCGGCTGAACCCGGCCCAGCCCGTGTAGGCGACCAGCGCAGCAACGGTCGCGGTGCGCAGTGTGGGCCATCGGATTGCATTCAACGCGAGACCCGTAGCGAAGGCGGCCCACACGACAAGGGGAAGGACCGCAACATATACGAACCGCGGAGTTTTCAGGCTGGCCACGGACACCATCACCAGGGCCACAAAGACCCAGGCGGAAAGAAACCACCAGTGGTGTTTCAGTCGCCGATACGACAGAGCGAATCCGGCCAGCGCGGCGACGATCACAATCCTTCCCACCAGACCGGGAATGGCCCGCGGGTAGAACAGGATTGAGGCCGTGCTCCAGGGCGCTTGCGTCTGGTACCCCGAAACAGTCTTCAGACATGCATCGTCCAGGGTGAGTAACATGCCCATGAGGGCGGCGACGGCAATCAACACGACCACAGCAGCGTGAGGCTTGGGGATTTTGCCTTGCAATGCACAGTACGCCAGCGTCATCGCCAAGGCACAAATCAGAAAGACGCCAGTCTGTTTGAAAAGAACGGTAAACAGCGCAGTCAGGCACATGACCGCGAATCGGGTCCAGGTAGGAGCGCGGAAGTACCACGAAAACGCGACCGCGGCCCAAAGCAGCGAAGCCATGAGCGGAACTTCCAGCATGACCTGCCGACCCCACTGCGTGGAAGCAGGAAGGGCAATCAACAGGATGGCGGCGATGACGGCCGTGACGCGATCAGCCAGCGGTCGTACGAAGACATAACACCCCACGGCTGCAAGCACTCCGAAGAATACGACGCACAAGCGGGCCGAGGGTGCGGACACTCCAAAAATCAGAAAGAAGCCGGCCTCCACCACGGCAAAACCCGGTGGATAGTGCCCGCCAATTCCCAGCGTGGGGTAGTGCCCGTACTGCTCCTGAGCGAATCGCATGGGGGTAAGCCATGCTCTCGGACCGGCAAGCAGCCAATCGTGGATGAGCACCCCGTCCATGACGTGAGCCGACGCATCGGGGTCAATCAGCCCGCCTCTTGCGATGTCCTTGCCCAACACGACGAAAGCAAACAAGCACACCGTTGCGATGCACAGTAGGTCGCGCATCGGAAAACGCACGGAGGCCGATGGTCCGTATGATGCACCAGGATTGTGATTGGGTGACTCAGCCATTGCCGACTCCCATCGCGGTAGAAACAGGGATTCTCCCCTGCGCGCACCGCCGCCGCATGTCTTATCGGACACCCGTTGAAGTCATTTGAGGAGGATTTTGGACAGCGCAAGGCAGGCTCGCTAGGCTGCCCTGCCATGCAAAAGCTGATGATCGTACTTGCGGGCGTGAATGGGCTGATCGCGGTGGCGGCGGGAGCGTTCGGGGCCCACGGTCTGCGTGCCCGGCTCACCCCGGACACGCTCGCCATTTTCGAGACCGCCGCCCGCTACCACATGTACCACTCGCTGGCACTGGCCGCGCTCGCTGCGCTGGCGGGCCATGCCGGTTCCCGCCTGTTCAGTGCATCGGCCATCTCGTTTCAGTTCGGGATTGTTCTGTTTTGTGGAAGCCTCTACGCCATGGCGCTGAGCCGCCTCGAATGGAAGTGGCTCGGACCCGTTACGCCCATGGGAGGCCTCTTGTTGATGCTCGGATGGCTGCTTCTGGCTCTTGCAGGAATGTCACGGACAACCTCGACCGGAAACCCGCTTGTCTGATAATCTGAAATTTCAAATTTGAGATTTGCAATTCGCCCATGTGGTCTTGAACATCGCAACCTCTATCCGCATGGTAGATCATCCGTCAGTCCGGATCGACAACGACAACCCGCCCATTCGAATTGGCAATCGGAAATCGAAAATTGGCAATACACGTCATGATCTTTAGACTGCCCTCATGGCTCAACTCGACGATGTAACGGTGCGTCATGTGGCCCACCTGGCGCGCATTGCGATTTCGGATGCTGAGGTCAGGCTCTATGGAGAGCAGCTTTCGAAAATTCTCGACTACGTGAACCAGTTGCGTGAGGTCGATACTTCTCATGTTCCGCCCAGCGAACATCCGCTTTTGGCTGCCAATGTTTTTCGTCCCGACGTACCGCACCAACCGTGGTCGCCCGATGTGGCTCTGAAGAATGCCCCAGATCGGCACGGCGATTTCTTCCGCGTTCCGAAAGTGCTGGATCAGGAAGATGCCTGAAGTGTCATCCAACCTCACCGCCCGCCAATTGGCCGCAGACTTCCTATCCGGTCGCCGGTCTGCCGAGGAAAACGCCGGGGACGCTCTTGCCCGGCTCGACCAATTGCAACCGCGTCTCAATGCCTGTATCAGCATCCTCCACGAGCACGCACTCGAGCGCGCCCGTCAGATCGATCGGCGACGGGCGCAAGGCAACGTGATGGGCCCGCTGGCCGGCGTGCCGATCGTCGTCAAAGACAATCTATGCACATCGTTCGGAACGACCACATGCGCGTCGAAGATTCTGGCAGACTTCCACTCGGGTTATGACGCGCACGTGATTGAGCGGCTCCAGGCAGCCGACGCAATCCTTGTGGCCAAAACCAACCTCGACGAATTCGCCATGGGCAGCAGCACCGAAAACAGCGCCTTTGGCCCCACGCGAAATCCCTGGGACGAAACCCGCGTTGCGGGGGGTACTTCGGGCGGTTCGGCGGCCGCGGTAGCCGCCCGTGCCGTTCCGATCGCGCTGGGCAGCGACACCGGCGGGTCGATTCGTCTGCCCGCCGCACTGTGCGGCGTGGTGGGACTCAAGCCTTCGTATGGCCGTATTTCACGCTTTGGGCTGGTGGCACACGGCAGCAGCCTCGATCAAGTCGGGCCGATGGCCATGACAGTGGAGGACGCGGCTTTACTATTGAGTGTCATTGCCGGGCACGACCGCCGGGATTCGACTTGCATGAGTGAAGCTGTGCCCGACTATCTCGGAGCATTAACCGAACCCGTGAAGGGGCTGCGCATCGGCATCAGCGCCGAGTATTTCGGCGAGGGGCTGAACACCGAAGTTCGCTCAGCCGTTCAAGGCGCGATCGGGGTGTTGGAATCGCAAGGCGCAAAGCTGGTTGATATCCACCTACCCCATATGAAATACGGGATCGCATGTTACTACCTGATTTCGACCGCCGAAGCCTCCAGCAATCTGGCGCGGTTCGACGGGGTACACTATGGATTCCGCACGGCCCGACCGGCTGACATCACCGAGTTGTACTCCGTGACGCGCGGCCAGGCGCTGGGCGCGGAAGTGAAGCGCCGCATCATGCTGGGGACCTATGCCCTGTCGAGTGGCTACTACGACGCGTACTACCTCAAGGCGCTGAAAGTGCGAACGCTGATCAAACGGGATTTCGAGGAGGCGTTCAAAAAAGTGGATGTTATTGCCTCTCCAGTCGCCCCGACAACGGCCTTCCGAATTGGTGAAAAGTCGCAGGACCCTCTGGCGATGTACCTCGCGGACATCTACACCATCGCGGCGAACCTGGCGGGGATTTGCGCGATCAGCGTCCCATGCGGCTTTGACTCACGTACGCTTCCCATCGGCATGCAGTTCATGGGTACATCGTTCGGAGAAGAGGCGGTTCTTTCGCTTGCCCATCATTATCAGATGCAAACCGACCATCACAAGCGAATTCCAGGCATGGCCGTAACGGTGTAAGCTTTCGCCATGGAACGCTCCACGATTGGATCGCTGCTTCGCTCCACCCAGGCCTTTTGCCAGCAAATCTGCGACAAGCAAACATTCGATTTCGGCATCGCTTTTTATAGCAACCGGTTTCCAGCCATTCCAGAGGCAAATCAAATCCGCGAACTGATGCTCGAGGATCTACACCTGATCGCTAGGGCATTCGAGCAATCCTCCGCCTGGTTCGCCTCGCGCGGGCTGCAATGCTTTCGCTGGTCGCCCGCGATGGGCATCGATTCGAAAGCACTCGCCGAGTTTCTCGGCGCTCGTGGTTTCAAGCGGCGCAACGTGCTGGCGCTGCATTTGACGGAATGGCAGACGATGGAACCCTATGCGAATGTGCGCGTCCTGCCCGCGCGGGCTCTGCGTGACGGTCTGCGTGCAACCTTTCATGCTGCCTCGCTTCCCGCCGATTCGTTGTCGAGGGACGCGCTGGCCGATTCTTTCATGGAACGACTGGACGACCCGCAGCTCGACATGTTCGTTGCGACCGTGAACGGGAGGCCGGCGGGCCGCTGTGGCCTGCATCAGGTCGGTGATATCGCCCGCGTTCTCGACCTGACGGTGCTCCCTGAGTTTGCCGATCGCGGCGTGGCCGAAACCTTGCTCGCGCACGTTCTTGCGATGGCCCGGCGACTCACCATGCCCATGGTGGTGGCGCAGGCGGCGGAACAAGACGCCGCGCGACGAGAGCTACTGCACAGAGCCGGATTTGTCGAAGATGGCCGGGTAACCGAGTTCGAGACATCATCTCCCTTCGCGGCGGTTTCGCCCGTATGATCGTCAAAGCGCGATTCATCGTGCCCGTGGATGCGCCGCCCATCGAGAATGGCGCGGTTCATTTCGAAGAAGGCAAAATTGTTGCCGTTGGCCCGGCGTCGCAGTTCACGGCCGGCGGCTCGCTGGATTATGGCGACGCAGTGATCCTGCCGGGAATGGTCAATGCGCATACGCACCTGGAATTGAGCCTACTCGCCAGCCGCGTGCCGCCATCGACGGACTTCGTCGATTGGCTGAGCCGTCTCATCGCTGCCCGCTCAAACGACTTGAGATCGACAATCGACAATCGACAATCGACAATTCATCCAAACACTACGTCCAACACGGTTGACTACTTCGAGCACGCGGTGCGCAGCGGGATTGCACAATCGGTGTCATCTGGTGTCACCACCATCGGCGACATCACCGCGTATCCGCAATTGACCCGCCCGGTTCTCGCCCATTCGCCGCTTCGCGCCGTTTCCTTCGGCGAGGTGATCGCAATGGGGAAAGGCCGCGACCTGCTCCCGACCCGCCTGAGCGCCGCGACCGACCTCGAACATCAAAACGACAGGCTGCGTGTGGGCATATCTCCACACGCCCCCTATTCGGTCGAACCCGACGCCCTCCGCGAGTGCGGAGAAAAAGCTCGCAACGGCGGCTTTCCGCTTTGCATCCACGTGGCCGAAACCGCTGAGGAGGAGCGATTCACCCGTAACCGCGAAGGACCCTTCGCGGAGTTTCTTGCGACTCTGGGGCTATGGAGCGAAAGGATACCTCAAAGCGGATGCAGCCCGATCGAGCTTGTGGCGGCGACGGGCGTGCTTGGCCCGCGAACGGTTCTCGCCCACGCCAACTATGTTTCGGACAGCGATATCGATCTGATCGCAGCCTCGGGCGCTAGCGTGGCCTACTGTCCGCGTACGCATGCCGCCTTCGGCCACCCGCCCCACCGCTTCCGCGACATGCTCCGCGCCGGAGTCAACGTCTGCCTGGGCACGGACAGCCTGGCCTCCAATCCAACGCTATCCATCCTCGACGAACTCCGGTTTTTGCGGTCGAAGTGCCACGATGTGGCACCGGAAGAGTTGGTCGCCCTGGCCACCCTCCGCGGCGCTCGAGCGCTGGGATTCTCACAGGTGGTGGGGTCACTTACTCCAGGAAAACCCGCAGACCTGGTCGCCGTGCCCCTTGGAAGTTCGGCGTCACGTTGGCACGACATGTTTGATACACCAGCAGGACCCTTGGCTGTGTACATTCGCGGGGGCCTCGTCGAAACCGGGTGAGAGCGTCGATAAAGTAAACCTTTCAAACCGCTTTGTTTTGTCAATTTTTTTATTTTCCGATTCGCCCTTTCCTTTCCTGAGTGCGTGCGGACCATCCGCCGACCTTACACCTTAATAACATTCAGAGCGCGCGCAATTCGAGGCGGGAAACAAAAAGCCAGATGGCGAAATAAGGTGGGCGACGAATCATGGCCCCAGTTCGAAATGGCTGAACTTGGGCCACCCGTCACGTAATATCAAAAAACAAAGTGCACGAAGTTTTTCTCCTCCGTGCACTCTGTGGTGAAAATCGTCTCGAATTATTGTTTCTGGTCGTCGGTGCCGATCGAATCAGCCCGCATCACTTTCGCCTGGTCAGAGGTCGCATGATTCCTGGCCACGCAGCGGATGATGCGCGCCAGCTCCTGGAATGTAATCAGTCCCTCATTTCGCCAATCCCGGGCCAGCGCCCCCACGCAGCGGACAAACTGCCCGTGATTCGCGGCCTCGGCCTCACATTCTTCGATCAGATCCAGCATGGAGCAGCCGTAGGCGAACAGGTGATTATTAACCCCCGCATCACAATCGTTGATCACAACCGTCGCGCTTGAATCGGTGTTGGTACATTCATCTTCGGAATCGGGAACGCCGTCACCATCGGAATCAAGCTCGCCGTAGCTCCACGTGTCGCCAGCGAAGTCCTCGGATTGCGGGTATGTTTGATGTCCGCCAAAAACCAACATTTCGGCATTTACAGGATCGTACGAAAAACCACTCAACCATCTTGGAGACGGATGGTTCGGGGTTGGCACTTGAATCCAATCGCTTCCTGCCCATTCCCAAGTATCGCCGAGTACAACTGTGCCATTCAACGGGCCAAATCCCCCAAACAGTATGACAACCTGTCGTGTTGAATCGTAAACCATAGCCTGGTTAGCTCGTGGGGATGGTTGGACTGTCGTAAGATGTTGGTTCCATGTGTGGATGGTCAAGTCATACAGCCAAGTGTCATTCTGGTCGCCTCCTTGCGGACCAGTGTTTACTTTCCCACCAAATAGCACCAACTTGTCTAACTGCGCATCGTAAACCATAACATGCTTATCGCGACCCATCGGATGGTTAGGTGGGCTAAAGGACCGCCAGGTGGATCCATCGTATTCCCATGTCAATACATCCCGGCCTCCATTCCACCCACCCCACATCACCATTTTTTGACGAACCGGGTCATAAGCCATTGAAGCGCTGGCTCTTGTGGGTGGAGATGCCGCCGGCTCTCGCTGCTCCCAAGTATTCGTATTTCCGCTCCATTCCCAAGTATCGCCCAAGTAATTGCCAAAGTTGTCGGCGCCGCCAAAAAGGACAGCTACGCAACGAGCCGAGTCAAAGGCCATTGCGGGTGCCCCGCGGGGTGCGGGTCCAGTTGTAGACAGTAGAGTCCAAGATGATCCATTCCACTGCCAAGTATCTCCAAGATTCTGAGACGCGTCTTGGCCGCCGAAGAGAATGGTTTCTTCCCTGCAGGAGTCGTAGACCATTGCCAGGCCGTATCGCAGAGACGGACCGGATTCGGATCGTAGCGACCATTCAGGTTGCGCGGCGGCGACCCCGGTCATCAGACCTGAGCACATAAACATTGCAACGCGATGAAACCGTGCGGTAATGGGCAACATGGCAATCTCCTTCGTCTTCACCCCGTGTCCTCGACGACGTCGCCTCGGCAACCGGGTCACATGGAATCGAAAGGACGTACGTCAAGTCGTGCATAGGAGCGCATGTTTTGAGAATTTTTTCTAATTGGCCTCGATTAGGCGTGTTACGGAAGAAAGGAGTTCATTCTGAATTCCCTTCGGGTCGCCGTGAATCTTCGGATAGGATTGGCGGGAGCGTATCAAGGCGGAAGTCCTCGATTCTAGGAGTGTCGGCCTGAATTTCGAGGTAGGGATCGTTCGGGGTTGCACTCGCGACGACTATCCCGTCGCCATCAAGTACCCAGCCAGCTGTGGCGTGCTTCGGCGAAGATGCGTATACGAGTGTTAGTTGGACGTGCGCGCCGTCATCTTGGCTCGATCGCTCCGGCGAACTGAGGCAAATTTCCCGGAAGACGTCTGTCGAGCTGGCGGGCCGAATGCACTTGTACCACGCTGGGGGGACACATGATGGGTCGAACCGACCCGTGCATACGTATTTATTCCCTGTGGCGTTACACTCTGGGTGGATTGCCCATACTACCCAGGGGTAATATCCATTTAATCGCTTCGGGTTTGGCTCTCCGCGCCTTCGCCAAGGAACCTCGCCATTGGTTCCGCCGATCACGAACAATCGCGGTTTAGGCAGCCACATGACGCTATTCAAGTCACCGTCATGCCAAATCTGCCAGAGCGCCTTTCCTTCAAGGGATAATACACGCAACAAGCGTCGAGAATTTACGTGAAAATAAGATAGGACAATTTCTGGGCCTGGCTCTTGTGGAAAGATGTCCATGAGACCGAAAAATGGGCCTGGGCCGAAATCCTCCGCCTTGAAATTGCGCTCTGGTTCGAGATCCGGTACATCGAATCGTTCCAATGCACTGGTCCAAATTGGTGTGTAATATTCGTGTACCGCTATGTCGAAGGCGCAGAGTTTCCCGGAATACTGCGTTCCCAAACCCGCGGGTTGACCAATGAGCGCGAGTCTCCGGGAATTTGGGACGCCCGTTTCGATAAGTTCGGCTACCGTAAACGATCCGCCCTTCGGCCCCTTCCAAGTGTGCAATACGTTGCCGCTGAACGAAAGAAGCACTGCCTCTTTGCCTTCATTGCGCCGAACAATTTCATAAGGCCGTTGGTGGGCAAGGTATACGGTGATCCACACCGTAAAGAGGATTGCGATTCCAACAAAAGCAGCAGCGATGGCGGTAGCAAGGATTGGGTGTCGGGCGATCCTGCGAGTGACCGACGTCGCGATGCTCGGCCCTCTCGCCTCGATCGGCTCGCGGTTGAGGTAATGGCGAATGTCCCGCGATAAATCCGCAACCGACTGATACCGCTTCTCCCGGTCCTTCTCCAAGGTCTTCAGCAGGATGATTTCCAGATCGCCTCGCAGCGACCGATCCGCGGCGCTGGGCCGGCCCGGTGGCTCCTCGCAGATGGCCTTGATCATCGCGTACATGGTGCTTGAGGTACCACCGGCAGGTTGTGGTTCTGCATGGTCCGCCGCTACGTCAGCATCGGAACCCGGAGCGCGAGCGACGGGCGGTCCGCCCCGCGCTGGCGCTTGGGGTTCGGAAGTCAACACCGCTCCCTGGCTGTCGCGGTACTGATTGCCCCGCGCTGGCGCTTGGGGTTCGGATGGGTCACGCGAACTTTCCTCCACCCCTGCCGGGGTGGTGAGTGGAGTTTGATCCGCGTCCAGGGGTTCCGCTTCGCTCCACCCCTGGCTACGCACTTTGGCCCCTCCGGGGCCCGGATTGAGAGACGGATTCAAATTGTTTTTTCGGTCGCGGTTCGGATGGGTCATGGCCTCCGGTTGGACTTTTGGACGTTTGGATTTTTGGACGTTTTCCGCCCCGCCATACGGCATTCGCCCGCAGAGGAGTTCGTAGAGGATGACGCCGATGGCGTACACGTCGCTACGGACATCGAGGCCAAGCGGGTCGGCGGCGCACTGTTCCGGACTCATGTAGCGGAGTGTGCCGATCAGTTGCCCGACGTCGGTAAGCTGTGTGGTGGCGGCCAGGTCGGAATCGGTCGCCCGGGCAACGCCGAAGTCGATGACTTTGACCTGCGGAAGGCAAGAAGGCAAAGAGGCAACAAGGCAACGAGTCGGGCTGACGGTGTTCAATTGTCGATTGTCGATTGGACCTTTGGATGGCGAACCTTGTTCTGCAGTCAACACCACTCCTTTGCAGTCGCGGTACTGATTGTCCCGCGCCGGCGCTTCGCCGTCGGAACCCGGAGCGCGAGCGACGGGCGGACCGCCCCCTTGGGGTTCGGAAAGGGCACCGCCCCGCGCTGGCGCTTGGGGTTCGGATAGCAGGTCTCCCCCTTTTCTTGTTGCCTCATTGCCTTGTTGCCTTGCTGCCTCGGTGGTCTCGGTGAATCCCGCCGAGACCAAGATATTGGCCGGTTTGAGGTCGCGATGGATGATGCCGCGCTGGTGGCCGTAGTGGACAGCGTCGCAGGCCTGGAGAAAAAGCTCCAACCGCATCTTACGGCCGAGTTTGTTCCGATCGGCGTAGTCGGTAATCGAACGGGCGTCGGGGATGTACTCCATGACGAAATACGGCAACCCCCGGATCGCGTCGTTGCCTTGCTGCCTCGTTGCCTCGTTGCCTTCCTCGTTCCACGTTCCCGCGTCGTAGATTTGTGCGATGTTGGGGTGGGTGAGCCGGGCCAGTGACTGTACTTCAAATTCGAATCGCCGTCTGGCCATGCGCGACCAGGCCAGGGACTTCATGACCTTGATCGCCACGATTCGCCGCGGGTTTTCCTGCTCGGCCTCGTAGACGACACCCATGCCGCCTGCGGCAATCACCCGGCGAATGGTGCACTTGCCCAGCCGGGAGCCGATCAGTGGATCTGCGCCGTCGTTTTCCGACGCGGCAACAGGATGTGTCGGTGGGGTGAGAAAGTCCGGCCCGGCCCGCTCATCGTGATCGAGGAGGGAAAGGATTTCGTTTTGCAATTCGGGGTCGTTGGGGCAGAGTTTCCGCAGGGTCTCACGCCGCTCATCCGCTGGATGCCGCGAAACTTCCTCAAACAGCTCCCGTATCTTGTCCCAACTCTCCGTTTGCATGTTCATTAACGATCAGAACCCGGAGCGCGAGCGACGGGCGGGCCGCCCCGCGCTGGCGCTTGGGGTTCGGATTGTCTAGTTCGCATCCGTGTCGCCTTTCGACAACATCCTGTGCAGCCAGGCCCTTGCGATGCGCCATTCCAGCTGCACAGTCCGCCGCGACAAGTCGAGCGCTTCGGCGGTTTCCTCCTCCGACAGTCCCGCGAAATAGCGCAGGTTGATCAATTCGACTTTTCGTGGATCGACCTCCTGCAACTTTTCCAATGCTTCATGGATGACCAATACATCGTTTGGATCCCGGTCGAATACTGCCGGCTCGATTTCGAGCGATTCCGCCTTGCGGCTTCCGCCGCGCTTGATCCTCTTTTTTCTCCGTGCGTCATCGATGCGGATTTGGCGCATAATTCTTGCGGCCGCACCAAAGAAATGTCGGCGGTTGGCCCAATCGACATTCTTAATCTCGCCGAAGAGTCGCATGTAGGCCTCGTGGACGATTGCGGTCGCTTGATTCGTCGGGTGAGGGCCATGGTGGCCGACCTGCCCGTGGGCGAGCTTTCGAAGCTCCCCATAGAGCCAGTCGAGCATTTCGCGGGCGGCGTCGGAGTCGCCTTGCGACATCCGGTTGAGTAGCTTCGTGGCATCGACGGGGGATTCGTTCGACAAAGTAACTTCCCAGGGAAAAGGTAATCTGAACGGGATTGCGCAGGACTGGGGCATTCGCCTGTTTCTGACGCCTGAAACAGGTGACCGTCCTACTATCGCCTGGTCTCATTCGCAATGCGTAGAGCCTGGCGCGGATCGCGCCGGGCCGAGAAATCGCCGCAAAGCTCAACACGCTGCAAAAAGCCCTCGCCTGCTTCCGGCGATTTGGATTCCAGGACGACGTGAGCGAGCGTGCCGGTCAGACGATCGCCGGCATCGTTCTCGTAGTAAAAAACCGACCCGGCGCCGGTAAGGCTCTGCACGATTCGCTGCCCGGCCAGCCCATACCTCACCGTGCCGTTGATCTGCGAGCGGTGCGCGACTGTCACGCCAGGAACGGAACGCCACACGCTTTCGACGACGATGGTTTGCGTAAGTTCATCGCCTTCCTGACTGGCGGGTTGGTGCCTGCGCAAGACGAGGCGCAAATTCCCCGATGAACTGAGATCGTAGTACGCTTCGTCAAAGGTCTCCTGATAGCGGCGTGTCTCCAGACTGCTTGGTCGTTCGACGATTTGAATGTGGGCGGAGTCCACCGCGCAGCCCGTAAGCCATAGGACCGCTGCAATCCCCAGGCACCTGACGAATGTCCTACATAGTCTCAAGCGATGAAAAACTAGGTATTCGACCGTTGGTTGTCAACTGACAGCCTCGGCTTATCAAACAACAAGTGCCTTCCCTCTTTACTTTTCTCGCTACCCTGGCTGCCCGGTTTAGTGGCAGGCGGTGCAATCCTCCGCCGGGCTGGCGCCTCGCGCGTAGTTTTGCGGCAAGTGGTTCTTGCCGTGGCACTGCAGGAGGCAGAAGCCCTGCGTGTTGTTATTCCCCAGGTAGAATGCCGTGCTCTCATTTCGTCCGCTGATAAACAGGAAGTCATAATTCCCGCTCCGGGCGGCCAGTTCAAAGTTAATCAGTCCGGGTTCGCCCGCATCGAAGGAACGGTGCGTGTCGTGACAGATGATGCAGGGCGATTGTTCGCCGTTCACATGCTTCTGATGGAAGTCGGCAAAGTGGTTGTTTCCGTTGACGATCGAGGCGGCGCTGTGGCACACCCAGCAAGCGGCGTAGTCCGCCGCAGCGTAACTATTGTTGTCGGTAACGACATACTGGCCAAAGAGCATCCCGGTGTACGCCGAGCCGTGGTCTTCGTGGCAGTGCCGGCAGGTGTTGCCGCCCAACTGCGTCGCGTGCGTCGTACCGACGAAAGCCGATTTGTTGAATCCAGTTCCCGGCGAAGTCGCCGGAAACGTAACGCCCGCCGGCGGAGCACCGTCGTGGCAGGCGAGGCAGAACGCGGGGCCTCCCGCAGTCCAGACGCCGCCCGTGTCGGGATCAATCAACGGCGAGGTCACACTGGCTTTGTGCGGGTCGTGGCAGTTCTTGCACTCGACCTTCGATCCGTCCACCTGCTCCAGTGAGCTGACTTTGTGGTGCGTCAGCCTCGCAAACATCGACTGGATGTTTGTCGTGGCCGGGCCATTCGCATCGTGGCACGAATAGCACATGCCCTCTTCCTCGCGGAGCGGATCGCCCGAAACCGGAGGCTGCGCAGCGGTTGCCGGAGCCAGCAACGTGCGCTTGAGAGAGCCGTGGCCGGTGCTGTGACAGCCGAACGTCTCTCCGTCTCCCATACAGGTCAACGACGCCACACGGTGCGACGCGCCGCTCCACGCGGTCGCGTCAACCGGCACAGGCATGATTCCGTTCGCGAAGGGCGGCGACCCGCCGGCCCCGTTGCTGTCGTGGCAGGAAAGACAGAAAGGTTCGAGCTTCAGGGCTTCGGCCGCCGTCACCATAGGATTGCCCGTCAACGCAATCGTCAGCGCCGGGTTTGCCGGATCGTCTGCGTTATTGAGTCGCACGCTGCCCTGCTGATGCCCGCTCATTTCGTGACATACCAGGCAGTCATTGTCGGTGACCGCCGCGCCATGCACATGGTGGCTCGCCCGGCTGAACTCTCCCACGACCGCTCTGCGAACGCCCTGGGGTGCACTGTGACAACCAACACAACTAACTCCCCCAGTGGGTATAAACCCGGCGGGGTGGGAGTGACAGGCTGTGCAGTCCGTACCATTGTTGTGTGCCGTACCACTGCCGTCCTGCAAGTGGTAACGCGTGGACGTGTGGCAAACCTGGCAGATGCCGTCATTGGCCGCCGAGTTCCCGTCATCGAAACTGTTCGGGCCGCTCCGGGCCGTGAACACCACCGCCTTGTCCTGGGACAACGTGCGATTGAACACCACGTCGCGCACCAGCGAAAGGTTGGCATCGCCGGGCTTGTGCAGAACGTGGCACTCCGTGCATGCCGGCTCCCAGGGCACTCCCACCGTGTGGGTCGCCGGGTGGGTCATCGCGTCGTGACAGCTTCCACAGAAGGGCACCAGCTCTGCGGGATTACCCGTCACAGCCAACGGAGTCGTGGGATTGTTGGGGTCGCTCCAAAGCCGCACGGTCCCTTGCTGGTGCTGGGCCATCTCGTGACAGGTCACGCAGTCGTTATCCGTGAGCACCGCCCCGGCAAGATGGTGACCACCGCTCCCGTCAGCGTTCACCACGACGGGCCGTCCACCCACCGGAATTCCGTCTCCGTTGTTCTGCGGATTGCTATGACAGGCGATGCAACTGACTCCTCCGGCGGGCATGAATCCGGTGCTATGCGGGTGGCACGCGACGCAATTCTGGGCGTTGTTGTGCGGTGTTCCGGTGCCGTCGTGGCGGTGGTAACTCGTGGACGTGTGGCAAACCTGGCAGATGCCGTCATTGGCCGCCGGGTTCCCGTCATCGAAACTGTTGGGGCCGGTCGTGGCGGTGAATAGGACGTTCTTGTCAATTCCCAGTGTCCGGTTGTGGACGAGGGTGCCGATCAAGGCGAGGTTTCCGCTCCTGGGATTGTGCGCGTCGTGACATTCCGAGCAGGTCGGCTGCCATGCGCCTTGCGGTGTATGTC
>CXWL01003276.1_pt1 | contig 26961 bp, 27 predicted proteins | sample 590931 | NCBI WGS metagenome assembly CXWL01 (sample SAMEA3498368, study PRJEB10139) | groundwater metagenome | biome: water well; material: biofilm material | place: Germany | collected 2015-04-27 | reverse complement strand
TGGTGTTCTGGTTCAAGCGTGACCTCCTGCCGCGAACCGAGGAAACGCCCGCCAAGGGCCTTGGGCTTCACCTGCTCGGCGTCCCCCGGCTCCTGTTTGGGGTCATTGCAATCTTCGCCTATGTCGGCGCTGAAGTTTCGATTGGCTCCATTCTGGTCAACTATCTTTCGGCGCCGGAACGCCTAGCCATCACCCAACAGGACGCGGGCCAGCTTGTCAGCCTTTATTGGGGCGGCGCCATGGTGGGACGTTTCGTCGGCGCGTTCGTCATGCGGAGGGTGAACCCCGGGCACGTGCTGATGTTCTGCGCGCTGGGCGCGATCACGCTCACGGCGGCGAGCGGTTTCGCGACGGGACTAGCATCGGCGATCGCGATCCTCGCCGTGGGGCTGATGAACTCCATCATGTTCCCCACCATCTTCTCTCAATCCTTGCGCGGGATTTCCGAAGAGGCGCCGAAAGCCGCGGGTCTGCTTTGCATGGCCATCGTCGGCGGAGCGATCCTGCCGGTGGCGACCGGCGCGGTCGCCGATCGCGCTGGCTTGACCGTGGCGCTGATTGTGCCGATCTTGGGATATGTGTGGATCGTGTTCTTCGGTCGTTACACGGCGAAAAACTAACCTTTGGCTACTTGATTCCGAGTTCAAGCCAATGGCACTGAAAGACCGCGATCGAAATCGCTGATCAGCGCCTGTCGGCAACCGTGCCGCGTCCGACCAAACTGAACGGGCACTCGAACTGGCTCTCACCGTCCGGATTCAGAACTGCTGCTCGCCGTCAACCTCTTCGCTGCCGTTCGGATCGCGCAGGCTTACCTGCGTGCAGTCGAGCCGAGCGGTGCGCGAGGGCGGTTGATGATCACTGGCTCAGAGCACTCGCTCTCCGTGCCCGCGGCGGTGAAAGGGCGCGGACTAGGACTGTACGGCGCGACCAAACACGGTGTACTCATCATGGCGGAGTGGCTCAGCGACGAAAGCGCTGCGGCGCTGGACGTGCACTTGCTGATGCCGGGAGCGGTCTACACGCCATTGATCGCACGCGGGTTACCCGATCCGACAAGGGCGCCGCCGGAATTTGAGTTGATCATGCCGGAGCACTGTGCGGAGTTGGCTCTAAGAGGCATGGATCTAGGGCTTTTCTACATTCCTACACATCGGCGCTGCGGAACCAGCCTCGGCGGTAACGCGACAAGACTGGCGATTTGGGGTTAAGCTCCGTCGGTTCTTCGTGGGAGCTTTGCATGGGCGTCGTAGCGCGCGGATTGGTGGTGCTGGTCGCGGCGCTGCATCTCGGGTTTCTGGTGCTGGAGATGTTCCTCTGGAGCGGCCCGATCGGTCAGCGCGTGTTCGCGATGACGGCGGAAATCGCAGCGCAAACCGCAGTGCTCGCAGCCAATCAAGGGCTCTATAACGGTTTCCTCGCCGCAGGCCTAATTTGGGGCGCAACCGCCAACAAGCGCGAAGTGATGATCTTCTTTCTGCTCTGCGTGATCGTCGCCGGTGTGTTCGGCGGGCTGACGGCGAAGTTCAGCATCATCTACACGCAAGCCGCGCCGGCTCTGGTCGCGTTGGCGGCGGTGGTGCTGGCGAAAAAGCCATGATTAAAACCCGGGGCTTCAGCGTAGCGGAACTGGACCGCTTCCGCACGCTGCAACGGCTCTCCTTCGCGATCCTCACCGACGAGGCGCGCCGGCTCGAACCCGGCATGAGCGAACGTGACGTCGCGCGCCGTCTGGTCCTGGCGTATCGGCGCGCGGGCTTTCAGAGCTTCTTCCATCTGCCAGTGGTTCTGTTTGGCGAGCGCACGGCGCTGCCCGGTGAATGGTCGGTGGGGCACTTCTTTCCGAAGCAGCGCCTCGCTGATATGGGCGACGCCGTCATCTTCGACGCCTCACCGATCTGCAGCGGCTTTCTGGTCGATACATCGTTTTCGTTCTGCCTGGGCGAGAACGCATTGCATCAACAGATGATGCGCAACCTTGCCGAATTCCGCGCTTCTGTGCCGGCCGCGGTCAATGCGGGCGCGCGCTTCAAGGCGATCACCGAAAGCGTCAACGCGCGCATCGCGGCGTGGGGCTACGAGGCGGTTCATCCCAAGCATCCGGGCCATGTGCTCGGCCACCGGGCGCTGAAACTGCCGCGCCTGCCGTTCACCTGGCGCACCCAGGGTTTCGACGCGCTTTCGCTGAACTGGTTCTACGCTAACGAATTCGCGGCGCGGTTGCGACTGGGCGCACGCTCGCCGCTCTGGAACGCCTCATCCACTTCCGACCATGCCCCGCACGATGGACTCTGGCTCGTCGAACCGCACGCCGGCAAGGGCGCCGTCGGCGTCAAGTGGGAGGAAATCCTCGTCATCGACAACGGCAGGGCGCACTGGCTCGACGAGGATGTCCCGCACGTGCGGCAATGGTCGCTCGCGGCCAAGGGACGCGATTACGGGCCATCGGCACTGGCGGCTTAGCCTCATTTCGCGACCAAGCCGCAACGTAGCACCAGACTCACCGGAAGGTTCGTGTTGGCGGCTTCTTGTTGGAGCAGGCTGAACGGTCAAGCCAAAATGGCCGCCCGTCGGGCGTGCTCCCAATGTCGCTTGCAGACATCACCGATCGCGCAAAGCAGCGCGACGACTGAACCGTCTGCGAGTCCTGGCGCGCCAGGGCCGCGAGACTCTGCTGGACGCCACGGGCGACGAGGCCCACGACAACGTCGTCGCGCTCAGGGCAATTCTGCTTGGCCACTAGGCCGAAAGCGCTTCGAGACGTTGCAAGACCATTTCAATGATGCGGTCGCAGCGCGAGCCCAGAAAGGGAAACGCTTCCGCCATGGTCGAGGCCAGATGCTCGCTCAAGGCCTCGCGCAGCAACCGGCGCGCTCGATGCAGTCGTGACTTCACCGTTTCGGGCAGCACGTCGAGCGCCTCGGCGGTTTCTGCGATGGAACACTCCTCAATGTCGCGCATAACGAAGACCACACGAAACGCTTCGGGCAGTTCGTCAATCGCCGTTTCGAGCATCCGGCGTATCTGGGCCCGCGCGGCGTCGCTCTCTGGGGTCATCGTTGGATCTACATTCGGAAACATTATGACGTGCGCGCCCCGAGCCTGCGTCGCTTCAATTTGATCGAGCCCAACGCTTGGACGTCGCTTACGCAACCTGCCATTGGCTTCGTTGATCGTGATACGCATAAGCCACGTGAAGATGCTGGCCTCGCCCCGGAAGCTGTTGAGATTGGTGAAGGCTCGCAAATAGGCCTCCTGCACCACGTCTTCGGCTTCCGCGTCTTCGCGCACGACAGCCCGCGCGACCCGGAAGAGGCGCTGGTTGCCCAGCTTCATGATGGCGCGAAACGCGTCGCCGTCGCCTCGCCGGGCGAGCGTCACAAGTTCGGTTTCTTCGAGCGCGGCGTAATTGACCGCGACTTTCACCTGGGCCGGCATCGGGCGCCTCCATCTCTGCCTAGTCTATTCGATGCGTGAGCCCTCGCATAGGTTCCCGGCTCAGGCCTGCCGTTTTCTGAACAGGCCCAACGCTTCCTCGCGCCCGAGGTTCTGCCTGTAAACGCCGCGGAAAGCCCGCGTCACCAGCGCCGAACCGTGTTTGCGGACGCCGCGCGAAGACATGCACTCGTGATGCGCCTCGATCACAACGGCGACGCCGAGCGGCTGCAGCGTCTTCTCGATGGCGTCGGCGATCTCCGAGGTCAGGCGCTCTTGAATTTGCAGCCGCCTCGCGAACGCATCGACCAGCCTCGCCAGTTTGGAGATGCCGACCACGCGAGCCGACGGCAGATAGGCGACGTGCGCCACGCCGCGAATGGGCGCCATGTGATGTTCGCACGTCGACTCCAAAGGAATGTCGCGCAAGAGCACCGCATCCTCGTAGCTCCCCACTTCGCCGAAAGTCCGGGCCAGAATTTCTTCGGGTTCTTGTTTGTAGCCCGCGAACCATTCCTCGAAGGCGCGCACCACGCGCGCCGGGGTCTGGATCAAACCCTCCCGCCTCGGATCGTCGCCGGCCCAACGGATCATCGTGCACACGGCCTCCTCGGCCGCATCGCGCGATGGGCGCACCAGGCGCGCCGGCTCAGGCGGCGCGCCGATTTCGAGGTTCGCGTCAAATTGCGTCTGCATCGTATCGAGCATGGCGTCTCACCTTGGCTGCATGGACCCCTATTGATGAGACGAGGCGTGATTTGGTTCCCGCGCTCACCCAGCCATCGCGGGAACGTCTTGACGGCTGAGCGCATCAAAGAGCCGGAGAAGAAGACATGAGCGAGCACAAGGGCGCGTTGAAGCGACGTTCGGAGAATTTCCGGAACCTTTGAGACCTTGAATGCATCCAATCCAGAACCGCGTCGTGCGGAATGGAGGCGTCTCAATGTTGGTCCCCGCACTCGCACTGTTTGCAATCGCTGCCCTACTCGGCGTCTACATGGCCATTCGCGTATTCAAGGGCGCGTTGCCGCCTTGGCCGGCGGCGATCTTTCACGGCCTCTTCGCGGCAACCGGCTTGCTTCTACTGCTCTATGCGGCGTTCCTGGCGGGTGTGCCGCAGCCGCCGATCATCACGATCGCTGCAGCATTGCTGATCATCGCAGCCCTCGGCGGCTTCGTGCTCGTGAGCTATCATCTGCGCAAGCAGGTTCCGCCTCGGGCGCTAGCAGGCGTGCACGCACTTGTCGCGGTCGCCGGCTTCCTCAGTCTCGCCGGCGGCGTGCTGGGCGCCTTTTGACGCGATGGCGATGCACCCAATTCATCCGATGCTCGTCCATGCGCCGATCGCATGCTGGACGATGACGCCGCTTTGCGACGCGTTGGCTTTGATGCTCGGCCAGACTTTCTTCTGGCAAGCGGGCGCCTTCATCGCAGCGTTCGGCGCCGCCAGCGGCGCACTCGCTGCGACCGCTGGCGCGATGGACCAGCCGCGCGCGCAGACAAAAGCCGAGAAGCTCGCACTCGTGCATGCTGGATTCATGGGATCGGCGTGGTTGCTGGCGACGATCGGTCTGCTCGGGCGCATCGACGACGCCTTTCTCGCCGTCGCGCCCGCGCCCTGGTGGGCGATCGCCGCTGGCATCTTGGCGTTTCTCGTCATGGTCGCCGGCGCCTGGTGCGGCGGCGAGATGGTCTATGGGCGGGGTGTGGGCGTTCGAGATCGCACCTGACCCTCGCGGAAACCCAGTCAGGGATGCACAAACGCGGGGACCTGCTGGCGATCCGGGCCACAATCGCTGCTCGGATGCTTTGTTCACCGGTTGTCACCAATCATTAAATGGCGGCTCCACCGGCGCGCTGTAGGTGCTGAGTGAAATGCGCTTCGGTCATGAGGCACTAAGCCAGCAGCCCGCCAGTGGCGCCCCTTCCCGCGCAGGTGCGCTGCACGTTGCGGTTACTGCGCCGGAAGCTGAGCTGTTAACGCCGGGGTGCGTCCTAGAGGGCACAGAGGCGATCGCCCGCGTGGTCGCCGGGGCAAGGCGCCAAGGGATCTCCATCCAATTGGCGGCGGATCAAGCTACACGGCCGATGGCTGGGTTCGTTCGATGCCAAGTCTTATTGTGCGCAAAATTCGGTGCGGACGACGCGACACTCACGGGATAGAGTTGCATTGATATGAGCGCACCGCCAAAGACCGTCATCGACGCATCGCCCGAAGAGGCGGCCGCCATCCGGCGGGCCGTTCGGGAAGCTGATGTCCGAAAATTGCACCCTGCGTGTGTCAAGGCTTCCGAAAGACATGCCGAAGGACTCTTTGAACTCTTGAGCGATCCGCTGGTGTCTGGACCGATCTACGACCTTCCCAATCCCATCACAAACGAGACCATCGCGGGCTGGATTCACGACGCCCAGATCAAACACGAGCGCGGCGAGTGCATCCTCGCGGTGACCCCTGACATAGATGGGCGGCTTTTTACATATTCGCGATTCACGATTTGGCCGGAATGCGCATCGGCAGAAATTGCCGGGGCCTACAGAGCGGATGCGCAGGGCGCGGGGTTGGGCAAGGCAGGCGCAGCCAGCAGCTTCAATTGGATGTTTTGCGCACTTGGCGTGCGACTCGTCTGTGTCACCGCCGCCCTCGATAATTGGCGCTCTGCGCGTGTGATCGAAGCTACCGGATTCACGCCCATGGGTGAGCGCGAAGGTCTACGGCCGGACGGCTCAATGCGCCATTCGCGCTACTGGGAGATGACCCGCGAACAATGGACAGCGTTCCGCCGCTCGTCCGGACAATAATCAACCTCGGTGACGAGCCCCGCGCGCATGTCCTCAAAGGCGCTGGTCTCGAAGGTTCCCCGCGCGGAGACACAATTCAGCGCCGGGCCCAATCCCGTTGCGCCACCTACAAACGTTCGACCCGGGTGGGCATGAACATCTATTGCAGGATACCGCTGCAGGAGCGCACGCGCCTGATCAACAAACGCGCGTTCGGCTCAAACCCCAAAGGCGCTTCGTCGGAGGGTAAGTCGCGCGGTCCTGCCGCGAAGGCGCCCGCGGCGGCCAGCGCACCAACGCCGCCAATCAACACGCACCTGCGCCTCATAAACCCCCACTCGCTTCGGGCCAATCCTGCCGTCAAGCACAAGATGGCGTAAGATAACCGCGGATTGTGATGTCCCGACGGGTCGTCTCGACCTATTCTCAGTAAAGGACCTTGGCGGCAGCATGCCGTCCTCTTCGACAAGTTCGAGACGCGACATGCAGGCATGCAATAGACCCGCTCCCCAGCGCGAAGTTCTTTGGTGGAACGGATTACGACCTTGCACACCGGACAGAGCGCTTCATTAGGCGCAAGCTTGTCGCCCGGGCCACGCCAGCGCCGATAGAAGCGCCGAAAGCGCTTGGGCACTTCATTGAAGCCGGTGTCGTCAAGGTCAAAGCTCTGGCGCGGACGCCGCCCCGATGTCGGCAGTTCGAGCGGATCGCTCATGAGCGGAAGCCCAAACGCGCGACCGCGGCCATATAATCTCCGGCAAGATCGGGGCGATGGTCACCGCCCATGCCCAAATCCCCCATGGTCTCCGAGAATGTGTCGAGCACAAGCGAATCAAGTTCGCGTTTGATCTTGTGCAGCCGGTCATGGGTGTGCGGCGCCGCAAGCAAGCGCCGGCCAAGGTCATTCTCGCCGAAGCCCATATGGCGGCGCTCGTCGGAGACGGTTCCGCGCAGCATCTCCGCCGTGATCGGATCGGCGGTGCCGGCATGATGGCGAAAGGCCGTGAACTCCAGACACCCGAGGATCACGTTCTGCGCGGATATTGAGGACCTGTATCGTGCGCGCGCCAGATGCGGCCGAAGCGCCAGCCGGCGCCCTGGTCGATGTGCCTTATCCTTGATCGCTGCGCGCTTGCGCCGCATCGCCGGTTGACCAACATCAATCGCTCTAGGCGCTGGGGGGCCAATCATGCACTATGGATCCGCATCTTGTGCCCTACGCGGAACGCCAAGCGCCGCGCTACACATCCTATCCGAGCGCCAATCATTTTGACGCGGCCGTAGACGCACAGGTCTATGAGCAATGGCTGCGGTCAATCAGCGAGCCGTCCACGCTCTCGCTCTACCTCCACATCCCATATTGCAAGCAGCTCTGTTGGTATTGCGGCTGCAACACCTTTCTGACGCGCGGCGGCGACATCGGTGACTTTGTCACATCGATGATGATGGAGATCGACCTTGTCGCCTCGGCCTTGGGTTCGCGCACCGTCGATGAAGTGCATTGGGGCGGCGGCACGCCCAACGTGCTCTCACCGGCGGAGTTCTTGCGCCTCGTCCATCATATCGATTTCTGGTTCGACATCTTGCCAGGCGCCAAACACGCCATCGAACTTGATCCACGTCACGTTACGTCAGAGCTTGCCCGCGCTTATGCCGCGGCGGGCGTCACCCGCGTTTCGCTCGGCGTTCAGGATTTGAATGCACGCGTTCAGGAGGCGATCGGGCGCGTGCAGCCCTTCGAGCAAGTCCGCGACGCGGTCAAAACTTTGCGTAAAGCCGGGCTGAACGAGCTTGGCTTTGACCTCATCTATGGCCTGCCGCTCCAGACGTGCGCCGATTTGGCGCGAACCATCAGGTTGGCCACGGAGTTGAAGCCGAGCCGCATCGCGCTCTTCGGCTACGCACATGTGCCGTGGTTCAAGCGTCGGCAGCGGCTGATCAATGCCGAGACCCTGCCCGGCGCCGGAGAACGCTTCGACCAGGCCGAACTGGCGCGGCGCATGCTTGGCGATCTAGGCTACGAGAGCATCGGCCTCGATCATTTCGCGCTCCCTGGCGATCCGCTTGCGGCGGCTGCGCGCAACAGGTCCTTACACCGCAATTTCCAAGGTTATGTCGCCACTGAAAGCGACGCTATGGTGGGCTTCGGCCCGTCAGCCATCTCCCGGTTTCCGGCCGGCTACGCGCAGAACATTTCCACCATTGGCGCCTGGCGCCATGCGGTAGAGGCCGGAACGTTGCCGGTCGCGCGCGGGCATGTGCTCGACATCGAAGATTTGCGGCGTCGCGCCATCGTCCAATCGATCATGTGCAGTCTCGAAGTCGATCTGGCGCCCTGGGGCGGCTGGGACATGTTTCCCGACGCGTACGCCGAACTCGGTCCGCTTGCCGCTGCGGGCATAGTCGAGATCAGCGGCGAGGCGCTCAAGGTTCCTTCGCCGATGCGCCAGTTTTCCCGTCTCGCGGCGATGGCGTTTGACGCCTACGCCTCGCATTCCTCCACGCCGCATTCGCGCGCCATCTGAAACCAGAAGCCATGACCGCCACGACGGCTGAACGTTACCGTGCCTATCAGGGCCATCCCCTCTTCAGCATGGGGTTTCGTCCCTTCTTTCTGTTCGCCACGGTCTGGGCCGCCTTTGCCGTTCCGGTCTGGGTCGGCGCCTATGCCGGCTGGCTGCCGAGCGGGCATTTCAGCCGCGACTGGCATGCGCACGAGATGCTGTTTGGCTATCTAAGCGGCGTCATCGCCGGTTTTCTCCTGACTGCCGTACCGAACTGGACCGGCAGACTGCCCGTGACCGGCTTGCCGCTCGCCGGTCTCGTGCTGCTTTGGTGCGCGGGACGCGCGGCCATGCTCATCCCCTCGTTCGCGGCGGCGCCGTTTATCGACACAGCATTCTTGTTTGTCTTCGCCGGCGTTGTCGGCCGTGAAATCCTCGCTGGGCGCAATGCGCGCAATCTGCCAGTGCTCGTCCTGTTGATGGTGCTTGGCGCCGCCAACGCCTTGTCGCACGCGCGCATAATCGATGCGGATTTGGGACTGTTGGGCGAGCGCATCGGAATAGCAGTGGCGGCGATGCTCATTGCGCTGATTGGCGGGCGCATCGTTCCAAGCTTCACCCGCAATTGGCTGGCCAAGCAGCGGCTGCAAGGCGAGCCCTCGCCCGTTGGCTGGTTTGACGCGGTCGCGCTCGCGGCCGCCGGCGCGGCGCTGGCGCTTTGGGCCGCATTGCCACAGCTGCCGCTCGCGGGCGGGGCACTCATGCTTGCAGGCGCGCTCCATCTCGCACGGCTCGCTCGCTGGCAAGGCTGGCGCGCGGCGGCCGAGCCTTTGGTGCTTGTCCTCCATCTTGGCTATCTCTGGCTTGCGCTCGCCCTTCTGCTCATGGGCGTTTCCATCATCTCAGCTGGCGCTTTGCCGGCTACTTCGGGACTGCACGCGCTCACGGCCGGCGCATTCGGCGTGATGACGCTTGCAGTCATGACGCGCGCCAGCCTCGGGCACACCGGTCAGGCGCTCACGGCGAGCCCGCGCATCAGCGCGATCTACGTGCTGGTCAATTTAGGCGCCGTTGTGCGCGTCGTCTCGCCGCTTCTGCCCGACTTCTACACCCCGCTCTTGGCGATCTCGGCCTTGCTGTGGAGCGGCGCCTTCGCATGGTTTGTCGTTGTCTACGCCCCGCTTCTATTGGCGCCGCGCCGGGTGAGCGCCGCATGAGCTCAACGCCAATCCCGCGATCCAGGAGCGTTCAGATGACCGACTACGATCTCGTCATCGTCGGCGCAGGGCCCGCGGGCCCGAGTTTGGCCGCGAGGCTCGCGCAAGCGCCGCTGCGTATTGCGCTTGTCGACAAGGAAAGCCGCGCCACGCGCTCGCCTTGCGGCCCGGCGTGCGGCCATGGTCAACGGACGTATGCGTGCCAATCAGCCAGCTTTCGGCGTGCATCGACGCTGCCAAGCGCGACATCGGCGCGCTCCCCTTCCCGGCAGTGGTGCTTGGACATATCGGCGACGGCAATTTCCATGTTGTTCTCTTGGTCGATGCCGCGAACGTCGAGGAACTCGCCGCGGCCAAGCGCTTCAATAACAAGTTCGTCGCACGTGCGATCGCCATGGACGGCACCTGCACTGGCGAACACGGCATAGGCCTCGGCAAACGCGAGTCGCTACGTGAAGAGCTTAGGCCTGCAGTCGATGTCATGGCTGATATCAAGCTTGCGCTTGACCGGCGTTCGATCATGAACCCCGACAAGGTCTTCAAGCCGATGGGCCACTTCAACTGAGCGGAGCGAAGCTCGCGGTGAAATGCCTGAGCGCGTTGGGCTGGCGCACGATCCGCAGGCCCCTCAGCGCCGCGCGTTTTTCATGGACGGCGAGGATGGTCTCCACGACATAATCGGCATGACTTTGCGTGTAGACGCGCCGAGGCATCGCCAGGCGCACCAATTCAAGCCGCGCGGCGCGTTCGCCGCCGCCGGGCTGCTGGCCGAACATGACGCTGCCGATCTCGCAGCCGCGCACGCCGCCCTCCTCGTAAAGCGCCACAGCAAGCGCCTGGCCGGGATACGCGAGCGGCAGAATCTGCGGCAGCATTGCGCCGGCATCCAGAAAGACCGCATGCCCGCCGGCTGGACGAACGACCGGTACGCCGGCCGCGATCAAACGCTCAAGCACGTATTCGTTCACGCGCACGCGATAGCGCAGATAATCTTCGTCCACGATCTCGCTCAAACCCTGGGCGATGGCATCGAGGTCGCGCCCAGCCAGACCGCCATAAGTCGGGAAGCCCTCCGTCAAGATGAGACGGGTTCGCGCCCGCTCGGCCAAATCATCGTCGTTGAGCGCAAGCCAACCGCCAATATTGGCGAACGCGTCCTTTTTCGCCGACATGGTCATGCCGTCGGCGCAGGTGAAGACCTCGCGCACGATGTCGGGTACGGCGCGATCACCCTGCCCCGGCTCCCTTTGCTTGATGAACCAGGCATTCTCAGCGAAGCGGCAGCCGTCGATGATGAAGAGCTTGCCGTGTGCGTGCGCCAAGGCGGCGACGCGCTTGATGTTGGCAAGACTGGCGGGCTGTCCGCCACCCGCATTGTTGGTGATGGTCATCATCACACACGGGATGCGATCGCCCTCGCTCGCCAGCAGATCTTCGAGCCGCTCGACATCCATATTTCCCTTGAACGGATAGTCCGAAGCGGGCTCGTCCGCTTCGGCGCCCACGAGATCGAGAGCGATCGCGCCCGTGGCTTCGATATTGGCGCGCGTCGTATCGAAATGGGTGTTGGAGGGAATGAGACGGTCCGCTCCGCCGAGCAAGGCGAACAGGATGGATTCTGCGGCGCGCCCCTGATGGGTCGGGATTACGTGCTTGAACGGCATCAGCCGTTTCACCGCGGCTTCGAAACGCCCGAAGGAAGTTGAGCCCGCGTAAGATTCATCGCCGCGCATCAGCGCCGCCCATTGCTCGGCGCTCATCGCGGCCACGCCGGAATCGGTCAAGAGGTCGATGATGATGTCTTCAGCGCGGATGGAAAAGAGATTGTAGCCGGCACGCACAAGTATTGCTTTGCGCTCTGCCGGGCTCGTCATCCGAATCGGTTCAACGGATTTGATCCGGAAGGGCTCGATAATGGTGCGCATGGCGAACGAGCCTAGGACTTGGTCGAACGCCGGCGTTTGATGCGTGTCAAGGCGTCAGATGAACCGGAATCCGCGCGACGACGAGGCCAGCCTCTCGCCCGTCAACAGCCGCACCACGATCAAGGCCTCGCCGTCGCGGATTTCATGACCCGGCAAACCGGTTACCAGCGGATGCGCCTTCAGGATTGTCAGCCAGATAGTGGGAAAGTCGCTGCCGCGACCGCGCGCCACCTCGCACTGATGCAACAGGTCGAGAGCCGCTCTGTCCATCAACCAACCTCCCCGCGCCAGATTGGCGGCGGTTCGAGAGCCGGCTTTGATCGCGATCAAAGACAAGGCGCTGATGTTCGAATCCGAGCCCTGCGACGTTCAAGCGCGCTCTGGGCTTGACCTGCGGGCAATTCGCTTGCGATCAATTGGGGTGGGGGCCAATCGCTCGCGGGCAATTCGCTATCGCTCGCGGGCGGCTTTACTTCGCTCAATGGCGCCTTCGGCACACCGGTAACGCTCGCGGGTGCAGGACCTGGAGCATGGCGGCCCACACGTCCTCAGACTATCACTGACCCAACGGGCGCCCTTTCTCAGTTCACGCAGGGCGGCCAGCTAGTCGGCTTCCTCTCCGACCTCACACAAGACGAACTCATTCGCGTTCTTACGCAAAACGGCGGTGCTGGTCTCGATCGGCTCCTCGCCCAACCGTTCAATGTGCTTCTCACCTGGGGCCCAGGCGCTTTCGACATCGACCTGCACATGACGGGCCCGAACGGCAGCGGAGACCGCTTCCACATCCATTACGCCGGCGCCATCTTCAGGCTGGGGCTTGCGTTCGCCCTGCCCTGCGCGCTGATATTGGCAGGCTTGGTCCTGTCCGGCCGCACGACGTGGCCGCGCTGGACCGTCCTCGCCAACCCGGGCCTCGTCTATCTCGCGTTGGTCACAGCGGCGATGGCGGCGCCAGAGCCAATAGCAAAGGTGCTGACGGGCTACGGGTTCAACTTGTCGTGGCTCACCTTCTTCATAGTTTCAGTCAGCACTAGGCTTCGGGTTCGCGACCGCGGGCGTCTCTCTCGCGGGCTTTACGCCTACGGCCCTGCTTGACCCTGTGCCGCTGGGCGTTGCAGCGGGGCTCTTTATCGGCAAACAGGTCGGCGTGTTCGGTTTTGCTTGGGTCGCGATCCGGTTCGGCCTCGCCGACCTACCGGCGCGCGCAACCTGGCGCCAGTTCTACGGTGTTGCGGCCTTGTGTGGGATCGGGTTCACGATGAGCCTCTTTATCGGGGTGCTCGCTTTCACCGATGTGCACCTTCAGGACGAGACCAAGATCGGCGTTCTTCTGGGCTCAGTGCTGTCAGCAATTCTCGGCTGGGCGCTGATGCGGTCGAGCGAGCCGGTTGGACGCGTATCGGTTCGATAAAGGGATGAATATCCGGCGGCGATCGGCCGGCATCGAACTATTCAGGCGTTTCGACGGCCTCACATTCGCCTATCCCGTCTCGTTCATCCTGCAGACGATAGCCGATGCCTGATTCAGTCAGAATGAGTTTAGGCGCGCTTGGATCTCGGTCGGCGGCGATTATGGGTTCTTTGCGCGGCCCGAGTGGACTGCCCTACAAGACACATATCGCGCGTTGGCGGATGGCAACGTCGATGGGATCTCGGCCTTCTCCAGCGAAGGACGCGTCGCCACGAATGACCTCATTGTGCTTGAGGACCCGCGCGCTCGGCGGCGTCAAGGCGCGCTTGCGCTTTCCGCCCTGACCCGCCCCTATTTCCATGCCCCTCCAGCACGCACTGCGCCTCCGGCGCGGACCGAGATCGCCAAAAACGACAGACGCTGAGCGAACGTGCACGCCACGTTGGATACGCGGCATCCGATACGGTAGTGATCAGGCTCGGATACTCGGAGGCGGGGGTAGCTCCCCGCAGCCACCGTGCAAGAGAGTGAGAGAAGGTCTCCGCCTCTGATGACGGGTAGGAGATCGAGAGAGAGGCTCGCGGTCGCCCGTCGCGGAGCATGCGTCATGGCGAACGCCGCGCAGAAAATATCCCTCAACCGCTCGTCGGACATCCCCTTCAACAAACTGGTGCTGTCCCAATCCAACATCCGTCGCACCAAGGCCGGCGTTTCCATTGAAGATCTCGCCGAGGATATCGCCCGCCGGGGGCTGATCCAGTCCATTCACGTTCGGCCCGTGCTCGACGCCGACGGCGTCGAAACCGGTATGTTCGAAATTCCTGCGGGCGGGCGGCGCTATCGCGCGCTGCAGGTACTGGTGAGGCAGAAGCGAATGAACAAGACCCAGGCCGTTCCTTGCGTGGTGAAGGAAGATGGCTTGGCGGAAGAAGACTCCCTAGCCGAAAACTTGTGCCGTGAGGCTCTCCATCCACTCGATCAATTTCGCGCCTTCCAGGAGCTCCGCGAGAAGGGTTTGAGTGAGGAAGACATCGCTGCGCGATTCTTCGTCACGCTGACAATTGTGAAACAGCGGCTTCGCCTCGCAGGTGTTTCGCCCAAATTGCTCGCGATCTATGGCGAAGACGGCATGAGCCTGGAGCAACTCACCGCCTTCACCGTCACCACCAACCAGACGCGCCAAGAACAGCTCTGGGAAAACGTCAACCGCTCCTACAACAAAGATCCATGGAGCATCCGCCGCCAGCTGACCCAGAACACGGTGCCGAGCAGCGATCGGCGCGCCATCTTCGTCGGCCTGGAAGCCTATGAAGCCGCCGACGGCTATGTCCTGCGCGATCTCTTCAGCCAAGACGGCGACGGATGGCTGCAAGACGTCGCGCTGTTGGAGCGCTTGGTCACAGAGAGGCTCAAGCGCGAAGCCGAGACGATTGCGGCCGAGGGCTGGAAATGGATCGAGGTCGCTATCGACTTTCCCTATGGCCATGCCGATGATCTCCGCCAGATCGATGGCGAGCCGCAAGCGATGACGGCAAAGGAGAAGAAGACATACGCAGCGCTCAAGGCTGAATACGAAAGGCTCGAGGCCGAGTATGAAGATGCCAATGAACTGCCCGGCGATGTCGATCAGCGCCTCGGTGAAATCGAAGCCGCACTGGAAGCGTTCGATACGCGGCCAAAGATCTACAATACCGAAGACATCGCCCGTGCGGGCGCCTTCATCAGCATCGACGCGGAGGGCGACCTCCTCATCGAACGCGGCTGCGTGCGGGTTGAGGACGAGTCGTCCGCGCAAGTGGGCGATGACGACGAAACTGACACGAGCGAAGATGACGCGCCAGCGGGCGCGCCGCGCCGTACGATCGTCACGGTCGCGGGCGAGCCAACCGAGGACGACGAGGAGGACGGCGTCAGACCATTGCCAGATCGCCTGCTCGCTGAATTAACGGCGTATCGGACGCTCGCCTTGAGGGATGCACTCGCGGGCAATCCGCATGTCGCGCTAACCGCGCTTCTGCACCGGCTATGCACCGACGCCTTCTTGTCGAGCTTCGGCGGCAAATGCCTGGAAGCTGCCATCCAACGAGTCGCCTTTCCCGCACAGTCCCCCGAATTGAAGCAATGTGCCGCCGCGCAGGCGATCAGCACGCGCCACGACGCCTGGAAGGCCGACATGCCCAAGGATGAGGACGTGCTCTGGGATTGGATCGAAGCGCTCGACGACGCCAGCCGTGCATCCTTACTGGCTCATTGCGTTTCGTTCGGCGTCAACGCGCTTTACGAACGAGGCGACCGCTACGGCGCGGGCCCCTCGCAGAACGCTGTCTCACGCCGGCTTGCACAAGCCGATCGGCTATCAGCTGCGGTTGGACTCGACATGGTCGAAGCCGGCTGGCGCCCGACAGTCGACAATTATCTGGGCCGCGTGCCGAAGGCGCGCATCCTTGAAGCCGTGCGCGAGGGCAAGGACGAGCAATCCGCCCAACTCATCGATCACTTGAAGAAGGCGGAGATGGCCAAGGAGGCGGAGCGCCTGCTCGCAGACAGCGGCTGGCTGCCTGAGCCTTTGCGTCGCGGCGAAGCGGATGCCGGCGCCGCAGCGCTCCCGGCGTTTCTGGACGACGACACATCAACGGGCGTCGCACACACCGCCTGATTCCCCCATCTCGCCAACCTCAGAAAGCCCGGCCGCTCGCGCCGGGCTTTCTCTTTTTCGGAGACCCAATATGATCATATTCTCACGCGACGCCGTCAAGCGCGTCCGCGCGTGTGCCCCCCCAGCTGACATCGGTGGCGCGGCGCGCTCAAGCGGCGATATCCCTGTATCCAGCAGCGAGAGTGAAAAGCCGCCCCTGGTTGGCCAGATTCTCCTGCATTCCACAGACGCCACGCCGCTCAGACTCATCGTCGAGCATTATGTCATCGAGCATCTGGTCTTCGTGCCGGGCTTGGCAGACTGGGCGCGCGCGATCCGTTCTGCGCGCTGGGTGGGCAGCGCCCAATCCCTCCAAACGGACCCCGTCGCAGTCCCCGGTAGCGGCCGTGGATTGACCATCAATCACGTTTCTCTTCCTGCGGCGATCCGGCCGCAGAGGAAGAGTGGGGCCGGGGCCTCCGCGACGGACTTAGCCCGAGAAGAGTCTCGCGGCCTCCGTCGCGGAGGTTAAGCCCCATGTCCAACCCATCATCTCATCGCGCCGACATCTACACGCGCATCACCGCTGAAATCGCCGCCGCCGTTGAAGCCGGCGCGGGCGAATGGCGCATGCCCTGGCGCCACGACGGAGCGGCGGCGGCGCGGCCGGTCAATGTCGCCAGCAACAAGCCCTATCGCGGCATCAATATTCTCGCGCTCTGGACCGCCTCGCATGCAAAGAACTACGCCGTCGGCCTCTGGGGGACGTACCGGCAATGGCGCGCGCTCGACGCGCAAGTGCGCAAAGGCGAGCGCGCGACGACCGTCGTGCTCTGGAAGCCGGTCGGAGCCTCAGGTTCCGACGGCGACAGCGCTCAAGACGACACGGAAGACGCGCCGCGCGGGCAGAGGATGTTCGCGCGCGCTTTCTCCGTGTTCAATGTTCAACAGGTCGATGGCTACACATTGCCCTCCGCCAACCTGTTGCCTGAGACGGAGCGCCTGGCGCATGCCGACGCCTTCGTCGCCAATCTTAAGATCAAGACCGAGTTCGGCGGCGCATCCGCCTTCTATCGTCCATCTGACGACACGATCCGCATGCCTACTTTTTCGGCGTTCGACAATGCGGTCGATTTTTATGGGACCTGGCTGCATGAACACGGCCATGCGAGCGGCGCGAAGCATCGGCTCGATCGCGATCTTACCGGTGCTTGCGGCACGCCGGCCTATGCGCATGAAGAAATCATCGTTGAGATTCTGAGCGGCATGATCCTGGCCGACCTCGGCCTCGCCTATCATCCGCGCAAAGATCACGCCGCCTACATCTCGTCGTGGCTGGCCGCGCTCCAGGATGATTCAAGGATCATCTTCCGCGCAGCTTCAAAGGCGCAGCAAGCGGCCGATTGGATGCACGCGCAGCAACCTGGCGCCGCACTCGCCGCCGCCTAATCCCGCACTCCCCTTTTCATTTACCTATCGAGGCTTCCCATGACTGCGCTCGTCGCAGCGGCCGCATCGCCGGTCGCAACAAACTTTGCCATTCACTCCACCAAAGCGCCCTGCATCATCGCCGCGGCACACCTTCTCTTGCCCCATCTCGAACGCGGATCCCGCATCGATGCGGCCATTCTGCGCGCAGCGATGGCGCAGGCCTTTGGCGGCGATGACGCCGACGGGCGGTGGGACTGGAAGAGCGCCTACGACGCTTGCGAAGCCGCAACGGTACTCTTTCTGCGCAAATTCGGACCGATCATGCGCCAACGCGCCGGTTCGCCCGCCGCCATGGCGGCAATGTTGGAGAAAATCTCCTCGCTCTTGCCTACCCACACTCGACGCTCGCAGGAGAGCGAGACGCTGCAGCAATTTTCAACGCCAACGCCGCTGGGCCTAGCCGCCGCCACAGCGGCGGCGATAACCCCAGCGGATGTTGTGCTGGAGCCCTCCGCGGGCACGGGGCTGCTCGCCATCTTCGCCGAACTCGCCGGCGCCCAGCTTGCGCTCAATGAGTTCGCCGAGACGCGCGCATCGCTACTCGCTTCTCTCTTTCCGGCTTTCCCTGTCAGGCGCTTCGACGCAGCTCAGATCGACGACCACCTCGACAGCGTCCTGGCGCCCAGCGTCATCCTGATGAATCCGCCCTTCTCCGTGCTGGCGCACGTTGATGGACGCATGCGCGACGCCGCGCTCCGCCACATCGCCTCGGCGCTGGCGCGGCTGGCGCCCGGCGGACGCCTGGTCGCCCTCACCGGCGCCTCTCTATCGCCCGACAATCCGGCCTGGACAGATGCCTTCATGCGTCTGCAGGAGCGTGGCCGTGTCGTGTTCAGCGCCGCCATCGACGGCGCCCTCTACGCCAAGCACGGCACCATAACTGAGACCCGTCTCATCGTCATGGACAAGATTGCGGCCGATGATCCCACACGCTTTTCCGCCTCGCCCGGATGCGCGCCTAACATCGCCACACTGCTCGCGTGGATCGCCGACATTGTGCCGCCGCGTCCGCCGACTGCACCATGCGCCGCCGCACATACAATTGCGCCTGCGTCCGATCCTGCCCGCCCGCGCGTCGCGCGCGCGCGTTCCACGTTCGTCCCGGTAGCGCCCCCGAGCGACGCCGTCGAACTCGCGTACGAGATCGTCGCGCCAGAGACCAAGCAAAGCGACCGCACGAACGACACGATCTACGAGCCCTATCGACTTGAGACGATCCGCGTCGCAGGCGCCCGCGCCCACCCGACCAAGCTCGTCCAATCCGCGGCGATGGCCTCGGTTGCGCCGCCCAGGCCCAGCTATCGTCCGCATCTCCCGGCGCGCATTGTGTCGGAAGGCCTTCTCTCGGACGCGCAATTGGAGAGCGTCATCTATGCCGGCGAAGCACATTCGGGTTTGCTCGCCGGCGCTTGGCGGGTCGACGAGGCGTTCGATCTGGTCAGCGCGGCGCCCGACGACGCCGAAGACGCAGTGCGCTTCCGACGCGGCTGGTTCTTGGGCGACGGCACCGGCGCCGGCAAGGGCCGCCAAGTCGCTGGCATCTTGTTGGACAATTGGCTGAAGGGCCGGCGACGCGCTCTCTGGGTTTCTAAATCCGACAAACTGATCGAAGACGCGCAGCGCGATTGGGCAGCACTCGGCATGGAGCGACTCTTGGTGACGCCGCTCTCGCGCTTCCGGCAAGGCACGCCGATCCGGCTGGCGGAGGGCATCCTGTTTGCGACCTACGCGACCTTGCGCTCCGACGAACGCGGCGACAAGGCCTCCCGCGTTCGCCAGATCGTCGACTGGCTTGGCCGCGATTTCGACGGCGTCATCGTCTTCGATGAATCGCACGCCATGGCCAACGCTGCGGGCAGCAAGGGCGAACGCGGCGACCAGGCGGCGTCGCTACAGGGCCGGGCCGGCCTGCGCCTCCAGCATGCGTTGCCCAATGCGCGCATCCTCTATGTCTCCGCCACCGGCGCCACCAACGTGCATAATCTCGCCTATGCGCAGCGGCTTGGTCTCTGGGGCGGCGAGGATTTTCCCTTCGCCTCGCGCGCTGAATTCGTCGAAGCTATCGAATCCGGAGGCGTTGCTGCGATGGAGGTGCTCGCGCGCGACCTCAAAGCGCTTGGTCTCTATGCATCGCGGTCGCTCTCGTACGAAGGCGTCCAATATGAACTTATGGAGCACAAGCTCACAGACGAACAGATTCGCATCTATGATGCTTATGCGCGCGCGTTTTCGATCATCCACAACAATCTCGACGCCGCCCTGCGCGCCTCAAACATCACCAGCACAACCGGCACGCTGAACGGCCAGGCCAAATCAGCGGCGCGGTCCGCCTTCGAAGGCGCCCAACAGCGTTTCTTCAATCACCTCATCACCGGCATGAAAACGCCAACCCTGCTACGCTCGATCGAACACGATCTGAACGCCGGTCACGCCGCAATTGTCCAGATCGTCTCCACGGGCGAAGCGCTCACTTCGCGGAGACTTGCGGAAATACCGACGGAGGAATGGGGCGATGTGCAGGTCGATATCACGCCCCGTGAGGCGATTGGAGATTACCTCCTCAATTCATTCCCCGTCCAATTGTATGAGACCTACTCGGACGACGAAGGCAATCTTCTGTCGCGACCTGTCACCCGCGACGGTCAACCTGTGCTCTGCCGCGACGCCGTGGCGCGGCGCGACCGGCTGATCGCCGATATCGCATCGCTACCGCCCGTGCACGGCGCGCTCGATCAGATCGTGCAGCATTTCGGCGCGGAGATGGTCGCGGAGGTGACCGGGCGGTCGCGCCGCATTGTGCGCAAGGGGGACCGGCTCGTTGTTGAGAACCGCGCCGGCGCCGCCAATCTCGTCGAAACCCAAGCGTTCATGGACGACGCCAAGCGCATCCTCGTGTTCAGCGATGCCGGCGGGACCGGGCGCTCCTACCACGCCGAACTCTCGGCCAAGAACCAGCGTCTGCGCGTACACTATCTGCTCGAACCCGGCTGGAAAGCCGATGCCGCGATCCAGGGCTTGGGACGCACCAACCGCACCAATCAAGCGCAACCCCCGCTGTTCCGGCCCATCTCCACCAATGTGCAGGGCGAAAAACGCTTCCTCTCCACCATCGCGCGCCGGCTCGATACGCTGGGCGCGCTCACGCGCGGCCAGCGCCAGACCGGCGGCCAGAATCTGTTCCGCGCCGAAGACAATCTCGAAAGCCCCTACGCGCGCGATGCGCTCCGCCAGCTCTATGCGCTTCTAGTCGCCGGCAAGGTCGAAGGCTGTTCGCTCGAGACTTTCGAAGCCGCCACCGGGCTCTCGCTAATGGATTCGAACGGGATGCGTGATGTGTTGCCGCCGATCACCACGTTTCTCAATCGCCTCCTGGCGCTCACCATCGACCTGCAGAACCTCATCTTCGCGGTGTTCGAGCAATTGCTCGCCGCACGCATCGAAGGCGCGATCGCAGCGGGCGTCTATGACATCGGTCTGGAGACCTTGATGGCGGAGTCTTTCGTCGTCACGGATCGTCGCGCCATCCACACGCATGCGACCAGCGGCGCGGAAACGCAGCTCCTCGCGATTCTGCGGCGCGAACGCAACGAACCGCCCTCGGTCGAGGAGGCGCTTGCGCTGCAAAGCGTGCGCGGCGCTGCCCTCCTGCGCAATGCGCAATCGGGCCGCGCCGCAGTGCGGCTGCCCGCGCCCAGCATCATGCTGGACGATGGCGGCGTCGAACGGCGCATCCGCCTCGCGCGGCCCATGGAGCGCAGGCCGATGGCGCTCGATGCATTGGCTGAGACGCAATGGCGCGAGTGCGACGAGACGGCGTTCGCGTACGCTTGGGAAAACGAGCTCGCCACTGTTCCCACGCACACAGAAAGCGTATTGCACATTGTCGCCGGCCTGCTGTTGCCGGTCTGGAAGCGGCTGCCGGTCGATGGCGCGCGGGTCTATCGGCTCACCTCTGACGATGGGGAGCGCATCATCGGCCGCAGGGTCTCAGCCGCCTGGGCGGCGACCGCTGGCGCGCCAGGCGCCGCCTTGCCCGCCGCCGACGCGCACGCGCTGTTGCGAGACGGCCGCGCCGTTCTCCACCTCGCCGAAGGGCTGCACTTGCGGCGCGTACGCGTCATGCATTTGCACCGGATCGAACTTCTCAATTTCTCCGACGCCATGCGCGAGCGCCTCACCGCCTACGGTCTCTTCCATGAGATCATCTCCTGGAAGCTTCGCATGTTCGTGCCGATCGACACAGCCGGAGAAACCGTTTTGGAGCGGGTCTTGCAGCGCTTTCCCATCGAACGCATCTCTGAGCGAGGAGATGTGTGATGGACACAGACGCTTCCGATCTGGCGCGCCGCCTCGCCGATGACGCCGAGGCCGTGTGCCGGCGCTATCTTTCGAATGGCGTGCGCGAAGGACGCGCCTGGCGCATCGGCGATGTGCGCAATACGCCGGGGCGCTCCATGTATGTACGGCTCATGCAAGACGGCATGGGCCGTCCGGCCGGCAAATGGACCGACGCCGCCACCGGCGAGCATGGCGATTTGCTTGATGTCATCCGCGAGAGCTGCGGCTTGACCGATTTCCGCGACGTACTCGCCGAAGCACGCCGCTTCCTCGCCTTACCGCGCCCGGATCCGCCTCCACGCGCGCCACAACAGCCTGCGCCACAGGGCTCGCCTGAAGCCGCGCAACGTCTCTTCGCGGCCGCGTGTCCCCTTCGCGGCACTCTGGCCGACGCTTATCTGCGCGCGCGCGGCATCGTCCTTTCGCCGGCTGACCAGCGCGCGCTCCGCTTTCATCCGCGCTGCTTCTATTGGCCGGACGAAGGCGCGCCCAAGCAGAGCCTTCCCGCCATGATCGCGCGCGTCACCGACGGCGCCGGCGCCATCACTGGCGTGCATCGCACTTGGCTTCATTCTGGGCTTCTTTCCGGGCTCGATGCCGGCGCACCGCCATCCGTCCTGGATCGGCGCGCCATGGGGTTTCTGCTCGGCCATGGCGTACGCATTGGCTCTGGCGGCGATGTCGCTGTCGCCGGCGAGGGCATCGAGACCACGCTGTCCTTGCGCAGCGCCCTCCCCGCGCTTCCACTCATCGCCGCGCTCTCGGCGGCGCATCTCGGCGCGCTGCTGTTTCCGCCCGGATTGCGCCGGCTCTATGTCGCGCGGGACGACGACGCTGCCGGCGATCACGCGTTCACGCGCCTTTCCGAGCGCGGCGCCGAAGCCGGCGTCGAAATCATCGGGCTCCGCCCTCTGCGCGACGATTTCAATTCCGACCTCCGCGATCTCGGTCCCGATCATCTGCGCCGGCTTGTGCGCACACAGCTCGCGGCCGCCGATGCAAGCGCTTTCGTTGCCGGATGACGCGGCGCGCGCCCGCGCGTGCGTCGTCGCGCAGGTTTTCGATGACGCCTCCCCGAACTGACCACGCGCCCGCCTAGCCTTCTTTAGGCGCGACCGGACGGCGCCGCCGCCGGGCCGGCAACGGCTTTGGGCGGCTATTTTCCGCCGCCGGGCCCATCACCCCGCGCGACACGTCGCGCGAGGACCCCGATTTGCGCCCGGCTTTGCATCGCCAAACAAAATAGCCGCCCGCCGCCGTCCTCCGCGTCCGCTACGGCCGCGGGACCGCTGGCGCGGCTCCCGCGGTTCTGGCCCGGCTTGGGGCGCCGTGGAGCGATCGCCTGCGAAGGCCGCAATCGGTGCGGGTCTTCGCGGGAGACCTTCACCGCCATGCCCCTCGACCACGACGATGCTTACGAGCCACCACACACATCATCTTCGACCGCTGTTGTGATCAGCGAACTCCAGCTCTACGGCTATCGCCCTGGCAGCGATGAACCCGANNCTCACCGACACACGTCTTGAGCCCGACGTCGAAGATCTGCTCTGGGCGCAGGTCAATCTCTTCCACCGCGCCGCGGCGCGCGTCGAGCGCGCGCTCGACGCCAATGAAGCAGCGCAGAAGCAGAGCCAACGCGAGCAGGACGGCTCCGAACTGCGCTCGGTCGAATTGGAGCGGCTTGTCGCCGAGGGCTTGAGCCTGATCGAGCGCCGCATGGCGATGGAGCTCTTCCGCGACACCGCGGCCGAGCTCTATGAACGCCATATTGGCTCGCCGTGGCGGCCGCAATCAGGCTCGCTCATCAGCCATCGCACCATGACCGCGGCCATGATCGACAGCCGCGACTTCATCGCCGCCAAGCGCCGCGCCGAACTCGAACCGCTCATGCCGGCCGGTGCGCGCATTGCCTTCACCGGCGGTCTCGATTGCGAAGATCACAATGCGATCTGGGCAGCGCTCGACAAGGCGCACGCCAAGCATGCCGACATGGTGCTCCTGCATGGCGGCGCCCCGCGCGGCGCCGAATGCATCGCCGCCGCCTGGGCGCGCAATCGTGGCGTGGTGCAGATCGTGTTCAAGCCCAATTGGGCCCGTCACGCCAAGGCCGCGCCCTTCAAGCGCAACGATGCGCTCTTGGCCGCCATGCCGATCGGCCTCATCGCCTTCCCAGGCTCGGGCATATCGGCCAACCTCGCCGACAAGGCCAAGGCGATGGGCATTCCGGTTTGGCGCTTCGACGCCAAGCGTGCTTAGGTTTCCAAATGCGCCGGCCGCTGTCGGATCCAACTTAAGGACGGTGCGCAGCAACAACCGCGAAGGGCCGCTTCGAATGCGGCCGCTTGCTGAGGTGTTGACGCTTCAGTCGCTTATGCAGCTTCAATCAGCGCAGACGTTCGCACGCGCTTGACTTCAGTCGTCTCTGCTGCGTTGTCGGCGCCGCATGCTGCACAGCGAAACGAGAAAGCGCCGATGACCGGCGCCGGCGCTTGCGCGGAAAAGAGCGCATTCTCGCGTCCGCACCGCCGACACGCGCAGCCAAGCGCACCGTCTTTGCTGTGTACTTGCTGCATGGCCATCCCCTCATACCGCTCGCGCAACTAAACCATCGTGCGCAACCTGGGGACAAGTCCGCCCCGGTCACTATGACCAAGATGCAACGCGGCACCCTGACACTGCGCCTGCGTCGGAGCGCGCCTGGCGCACGGCCGTTGCTGTCGAGGCCCCCGCGTTGACACCCGTCGCCGCTTGGCGCGCCGCGTTTCCGAAATCTGCCATCTGCGCCACGCATCTCCCGATCGCGCCGTAAATCGCCGCGCCATGACGGGCCTCTTGCCAATGGCGACTCTGGCCGAAGGACGGCTTCGCCTCGGCGGGCTCATGGCGCAACGGCGCCGCGGCGACTTTCTTCCCCTGCCGCGCTGACGCGCGTCATTCCTCGCGCACCAACAAAGTCGCCGCTCTGCCGTCCTCCGCTGGCGCTGTGGCCCCTGCGGGGTGCGCCGCCCGCGCGCCTTCGGCCCTGCGTGTCGCCATCGAGGCCGCGATGGCGCGGCGTTCGACGACACGACAGGAGAAACTCCCATGGCGAATATCGGCACCTTCAAGAAATCCGGCAGCGAGCTCGTTGGCGAAATCGTCACCCTCGGCGTCCAGGCCAAAAACGTCCGCATCGTCGCGGAATCCGAACGCATGAGCGAAACGGCCCCGAGCCATCGCATCTTCGTCGGCCGCGCCGAGATCGGCGCCGCCTGGGCCAAGCGCTCAAGCGAAGGCCGCGATTATCTCTCGCTCAAGCTCGACGATCCGAGCTTCATGGCCCCGATCTACGCCAACCTGTTCGAAGAAGACGATGGCGAGTCGCACACTCTGATCTGGTCGCGCAACCGCAAGACCAATGGCGACTGATCGCTCGCGCGGCGCCCGGTTCGCCGGGCGCCGCATCCTCTTCGCAAGCCGCACACGATGATGCCGAGGGTGGTTCTGTTTTCTCCTCTTCGAAGACCGCCAGCGTACGGGGGTGAAGGGCTCGCCTCCAGGCCAAGCACGTCGCCTTCGGCGAGCCTGGACCCGAGCCCTTCACCCCCGTCTCGACCTCTCGTCTTCAAACAGAGGAGAGTTCGATGCCTACGATCCATGATCAAATCGACGAGCTGCGCCGCGAGATCCGCGACTGCGCACTCACCGACGCCGAGCACGCGGACGCCCACGCAGAGCTGGCGCGGCTCGTTGCCGAGCAAGCGAAGCTCAACGCCGCCTTCGAGGCCGACCTTGCCGCCTATGCGCCGCCCGATTGAGGCGGCGTGGATTTCCAGCAGCACACCTTCGGTCCTTGCCGGACAAACCGGTCGAGCATCGCCAAACTGATCCAGGACCCTTCCACATCAAGGCCCAAGTGCGCGAGCGCCCGCGTTGGCAGCTCCGCCGCCGGCGCGCCTTCAGCAGGGGCCGCCAAACCCTTGTAATTCGCGGGTCGTTTTGGTATGTTGCAACGTAGAACAGGTGCGATATGCGGGAAATGTCGGTCCGCGAGGCCAATCAGAACTTTTCTCAGGTCATAGCGGCCGCGGAAAAGGGTGAGACCATCGTGATTACTAAGAACGGCACGCCCGTCGCCAAAGTCGCGCCCCAGGGCGCCGACCGCGCGCAGGACGCCGATTGGCAGGCGGCCTATCAAGAGCTGGCCAAGAGCCTGCGTGAAAAGCCTGACACGGGCGTGCGGGTGGGCAAGATCACCGAAGACGACAAGTACGGCGATTGAGCCCATGGCGCGCGTGGCCCTCGACAGCAATGTTCTCGTCTATGCCGAGCTCGAACCCGATACCCTGAAAGGCCAACGCGCCGCCGACATTATCCTTCGCGCGGCGCGGGATGGCGTCATTCCTGTTCAGGGACTTGGCGAATTCCTGCGCGTCGTGCAAAGGCGCGCCCCCGCTGCCTTCGCAGGCGCGCTGAAGCAAATTGTACTCTATCGCGCGACGTTTCTGACCCCGCCGACAACGGATGATGTGATGGAAGCGGCGGGCGACCTCGCCGCAGCGCACGGTCTTCAATTGTGGGACGCCGTCATTTGCGCCGCCGCGGAGCGGAACGGCGCGAAGGCCCTGCTCACGGAGGATCTTCAAGATGGCCGCCTCCTGCAGGGCATGCGGATCCTCAATCCGTTCAACAGCGCCAATGACGCCTCCATCGATGCGCTGTTCAGCTGAGCGCGGTCCAAATGGACGCCAGCGGCGCGGCCCGCGGCGATCCTGGCCAAGGCCCGACCATCCTGGACAAACTTGACGCCGCCTTGGGTAAGGAGTGACGGCGTGGCCGACAAGATACGACCAACATGTACAGCATCGCAGACGCAAAGAAGCAGCGGTCGGCGGTGATCGATCGCGCGCTCAAGGGCGAAGGCGTGGTGATCACGCGCCGCGGCGCGCCTGTGGTGGCACTGCGGCCGGTAACGACGGACCAGGCGCGCGCCGTCACCCAGGCCTATCTCGACACTCGCCCCGGTGCGCCGCCTCGACCTGAAGCTGCGCATGGCTGACGCCGCCAATCTAGCCGTCGCGCAGCGGCTGGTGGCGACGGTGTTCACTTTTGACAAGACAAAACCGCCGCGGCGGTGGCGACAATGATTCTCGACGACAGACGGCGCGTGCGAAAGCGGAATGGTCTGACCGATTGAACATTGTGAGCTGCCGTTTGAGCGCCGCCACCATGCAGACTCCCGCCC
>CXWL01097587.1_pt1 | contig 26971 bp, 25 predicted proteins | sample 590931 | NCBI WGS metagenome assembly CXWL01 (sample SAMEA3498368, study PRJEB10139) | groundwater metagenome | biome: water well; material: biofilm material | place: Germany | collected 2015-04-27 | reverse complement strand
TTCGCCTACTTCGGCGGCACGGATGCCGACGACATGCTGCAGCGCCGGGTGCCGGTCAAGCGCGTCACGCTGGCCGACGGCAGCGTGATCAACGTGGCCACCGTGTTCGACCTGACGCTGGCCAACTACGGCATCGACCGCGGCCTGGGCGGCGCCAATGTCGCCACCAGCTACGACGACGACGTGCCGTACACCCCCGCCTGGCAAGTCAAGCACACCGGCGTCAAGGCCGCCGACGTGATCACCGTGGCGCGCCAGTTCGCCCAGAACGCCGACCAGACCCACGGCAAGAGCATGGTCATCGTCGGCGCCGCGCTGAATCACTGGTACCACATGGACATGACCTACCGCGGCATCATCAACCTGTTGATGATGTGCGGCTGCGTCGGCCAGTCCGGCGGCGGCTGGGCCCATTACGTGGGCCAGGAAAAGCTGCGCCCGCAGACCGGCTGGACGCCGCTGGCGTTCGCCCAGGACTGGAACCGTCCGATGCGCCAGATGAACGGCACCTCGTTCTTTTATGCCCATACCAGCCAGTGGCGTCACGAAAAGCTGCACATCGAGGAAATCGCCTCGCCGTCGGCCGACGTGCCCGACCAGCCGATGGCGCTGATCGACTACAACGCCAAGGCTGAACGCATGGGCTGGCTGCCGTCGGCGCCGCAGCTGCAGACCAATCCGCTCGAGGTCACGCGCGCCGCCAAGGCCGCCGGCCAGGACCCGGCCGCCTATGCGGTCGAACAGATCAAGGCCGGCACGCTCGGCTTTTCCTGCGACGACCCGGACAACCCGGCCAACTTCCCGCGCAATATGTTCATCTGGCGCTCGAACATCCTGGGCAGCTCGGGCAAGGGCCACGAGTACTTCCTGAAGTACCTGCTGGGTACCCAGAACGCGCTGATGAGCAACGAGGACGACTGCATCAAGCCGCGCGACGTCAAGGTGCGCCCTGCCGCCGAAGGCAAGCTCGACCTGGTGGTGGTGCTCGACTTCCGCATGTCGACCACCTGCCTGTACGGCGACATCGTGCTGCCGACCGCCACCTGGTATGAAAAGGACGACCTGAACACGTCCGACATGCACCCCTTCATCCACCCGCTGTCCGAAGCCGTGCAGCCGCTGTGGCAGTCCAAGTCCGACTGGGAGATCTACAAGGGCATCGCCGAGAAGTTCGCCGAGATCGGCGGCGCGTACCTGGGCACCCAGACCGACCTGGTGCTGACCCCGCTGATGCACGACACCCCGGGCGAACTGGGCCAGCCGTTCGACCCGAAGGACTGGCGCGCCGGCGAATGCGAACCGGTCCCCGGCAAGACCATGCCGAACCTGACTGTCGTCGAGCGCAACTACAAGGATGTATTCAAGAAGTTCACCTCGATCGGCCCGCTGCTCGAGTCGCTCGGCAACGGCGGCAAGGGCATCGGCTGGAAGACCGGCGACGAGGTCGACGTGCTGCGCGGCATCAACCGCACGGTGACCGACGAGGGTGTGTCGAAAGGCCAGCCGCGGCTCGACACCGCCATCGACGCGGCCGAAATGATCCTGTCGCTGGCGCCCGAGACCAACGGCCACGTGGCGGTCAAGGCCTGGGCCGCGCTGTCGAAGATGACGGGGCGCGACCACACCCACCTGGCGCTGCCGCGCCAGCACGACACGATCCGCTTTCGCGACGTGCAGGCGCAGCCGCGCAAGATCATTTCCTCGCCGACCTGGTCGGGCCTGGAATCGGAAGAGGTCAGCTACAGCGCGGGCTACACCAATGTGCACGAGATGATCCCGTGGCGCACCCTGACCGGGCGCCAGCAGTTCTACCAGGACCACCTGTGGATGCGCGACTTCGGCGAGGGCCTGTGCGTGTACAAGCCGGCCATCAACACCAAGACCACGGCGGCAATGCTGGGCGCGAAACCGAACGGCAACAAGGAAATCGCGCTCAACTTCATCACGCCGCACCAGAAGTGGGGTATCCACTCGACCTACTCGGACAACCTGCGCATGCTGACGCTGTCGCGCGGCGGGCCGCACGTGTGGCTGTCCGAGGACGACGCCAGGGCGGCCGGCATCGTCGACAACGACTGGATCGAGCTGTTCAACGTGAATGGCACCCTGACGGCGCGCGCCGTGGTCAGCCAGCGGGTACCGGCCGGCATGACGATGATGTACCACGCCCAGGAAAAGATCATCAATACGCCGGGCGCCGAGCAGTCGGGCAAGCGCGGCGGCATCCATAACTCGGTCACGCGCACGGTCACCAAGCCGACCCACATGATCGGCGGCTATGCGCAACTGTCGTGGGGTTTCAACTACTACGGCACGGTGGGATCGAACCGCGATGAGTTCGTGTTGGTGCGCAAGATGGACAAGGTGGAGTGGCTGGAAGGCCCATTGGTGGAACAAGCCGCGGGAGCGAACGTATGAAAATCAGAGCCCAGATCGGGATGGTATTGAACCTGGACAAGTGCATCGGCTGCCACACCTGCTCGGTCACCTGCAAGAACGTCTGGACCAGCCGCGACGGCGTCGAGTACGCCTGGTTCAACAACGTCGAGACCAAGCCGGGCATCGGCTATCCGAAGCAATGGCAGGACCAGGACAAGTGGAACGGCGGCTGGACACGCAAGGCCAACGGCAAGATCGAGCCGCGCCAGGGCGGCCGGCTCAAGATCCTGGCCAATATCTTCGCCAACCCCAACCTGCCCGCCATCGACGAGTATTACGAGCCGTTCACCTACGACTACGAGCGCTTGCAGAACGCCCCGCTGTCGGAGACGCCGCCGACGGCGCGGCCGGTGTCGGTGCTGACCGGCAAGAAGATGGACAAGATCGAATGGGGCCCGAACTGGGAGGATGACCTGGGCGGCGAATTCGCCGCGCGCAGCCAGGACAAGCTGTTCGACAACATGCAGAAGGAAATGTACGGCACCTTCGAAAACACCTTCATGATGTACCTGCCGCGGCTGTGCGAGCATTGCCTGAACCCGACCTGCGTCGCATCCTGCCCGTCGGGCTCGGTCTACAAGCGCGAAGACGACGGCATCGTGCTGATCGACCAGGATAAATGCCGCGGCTGGCGCATGTGCATCTCCGGCTGCCCGTACAAGAAGATCTATTACAACTGGTCGTCCGGAAAAGCCGAAAAGTGCACCTTCTGCTACCCGCGCATCGAAGCGGGCCAGCCGACGGTGTGCTCGGAAACCTGCGTCGGGCGCATCCGTTACCTCGGCGTGCTGCTGTACGACGCCGACAGAATCGAAGCGGCGGCCTCGGTGGCCGACGAGCGCGACCTGTACGGCGCCCAGCTCGGCCTGTTCCTCGACCCGCACGACCCGGCCATCGTCGAAGAGGCGCGGCGCCAGGGCATTCCCGATTCATGGCTGGAGTCGGCCAAGCGCTCGCCGGTGTACAAGATGGCGGTCGAGTGGAAGGTGGCGTTCCCGCTGCATCCCGAATACCGGACCTTGCCGATGGTGTGGTACATCCCGCCGCTGTCGCCGATCCAGGCTGCCGCCGAGTCCGGAAAGATGGGCATGAACGGCATCTTGCCCGACACCGCCAGCCTGCGTATTCCGGTGCAGTACCTGGCCAACCTGCTGACGGCGGGCGACCAGCCGCCGATCATCCGTGCGCTGGACCGCATGCTGGCGATGCGCGCCTACATGCGCAGCAAGAGCGTCGACAAGGTCGCGAACCTGGAAGTGCTGGAACGGGTGGGGCTGGACCAGGCGACGGTCGAGGACATGTACCACATCATGGCGATCGCCAACTACGAGGACCGCTTCGTGATCCCGAGCAGCCACAAGGAAATGGCCGAGGACAGCTTCAATGAAAAAGGCTCGTGCGGCTTTACCTTCGGCAACGGCTGTTCAGACGGCCTGACCGATACCAGCTTGTTCGGCAAGAAGAAATCGGGATCGACGAACTTCGTGTCGATGCCAAAATCGCGCAAAAAAGCCACCGAGGAGTCATGATGAAACCAAAACGCCACTACGCGGTCCTGTCGGCGCTGCTGCAATACCCGGAGCCGGAGCTGATCGCGCACCTGCCGGCGCTGGCCGAGCTGATGATGGACACGCCGGCGCTGCACGCACCGCTGGCGCCGCTGTTCGCCTACCTCGGCGCCGGCAAGCTGATCGACCTGCAGCAGCAGTACGTGAGCACGTTCGACCGCAACCCCTCGCACTCGCTGCACCTGTTCGAGCATATCCACGGCGAATCGCGCGACCGCGGCCAGGCCATGGTCGACCTGATGGAGGAGTACAAGAAGCACGGCCTGCAAATGACCGGCGACGACTTGCCGGACTATGTGCCGCTGTTTCTCGAGTTCCTCGGCCAGCAAAGCGCGGACGCAGCGGGCCGCCTGCTGGGCGACGCGGTGCATGTGCTGGCCCATATCGGGCGCAAGCTCGACGCCAACGCCAGCCCGTACGCCGGCGTGTTCCGCGTGCTCGAACAACTGAGCCCGGTGGCCGCCGAGACCCTGACCGAGCCGCCCGTGCGCGACATGGACGAGGCGCTCGAAACCTTCGGCCCCGGCGCCGACGGCGTCGAGCCACTGCTCAAGCATGGCGGCGCGCCCGGCACACATCCGATCAATTTCTATCCGAAGTCGCGCGCTGCGGCCGCGGCCGCTTGAAGGAGCCATCATGGACTATCTGCATCATCTCCTTTTCGGGATCTACCCGTATGTCGCGCTGGCGGTCTTCCTGCTCGGCAGCCTGATCCGCTTTGATCGCGAGCAGTACAGCTGGAAATCGGAATCGACCCAGGTGCTGCACCGCGGCCAGTTGCGGGCCGGCAGCATCATGTTCCATATCGGGATCATCGGCCTGTTCTTCGGCCACGCCGTCGGCCTGCTCACGCCGGCGGTGGTGTGGGAGACGATCGGCGTGAGCCACGGCGCCAAGCAGGTGTTCGCGATGGCGGCCGGCGGCGTCATGGGCCTGCTGTGTTTGGCAGGCATCGTGCTGCTGCTGGTGCGCCGCTGGAGCAATGAACGGCTGCGCCAGGCGACGACCTTCAAGGACAAGATCGTGTTGCTGTGGATCCTCGCCACCTTGTTGCTCGGGCTGTCATCGATCTGGGTATCGGCCTCGCACCTGGACGGGCACACGATGGTGACGCTGATGAACTGGGCGCAGCACATCGTGACCTTGCGCGCCGGCGCCGCCAGCTTCATCGAGGGCGCCCCGCTGCTGTTCAAGCTGCACCTGGTCATGGGCATGTCGCTGTTCCTCATCTTCCCGTTCACCCGCCTGGTGCATGTCTGGAGCGGCTTCGGCGCGCTGACCTACCTGGGCCGCGCTTATCAATTGGTGCGCAGCCGCTGATCAAGGAGACCATCATGGCAATCACAGTCAACGGCGTGGAGATTTTCGACAGCGCCATCGAACAAGAAATGGCGTACCACCGTGGCGCCGACAACCCGCTCAAGCAAGCCGCGCAGGAGCTGGTGCTGCGCACCGTGCTGCTGCAGGAGGCCGAGGCGCTGGGCATCGGCGGCGACGACGAGCAACGCATCGAGGCGCTGCTGGCGTCGCAGGTGCGGGTGCCGCAGGCGGACCAGGAGGCTTGCCTGCGTTACTACAACAACAATCCAGCCCGCTACACCAACGGCGACATGGTCGAAGCGCGCCACATTCTGCTGCAGGTGACGGCCGATGCGCCGCTGGAACTGCTGCGCGCCACCGGCGAGGCGCTGCTGGAGGCATTGCAGGCCGAGCCCGGGCGCTTCGCCGCGCTGGCGGCGCAGTATTCCAATTGCAGTTCGGGGCAGCTGGGCGGCAGTCTGGGCCAGTTGTCGCGCGGGCAGTGCGTGCCGGAGTTCGAACAACTGCTGTTCCGGCTGGGCGAGGGCGAACTTGCCGGGCGTCTGCTGGAAACGCGCTTCGGGCTGCATATCGTACAGGTGCAGCGCAAGGTGGCGGGGACGCTGCTGCCGTTCGACGCGGTGCGCGGCGAGATCGCCGCCTACCTCGACCGGCTGTCAACCCAGCGCGCGACCCACCAGTATCTGCATATTCTCGTGGGAAAAGCCGATATCGAGGGTCTGGAGCTGGAGGGGGCCGCTTCGCCGCTGGTGCAATAAACTAGTCCTTAGTGACTAGTCGCCCCCCTCGGCCTGCCCACAGCCAAAACCGCTCCGGCTCGCTACAATGAGACCAACAACAACTAGTGGAGCAGGCAATGCTGCGTGACCGGTACGGCCGCTCGATCGAATACCTCCGGCTGTCGGTCACCGACCGCTGCGACCTGCGTTGCACCTATTGCATCCCGCAAGGCTTCAAGGGCTTCGAGGAGCCGGCGCACTGGCTCACTTTCGACGAGATCGCGCGGCTGGTGGCCGCCTTCGCGCGGCTCGGCACCGCGCGCGTGCGCCTGACCGGCGGTGAACCGCTGCTGCGGCGCGACCTGGCCGGCCTGGCGGGGCGCCTGTCGGCGATACCGGGCATCGACGACTTGTCGCTTTCCACCAACGCCACCCGCATGACACGCCACGCCGCCGAACTGCGCGCCGCCGGCGTATCGCGCATCAACGTCAGCCTCGATTCGCTCGACCGCGGCTGCATGGAACGCATCACCGGGCGCGACAGTCTGGGCCAGATCATGGACGGCATCATGGCGGCCAGGGACGCCGGGTTCGCGCCGATCAAGATCAATATGGTGGCGCTGCGCGGCGTCAACGACGACCAGATCGACGACATGGTCGGCTTTTGCATCGAGCACGGCTTCACCTTGCGCCTGATCGAGGCGATGCCGATGGGCGCCACCGGGCGCGGCGCGACCTGGCTCGACCTCGGGCCGGTCGAGCAGCGACTGCGCCAGCGTTTCAAGCTGATGCCTCAGGTCGCGCGCCTGGGCGGCGGTCCGGCGCGCTACCTGGTCACGCCGGACGGGCGCACCAGCGTCGGTTTCATCACCCCGATGTCCCAGCATTTTTGCGGCGACTGCAACCGGGTCCGGCTGGCCGTCGACGGCACCTTGTACCTGTGCCTGGGCCAGGAAGAAAAGTTCGCGTTCCGCCCGCTGCTGCGCGCCGGCGCCAGCGATGCCGCACTCGAAGACGCGATCCGGTACGCGATCACACTGAAACCGGAGCGCCACGAATTTCTCGAGCAGCCGCACAAGATCGTGCGCTTCATGGCCCAGACCGGCGGTTGAGGGTGCCGCGCGCCACGCCTATATATTCCGCGCTGCAAGAGTATGATGGTGAACGAACCGCGGACCGCGCCGCCTTGCCAGGAGTGTTCATGTCCCTCGATGCATTAATTCCATTACGCCACAAGCTGTCGACCAGGATCGTGGGGGCGCTGCTGGGCTTCTTGCTGCTGGCGTCGTCGGTCATCGTGGCCACGCTTTACCTGTCCTGGCAGCTCGAAGGCAGCGCCGCCGCGATCAACGACACCGGCAGCGTTCGCATGCACACCCTTCGCCTGGCCATGCTGCTCGGACGCGCCGGCGATGGCGACCCGCGGGCGGGAGCGGCCGCCGCGCGCCAGGCCGATCTAATCTCCCATACCTTGACGCAACTGCGTCAAGGCGACCCTCAGCGCCCCTTGCTGTTGCCGTCGACGAGCGCCATTCGCACCCAGTTCGACGTCATCGGCGCCGAATGGCAAGGCCGCCTGCGACCCGCCGCCGAGGCGCTGGCGCGGCTGGACGGGCCGGCCCGGCAGGCCGCGCAAACCCGTTTCGACGAGCAGAGCGAGCAATTCGTCGCGCGGGTCGACGCGCTGGTGAAGCTGGTCGAGCAGGACAGCGAAACGCGCACCTTCTGGCTGCGCGGCTCGCAGCTGGCCATGCTGGGCCTGGCAGCCATGGGCACGGTCAGCCTGATCTACCTGATGTTCGGCCTGATCATCGAGCCGGTCAACCGCCTGCACGAGGGCCTGGGGCGCATGAAGGCGCAGGATTTCACGGCCCGTCTGGCGATCGAGTCGGGCAACGAATTCGGCCAGCTGGCGCAAGGCTTCAACCAGATGGCCGACCGCCTGCAGTCGCTCTACGACAGCCTCGAAGGCCGGGTCAGGCTCAAGACCGCGGCGCTCGAATACCAGAACCGCGAGCTGGCGTTGCTGTACGATGCCGCCGCCTTCCTGCAGCGCCCGCAACAGCTCGAGCCGCTGTGCCAGGGTTTCTTGCAGCGCATCAGCGACTTCTTCCAGGCCGATGGCGGCTCGGTGCGGGTGCTCGATGCCAGCCGCGACAACCTGCATATTGTCGTGCACCAGGGGATTTCGCCGGAGCTGGTCGAACGCGAGCACTGCATCAAAGTCGGCCAGTGCCTGTGCGGCGAGGCGATGCAGCGCAAGGTCACCGTCATCCACGACCTGCGCAGGTTGGACAAGGCGCATGAGCTGGAATGCCGCCGCGAAGGCTTCGTCACGGTGTCGGTGTTCCACGTCTATGCGCACCAGCAGCACCTGGGCTTCTTCAACCTGCATTTTCGCTCGCCCAAGACATTCGACGCGGGCGAGCAAAGCCTGCTCGAAACGCTGGGCCAGCTGCTCGGCACCGCGATCGAAAACCTGCGCCTGGGCGCGCGCGAGCGCGAAATGGCGATCTCGGAAGAGCGCAGCCTGGTGGCCCAGGGACTGCACGACAGCATCGCCCAAGGCTTGAATTTCCTGAACCTGCAAGTGCAAATGCTCGACCAGTCGGTCCGCGACGGCAAGCTCGACGACGTTTCCGAAATCATTCCGATGCTGCGCGCCGGGGTCCAGGAAAGCTACGAGGACGTGCGCGAACTGTTGCACAATTTCCGCAGCCGACTGGTCGAGGAAAACCTGGTTGGTGCGCTGCAAACGACGATCGACAAGTTCCAGCGCCAGAGCGGCATCGCCGCCGAACTGGTGGCCGACATCGACGGCGCGCCGTTCCCGCGCGAGCAGCAGCTGCAGCTACTGTTCATTGTGCAGGAGGCGCTGTCAAATGTGCGCAAGCACGCCAATGCCGGCCGGGTGCTGGTGCGACTGGAGGACCGCCACGACTTCACGCTGACGATCGAGGACGACGGCAACGGTTTCGACCCGGACCAGCTGGCCGGACTGGGCGAGAACCATATTGGCATCGACATCATGCGCGAGCGGGCGCTGCGCATCGACGCCGCCCTGGCGCTGCGCTCGGTGCCGGGCGGCGGCACCACCATCGAGCTTACCCTGCCGCAGGCGCGACGGCGCGCGGCCTGACCTGACCAAGGACTGAACACATGCAAACCGACCAACCGATCCGCGTGCTGCTGGTCGACGACCATGCGCTGTTTCGCAGCGGGATACGTTCGCTGCTGCAGCGCCATCCCGAGTTCCTGGTGGTGGGCGAAGCGGCCGACGGGGTCGAAGGCATCAAGCGCGCCCAGCAGCTCAAGCCGGACGTGGTGCTGCTCGACTTGAACATGCCCGGCATTTCGGGTGTCGAAACGCTGCACCTGATGAAGCAGGATTGCCCCGATGCCGCCATCATCATGCTGACGGTGTCGGAAGAGGCGCAGGATCTGGCGCTGGCGATGCGTTCGGGCGCGCTCGGCTACCTGATCAAGAACATCGAGACCGATTACCTGTTGCGCGCGATCCGCCGCGCCGCCGCCGGCGAAACCGTCGTGGCCGAAGCGCTCACGGCGAAGCTCGTGGCCCAGTTGCACGGCGCCTCGCGGGCCGCGCCGCCGGCGTCCGAGATCGACAAGCTGACCCCGCGCGAGAAGGACATCCTGGACTGCCTGGCGCGCGGCGAGAGCAACAAGCTGATCGCGCGCAAGCTAACGCTGGCCGAGAGCACGGTCAAAATCCATGTGCAGAGCGTACTCAGGAAGCTTAAGCTGTCGAGCCGGGTGCAAGCGGCCGTCTATGCCGTCGAGCAGCGCATGACGAACGCGGCGAACGACCGGACCAGTTAGACGCCGCGGCTCGCCGCAACAAGGTCCGGGCCTCGGGATCGGGCAGGCCGAGGGCGATTCGCAATCAGCGCTTCTTTTGCCAGTACGCGAATTCGGTCTCATAGCAATTGGTCTCCAGCTCGGCGATTTTTTCCTGCATGACGGCCTGCGCATCCTGTACCGCCTGGTTGTAAATCGACGGTCCTATCTCGCGCAAACAGAAATCAAGCAGCAGCCGCGCTTTCAGGTTGCCGATTTCTTCGTCGAAGTTATTCGCGCAGTAGCGCTGCAGCGATGTGAGCAGGCGTTCTTCGGTGTCCTTGCTTAACTTGATGGCCATGAATGTTCCGCAAAAAAGTGAGCCAGCAGCATACCATCGCTACCCCGGTGCAGAATAGGCGATGACTTCAAAACAGGCTTTGCTGCCGGCTGGTCAGGGTCGTGAAATCATCGTCGACAAATGGCAGGATCGCGTCCGCTACAGGCTGCAATTGCCGCGTCAGATAATGATCGTAGTCGATCGCTGATCGCCGCAACTCCAGCGGTTCGGGGCCGGCCAGCGTGATCACATACCGAATCCACCCGCCGTTCTGGTATTGCAGCGGCCTGCCCTGCTCCCGGTTATATTCGTCAGCGATGCGCGCCGCGCGAACGTGCGGAGGGACATTGCGCTCGTAGTCGCCCAGCGGCCGGCGCAAGCGCTTTCGATACACCAGCAACTCATCGAGTTCGCCGCGCGCCGCCCGGTTCGCATAATCGCGTACATATTCCTGGTACGGTTCGCCTTTGAATATCTTCAGGTACAGCGCCTGCTGGAACTGCTGCGCCAGCGGCGTCCAGTCGCTGCGGACGGTCTCGAGTCCCTTGTAGATCATCTCCTCGCTGCCGTCAGAGCGCCGTATCAGGCCCGCATAGCGCTTCTTGCTTCCCTCGTCAGATCCGCGGATCGTCGGCATCAGGAAGCGCCGGTAATGGGTTTCGTATTGGAGTTCGAGCGCACTTTCGAGCCGGAACTCGGTGCGGAGGTGCTCGGCCAGCCATTGGTTTACGTGGCGCACCAGATCACGTCCAATCACCCCGGCCTGTTCATCCGTATGCGCGTGTTTCAGCGAGACAAACGTGGAATCGGTGTCGCCGTAAATGACTTCATAGCCCCTGTCTTCGATCAGCTTGCGCGTCAGGTGCATGATCTCCTGGCCGCGCAATGTAATCGAGGACGCAAGGCGGGGGTCGAAGAACCGGCAGCCGCTCGATCCGAGTACGCCATAAAACGCATTCATGATGATTTTCAGCGCCTGCGACAGCGGCTTGTTCTTGTCGCGTTTGGCCTGGTCACGGCCATCCCAGATGTGCTTTACGATCGCGGGCAGGCAGTGCTTCGTTCGCGAGAAACGCGCTCCGCGGAATCCCTCTACCGTGTCCCCGTGTTCGGCGCGCGTGCCTTCGACCAGTCCAACCGGATCAATCAGGAAGGTGCGGATAATCGATGGATACAGGCTTTTGTAATCGAGTACCAGCACCGAGTCGTACAGCCCCGATTTCGAGTCCATCACATAACCGCCGGGGCTGTTTTCACCGGCGATGTCGCCGAGGTTCGGCGCGACATATCCCTGCCGGTGCATCATCGGCATGTAGAGGTGTTCGAATACAGCCACCGACCCGCCGCTGCGGTCGACCGCAAGGCCGGTAACGCTCGCGCGTTCAAGCAAGAAGGTCAGCAGCTCGGTCTTTTCGAAAATGCGCGTGACCAGCTCGCAGTCCTTCAGGTTGTACTTCGCCAGCGCTGGCTTGTCTTCGGCGAAGCGGCGGTCGATTTCCGCCATCCGCTGGTACGGATTGTCGATCGACTTGCCTTCGCCGAGTAGCGTCTGCGAGACGTGTTCGAGACTGAACGAGGAAAAGCTCCAGGTGGCGGACTTGAGCGCTTCGATACCATCAATGATCAGGCGGCCGGCCACGCCAGCGAAATAGTGCTGTTGCGTGCCATGTTCGCGCCATTCCATGGCACTGCCATCGCGCCCTAAGCGAAGCGGCAGCTTATTGCGCTCGGCATGGCGCTGAAGGACGCGCAGGTCGAACTGCACGACGTTCCATCCGATGATGACATCCGGATCGTGCTGTGCGAACCAGAGGTTCAGCTTTTCCAGCATCGCGGCATGGCTGTCGCAATACTCAAGGTCGAAGTCGAGTTCTTCGTCGCCGCCATTGGGTGGACCAAGCATATAAACCTGGCGCTGCCCGCATCCCTCCAGCGCGATCGAATACAGCTCGCCGTGTGCCGTCGTTTCGATATCCAGTGATGCGAGGGTCAGGCGCGGCCGATAGCCCGGTGCAGGTTTCAGTTGCCCATCGAGCAGCGAACCGCGTTGGTCGGTTCCCGCCTGTCCGCCAAACCACACAGGCGCCGTGATAAACCGCTCCATCAGGTAGCGCTCCGGCGGGCGCACGTCGGACTCGTACACGTCGATGCCATATTCGCGCAGGCGCTTTGCCAGTTTCAATAACTGGCGGTACTGCGTGCAATACAAGCCGACCACGGGACGGTGATGAAAATCACTGAGGGAAAGCGCGCGCAGTTCGTACGATTTCTCGTCGCGTAGAACCAGTTCGGCCTGCTCGCGCTGTTCGGCGGGAATAAATGCCACCGATGGATGCGGCGCGAGCCGAACCCGGCGCGGTCCGTTATCGGTCGCGACCCAGAATTCGACTTCCGTGCCGGCGGCAGTGTCGCGCCAGTGTCGGGTTAAAAGAAACCCCTGCTGTAATTGGTCCAACGTCCTGCCTTTAATCGAAGAGGTGACATGTTACCCTCATAGCTTGAGCCGCAGACTACCTGTATTACGCTTATCCTTGGGCTCACGCCAATTCTCGCATGCGAACGAAAGAAAAATGACGACTACCGACCTCCCCTTCCGCGCAACCACCGCGCAAGCCTGCGACTGGCTGGAGCAGCAAACCGCTTCACCGTGGACGCTGGCGCGCCTGATCGAAAACGGACTGACTCCTTATGTCTGGCTCGACTACGACGCCGCTTATCCCGAGCTGTTCGGCGACGCCAATGGCGGGTACGCCGCGCCGATCTTCTTCGAGGGCGATACCCAGCGGCTTGCAGCCGGCAGCGAAGATGTGCTGATCACGATGACCAAGGACGCCTACAAGATCGTCGCCACCCTTGCGCCGCCTGGATTCAGGCGCTCGCTCGACGAATTGCGTTTCCTGAAAAAGGAAGTCGAACGGCTGGCCGGTCAGTTAAAACGCGATGCCGAGCCAAAACCGGTCAAGGCCGGGACGGCGCAGGAATCACGTAAGGGCATCAGCGCGGAACAGGTTCAGGCGGCTTTCGGCAAGCTGGTGCGCATCGACCTGGCCCATGCCCTGGCTGGCGGCGGGGGGATATTTGGGGATGAAGGCGCACGGGTAAAAGGCAGCGCCAAAAAATCCAAAAAGAACGCGCTATGGAATCCGGTAACCCTGGCACTCGGACTCAACGACGTGTACCGCGTACCGCTATCCCATCTGGGAAAGGCGTTTAAAGCCCACGAATTCCTGGATGACTGGGACGCGGAATGGACCACTACGCTCGCGCTGCTGGGCAAATAATCAGTCCGGAGCATCCAGCATGAAAATCGCCCAGGCCTTGGCCGGCGTTTTTTCGGTTGGCTTTTCCACCTGCACTTGCGCGCAGTCCTCGGACGCCAGGCTGCGCCAGTTTGGAATGCCGGCATTCGCAAATGCCGCCGTCGCTTTCGACCCAAGGCTGATATCCAGCGCCAGCCGCGCGTTGCGCGGCTCGGTCTTCGAATAATTCACACCGCGCAGTTCGAAACCATAGGCGGCCAGCCACGACTCCCACGAGCCAGATTCTGCGCCGGCGACGATCCGTCCCAGGATGTCCTCAAGCGACAAGCCTTTCTTGACCACCGCGCGCAGCACCGCGAGCGATGGCGCATAGCGCGGATCGGTTCCGTCCTTGCCGGCGCCGCGTTCCGAGATCGCTTTCAGTTCCTTCGAGAAAGCTGCGTCACGCTCCGTGTAGTCGCGCATGCGCGAGTAGAAGCCAGTATCGAGGAAAGGATTTTCGGGCCGTCCCGCTGGCGCATCGAAGGTTTTCTTGGCGGGAGCTTGTTTCTTGTTGGTCATGACTGAGGCCTGAGTGTGAAGGCAGTAGTTTAACACTTCGGCCAACCTCAGACGCGGACCCCGCGGCGCGCGAAAGCGGCCTGATTGGCATTTTTGAATTATGATGAATCAGTACACACCTTTACCTTTTTGGGAGAAATCAGCATGTCCGGCTACAGCATCAATATCGAAGAAAAAACCCTTGCGAGCGACAATTTCCGGGACGTCCTCTATACCACCAAGCGCAGCCAGTTGGTCACCATGACCCTGAAGCCAGGCGAGGAAATCGGCATGGAACACCATACGGGCCACGACCAGTTCATCCGCGTTGAGTCGGGAGAAGGTGTTGCCATTCTCGACGGCGAGCGGCACGACCTGAGCGATGGCGTGGCCGTCGTCATTCCTGCCGGCACCGAGCACAACGTCATCAACACCTCGACGCTGACATCGCTGCGCCTGTACACCCTGTACACCCCGCCCGAGCATCCGGACGGTACCATCCACAAGACCAAGGCCGACGCAGACGAGTACGAGAAACACCACCACGAAGAGTGATTCTTGCCGGCAAAGGGAAACGTGAAGATCATCCAGAAGTTTTTCGCGCTCGGCTTCATGCTGATCGTCGCGCTTTTCTTCGTCTGCGCCGTGGCGCTGATCGTGCTCGCAGCCACCGAGCTGTGGGGAGCGCTGCAACCTGCAAGCGACATGCCGGTCCGGTCCCGCTTCGACCGTATCCTTGAATGCATCGGCCTGCTGACCATCGCGGTTGCCGCAATGGAGCTTGGCCAGACCGTGCTGGAAGAAGAAGTCCAGCGCTCGGCCAACATCAGCGCGCCAACCCGGGTGCGCCGTTTCCTGTCGCGGTTCCTGATCGTCGTTGTGGTGTCGCTGTCGATTGAATGCCTGATCTCGGTCTTCCAGTTTGCACACGGGAAGCCCGAACTGTTGCCGCACGCGGCTTCCATCGGCGTCGCGGCCGCGGTGTTGCTTGCGGCATGGGGCGCCTTCGTCCGCCTGAACGTCGATGCGGAAAAGCTGGAGCCGCAAGCGATGCAGGCGGCCCAGGCTGAAGACAAGACAGTCGAAGCCTGATCCGCACAAGACGAACGGCGGATAAACCAGGTTTACCGCCGTTCGCCTATGCGTTGTGCCGGTGCTTAAAGCTGCCTTGCCGAGAACGTATCGCAAGCCTCGACCTGCCCGCTTTCGATGCCCTTCTTGAACCAGCGCGCGCGCTGTTCGGACGTGCCGTGCGTGAAGGAGTCCGGCACCACCTGCCCTTGCGAGCGCCGCTGCATTGCGTCGTCGCCAATCGCGCTGGCCGCGTGCAGCGCAGCTTCCACATCGCCCTGTTCCAGGATACCGCGCGAACGGTTGGCGTGGTTGGCCCACAAGCCCGCATAGCAGTCAGCCTGCAGTTCCATGCGTACCGATAACTGGTTGGCCTGCGACTGCGACATCCGCTGCTGCGCGGCGCGCACTTTATCGGAGATGCCGGTCAGGGTTTGTACGTGGTGGCCAACCTCATGTGCAATCACGTACGCCTGCGCAAATTCGCTCGATACCTGGAAGCGCTCCTGCATCAGCTCATAGAAGCTGAGGTCGATGTACACCTGCTGGTCCGCCGGGCAATAGAATGGGCCGCTGGCGCTTTGACCGGTGCCGCACGCCGTCGGCGTCGCGCCGGAGAACAGGATCAGCTTGGGCTTGACATAGGTTCCGCCCTGGGCACGAAACAACTCGGTCCACGTGTCTTCGGTATCGGCAAGCACCGTCGATACCATCGCCGCCTTGCGGTCCGATGCGGGTGGCGCGGGAGCCGGCCCCTGCTGCACCGGGGCGACCTGGCCCGAGCCACCGCTCAGCATGTCGAGCATCGTCAGGGGGTTGACCCCGAATACCGCCGAACCGATCAGCGCAAGCACGATGGTGCCAATGCCAATCGACTTGCCGCCGAGCCCAAACCCGCCGCCGCTGCCGCGCCGGTCTTCCACGTTATCGCTTTGGCGATTGCCTTCCCATTTCATGATCGTCTCCAGCGTTTTTGCAAATTCGATAAGAGACTGTACGCTGGATGCGAGAAAGTTGGCGCAGCGCAGGCAGCCTTAGCGCAAGGCGAGCAACGCGCTGTACGCGTACCCCGCGCCAAGCGCACCAAGGAATGCCATGCCCAGGTAGAGGGCGAACACGCGCGGTTTGACCAGCGCCCACACCGCGGTCGCGGCGGGAATGCTGGTGACGGCGCCGCCGATCAGGAAAGCCAGCGCGACGGCAGGGTTCATGCCGAGGTCCATCAGGCCGCGAACCAGCGGAATCGCGGCGTAGCTGTTCAGGTAAGACGGGACGCCAAGCAAGACCGCAAGGGGAATGGCGCCAGCGTTATTCCCGAGCAGCGCGACCACCTTGCCGGCCGGCAGGTAAGCCACCATCAGGCTTTCGAGCAAGAAGGCGAGGACCATCCAGCGCAGCAGGAACCAGCCGTTCGACGCCGCGCCCGCCACGAACGCGCTGCGCGCGGCGCCGTCGGCAAAGACATTCCAGTTGGGGCTGGCGGCGGCACGCGGCGCGCAGCAGCCCGCCGGACCCGAGCGCAGCGCGCTGGTGATCAGGCCGCGCGACACGAACACATGGGTGATGATTCCGCCGAACACGCCGAGCGCCACCGCGGCAAGCGTCTTGACGATGGCAAACTCCAGGCCGAGGCTGGCGGCGATGATGCCGAACATTTCCGGGTCCATCAGCGGCGAGCTCATCCAGAACGCCATGACCCCTGCCAGCGGCACGCCCGCGCCCAGCAGGCCGGCGATCACGGGCACCACGCCACACGAGCAGAATGGCGACAGCGCGCCGAAGACCGAGCCCATCAAAATCATGCGCGCCGGGCTGCCGACGAAGGCGCGGGCGATCAGCGCATCGGCCTTGCTGGCCTTCGCATAAGCGGCCACTGCTACCGACAACAGCAGCCACGGCGCGATGCCCAGCAGGGATTCGACCGTAAAGGTCAGCGACGCGCTCAACTGCTGCGGAAGAGCCAGCGCGATGGCAAGTACGATCAGGACGGCGGCCAACACCGGCTTGTCGAGTTTGCGCCATAACGCCGGCAGCGGGTTGGCGTTTGCGTTCCCAACAGTGCCTGCGGTTGGGGCGCAGCACGAAGCCGCCACTTTCTCAGCAGCCATGGGTCGTTTGACGCCGGCGGCGCCAGCGCGTGGGGAAGATTTCGCGAGTATCGGTTTCATGGTTATATACCTAGTTTTATGGTTATGTTGGCCGGTAAAAAATGCGGATCAGACATCCGCCCTCTTTCCGCGTTATTTGGCGTCGAACACCGGCAGGGCGACGCCTTTGCAGCAATCCTGTTTTACAAACTGCAGCACCTCGTCGAGCGCCTGGTAGTTGACGCGGCAGCGCACCATCCGTCCTTCCTTCTGTTGCGTCACGAGGTCGGATGCGACCAGCTCGCGCAGGTGGAACGCCAGCGTCGATGCGGGACGGCCAGTGACCGCCTGCAATTCGCCCACCGTCATCCCGTCGTCGCCCGCCTGCACGAGCAACTGGAAGATTTCAAGCCGGTGCTCATGACCGAGGCCGGCAAGGCGCTTTGCGGAGGTAACGAGGTTCATATAAATAACTATAAACCTACTTTTATAGTTTTGTCAAACTGAATTTCAAGTTAAATTGCTGAGCACGTCCGCCGTCGTCACCACGGTCGCGAACTCCGTGTGCACGCTGGCCAGCGCGCAGTCGTGCATCTGTTGCGCGCTGAAGTAGGCGCCGTCCGGGCCATGCCTGTCGAAGGTGGCCGCTGCATCGCCAACCAGCCAGGTGTCGAAGCCGAAGTTACCGGCCATGCGCGTGGTGGTCGAGACACAGTGGTCGGTGGTCAGGCCGGCGATGACAAGCGTCGCCGCGCCGGCAGCGCGCAGGCGCAGCTCGAGGTCGGTGCCGATAAAGGCGCTGTTGACGTCCTTGTGGATGACCGGTTCGCCCGCCAGCGGTTGCGCTTCCGGCTTGAAAGGATAGCCGGGTTTATCCGGATGAAACAGGCTGTGCGGGCGCGGCGAACGGTGCTGGATGTGGATGACCGGACGCCCCGTTTCGCGCCATCCGGCCAGCAGGGCCGCGATGTTTTGCTCGGCGTGCGGATTGTTGCGCTTACCCCAGCTGGGGTCGTTAAACGCTTGCTGCACGTCGATCAGAATCAGTACCGCATCGGCTGGCATTGTTTGCATGGCATGGTCCTCAATGAAATGTCAGAGCCTGCATGGTCAGGCCGAAGCCTGTGCAGCCACAACCGAAATGCCAGATAATTGCCGTTGACGTATGAAAAATTTCGATGGGATAGCATGAAGCTCAGCCAACTCAAGATGTTCGTCGCAGTGGTCGAAAGCGGAAGCTTCAGCGCTGCCGCGGCGCAACTCGATTGCACGCAGTCGCGCATCAGCCATGCTATCGGCGGCCTCGAACAGGAACTGGGCGTGCGGCTTTTGCTGCGCTCGCATGATGGCTCGGCGCCAACCGACGCCGGACACAGGGTGCTGGACAAAGCGCGCCAGATGCTGCGCATCGAGGCCGGCCTGCTGGAGACCGCCCGCGATTGCGGCAACCTGGCCGCGCACGTACGCATCGCCTGTTTCCGCAGCGTCGGCACGCACCTGCTGCCGCATGCGCTGGAGGCGCTCGCCCACGAGTATCCCGGCATCCGCATCGACATCGACGACAGCTGCGAGGAGCGCGATGACGTGACGCAAGCGGTGCGCGAAGGCCGCGCCGACATCGGCATCGCCCAGCTGCCGGCCGGCGACGACCTGGTGACCACGCCTTACCTGAGCGACGCGTACGTGCTGGTGGTGCCGGCCGCGCTCCAACTTGGTGCGCCAGTGACATGGCGCCAGCTTGACGCCCTGCCCTTCATTGCGCTGGCGTGCCCGGGCGCCGCGTCGATCCTGGCGCGCTGCCGCGCCGCGGGCTTCAGCGCCGAACCTCGCCGAACCCTTGCGAACGACACCAGCATCGCGGCGATGGTCGGACGCGGCCTCGGCTACGCGATCCTGCCACGGCTGGCGACGTTCCCGCCGCCGGACGACGTCCGGATCATCGACCTGCCGCTACCGGCGCGACGTGAATTTGCGCTTGTATGCATGCCTGACACCGTGCGCTCGCAGGCGGTCCAGGTCGTCACCCGCTTCCTGCGCGACCAGCGCATCCTCATGAAAACGAAGGCGTTCAAAGCCGGTATCATTTCCTTTGATTAGTCAGCCGCAATCTCCTCTTCCTACGCGCAAATTCCGACCTATAGTGCTAGTAAGCGGGAGCGCCGGAAAGCCTTCCGCCTGGCGAGCACCCTATTTTTGTCACATTGTTGAACCTGCGCCTCACGGCTGCCATGTTCAGACATTCCGCTCGCCGAGTGCCTAAGCGACGACAGCCATGCCGGCAATGGTTTTGGAGGTACATCATGAAATCCTTACTCTTAGCGGCAGCTCTCGCTGCCCTCGCGCTGCCTGTCGCAGCGCAGACACCGTCTGACTTTGGACAGGTCACCATCAGGGGCGAAGCTCCGAAAACGATTGAACTGCCTGCTCACTACAGCAGGATGTGGAGCGGGGAATTTGATGGCCTGCAAGGCACGTATGATTTGTCCAACGGCGATACGATGGCGATGATGAAAAGGATAAACCGCAAGTTCATCCAGATCGGCAACGGACCCCGGACGGAAGTCGTGGCGGTTGGGGACTACGATTTTGTTTCACTGAACAAGAAGTACCGCGTGGTGCTGTCCGAGCCTGTCGACGGCGAAGTGACCGGCTACCTGCTTATAGACACCCGGATGGGATCCCGCGACGTTGCACAGAAAGCGGTCGAAGTACACAACTTCCGCTTCGCCATGAACTGAGCGGACTCGGGGCCGGACTTCGGCCCCGGTTTTTTCGCCCCGTTCGATTGATTTTGTTAGAGAACAACGTTGCCATTTAAAATGGCAACATGAATACTGACCTGCTCGTCTCCACGCTGACCCACGTCGTCCTGCTGCCGCCTGTGTGCCTGATGCTTGGCGCCGCCGCTGGCCTGCTGGTCAGCCGCCGCAAACCCCGTGCCGGCCGCGTGCTCACGGGCGTGTCGCTTGCCCTGCTGCTGGTGCTGTTTACCAATGCCGGCGCACGGCTGTTGATGCATCCTTTGCAACGCCTCGCGCCGCCGCTCGACTTGGCGCGTGTCGAGGGTGCCGGGGCCATCGTCGTGCTTGCGGCAGGCAGGCTTGAGCATGCGCCCGAGTACGGCGGCAACGATATCCCCGACCTGATCGCACTGGCGCGGCTGCGCTATGGCGCGCACCTGCAGCACCAGACCGGCCTGCCACTGCTCGTGACGGGCGGCCAGGGCTCCGCCGACGGACGGCACGAACCGAAGGCGCGCACCATGGCGCGGGCGTTGCGCGAAGACTTCCGCACCCCGGTCGCATGGGTCGAGGAAGCATCGACGACGACTGCCGAAAACGCCTTGTTCTCGGCGCGCATCCTGAAAGCGAACGGCGTGCAGCGGGTGCTGCTGGTCACCGATGCGCTACACATGGCGCGCGCCGAGCGCGTTTTCGCGCGCAACGGCCTGCATGTCATTCCCGCACCGACGATGTTCTACAGCGCCGGACCGTTAAGCCCCCTGGACTTCGTTCCCAGCGCTTCCGCCCTGCAGAACTCCTATTACGCAAGCTACGAGCTGGCCGGTCTCGCATGGTACCGGCTGCGCGAAGCGATCGGCCGCAACTAAGACAACCCAATGCCCAAGAATTCCCGGCGCCGTTCGCCACCCATCAAGACAATCGCCATCGCCGTGCTGCTGATCGTGGTGTTCATCGCCGCCGCCATCGCGTGGACCCTGGAAAGCATGGCGCTGCCGCCGCGCCAGTTCGGTCCCCTCATTGAAAGCCGCGCCGCAGCAATCGGCTTCACCCAACTGGGCGCCTGGTTCGCCAGCACCTTCGACGAACTTGACCGGGGCGAAGCGCTGACTGGGCTGCCTGCACTGCGCGTGGGCGCACAGGCCGTATCGGTCGGCCCCGCACCGGCAGGGAACGTCGTCCCGGTCGATAGCGCGGACGCTGCAATCAAGGCGATCGAAAAGGCGCAGCCTGGCGACGTCATCACGTTCGCGCCCGGCGCCTATCACTTCACCGGCCGTCCTTATCTTGCCACCAGCAGTGCAAGCGGCGTGACTGTGCGCGCCGGCCTGGCGGGCAGCGTGAAGCTGGAGTTCGACCTTCCCGGCGGCTTCCTGGTTGCATCGCCCAACTGGACCTTTGAAAACCTGCACATCCGCGGCGCCTGCAAGACCCACGATGGCTGCGAACATGCATTCCAGATCATCGGCCGCGGCGCCGGTTTCGTGGCCCGCAACAACACGGTGACCGACTTCAATACGCCTTTCAAAATCAACGGCAACGGCAGTGCCTACCCGGATGACGGCGTCATCGAGCACAATACCATCAGCAATACCAGCGCGCGCGACACCGCCGGCGCCGTCAGCGCGATCGACGTGACGGCGGCCAGCAACTGGACGATCCGCTCCAACCTCGTCAGCGACTTCGCCAAGGCCAAAGGCGACCGCATCAGCTACGGTATGCAGGCGCGCGGCGGCGGCAAGGGCAACCGCATCGAACGCAATGTCATCGTCTGCGAGCAGCGGCTGCGCACTGTGCCGGGACAGCGCGTGGGCGTGTCGTTGGGCGGCGCCGGCAGCACGGCGGCGCAGTGCCGTGGCAAGCGCTGCGCACTAGAACAGGATGGCGGCGTGATCGATGCCAACCTGATCGCTTCGTGTTCCGGCGAAGGGCTGCAAGTGAGCCGCGCCGCGGCGACAAGCATCACCCACAACACCCTGCTCGACACCGCGGGCGTTGCCGTGCAATGGCCGGAAAGCAGCGCCGACATTCACGGCAATATCGTCGATGGACGGATCGTGGCGCGCGGTGGCGCGGCCGTGCGCCAAGACGACAACCTCGATACCGGCGTCACCCGCCTCTTCACAGGCGTGCACCCGCTACGCGAGCTGTTCGTCGCATCGCAGCGCATGGACCTGCGCTGGCGCGGCGACCCGCCGCGGCGCGATGCCGTGCCAGTCGCGGGCGACCTGTGCGGCACTGCGCGCCCCACCGAACCTGCCTACGGCGCGTTCGAGGATTTCTCGGCATGCATTACAAATTTGCGATAATGTTCGCGACATGCCTCGGTATAATCTTTCGGATTAACAAGACCCCTTTGCTGACCGAAAGCGTGTGATGACCAAGCCGATCAAGTATGCAGCCCTGTGCTCCCTCTCCGTCCTGTTGGCCGCCTGCGGCGCTGACCGCAGCACCGATGTGCAAGCGACGACGACTGCGTCGCGCGTGTCCGCTTCGGTGACTGCGCAAACCCAACCGGCAAGCGCATATGTCGACGTCGTGCAGCATATTTACGTTGGCTACTTCGGACGGCCGGCCGACGCCGGTGGCCTGGCCTTCTTCGCACAGCACCTGAGCAATCTTGGTGCGCCGACCAATATCGCCGACCTGAACACTGCGTATGGAAGCAATGCCGAGCTGCGCTCAGTCATCGACGGTTTCGGCATCAGCGCGGAATCGCAAGCCCTGTACGCCGGCGACAACAATGTCTTCATCGACGCGGTCTACCGCAACCTGTTCAGCCGCGCGGCGGAAGCCGACGGAAAGACGTTCTGGGTCAACGCGATCAACGCCGGCCATGTCACGCGCGCCAGCGCTGCAGTGCAGATCATGGCAGCTGCCCGCGACACGGACCGCGATGTCATTAACAAGAAAATGACGGTGGCCGGCAATTTCACCACCGCCTTGAATACCGCGCAGCGGCAGCTCGCTTATGGCGGCCTGGAGGCGAACGTTGTCATCCGCAACCTGTTGGGCACCGTGAATTTAACGACCGACACCGCTGCTTTTCAATCAGGTATCGATGCCACGTTGAATACACTGGTTTCCCAGCTGGGCGCGCAGGGGATGTACGCGGGCAAGCTGACCGCGAACGGCCGCCTGTTCAACTCGCTGGTCCTGGAAGACGGCCAGTACTGGGGTTTCTATGGCACGGGCACCTCCGGCGCGCTCTCGCCGACCGGGTTCGTGCAGGGGAACGGCAGTTCGTCCGGCGGCGCCTTCAACGCCGGTGACTTCAAGGACTTCGGGCCGAATCCGGCGGCGCAGGGCAACCTGACCGCACATTATTCACCGCTGGTGAGCCTGGACGGTACGATCACCGTCGGTGGCAGCAACCTTCCATTTACCGGCGCAGGCATCCCCGAAGCCACCTACCGCTACAACGCGCCGGCCAGCCTGGCCGAGATCCAGGGCGGCCAGCGCATGGGAGGATCGCTGGGACACCACGTCATGCAGGTCAACGCTGACGGAACCTTCAGCGCCACCACGGCACTGTGCAGCTACTCGGGCAAATTCAGCCCCCGCGCCACGGGAAGGAATGTGTTCGATGTCAGCTGGACCTTTGGCGCCGGGACTTGTGCGCTGCAAGGCCAGTCTGCCACGGGTGTGGCGTTCAGCTACGCACCGAATGCAGGCGGCACACGCAGCCTGATCGTGGCGGCAACCAATGCGGCGCGCACCATCGGGGCCATGGTGGCAACCCCGCAGGACGGCCTGGTTATTACCGACACCGTCGTCGGCGGCGGCGCCATGGCCGTGCCGCGCAGTTCGCTGACCGTGCATTACACCGGCTGGCTGTACAGCGAGACCGCGCCCAACAAGCGCGGCGCCCAGTTCGACACCTCGGCTACACGCGGACCGTACGCGTTCATGGTTGGCGTCGGCACCGTCATCGAAGGATGGGACCGCGGCGTACTGGGCATGAAGGTCGGCGGCAAGCGGACCCTGGTGATCCCGGCGGAACTGGCGTATGGATCCAGGGCGACCACGGCAATTCCGGCAAACTCCACACTGATCTTCGACGTCGAACTGCTGAGCGTCAAGTAGCGCGCGGCCGGTCCGGCGCAATCCGGCCCGCAATCAGTTCGAACAGCTCGATCGGCATCGGGAATACCACCGTCGTCGTTCGGTCCGTGGCCAGGGTCGTCAGGGTCTGCATGTAGCGCAGCTGCATCGCCCCTGGCTGCTGGGCCAGCACCTGCGCTGCCTGCATCAGTTTTTCCGACGCCTGCAGTTCCCCTTCCGCATGGATCACCTTGGCGCGCCGTTCGCGCTCGGCTTCGGCCTGGCGCGCGATCGCGCGGATCATCGACTCGTCCAGGTCGACGTGCTTGATCTCCACATTGGCCACCTTGATTCCCCACGCATCGGTCTGAGCATCCAGTACCTGCTGGATATCGATGTTGAGGCGCTCCCGCTCGGCCAGCATGTCGTCCAGTTCATGCTTGCCCAGCACTGAGCGCAGTGTCGTTTGCGCCAGCTGGCTGGTGGCCTCCAGGAAGTTGGCCACCTGGATGATGGCGCGCGCCGGGTCCATCACGCGGAAATACAGCACCGCGTTAACCTTGACGGAAACGTTGTCGCGCGAAATCACGTCCTGCGTGGGAACGTCGAGCACGATGGTGCGCAGGTCCACCCGCACCATCTGCTGGATCACCGGTATCAGGATGATCAGGCCCGGCCCCTTGACCCGCCAGAACCTGCCCAGCTGGAATACCACGCCACGTTCATATTCGCGCAGGATACGTACCGACATGGCAAACAGCGTGGCCACGATCAAAAATAGCAGTCCGGCCCCAAACCCGATTTCGAAAATCATGCTTGTTCTCCTTGTTATTAATGTTCGGCCGGCACCACGTCAAGCAGCGGCCCCCTCTGCCCAACCACGCGCACCATTTGCGTCTGCCTGAGCGGCGTACTGCTGGCAATGCGCCAGGTTTCCCCGCGCACGTTCGCCCAGCCTTCGCCGTCGCTCGTGTCGTCCAGCACTTCGGCGATGCTGCCGATGATGTCCGCCGGCCCGCCGACGACGGCGCGGCGCCGCGTTTTAAGTGCGATGCTGGCCGTCGCGCCGATCAGCACCGCGCTGACAACGGCGACGGCGGCGACCAGGCCCAGCGGAACGCCATAGTCCGGCAAGTCGGTATCGATCAGCATCAGCGCGCCGGCCACGAAGGCCGCCACCCCACCGAGGCCGAGGATGCCGAAACTGGGAAGGAAGGCTTCGCCGATCATGAAGGCAATGCCAAGCAGGATGAAGGCCAGCCCGGCGTAATTGACCGGCAGTAACTGCAATCCGTACAGGCCCAGCAGCAAACACAGCGCACCGATGACGCCGGGCGCCACCGCGCCGGGGCTCATGAACTCGAACATCAAGCCGTACACGCCGAGGGTCATCAGAATGAGCGCGATGCTGGGATTGGTCAGCGCCGACAACAAGCGCGTTCGCCAATCCGGCTGGGACGGGTTGATCGCCGCCCCGTCTGTATCGAGCGTAATCTCGCGCCCCTGCACCTGCACCTTGCGCCCGTCGAGCGCCCTGACCAGGCCCGGCACATCGGGCGCGATCAGGTCGATCACCTGCAGCTTGAGCGCCTCTTCAGCCGGCAGGCTGAGCGATTCACGCACGGAGCGCTCGCCCCAGTCGGCATTGCGGCCGCGCATTTGGGCAAGGCCGCGGATGTAGGCGGCGGCATCGTTCATCTGTTTGCGCGCCATCGCACTGGCCGTGCTGTCGTCCTTGGCCGCGCCGTCCTTGTCCGGCGGTGGCCTGGGACCGCCGCTGTCGGGGCCGGGGCCGATTCCAACCTGGACCGGGGTGGCCGCGCCGATGTTGGTGCCGGGCGCCATTGCCGCGATGTGGCTGGCGTACAGGATATAGGTGCCGGCGCTGGCCGCGCGCGCGCCGCCGGGCGCGACATAGCTTGCCACCGGCAGCGGTGCGGTAAGAATGGCCTTGATGACATCGCGCATGGCGGTGTCGAGTCCCCCCGGCGTATCGACCTGGAGGATGACGAGCTGGCTGCCGTCGCGGGCGGCGCGGGCGATGCCGCGTACCACGTAATCCGCGTTGGCTGGCCCGATGGCGCCGTCAATCGTCAGCACGGCAATGGGCGCGGCCGAGCGTGCGGCCGGCGCGCACAAGACAATCAGCAGGAAAGCGGTCAGCGCACGTAGCCAGCTGGCAACGAATTCGCCGGAACGTCGGTACATACCTTCTCCCGGACAGGACTCTTGTCGGGTTAGAAGCCGGACCGGGGATTAGGTTCCGGCCACAATGCCTGCTGGCGATGCGCCGAACACGGCCGAATCAGACCAGCAGCGCCGTGTTGATCGACTTGACCTCATCGGCCGACTCTTTCAGGATACTTTCCAATGTGTCGCCGTCAAGGACAAAATCGAGCACTGAGTCTTCGTGGTTCAGCATCGCTTCGACCGGCGCCGCCAGCGGCGAAGGTACGGGAGAGAACTGGTTCGCCAGGATCAAGGTGTCGAGCAGGGTGCTCGGCGGCATGCTCAACCAGGCATCGCGCAGCGATTCGATGGCGCTGCGCACCGGGTCTGGCACCGACAGCTTTTTCAGCACTTCGCGGCTGACCACCTCCTCGCACAGCTCCGACCATTTTTCCGGGTCCTCGTCGAGCAGGCCCGGAAATTCGTCGGCGCGCGACAACAGGTAGAACCCGCCGACCTCGTGCATGATGGCGGCGAACACCGCGGTATCCGGATTGACGAAGGTGACGCGCCTGGCAATGACTTGCGACAGTGCGGCCACGTGCGCGGTGTGCTCCCACAATTGTTGGGCCTTGGCACGGATGGCCGGGTCGACAATGCGGGTGCCGAACTGGCGCACCACCAGGCTGGCCACCAGGGTTTGCAGGCTGCGGTAGCCGACCCGCATCACGGCGGCACGTGCGTTGGTAATCGGGGCGTCGCCGTTGGGGTTGAAGGCAGCGGAGTTGGCCAGCGCCACCGTGCGCGCGGCGAGTTGCGGTTCGCCCAGCACCAGCTTGATCGCATCCTCGATATGGCAGTTCGGATCGTGGAGG
>CXWL01000186.1_pt1 | contig 26976 bp, 19 predicted proteins | sample 590931 | NCBI WGS metagenome assembly CXWL01 (sample SAMEA3498368, study PRJEB10139) | groundwater metagenome | biome: water well; material: biofilm material | place: Germany | collected 2015-04-27 | reverse complement strand
CGATTCTGGAAGGACTTTAATGCCATCGGCCGCAGGATAGAGAAATGAGGGGTTATAGCCGAATGCCTTGTCTTTGATGCCTAACGCGCCGTTGATCACATCCTTGAGGTCCGGTTTCGGCACGAGCCAGGACACCCAATCAGACGTCAGTTCATCCAATGACACTTGCCAGAGCTTCTCATTGAACGGCACCATGAAATGCTTGGCCATGCCTTCACCGAGATTGTCGAGAATCCACTCTTTGAACGATCGATCTTGAGGTGGCAGTCCGACTCGATGATTCGTCAGCGTAGCGATAAAACCCATCAAGCATTCCCGCACCACTTCTGGCGGAAGGCCGAATGTATTGACCTGAAAGGGATACTCCGTATAGGTCCGGTGAGAATAGATGAACGATTGACGGGCATGTTTCTGAAGCTTCCCCGCCAAAAGCTTCTCTACTAAAGCTTTAATTTCGGCTTGACGAAAATGGAGCAGATGCCCGGTATAGTCGAAGGTAAATCCATTCTTCTTGTACGAACGACACAGTCCACCGACCTCCTGTTCCCGCTCATAGAGCCGATAGGGGACACCGGAGAGATGATAGGCGGTACTGAGACCGGATAAACCAGCACCGACGATAAGGATCATGCGGCCTTTGTTCCTCCGCTCTGTGAGGATGCGACGATAGCCTGCTCAGGTCGACGGACCTCTATCTTCGTCAGCATCGCGGTGAGGAGCAGGAGACTACCGGCCGTCCCAGCGCAGAGTGCCCACGCGATGTCCTGACGAACTGACAACATCGCAAGGCCGATCACGCCGACAACGGCCGTCGCCACATAGCTTGCAATCACGATCTGTGGGACCGACATCCCCCAATGGCGCAGCCGAATCGCGATGTGGTCAGGGCTCCCCCAAAAAATTGGCAGCCCACGTCTGTAACGGATGTACATCACGAACAGGGTATCAAAGATTGGAATTCCTAAAATAAATACCGGCGTGAGAAGCGAAAGGGGATGATCGCTAGGGTACTTTCCAATCATCGCCATCGCTCCTAGCAGCAATCCGATAAACATAGCCCCGGTATCTCCCATGTAAATCCGCGCCGGATGCCAGTTGTATTTGATAAATCCCAATAGGCTTCCAATCAACGCAACAAGCATCACGGCAATCGTTTGATCGCCTTGCAGCAGGGCCACGACGAGCAGACAACTCGCACTGACCGCCCCGACGCCAGCTGAGAGACCGTCCATAATATCGAGTAGATTAAATGCGTTGATCAACCCCACCATCCACAATACCGTCAACGCAAGATCGAGCCATTCAGGAAAGGCCGCAATCTCAATTCTAATCCCGCTTTTGATTAATACGAACACGGCGAGGAGTTGCCCTACCAGTTTGGTCGCCGGTGTTAACACGCCGAAATCGTCGATCAAGCCCAGCATCACGACAATGGTCCCACTCAAGATTATCCCCAATACGTCATGCCTAAACTCAAAGGTAAAGACCAAACTCATCAGAAAGGCGAGATAGATCGCCAATCCTCCAAAATATGGAACAGGCTCTTGTTGATGTTTCAATCTCCCATCAGGAGCATCGACGATGCCGTATTTCAGCGCGGCCTGCCTGGCGATAGGGACGCCATAAAGCGCGAGTAATAACGCAATGATGAAAGTCAGGATAAGCAGGAACATGAGTCTCCTGAGAGATACTCCGTCTATCAGAAATAGTGCCGTTGATCACTCGTGGCGCCACAACTTCAGCAGCAGACCCACAAGGCATTAGCCTTCAGAGTACCCGAAGAATGCCTGAGATCCTACTGATTTCAGTCTTGCGTACCCTGAACACTGGCATGACTTAAACGAGGAGATCCTTCCCCACCTTATCGGATGGGAGCCCCTATACCAGGCGGAATAGATTCGACAGGTCTATTTTCATTGATGATCATTCGATACCGGTCTGCCAACCGAGGTCCCCATACAGACAATGAATACTCCGATTCCACCGTCTTTCTGGCCGCCTGTCCTATCCTGATTCTCAATTCAGAATCCTGGCACAAACGAATTAATGTTGCGTGCCACTCCTCCTTCGTGGAAGCAAGGAAGCCATTCGCTCCGTCTGAGATAATCTCTCGATTTACGCCGATGGGCGATGCCACAGCGGGGAGACCAAGCGCCATATACTGCAGGAGCTTCAACCCGCACTTACCACGAGACCACTCCGTATCCGAAAGCGGCATCACGCCGATATGCCCCCCCTGGAGATCCGCCACCTCACCCTCAAGACTCCACAACCTGAAATCGAGATTCACTCCGGGAAGTACCGGGGGGCGTGAACTAATAACCCGAAACTGCACTCGCTCTGTTCGCTGTAATTCTCTAATGACAGGAATCAGTAATTCCAGATAAGAAAAGTTAGAGGCCAACCCGACCCACACAATTGTCAGCACACCTTCACGATCCTGGCTCGAACCAAATTTGGCAGCAGGACGGAATCGATCGGTGTCAACCACGGTTGGAACAACTAACACCCTGGGGGCAAACCTCTCGACATAGTTGGCCAATACATGATTGCCAACGATGGCAGCCGAAGACACCCGAAAAAGTGCAGACATTTTCCGCTGATGGAACCGCGTCAGATAGATTGCATCATCCAGCTCGACCACAATCTTCTTATTCAATTTCACCAACAATCGCTCTACCGTTGCCGGACAATACGGAAAGAGCTGCCCTTCAATCACGATCAAATCGACGCGCCCTATTAAGAGGAGATCCCCGGCCCGTTTGAGAAACCTCAAGAGGGCATAGATAACTTTGGCAATAACTTTCGGCCAAGCGGCGCGCCACGTAAGCAGCCGAAAATAGGTGGCGCCAAACAATGGCTTAACCACAACATTTAATTCATGAGAACAGAGATATGGCAAGTATTGAAAAATACGATAGCGGCTACTCGGCCCGATCTCTGACGCCTTTGAAAAATAAATAACCTTCATGCCCTATTGTCCGGTCTATTGGGACACTCACAAAGGCAAACAAGAGGTCTCTCAAATCAGAAAGTCATGACTCTAATTAGCATAGGCCTGCTGTCTTCCCTCACACTCTCCTCGTACTAGTACCCGTAGCCCCCTACCGCTTCCCTTGTACTCGAACTTCGCACGAAAGGAGGAGGTACGAGCACCACGACAAAACGGCGGGAAAGGACCTTAGCAATCCATGACTGACCCGCGGTAGAGGGCAACTACCTGGCGCTTCGCAAACTGCCAAATTAAGACCCTATTCCGCTCGAAACTCACCAAGGCGCACCCTCTGACCGCATCACGCTTGCCATCGAACATTTGCACTTTGTCCAACGAATATGATGGGCCAGGCCCGCGTCGTTGCGCGATATAAAGGTAACTCTTACATACAATGCTTCCGTGCAACACTCTCTGACTCCAAAGTCCAATTCAACATTCGCGAGAGTCCATTATCGAAAGAAGTCTTGGGTTGCCATCCAAGGGCCGTACAGGCCCTCGACGAATCCAATATATTGACAGGAACATCGAACTTCCTGCCAGGAAGGAGCGTATACAAGACTTTACGTCCGAGTAATGACTCAATTGCCTTAATCACATCTTTCAGGCTTTTCCCTTCCCCACTCCCTATATTCAGCACTCGATGCCCACCGTTGTAGGACGCGACCTTCAAGAATGCATCAACCACATCGCCAACGTACACATAGTCACGGATGATCGTGCCATCCCCCCAAATCTCTATCGTTTCGTTCCGCAAGGCCTTATGCAAGAACACACTCACCGCTCCCTGAGCGCCTGTAGGCCGCTGTCTCTCTCCAAAGGGATTGGCCAAACGCAGAATTCGGTAATCCAGCCCGTGCAACTCATGATACAAATTCAAATATTTTTCGATCACGAGCTTACTGATACCATAGGCACAGACGGGATCGGTGGCATGAGATTCCGTGATGGGAATCTCCTTCGGAATGCCGTACACCGTTCCCCCGGAAGACACGAATATGACTTTGCGGACGTGTTCCTGGCAGGCCAATTCGAGAAGATGCAGCGTCCCTACTACGTTCGTTTCCACGTCATAGGCAGGGTTCTCGTTCGATGATTTCGGCAAAGTGGTCCATGCAAGGTGGAAGACGATGTCACAACCAGAGAGTGACCTCGACACGTCGTCATGGTTAACAAAATCCCCTTCATACCATTCGACTGAGTCGGAGCCTTGCACACCATCAAACCGATGCAAATTGGGCCGATCGAGAATTCTCACAGCATGCCCCTGAGCCAATAATCCTAGGGCCAGGTGCGACCCCAAGAATCCTCCGCCCCCCACAATCAAACAACGCATCGCGCGTCACGCCTCTGTTCTAGAACTTCCTTATAGGCCTGCAAGAGTTCCGACACGTATTGAGAGATAGATTTTGGTTTCGTCACTCTCGATAACTGCCGAACTCGCTCTCTATTACAAGCCAGTAGCTTAATGCACTCCGCCAACTCAGGAGAACTTCCTGGCGAAAACAAAAGACCGTTGTCATTGTGCCGCACTACTTCTGCCATACCTCCCAGATTCGAGGCGATCACTGGGCATCCCGCAGCTTGGGCAGAGTAAATGACGAGAGGAGTATTTTCATACCAGATTGACGGCACAACCAGCGCATCGAGAGATGCGAGAACAGACCCGATCTGGCCATTGGGAAACGTGCTACAAAACATGATCCTGCCGTCGCCTCCCACGAGCTCTTTGAGCTCATTCATATAAGATGGGCACTCTTCCGTATTGCCATAAATCCGCACCTCCACAGATTCACAGTCTTTCAACAACCGAATCGCTTTCACCAGAACATGCGCTCCTTTGTGCTTTAAAATTGACCCGATAAATCCAACACGAAGCTTGCCTTGCCCGTCACCAAGCCTCTTCGATTGATAACCATGTGACAAATCAATTCCATACTGGCTAAAAACAATATTATCGGAAGAGAAACCATTCTCCATCAATATTCTTGACAAGAAACGAGACGGCACAAGCACTCTATCCAGCTTCCTGAAGCGATCTTTCAGAAACTGAGGACGTCGAGAAAGGGCTTGAACCTGCGATATCAAACCTGGCGGAGTTGATGTCATTCTATTGCATCCCCGAATCATTGATGCCACGACAGGGTCTGGCAGGATAGAGAATGCGGAACTCACTACCTGGGGCTGACTCAATGACACGATATGGCGCAGACAGTTAACCCCTTTTGCATCAGGACCTGCGCACAGGGAATTATCGGACAAGAGGAGTTGAAACGTCGGACACACAAGCCAGAAATCTGTTGGGGTCATGACGGTTGGAGTAGCCGCTTCGCAACACACATCAATCATCGAGGCGGACATTCTATGCAGGTGAAAGAAATGCACGACGTCAGGCTTCAACTGTTTCAGATAGCCTCGAAAATACTCTCCAAAGAATGTGTTGTTGTGTTCTGCTTCCGCGAGGTTCTCCTGCCCTCCCATAGGGACGCGATGATGATAGAAACGGTCAACGTGTATGCCCCGATACTCGTACGAATCAAATCTCTCTGAATCACTCAGCGGTTTCTTTGTGTGAAAGCCCGTGAAGACCGTGACCTCATGACCCAGCCGTTTCAACTCTATAGCGGTATCGAGGGTAAGTGTTTCCGTGCCGTATGAAGAATCGGGATAAAACTGATGAACCGTAAGCAGGATTTTCATGGTTTGGTCGGCCGTAGGGAGGGCATTTTCTTCCTAGACCTCGTTGCCGGAGCATCCGACAATACACCAAGGGACAGGGAATGAGGGCACTCAACGGGCACCATATCAGCCAGTACTTATGCTCCTGGCCTTCTCAATCGGGACGTTTCATTGAACATCAATAGAGAGATGATCGTCTCACTTTCTCGACCTAAGCACAACGATATCTTGAAATAAATGAATCGCTCCAGAGCCATAAGGGGAGGCTCCGGAAATTCGGACAGTGTGGCAAGTGGTAGCCTGGCTTCACCCGACGTCACCCCCTGACCAGGCGTACTACGAGACGACACGGCGGACAGCCGCGTAATCAACAGCCCGCGAGGCACCTCTTAAGGAAGGCGCGAGCCTGTCCAACCAACCGGAGTCACCTCTGTCCGATGGAGTTCGAACGACAGGGGAATTAGCGTAGGGTGGTGTCCACCAAGTCGGCAGCAGCCCAGTGAGTGCATATACCCCCTCGGCGATCCATTCAACCTGTCGAGGTCTGCAAACTTTTAGCAGTGCGCAACTCCTGGCTGCTTAAAAAGCTCGCGTTCTTGGCCATCCAAGAAAGGTTGATCCACAATGGTGATCCGAAGAAATGGCCCACACCAAGCATTACGACCTTCGCTGAAAGTCCTTGCACAAAAAATAATCCAACGTGCCCAGCCAGAGTTGTTGACCTTATGCAATGCTTGACTTTGCCCTCTTTTTTAGAAGCCATTTCCCCAGGGTCCTCAGAAACTGGTTACGGATAATCACTCGACCAGGCCTGGTTTGGCTCAAAAGAATGGCAAATTTCACAACCGCCTGCGCCTGTGTGGATATGATCCGCAAAGCAGCATCGGCAGTTGCCGAATGAGGTTTAATATTCCATGGCCAATCCACTACCTCGCCAAGACGGTTGCATTCAAGCGACAGTGATGCCAACTCTCTGCCAAAACTCGGGCTAATCGGATATCGCGGATGGTCAACCCTAAGCTGATGGGCCTCGTCCAGAAGTGCCAGAAAATTATCAATCATGCCCCTCCATGACAATTTTGACGCGGCAAGAGCCTTGCACTGTTTCGACATCTGTTGCAATTCTGCTGGATTGGACAGTAGGCGGCGAATTGCGGCCGTATACTCTTGAAGCTCATTGACTCCGTGCGGGATTAATACGCCCGCATCTGGGCTCACAATTTCTTCCTGCCCGCCAACTTTGGCCACGATCGGTACGACTCCCGCCGCCATTGCCTCAAGGAGCGCAACTGAAATGCCCTCATATTGAGAAGGCATCAAGAGAAGATCTGATGAAGCAAGAATATCGATCCACCTCTGATGTGATACCGAGCCCAGCATGTGAACGGTGGCGGTCAGGTGATATTGACTGAGTAGCTCCTCTAATAGCGCTCTTTGTTCTCCATCACCGATAACTACAGCCTCAAATGTCAAACCTTGATCGTGGACTGCTTTAAGAATTTCGGCCAGCATAGTCGGCCTTTTTTGCGCACAAATTCGTCCAGCAAAAACAATTAGGGGTACATCGACAGATATATCCAACTCAGTTCGAATCAGGTCTCGCAGTTCTGCCATTCGAGTGCCTTGCGCAGGGCGAACTCCCGTATACATGACTCTTATTCGTGCGCCATCGGCACCACGCCCCTGCATCCATCGAGCCAGATGGTTGGTCGTAACGATGTTGAGATCAAGTACATCCTGATAGCCAACGCCAAACCTTGGGTGTCCACCATTTAACCAATGAGGTTCTTCGACATGGCACATATCAACAAACGCCACACCTGGTGAAATAGACCTCATGTAGGGGAGAAGCTGGTACCCGATGGTGCTAGCGGTAATGACCACAGTATCTATTTGACGAGATTGTATCAGGTAGGCCAGGAACCTCGGGTAATCTGACGCACAGAGAATGTTTGGGAGAATAAAGATATCTGGCGTGAATTGGCTAAATTGATGCTCCCATTGGTGATCAGCCAGTAGCGTCACACAAATCGTTACCTCGTGGCCTTTAGACGTGAGACCCTCAATCAGCTCAAGATTCACTCGATCGGCCCCGCCCGTCACCATCCACGGGACGATGAACATAATCCGGCGACCGAACGGGTTCGCCGCCATCGGGTTGGTCACAAATGCTGCCGTCTCGAGGGCCTCATAGGGCTGAAGGTGACGTCGGGAAGGATCAGGAAAGTGTTTATCCAGGCCATCATATTTCCGATGCATTATTCTCTTAAATTCATCGTTGAGTTTTCCAGACCTCACGATCTGTTCAAAACGGCCGTTGGAACGTTTACGATACCACTGTAGAAATTCTTGGATCGTATAGCCCCAATGCCCCGCTTTTGCCATGGCCAGCCAGAAATCCCAGTCCTCATGACCAAGCCGGATGGACTCATCGAAACCGCCACAGTCTGCATATGCCGAGCGACGAATCACTGAGATCGGTGGCCCGCTATTCGCCTGCAGGTATGCCTTGCCTCTTTCAAATCCGGTAGTCCACAAAAATTCCTGATCACCAAATACAACGCTATAAGAATTGCAGAACGCAAACTCCGGATTTGAATCGAGAAACCACACACATTTCTCGAGGTAGGTCGGCTCGACCATATCATCGCTATCAAGAAGGCAAATATAGCGGCCTGACGCACTACGGAATGCCGTATTGCGCGCTACACTGGGCCCCGCATTTGCTTGTCGAATTACTTTGATGCGTTCATCTTTTGCGGCGACCTTGGCAAATCGGGTCACGGATTCCGGGTCTGTCGAGCCGTCGTCAACAAGCACCCATTCCCAGTTCTGCAATGATTGCGCCTGCAGCGACACAAACGTTTCAATAAAAAACTCTTCGGTGTTGTAGTAGGGAGTAATGATTGAAACGTCAATGTGCTCACAGGGCATCGTGCCGCGAGTGTAGTTGCGCGGCACGGCTCTACGGCCTGGCACATCGCTAAAGTTTGGTTCTAAGTAATTAATCACAATCGATCAAAGCAAAGAATTAGAAGAGCACAATCAATGCAACACAAACCAAGATGGCTACCCAGGATGCGTGAGTAACTGATCGCCAATTCAAAGGGATATCTCTCAGATGAAGAAACGGTTTTTCTATTTGATGGTAGGTAATCCAGGCGACCAGATAAAAGAAACTAAAGTAAATCGGATAGAGAATGAAAGGGTTCCCGTATATTTGGTCAAATATTCTAAGAGAGCGAAGACCATTATTAACCGCCATGATTACCAAAATGTGAACCAAATAAAGCGAATATGAAAGTTTGCTTGTTACCACAAAGAAACCGCCATGCCCGTGGATAGCACGTAATCCATCAAACCAAGGCAGAAGCAATGCGCATAATATTGACTGAACTGTAAATAAATTAATCTGTGATTTCCTGGACTGCATCAGATGCTCTATGTCTGTAAACCACCAAGCACATAGCAGTAACAATAATGGCGCCGTAAATGGTGTTGCTCGCCTAACCCATTCAAATCCCACACTCCAATAATGTTTCGTTGCAGCCATTAACACACCAAACATAATTGCATCCATACGCGAAAGCACCGTAAGACGAATTGTCCGATTGTATTCATTCCAGTCTGAAAATAGTGGATGAGAAAGACGAAATGCATACGCAATGATAATAAAAGTCACAGCAGTTAAAATAATTGCCAGCCACACTCGTTTCATGATTCCATGCCAAATCAAGAAGGCGATCGGAAACCATAGATAGAAATGCTCTTCAACCGCTAAGCTCCATGAAAGCTCAAAGAACTGAGCAATTTCATGAGCGAAGTTTTGCATAAACACGAAATATTCAGGATAATCAAGCAGTTCGTGCCTGCCGTGATAATCGAAGCGAATAAACGCCAGCAAGGCAACGAAATACATCGGCAACGTACGCAGCCAGCGCCTTTTCCAGAATGAATAAATGTCTAAGAGCGAATGAAACCGTTTTTCGTCGATAAGCCGCATAATGATTGAACCGATCAAGAAACCGCTCAACACAAAAAAGAGTTCAACGCCCAAAATTCCGAGTTTCCCATAGATTTCGATTTGAGGAGAAATCTTCGAATGCTGGAAACTATGCCCCATCAAGACAAATAGAACCGCAACAGCACGAAACACGTCCAAGCCATAAACACGGCTTGGGTTGGATGGGTCAGTATTCGTAGCAGTCGTAGTATGCATCACTGTTCAATGGTTTCCGTTGCGCCAGTTGAAAATGGAGGCGCGAAAGTTATCCATGATGACGGGGGAGGCGGCAACTACTGAGAAAGTAAAGAGTCGCGCAAAAGGCGTAGGGGCCTAGTTATCCTCCACGAACGTGAAAGATGCATCTAATTCATTCACGCATCACGCTCAGGGATCTGCCTCCCACCGCGCTCCGGCATGATTGAGGAGAGGACCTGCCGATCACTGCCACCATGCTTTCATCGGAGTCTGTCATATAGTTAAATCCAGGACAAAAAACCTCCAAGGCGGAGGCCGTTAAGCCCAACTCGATTAAGTTGCTAACTCATTTTTTGCATCCAAAAAGAACAACCGTAAGAGGGCTGTACGCCAAGATAAAATTCCTCGAGTGCTTTTGCGTTTGTTTTATAAAGAAAACGATTTGCTATGAGTATTTTATAGTCAGTATTGTTCATGAGAAATGCCTGGAGCAAGTATTGTTCATTCCATGTTTGTCCGCGCTCAAATATCCATAAATCTGGATAGTCATCCGGCAGAAAAATATCATGAATATGAATAATCACACCGGGTGCTAGCCTGGGCAACACCTCAAAAAAGAACCAATTGACGTCGCTGGCTACCTTTGCGCAATGCGAACCGTCATAAAAGCAAATGTCCCCAGCTTGCAAGGACTCGAACACCTCGAAAGGAACACGCTGCAACGGGGTTCGACGGAGCTGCCAATCCTTCGGAAACAACTTAAACAAAGCAGGGTTAGGATATGGCTCAATCTGCGTCACTTGGCAAGGCACTTGATTGCGTTCAAGCGCTCGCTGCATCAACAAGCTAGACCACCCACATCCAATTTCCACAACCTGCTTGGGCTTTAAATCGCGAAGTAATCCGTATTGCACGAGCGCATCGGCGTTATTCCACATAGGATTGTTCCAACAGTATTCCAACTTGCCAGGCTGTTGATCTTTGGGAACATCCCGCAATTCCTCCGCATAACGACCCACTTTCCGAGCGATAGCAAGCTGGCCTTCAGTATTCCAGTGAATTGACGAGGGCGATGGGCGCTGTTTCCACAGATCCAAATTGTCTTTCAGAAACGCCACATCATTGAGTGGGGAGTAAAAATCGTTCGCTTGAAAATGATACCCTGCTCGTTGAATCTCAGAAAATGGCGTTCTTTTTAAAACTTCAATCGCAGCGGACACCGTGCTTGCACTATGGGTCTCGCCCACCCCTTGATTGGCATTGGATGATACAGCCATAAACAGCGGTTGTTTGTGAAACCATGCCAGTAATGATTTCAGCGCTCGTATATGTCGCGTAAAATCTCGTAGAGGCTGGGTTATCCTCCACGAACGTGAAGAATAGATCTGATTCATTCTCGCATCCCGCTCAGCGATTTGCCCCTCCCGTTCAGCTACCGCCAGATTGAGACTAGCGATCTGCCCGTCACGCGCTGCCAGGCGTTTATCGGAGTGTGTCATGTAGTTAAACGCAGGGCGAAAAAATTCTAAATTGTCGTTTAGTTGATCGAATAGCTCCCTGACCTCCGGTGCATCCATCTTGACTTCATCGCAGGCAAGACGAACCAACATCTCATATGCGCTTACAACGTCCACGGGTGCGGCGCAATCAGTGCGCAAATCATCTAAATCAAACTCGGCATGTCGCAACTTAGCATCAAGAAAATCGCTAACATATTCCTGCACACCGGTTGAATGTGCATCAAAAGGCAAATCTAAGGACCGAGCAATCCTATTCAGTTGAGTATACGGTTCTGAAATCATCAGATCGAAGCTTACAGCCACTCTTCGAAAACCATGTGTCTGGAGAATGGCAGGCAAGGCATGTCCTAGCCAGAGGAAATGACTTTTCTCAGAATCAAAACCGTTACGCTTCTTAAGCGATTGAGCGATACTCATCGGATTGCGCACTGCGATAACATATGAGGCACTGACACCCGCATCATCAAATACCGACTGCCAGAACGGAAGCAGTCGTGCTATTCTGGGGTCTTTCAGTCCAAATGGCCGCTCACCGACCTTAGAACGTATCAATTTAATTGCACGTAATTTATAGTGCGCTAGTCTTTCTTGGATTAATGCAGTAGCCGGAATTACTGAGAAGGCATCCCAATCGCTACCAATAGCATTGAGCAAATCAATGTTGAGTCTATTAACTTCTATATCCTCAAAAAACCCCTTGTCGTTATTATTGGCTTCTGGGGCCATTAGCTGCTCCCCCAAGTTCACATTTAGCGCTTGCAGTCCTCGAGTAATGGCACTCGTGCCACTCCGGTGCATACCCAATACAACGACTAAACGATGATCAGCCATTACCACCTACCTCTACCCCTTCTATTTCCGGAACGCAGGAAAAATCAATTATTCCAGTTGAAAACCCAGAACTGTCTGGCATTACCCTAAACATAACAATATCAACTAAGCGATGGAGATACCCGTGTTCGCCATTCACATCGCCTATAATTCCGGCGCTCAGAAAATATATGCCTGGATTGAGAGAGCACTGAAAGCTAAACTCAACACGATAGGCCGCACCGGGACCAACATACGTTAGACTGTCATTGAGCTGAATTGCCGATGTGCCGCCGCCTAGTTCAACTCCGGAGACCGTTTTGATCAGCATCCCAAAACGCACATTACTTGCACTCTCACAGAAACGAGCAACATAGGCATACCGATATCTTTTCCCACGTATCAGATTATTGACCGGAGTGCCGCCTATATCAAGAATGTGAACATTCTCGATATAGGCCCCACGAGATTCGTACTCGATAGTGCTATTGGGTTTGAGGTCAGGATCAAAACTCTCTTGCATACGAGACAAATTTTTCGTTGTCACAGGAGGCTGAACCAACAGGGAACTGATCAAGCCATCAAAGATGTCATGTTTCGCATTACTTTGGCGAATCTGGTCTCGCACACTTGCACGCTTATCTGCCGGTGCGTATATCAGCTTCTGATAGCGACCAACGATTTTTTTTGGCATCCCTACCGCTAAGAGTTCGCCAGCATCCAGAAGGACTGCATGATCGCAAATCTCCACGATTTGCGCACCAGAATGTGAGACGAAAAGAATGGTGGCACCGCTTGCACGAATAGCCTTGATCCGCGAAAAACATTTTTGCTGAAACAGTTCATCTCCAACCGAAAGCGCCTCATCGATAATCAATATATCGGGGGCGACATTGATGGCGACGGCAAACGCCAAACGAACAACCATTCCGCTAGAATATGTTTTCAGGGGTTGATCGATGAAGTTGCCAATGTCCGCAAAGGCTTTGATTTCATCAAAGCGCGAATCGATTTCTCCTTTACTCAAACCGAGCACCGCCGCATTCATGTATACGTTTTCGCGCCCCGTGAATTCGGGATTAAACCCGGAGCCAAGTTCCAAGAGGGCAGCAATACGCCCTCTTATTTGAACGTTGCCACTGGTCGGATTAACCGTGCCGCAGATCATTTGCAGCAAGGTGGATTTCCCACTGCCATTGCGTCCAATGATGCCTACCGCCTCGCCTTTTTTTATTTCAAACGACACATCTTTTAGAGCCCAGAAATCACGATAGTAGGTGGGGAATTGTAAGTGGGGAGTGGGGAATGAGCTCCTTAGAGCTGGTATGGCACGGCACAGCTTTGGGACGATGAATTGTTTTAGCCGATCACTCGGCTTGTCGTAGATGTGGTAGCACTTGGAAAGGTTGCTCACTTTGATGGCAATATCATGACCGCTCATTGGGAGTCTTTCAATTTTTCGGCTTTGCGCACCCGGCTACAGCAATGCGAGGAAGTAAGACAGAAAGCAACTTAGCTGCACATTCCGAAGGAGGGGCAGAGGAAGTATCAATTGCCATATCAGCCACGGCTGGCGGTTCGTAAGGAGCATTCACACCCGTGAATTCCGTTAATTGGCCTGCTCTTGCTCGTTTGTACATGCCCTTGGGGTCTCGCGCTTCACAGATTTCAATAGGGGTGCTGACGTAGATTTCCACAAAATTCTCTGCACCAATAATGCATCGCGCTGATTCTCGGTCATCGCGGTAAGGGGAGATAAACGCCGTGATGACGATTAGGCCTGCGTCGTTCATTAAACGCGCTACTTCAGCAATACGTCTGATGTTTTCGGTTCGATCCTTATGTGAGAACCCTAAATCGTTATTCAATCTATGCCTGATGTTATCGCCATCCAGCACATAGCACGCATGACCGACCTCAACGAAATGGCGCTCCAGAGCAAATGCCAAGGATGATTTACCAGACGCACTCAAACCCGTGAGCCATATAGTTATTGGTCGCTGCCCAAGTAGCTGGCAACGATCTTTGGCTTGGACGTCCCCATTATGCCACACGACTTCGACCGCCTTAATTTCGTTAGAGGACATCGGCAAACCCCTTTCGAGTGCGCTCGAACCAAGCCAGTCCTAGCCATGCAACCACACCACTGCATAGGAAGTAGATCCCCAGCCCGTACCAGGAAGGCAGCTTGCCTGCAATCAGCACGTCACGCGCTTGCTCGATAATAAACGTGAGTGGATTCAGGTACAGAAGCGGGCGATACGCCTCAGGCAGTGCGGAGACTGGGTAGAACACCGGAGACAGGAACAGCATGAGGCTGGACACGACACCGGTCGCGTGTCCCACATCTCGCACAAACACTCCGACTGAGGCGAGAAACCATGACGCCCCCAGAACAACCAACGCCATGGGAAGGACTAAGAGTGGGAACATGGTGGCCGTCCAATTCAGGGAATGATGACTCACTGCATAAAACAGCAGCAACACCATCAAATTCACGCCCATTTGAAACAGGCTGGCTGCAAGTGACACAAGGGGCAGCACTTCGAGTGGAAAGACTACTTTCTTGACGTAATTGACATTGTTTACGATCAAATTCGGAGCGCGGCTGATGCACTCAGAAAACAACGAATGGGCAATCAGCCCAGTAAAGAGTGCTAGAGCAAAATCAATACTGTTCTGATTCTCGTCGGCACTCCAACGCACCTTGAACACCACGCGGAAGACGAGCGTATACACCGTGAGCATCATCAAGGGATGCGCCAATGACCATACCACGCCCAGAATAGAGTTACGGTAACGACCAAGTACCTCTCGCTTCATTAATTGCCAGATCAGACTCCGGTGCTTGACAAGGTTGCGGATTGCCCTTGTCGGAAACGCACCAGTTTTCTCTGGCGACATCATATTAACCATCCTCCAAGGCCATACCCGTGGCTCCCGTTCTATCCACAATTCATCCCGCAGCCAACCCAGAAAGACAGAGGGAAATCCCAAGCCTCGGAACAGCCTCAGCCCTTCGAAATCACAACTTTCCTATTGATGGGAGGCATATCCCGATGCCCCACATTACGCAGCACGATTTCCACGGACTCACGTCGCTTGCGTCAAGGATTGAGTCTGATTCGATCGCATCGACAAATCACAGGCCATTCAGGCTGACTATTACATTTGTCACTATGCCACCCTGTGCAGGGAAAACCAAGAATTTGCTGACTTCGTCCTACTCTGTTGGGACTAGAGTGCGTTCACGTTGGGCTTAAGAACCGTGGGGGCGAAGGACGATACGAACCAGAACATAGTTTGGCTGCTACCCACATCCATTCAATGTTACGTTGACAGAACAGAACCGTTATGACACTGGCCAGCAAGCTATAGTCAACATGTCGAGGATGACAACGGCATACTTCGGGAGGTGATCACAAGACAGAACGGCCTGACTAGAAGTCCCGTCGCTGAAAAACAGCACAGGCCCCTGCGAGCAAGAGACTGGCATACAATAATCCATAGACCGTCGCTAAAGACTGATAGGCAAGAGAGACCTGTACGCCGGCTGCGGCCTGTCCCTTGATGTTCAATAGTTCAAGGTTCGGACAGACGTAATACACAACGGTCAGCACGGCTTCGGTTAACTGGCTTTCACTTTTCTCCGCAATACTCTTAAGGTCGCTCGTCAAATGTCCAATAACATACAGGCCAAGTGTCATGGTTGCGCTGAGAGTCGAAGAGCTAAAGGTCGAAAAGAACATGGCAATCGCCATCACCAGCAATGTTTCCACAAGGATGAGTCCAACCGCCTGAAACAGCGCGCCATAGATGGCATTGCCGCTGATCCAGATCGTCGCCAAAAACATGGCAAACATGATCGCGATATTGACGGCGACAATGAAGCCTAATCCAAGGTACTTCCCCAAGATGAATTGGACTCTAGTAATGGGCCTTGCCAGAATCGTATAAATCGTACGCCGCTCTATCTCTTTGGTCACCAGGCCAATGCCTACAAAAATCGCGATGATCACGGCAACTAGATTGATGGCCGCCAACCCAAGGTCGTTGACGATACGTGACTGTTCACCAATCGTGAGGGTCCCCAGAAGCACCGACGCCCCAATGAGCAGGATGGCAAAAAAGACAAGGTTGTACAGTATCTTGTCACGAATCGTTTCCCTGAATGTATTGCCGGCCACGACCACAAGACTCTGCATGTCACACCTTCCGGTTCGTCTGCTCGAGAAAAATTTCCTCGAGCGAACCTTTGTGTGGAATCACCGAGACCAGCTTCCCTCCCGCACGACGAAGCGTCGCGAGGACCTCTTCCAGATGCTCCTGCCCTGGAAGGATCATCAAACAACGATCTCCGCGCTGAAGGATACGAGTCGCCTGAGACTTCACTTCGGCGAGCTCATCCCCGACGACGCCATCACACACAACCTCGACGGACTGCGCCACGTGTTCATTGACCAGATCCTCAATCCGCCCCGATGTGAGCATTCTGCCTTTCGCCAAAATACCTACCCGGTCACAGATCATCTCGACATCGGACACGATATGGGTGCTGAAGAAGACCGTCTTGCCCTGATCCCGGAGACTCAGAATTAAATCCCTGACTTCCTTGCGCCCAATGGGGTCGAGCCCGGACATGGGCTCATCGAGAATGATGAGCTCAGGATCATGGATGAGCGCCTGGGCAAGGCCGATCCGCTGAAGCATCCCCTTTGAAAACTTTCGCAGCGGACGGTGTCGCGCCTCCATTAATCCCACCCGCTCCAACAACTGAGGCACACGCTGCTGCAGCCCTTCACGAGGCAATCCGGCAAGTCTTCCATAAAATCGCAAGAACTCATCCGCCGTCAGATAGTCGTAAAAGTAGGGAGTTTCAGGCAGATATCCGATGCGGGCATGCACGGCCACATTGTCGGCAGGGGTGCCTAATAGTTCGATGCGTCCACAGGTGGGTCTGACCAGCCCCAGTAACACTTTCATCGTGGTTGTTTTGCCTGCGCCATTGTGGCCTAAGAATCCGAAAATCTCTCCTTGTCCAACCGACAGCGAGACATTGGAAAGCACCGTTGTCTCCTTCAGCCAAGGCCACATCGGCTTGTATGTTTTAGTCAATCCTTCAACGACTATTGCGTCCATTGATCACACTCTCGGGAAAAAACCCATGGAAAGGCAATTCTTCTTGTAGCGGAGCGAGCCTGAATTGCACACAGGCCCCGACAACCACCCATTTTTCATCATAGCAACCTCAAGGGAATGTTCAAGCTTTCACGACTTCAGGACAGCCGGAGGGAACTCCCACCGCCATCACGGTTGCCGAGCGCGTCTACGAACCGGAATACGCATTCGCTCCGCCACTTCGCTACTTCGGACAGTCCCCGTTGCGGCTTCATAGAGATAGTCCCCGCCAAATGGTTCCTTCGGTAGTTCGCGAAGCAGCCCAGGCCCTACGAGATTCTCCAGCCGATCAGGCCGTCTGGAATAATGAGCCTGATACCGGGCAATCGCTTGTTCTAAACTCCTGAGATCCCGCTCAACAATTGATTCTTTTAGCCGAACCTCCAGGCTCTTTCGTACATCCTCATCCGAAGTCTCTGCATACACCTTGGCTAACAACTCGACGGCCTGTTCCGGAGAGTTGGCCGACACGAACAGTTTGGCCGCCAAGCGCGCAAGGCTCTCCGGGGCTCCGGGAAGACTGGCGGCCCGAGCCATAGCCGTGGCTGCCTTTTCATCGTCCCCCAACTCGAAGTAATAATTGATCCCCAACAAAAACGGAAGGTTCCATTCTTGTGGATTGTGCCGCATACCCTTCTCCAAGAGACGGTTACTCTCTTCGGGCAGTACGACAAGTATGCAGAGCGCGTGACTCCCGGCCTCGTAGGCCCGCACGAACTTGGGATCGAGGGTCGTAATCCGATCCAGCGCCTGGTACAGCCACGGCCCAGCTTCCGCTGAGAGCTTCCGCTCTCCCATCACCTGAATCGCTTGAAGCCATAGGAGGTCGGCAGCCAACTCGCGATACCCCAAAGAGACCATCCTCAGATATTCCCCGCTCGGCAAATACGTTAACTGCTGAATTTTCGCCTGAGAATTGCTCCAGGCAGTCAATGGTATTTGAAGCAGACCCAGGGCAACCGCCAGTACAATGCCAATGATCCAGAAACCTGGCTGTCGAGGCATTGCCCTCATCGCTTGGCCCCCAGCGCCAATGCTCTCCCGAGTGGATAGAGATCGACGTCTAAGAACTGGCGCTCCATGTCGTTCAAGCTCCATCCCTCGTATTGTTGCTTGATGGTACCGATCACCTCGAATTCCGACTTCGCGAGCTTGTACTCTCCCGCCTCAAATGAGAGTTCTCCAAGCAGCACGCGAGCCGGCAAAAAATTCGGCTCAATCGCTACGGCCTGTCGCAACCATGATTTTGCTTCCTCCAGCCGTCCTTCTGGCAACCGAATGTTTGCCAAAGCCAAATAGTTCAGCGGCGAGTACGGATCGGCTTGAATGGCCTGTTCGTAGGCCTGTGCAGCCTGACTCAAGAGGAACTCACGCTGATTGTTCGACACCTTCTGTTCCGCGAGTAAGCCGTAGATGGTGCCTAATCGATAGGGAAACCGTCCGTCCAATGGATTGAGCTCGATGGCCCGTCCTTCCTCTTCAACTGCCTTCACCAACCACTCCGGATCGCCCGACTGATGGAAGAGCTGGACGAGTGTCCGTGCAATTGAGTCATAATACCCGGTCGTACCGGGCTCGATCAGCGAGGCCCGGCGAAACCAGTCCAACGCTAGACCCTGCCGCCCAGCCTGGGCCTCCGCCAGCCCTCGCTCATGAGCGTACCATCCGGCTACAGGCAGGATCGTGAAGATCGCCAGCACGGCTCCACAGACGAAAACAAGAGAACACCGTACCGGGTGGTAGGGAAATGGTACGGTCTGCAGTGGTCTGCCTGGTTTCATGATCGATTGAAAAGAAAAGATCAGCCCCCCACACACAATTAGGAGAATTACCAGGGCTGGTTCATGGAACACAGAATCCACCGCGCTATGGGCTAAGATGCCCAGCACCGCCCCTATAAGACCAGTCGCAAGGCCTCGCTCCCAAGGCTCCAGCTGAGCGCGCACAACCTTTTGGGCTTCCCATCCCCAGACCCCAATTCCGACTAAAAAAACAAGCAAGCCCCCCACTCCCAATTCAACTGCCATCTGCAGATACTCGTTATGAGCAGACTCAGCCCTTTTCCCATAGTGAACAATGTTTGACTCGGTAGGAAACCGATACTGAAACGAAGTGTATTTATACATCCCCAAGCCGATGCCCAGAGGTCGATCGACCACGCGCTCCAGCGAGCTTTTCCAAATATCTATTCGGCTAAAGGCATAGGGGTCCTGCGCTGAGACGTCGATCATTCTCTGCTTGAGAGGATTGGGGATTACAGCCCCTACAACGAGACTGACCAGGAGGATCACCACGGCAACCGTTCCGAAACGATAACAACCGATGAACGTCATGGCGATCACGAATGCCAGCAAGGCTCCACGTGACTGGGCCACCATAAATGCGCAAAACATAATCGCGCCTGCACTCCAGAGAAATGCACTCTGCCACTTGTTCATTATGTTCCACGGGACACCGCTCAATAGGCCGAGCACAACGGAGAGGGCCACGACTTCGTATGTCGCAAAAAAGTTGGGATTAAAGAAGGTCCCCTTGGCCCTAGCTTCACCAAGCCAGACATACTGCACGATGCCCAGTACCCCTTCACAAATCCCCATTGCCACCAACAGCACGACAAGGTGCTGTATCTGCCTTCTGGCTTTGATGCCCTGGATAACCACTCCAAACAAAAGGGCATACATCAGAAGGCCGATGAACGATTGAACGCTGGGGGTTTTGTAGGGCGCCCACCAGACAGAAAGACCGGCCCATCCCAAGAACAGCGCGACGAGAGGCACGAAGTGGTTCATGGTCAAAACAATGGTTCCCACCCTCATCTGCTGAATCGCCCAGACAAGGGCCGATCCCAGGAGAAGCAGCCGCATCACGAGATTCGGCACCTGCGTGGTTCCGCCCTCAATCAAGGGGGAGAAGATGATGAGGCTTCCGAGAAGCAGAACCGCCGCCGAGAGAGGCCAGAAAAACAACTGCCGCTTCGGGAAAACGCCCAAGCCCCTTTCACGCCCCAACGAGGGGCTGCGAGTGGCCCCGCCCGTTTCGGCATTGACGAACTGGTCTCTCTCGTATTGTTCAATCATTGAGACTGCGGCTGAAAGGGATTCTGCCTAGATACCACCGGAGCAGACAGGCCTTGCTTCCGCTCAGACTGTCAGGACAAATTCAACGTAGAAGTTACCTCAGATCCTGTCAAGCCAATCTGCCGTTCTCTCCCCAAACGACGGAAGGAGAGAGACCATCACGGCCTCTCTCCCCCCTTCCTGCAACGATAGTCTCGCCGCCTCAGAGCAACGTGTGAGCCTGTTAGCTTGACACGTCGTTCAGACCGTTAGTCAACGCACGGACATCGTTCATAAACCATTCATCGCACGTCGTATCTCCGTCGATATTCCCCTTCGCGCCTGCCGTAAATCCTGTGTCGCTAGAAAGGACTGCGTTTCCAGTCGCCGGCGTAGTGTTACAAGGGGTAAGTACATTGGGACTCCCCGGAAACTGTGCCGAGACTGCTCCCGCATAGTACCAGAACTTATATCGCGGGTTACCAGACGGCTGATACCCGATTTGATTGATGTTCGTGGGCAAATACGACTGAGGGTTCGACTCAGCCTGGTATGCCACGGCTGAGGTGAAAATCGCACCAAGACTCACCTTCGCTTCCGCCTGCTTCGACTTCGCTTGATAGGCGATGAAGTTCGGAATGGCGATGGCTGCCAAGATGCCGATGATCGCCACAACGATCATTAACTCGATGAGGGTGAAACCCTCTTGTTTACGGAATGACTTCAACATCGTACTGCCTCCTTGTTGATGGTTCACTGAACTTCCCTCTTCACACCCTGCTTGTTGCCTTTGAAACTAGCATCTGCTTCCGCTGCCTAAGCCTATAGCAGGTTCGATGCCCGGTATGTGGCTAAGCAACTAAAAACTCAACATCTTGAAATATCAAATAGTTATGATCGGCAATGTACTAGGCAACAGACATTGCTAGGGGAGGCAGCTCTCCATCTTTTGCTGTGATCTGCCAATATTTGTCATAGGGCTGTGCAGATTAGTTTAGGCAAACGTGGCACTGCTGGGGCAAAGAGACCCTCTCACTGAGTTCTCCGTTTGGAGCGGAAGGGTAATGTGAAGAGACCAGCAATACTATTTTCGCCGGAGATTGAGTGAATAGTCTTGTGTACTTTCAGATACACTACTTAGGACGTTGGATACAGTCGCGTCCGCCCCCTCCCCTTCAAGAGCAAGAACAGGCTGATGCTAATCCCCACAAGAGAGAGCCCCCCCCCGACCCGTAATAAGGGGGTTTCGTAGTTGAAGAGAACCTCAAACTGTCCGGGGGGAACCACCACGGCACGCACGAGTCCATTGGCACGAAAAATCGGCACGATGTCCCGTCCGTCGATCTTGGCCTCCCACCCAGGCTCGAAGATATCGGCTAAGACTAATACCGCCGACTGAGAGGTCTTCACGGCGACTCGAACAGTTTCCGGGCGATATTCAAGAATGGTGGCATGTCCTTCTCCCAATGGTCCCGGCAACGGAATGGACGCCCCTTCAATCCCGTCGACTTCTCCTCTCAAGAAATCTTCCCGGTCAAGAAACGAGAGAATTGGCGCCACGGAAGACAGTGCTTCAGGCCTCTTGGAAAGATAGGCACGAGGTGTCACAGGGACAGGATTTCTCACCAGGGCCAGATCGTAGTCCGGCACCGATGCCACTATCGAACCAGCAAATTGCGCCTGGTCAAATCGCGCAGGACGACCAATTAAGTATGCCACGTTATAGCGCGCTAGCGAGCGGATGTTTGCGTTCCTGCCGATCTGTTGAGCTGCGAGACTATTTCCAGGAAGATAGCTTTGCACCGATTCAATCTGGAACGTAGCGTTGTGCTCCACGTATAGCCCATGTCGTCGAATGATGGCGATCCGCTCACGAGGAGTCAGTGCGAGTCTCACCTGTTCTGAAACCTCTGCTTGTCCGTCCTTTATGCTGAGGACACGGAAATGCCCGAGGCCTTCGCTCCTCGCATCATTTTTCATCGCTGCAGCTAACCCCGGCGTGAACGTCCATGCGTCAGACGGTGCTGTATATAAGACTGGGAGATTCGCTCTTGTCAGATCGATCAGGATCAGCACGACGGCGGCTGTTGAGGCCCATGCACGTTGAGTGGGCTTGATTCGCATCCAGACCATCAACACCCCTATCCCCAATGCTGTCGCTGCACTGAATAGTGCCGACTTGCCCACGGTGACAGTTATGTGCTGTGCAAGATCCTGAGGGATTCCAAATACATCGGCGAACCTGGCCCACGATGGGTCAACGGCCAGCAACGCGCCCAATCCAAGGCACAGGCCCCCCACCCCAAACCACGGCAACGAACGGGTCCGGCCCTCCCGTATGACATCGAATCCGCCACCTGCAAGCATCGCGATGGAGAATGAGACGAGTCCCATGAGTTTTTCAGGATATCGAAAGGCGGACCATAGCGGCATCGAGTGATAGAGCACATCGTACAGGCCGCCATATTTCCCAAGCGCAAGAAAAAGCCCAACTCCTCCCAGTAACACGAAAACACGGAGATCGCGGCATGCCCACGACCCGACGATAGCGAGACCGAGTATGGGCAGCCCGAGATAGAGACTCTCCGCCCAAAACCCGCCAGGTCCCCGCCCTCGTCCATCGTTTCCAAAAAGGCTAGCGGCGATACGGTCTCCCTCTGCATCGTCACCGATCGGAGACACCGCAAGGGTAAACAATCGCAACGGGTGCATAGACCAATGAGTCGCCTCTGCATGAAACGATGTGGCCTCTGTTCGGTTACTTTGAGTAAACGTAACCCATGCTGGAGCAAGTTGAACGCTTGCCACCAGAATAACCAGCCCTGCTATAAGTGCTAGCCGCAGCACCGCGTGCGCGCGTGGCATGCGCGCACGCATCCCAACCCAAAACAGTGCAATGAAGCCAACGTAATACCCTGTTTGCACATCCCCGTTCAGAAAGATACTCGCCCACACAAGAGCCGAAAAGCTGTGCCACAATAATCCTCGAGTCATCAACACTTTTTCGAGCGTGAGCAAAAAGACGGGGAGCGCACAGGTCGAGTACAGATACACGATGTTTTCGGTCAGAGACACCACATAGCCTGAGCACGAAAATCCAATGGCCGCGACAAATGCTCCGGACGAAGAGAGCCGGAGCGTTCGCCCTAAAATATACGTTCCGGCTGCCCCCATAAGGCAAGACAGGAGCGTTGAAACCCGATAGGCATCGTGCACTGGAAACAGCCAATATAACGCGGTAAAAGGATGGAATATCCCTGTGACGGGAATTCCCACGAGTGGACGCCCTAACCCTTCGTACGGGAACCACTGAGGTAGTTCTCCGGCTGAAAGTCGATCAATAATATACTGCTTGATTGGAAGGAAGAACTGGAAGGCATCGCGCTTTATCAGAACGAGGCCGGGAATCCACAACTGTGCATAAACAAGGAACACCAGCCCACACAGCCCCGCGAGGCAGTAATAGTCCCTTCGGCTCCACGCGTCCGCCCCCTCACCTTTTGCATCATGTGCATTGGAGATCGTCTCCGACTTCGCTACCTGGACCACATGAGAGACACCCTCCGTTGTTGGGACAGGCTCTGGCATACGATTCCTCTAAGGCGGGAGAAAAAACCTCTGCGGTTGATGGCTATGAGCTGAGTCGCAATCGCACTCGGTCGGAGTCAGTCTAACAGGAAATATCAGGCGGGCAACAAAATGATGGGTAGCTTGCCTACGGTGTCACAGGAGAAGAGATTTTCTGATCAGCCACGCGCCGTTTAGCCTGTTGGATACGCTCTTCCTTGGTGGGGTCGCCCATCCCTAGGTCACGGAATCGGTCCATGAGCTTAGTATTGGAGGGATCAAGTTCCAGCGCATGGAGCCAGGCCTCGCGGGCCTCTGAGAGGTTCTGTTGCTTCGCGTAGATATCACCGAGATGCTCGTAGAGCACCGGATCGTTACCGGCGAGCGTAAGCGCACGTTTCATCTCGGTCAATGCCTCGGTCAACAAACCGGATTTAAATAGAGCCCAGGCGAGGCTATCGACATAGTACCCATTGCTCGGTTTCAGCGCGACAGCCTGCTTGGTCAGAGAAAGTGCTTGCTCAATCTTGAGCCCCCGCTCTGCATAGCTATAACCCAGATAGTTGAGTGCATCGGCATGATGAGGGTCCAGCTTAATCGCGGTCTCCATCACGCGCACCACGTCCTCGAAGCGATTGAGCTTGTCGTAGGCCGTGCCGAGATTGAAGTGCAAGTCGGCGCTCGCGGGGTTCTGGCTGATGCCTTCTTCTAGAGCCCTGACCGCATCGTCGAACTGGTCCTGCTGCAGATAGGTCAAACCCAGTACAATGTGGGATTCAGGCTGCTTCGGATTGATCGTGATGGCCTTGGTCAAATGCGTAATGGCCTCAGGAAATCGCTTCAGCCGATAGAACAACACGCCGAGATGCAGATGCCCCTCGAAGTAAGACGGCTCCAGCTGAACATTAAAGGTATAGGTCTCGATGGCGTTCTTCGTGTCTTTGGACTCCTCGTAGAGAAATCCAAGGTAATCTCTGATTTTGAGCTCCGTCGGGCGCGCCTTGAGAATCTGGGTCAGCTGATCGATGGCCTTGGGATATTCCTTCTCTTCCCCATACACAAGCGCCAGTCGAAGCTGTGCATCGAGGTCCGACGGATCTTCTGCCAGCAAATCACTCAATTCTTTCCTGGCACCCTGGAAATCCTTTGCCGCCACATACAGCCGAACCAGCTGGTGCCGGATATCCCGGTTTCGGGGATTCACCGTCTGGAGATATTTCCGCAACACCGAGACCGCTCGCTCCTGATCCTGCTGCGACTCGTAAATCGACGTGAGAGCCAGATAGGCCGGTTCAAACGAGGCATTGACTGTAATCGCTCGCTCCAGACTCGCCGCCGCCTCTTCCCCTTTTCCCGCGTCAAGGAGTATGCGCCCCAGATGATAATGACCGACAGCCGATTCGGGAACCCGTGCCAGCCCAGCTCGAACAGCCTGCTCTGCCTCAGGTTGCCGCTTCAGATTCAGGAGTAACAAACCCTTTGTAAAATAGGGATCACCGGACGCCGGATCGACTTCGATCGCCCGATCCAGCAAGGTTACCGCCCGCTCTCCCTGCCCCGCGCTGGCTAAGATGCCGGCCATCTGTGTGAGCAATTGACCGTCCTGGCTTGTTCCCTCTGCGGCCTGATCCGCATAACGAACGGCATTGGGCACATCGCCCAACGAAAAGTAGAGCCCTGCCAGCCTTGCGTTTACAGACTGAGACGTGGGATCTGTCTTCAGGGCGGCCTGATACTCCTGAATGGCACGGTCCATGTCTTGCGCAAGTTCGGCTTGGTAGCCGAGCATAAAATGGAACGAGGCTGCGGCATCGGGAGGATGGCTCAAGGACGTTGCCTTGGGCACATTGGCAGTGGCGAGCGGTTCTTTCGGCGCATGAGGCGCTGTGGCGCAGGCCAGGAACGCGAAGGGAACCAGTGTGCCCGCCACTCCTCTGAGTAACGAACGTCCGCGGCGACTCGCCGTTCGGCTCAGGATAAAACGTGTCGTGGGCACTCGGATGATCCTCTCGGTAGATTCAGCGTTACTACTCAGGTGATTAGGCTGAAGACTGAAGACTAAACGCCTTCGGCCTATCTACCTGAGCAGGTCAGAAAGATTATACGAGTGGGATGGGACAGGGTCAAACGACTTCGCGATTGTCGAGGCTTTCGAACTTGGCAAAGCGATCGTGGAAGAAGAGTTCTTTTTTCCCGATCGGACCGTTCCGATGTTTACTGATGAGAATATCGGCAATACCCTTCCGTTCGGAGTTCTGGTCATAGACCTCCTCACGGTAGATGAACATCACGACGTCGGCATCCTGCTCGATCGCACCGCTCTCGCGAAGGTCGGCCAGCATCGGGACAGGCGGCTTCCTGGCTTCCACGGCGCGGCTGAGCTGAGACAGCGCCACAACCGGCACGTTGAGCTCCTTGGCCAAGGCTTTCAGCGAACGAGAAATATCAGAGATTTCCTGCTGGCGGGACTCCGAGTCGCTCCGTCCCTGCATCAGCTGGAGGTAGTCGACGATTAAGAGATCCAGCCCCCGTTCAGCTTTGAGCCGACGCGCCTTACCCCGCATCTGCTGCACGGTAATACCACCGGTATCGTCGATATAGATCTGCGCTTGTTCCAGTCGGCCTGCCGCCTCTGCAAGACGCCACCAATCCTCTTTCTGAAGCTTGCCAGTCCTGAGTCCATGAGAATCGACTCTCGCCTCTGAACTCAACATGCGCAACACGATCTGCGGCTTGGACATTTCAAGACTGAAAATTCCCACCACCGCGTTCGCATGAATGGCAGCATGGACAGCCATCCCCAACGCCAGACTCGTTTTTCCCATGCTAGGCCGCCCCGCGATCACCACGAGGTCTGATGGTTGGAGGCCGGCGGTAATGTCGTCAAGATCGTAAAATCCGGTAGGAACACCCGTGACATGTTCTTTTCTCTTCGACAACTTGTCGACGAGATCGAGACTTTCCTTAATAATG
>CXWL01120321.1_pt1 | contig 26987 bp, 27 predicted proteins | sample 590931 | NCBI WGS metagenome assembly CXWL01 (sample SAMEA3498368, study PRJEB10139) | groundwater metagenome | biome: water well; material: biofilm material | place: Germany | collected 2015-04-27 | reverse complement strand
GATTTTAGCCTCACTAGATCGGGGTTTCTTGGTGCTGGTTCACCAAGCGGAACTGTCCTGGGTGATTGGTCGGCCACTGCATACAACGCTGCGCACACGGTTTTGGGTGCAATCGGTGAGCCGATGATTGCCACTTATGGTGACATACCCATGCAGACGTTCACACTTGGCTATCAGGGGATCAGTTCTATCACCTTCAACGCCAATGCGCATAACTTTGCGGGAGTTCAAATGCCCTATATGGATAATTTAGCCTTCACTCGTGCCGACACCGTTAGCCTCAATTTCGAGTCATTAAGTAATCTGAACAACGCGGCCACCTACCTGGCCGGATATGGCATCACGGTCGGCGGGTTGGATTCAGGTTCGGGGTTGGTAGCATTTGATGAAACCATCACCTATGGTGGTGGTGTGGTCGGCGCCCCATCGGGCAAGATGTATATAACCCAAGCTGCCGTTAGCAGTCCTGGTGGCCCTGGAACTGGCGGCGCGGCAGCCCCTCCTCCTAACAGTTTTATTCTGAACTTCAGCAGCGGGCTGACCAGTTTCGGATTTTCCGACTCGGCGATCCTGCAGCCCTCCATAAACTCACCATGGACGGCAACGGCGTACTCCGGGCCTAACGCGACGGGCTCAGTATTGGACACCGAGAGCTACTATCCCTCAGCAGTTCATGGAACCGCCGTCTTTGCCTTGACCGGCGCGAGCATCTTTTCGGTGAAAATTGACCAAAACCCCTCTGTTTATGGGGCATTCTACGCGTCCAATCTGGACAACTTCGTTCTGACAGGTCCCGGAGTAACCGCGCTGCCCGTCCCCGAACCCGAAACCTACGCCATGCTGCTGGCCGGTTTGGGCTTGCTGGGTTTTACAAGTCGCCGCAAAAAGAACCCCGCCGCGTAATCCATGCGCACATTCCATCAATGCAAACGGGAGCTTCGGCTCCCGTTTGCAATTTCAGGCATGGGTAGCGGCATCGGCGACTACTTCCGTCCACGGCCTGATCTTGGCCAGGGTGGCCGCGAGAACATCCTTGGCGCGCTCTGTGTCGTAACGCACTTGCCCGCGCAGCCACCAACCTTCTGATAGCCCGAAAAACCGGCACAACCTCAAATCGGTGTCAGCCGTGATTGCACGGCGGCCCGCGACAATCTCACCAATACGCTGCGCGGGAACACCAATCTCCTTGGCCAGCCGATATTGGGAAATCCCCATCGGTTTCAGGAACTCTTCGAGCAGCATTTCACCGGGGGTAACTGGCGGCAGTTTGTTTGTCTTGCTCATGTTAATGCTCCGCTAATGGTAATCAACAATCTCGACATCTTTTGGCCCATCGGGCGTCCAAACAAAGCACGCGCGAAACTGATCGTTAATGCGGATGCTGTGTTGCCCGGTGCGATCATGCTTCAACGCCTCCAGCCGGTTGCCGGGTGGCACACGCAGGTCGTCGAGAACTCCCGCCCAATCAAGTTGCTCAAGTTTTCGTCGTGCCACAGACTCGATGTTCGTAAATCGCCTCACGCGCTGCCGTTTAAACAGATTCTCTGTATCGCTGCACTTGAAGGATTTGATAGGCACGGTCGAATAGTAACGCCACGCGTGATGGATGTAAAGCGGCGCGCGGTTATTGCGCCTGGCTGCTCAGGATTAACGCACCGCTCAGATCAGCGCATCCAGCCCCACCTCACTTCCTCGAAAAAATCGGCGACCAGCCGCTCTGCTGAAACAAAACCATATCCGGTTTCCATTTCTCCACCAAGCGAAAGCATGATATAAATTCAGCCTATGTCCTCCTGGTTCAAAATACTGGAAGAAAAACCGGATCACCCCATGTCCGACGTGGGGGAAGCCCGGAAGCTGCTCGCCGATCTGCCGGAAAATGATCCCCTCAAGGCGCTGGATGAAATTGCCTCATGGCTGGATTCAGTCAAGAATACGCCGGGCTTCCGCACGGATCGTCGCGCCGCTGTCACCATGCTGCTGGATGAAACCGGGCAACCGTTTCATGTGGAGTTGCTGCGGCAATACTTGGCCGCGCCCCATTTGCAGGATTTTCAGGGCATGCGTCTGTGGCAAGGCGCCCATGGCTTTATGGCGGTGCTGGCCGAAGCTTATGCCGTGTGCGCCCAGGAATACCGGCAGGAAGAAAAAAAACCGCAGTCCCTCAAGGAGCAGATGCCGGTCATCTGCGTCAGGCTGCTGCGCGCTGTTGCCGAGCGGATGAAGCTGGAGCTGATGCGCTATCTGGATGTGGAGCAGGCGGTCTGGAATCAGTTGTACCAGCATTACAGCTTTGCCGAAGACAACCAGTTTGCCGGCATCATGGTTCACGCTTATCCATCGCATATCATCCACACCAGCCCCCAGAAAGAGCTGTTGCGGGCGCTCGTTCTGCACATATCTTCCCCCGCCACTCTGGCGCCGAACCAGATCGAAGTGAGTTACCGCATCGCCGCCCGCCTGTCCAGCCTATTTGATTTCCAGGATGCGCCGGGGCCGGATTGCCCCTATTTCATTGATCTTTCCAAACCTGGCGCGCCGATGCCGGTGGATGACCAGGCCCAGGCAACCCCGGCCATGCGCTTCTTCGGGGCGGTCAGGGCGGTGCCCAAAGTGGCGGAAATAACCCATCAGAACGAGCGGGGCGCCATTGATCAGGAACGCCGCTTTGGCAACGAATTCACTCCGGACGGCAAACTTACCGTGCTCAAGCATTTGCAGATGCATTGGGGAAAGGAGCCGCCGCACCGGCACCAGGAAAGGAAGAGCATCAGCGCCGCCATCGAGGTGGTGCATGATTTTGAGCTTATCAGCAAACTGGTTACATGCATCGAGCTGGATCAGATAGTCAGTCTCTCCGAGCAAGAGACGGCCATGCTGAAAGAACGGTCGGGGATAGGTCTGGCCAGGGAGAAAATTGATTATTCCACGGAAACATGGGCTATTCTGGATGCAAGCATCAGCGGGGTTGGCGGGGTACTTCCGAAGACTGCCGGAACCTGGGTCAAGATCGGCGCGCTGTGCGGCCTCAAGGCCCAGAATAGCAACCTGTGGTGGGCCGGCATGATACGGCGGCTGCATACCGACCATCAGGGCAAGGTGCATGTCGGAATTGAAATTCTTGCCAGAAAACCTCTGGCGGTGTGGTTGCGCTCCCTGGGCAAGGGCGTGGAGCGGGTATCGAACTGGGAAACCAGTTCCGGATCATTCGCGTATGACTATCTGCCGGCCATTCTGTTGCCCGATGCCCATAATTCCTACATGAACGCAACACTGCTGATGAAATCGGGGAGCTATGTGGCAGATGGCATCCACGAGGTAATGATGGGAGAAAAGAGCCGCAATATCAGACTCGCCAGCCTGCTGGAAGAGGGTGATGACTACGAACGGATCGGTTTTCAGTGGATTGATCCCGCGCATGATTAGCCCCGATGCTGTTCTTAACCATTCATGGTGAGCCCTTCGGTAAACTGCATTTGCAGGAGCGAATACCCGCAGGGCACAAGAACCTCTGCGAGGTAAAGGGAACCTCTATAAATCCAAACCCCGTCGCGATGCTGCGTTGCTCAAGAAATTTTAACGCTTACATATCAAACATATGCTGCGCACTAAAATTTCTTTCGCGCCTTGCCTCGCTTAGGATTTTGAATTTATAGAGGCCCCCTAAATTCGCGCCCACGAACCCAACAACTGCTTTTTAGGATAATGTAGGAAAATGATTATGCGATATTTGTTGCTTGTCTTATTGCTGGCCGGTTGCTCTTCACTGGAGCAAATTGCGCAAGAACCCGCAGTGCAACAAGATGATCCGAGGCAGGACGCCAAGAAAATTGCTGCCGCCAAGCGTATCTGCGTGAAGAAGTACGGCTATCTCCCCGGTTCCAGCACATATGAAAGGTGCATGGAGGAGAATGCACCGGGGCTGAAAGCCGAAATAGAAAAAACCATAAAAAAAGACGATACGACTGCCGATGCCAAGCTTATGTGTGTGCAAAAAGGCTATCCTGAAAATTCCGAGGAATTTTATGCGTGCGTCAGTAATGCGCTGGATAATGCTGCCGCATCAAGCGTAAAAAAACAAAGAAGGTAGCTTGCCCGTATTCCTTCTCAAGTCCAGAAAGGGGTTTGCGAATGTGTTTGGCATTGCCGGCCCGCATCGTGGAACTGCGGGAAAACGAACAGGGTATCGTTGATCTTGGCGGAGTGCGCAGGGAAGTCTCCCTGGCCCTGGTTGATGACGTGCGGGCGGGTGATTATGTCATCGTGCATGTGGGATATGCCTTGAGCAAGCTGGATACCGAAGAGGCGGAAAGAACGTTGCGGCTTTTCGCGGAAATGGGCGCTATGCAGGCCGGTGCCGGAACCGCCCCATGAGATACGTGGATGAGTTCCGCGACGGCAACCTGGCGCGCGGCATCGCCCGCGCGATTGCGCGGGCAGCGGACGCGAATCGCAGTTACAGCTTCATGGAGTTCTGCGGCGGGCATACCCATGCCATCTCCCGCTACGGCGTTGCGGATTTTTTGCCGCCCAACGTGCGCATGGTGCATGGGCCGGGTTGCCCGGTCTGCGTGTTGCCGACCGGTCGCATTGATCTCGCCATCAAGCTGGCGCTGGAGCAGGGGGTGATCCTGTGCAGCTACGGCGACCCCTTGCGCGTGCCAGCCTCGCAGGGCCTTTCCCTGCTGAAGGCGAAGGGGCGCGGCGGCGACATACGCATGATTTATTCGACCGCCGATGTCCTGCCCATCGCAAGGAATAATCCGGGACGCGAAGTGGTGTTCTTCGCCATCGGTTTCGAGACGACAACGCCGCCGACTGCCGTGCTGATCAAACGAGCACATGCGGAAGGGCTGGGCAACCTCAGCGTGCTGTGCAACCATGTGCTGACGCCACCCGCCATTACGCATATCCTGCAATCTCCCGAAGTAAAACAATACGGAACCTTGCCGCTGGACGGCTTCATCGGCCCTTCGCATGTGAGCGCGGTGATCGGCACCCGGCCATATGAGCATTTTGCGCAGGAATACCGCAAACCCGTCGTGATCTCCGGCTTCGAGCCATTGGACGTGATGCAAAGTATTTTGATGCTCGTCCACCAGGTTAACGAAGATCGCGCCGAAGTGGAAAATGAGTTTTCCCGCGCCGTGACGCGCGAGGGCAACTGCAAGGCGCAGGCACTGGTGGCTGACCTGTTCGAACTGCGGCACACTTTCGAATGGCGCGGGCTGGGCGAGGTGCCTTATTCCGCGCTGAAAATCCGGCAGGAATATGCCGGGTTCGATGCCGAGCGCCGCTTCGGTTTGAGCTATGCCCCGGTTGCCGATAACAAGGCCTGCGAGTGCGGGGCTATCCTGCGCGGCGTCAGGGAACCGGTGGACTGCAAGCTTTTCGGCACAGTTTGCACGCCGGAAAATCCGGTGGGCTCCTGCATGGTATCTTCCGAGGGAGCCTGTGCCGCGCATTACACTTATGGGCGCTTCAAAAATGCGGAAGCCATTTCAGCATGAGCACCATTAAATCTGGTTACGTCCGCCCGCTGGATCTTCATACGGGACGCGTTGACCTTTCCCACGGCGGCGGGGGGCGGGCGATGGCGCAGTTGATCAAGGAGTTTTTTTTCGCCGCATTCGCCAACGAATACCTTGCGCAAGGCAACGATGGCGCCGTGCTGCCGATCCCGGCGGAGAGCGGACGCATGGTCATGACCACCGATGCCCACGTGGTTTCCCCGCTGTTCTTTCCCGGCGGCGATATCGGCTGCCTTTCCGTGCATGGCACGGTGAACGATCTGGCCGTAATGGGCGCGCGACCCCTGTGGCTTGCTGCCAGCTTTGTGCTGGAAGAAGGTTTCCCGCTGGCAGATTTGAAGCGTATCGTGGAATCCATGGCATGTGCCGCACAGGCAGCGGGAGTCCCTGTTGTCACCGGAGATACCAAGGTGGTGGAGCGAGGCAAGGGTGATGGCGTATTCATCACCACCACCGGGGTGGGCATGGTGGCGGATGGCGTCTTGCTGTCCGGCGACCGCGCGCGACCGGGAGATGCCATTCTCCTGTCCGGCGCCATCGGCAATCACGGCATGGCCATCATGAGCAAGCGCGAGAATCTTGCCTTCGATGCACCCATCGAATCGGATACCGCCGCGCTGCATGGCCTGGTGGCGGACATGCTGGCGAGCGGGGCGGCTATCCGTGTCATGCGCGACCCGACGCGCGGTGGCCTGGCGGCCACGCTGAATGAAATCGCGCAGCAATCCGGCGTGGGGATGCAGCTCGATGAGGCCGACATTCCGGTACACCTTGCGGTGGAAGCAGCTTGCGAGTTCCTGGGCTTTGACCCGTTATATATCGCCAACGAAGGCAAACTTGTCGCCATCTGTGCCGCGAATGATGCCGGGCGCCTGCTGGCGACCATGCGCGCCCATCCGCTGGGGCGCGAGTCCGCCATTATCGGCACAGTGCAGGCTGATCCGCAACACTTCGTGCAGATGAAAACCCGCTTTGGCGGGCGCCGCAATGTGGACTGGCTGTTTGGCGAACAACTGCCCCGCATCTGCTAACCGCGCATTCACAGCTTTTTTAAGCTCCCTTCAAAACAACATTTGCCGGATGCAGGAGTAGCTGCAACTGCCGTTCAATACTCTAAACAGGCCGTCTGTCTGAAGAAACCGCGACTCAATTAAAGCAAACAAACCGGTTGCCGATAAAAACAGGCCAGTTGTCGGCAAGAAATTGACGGGCTAATGCACACATGCAAGGATTCCAGCCACTTCAACGGAGGGTGCAATGAAGCACGCAAAAGGATTTTCCCTGGTCGAATTAATGATTGTAGTGGCGGTGGTTGGCATCCTGGCTGTTATTGCTGTGCCCGCCTACAGTGATTATGTGATACGCGGAAAGCTGGTGGATGCCACGGCAGGCCTGTCTGATGGGCGCGTCAAGCTGGAGCAGTTTTTCCAGGATAACCGTGCTTATGACGCAGCGGGAAGCCCATGCCCTGCCGCAACTCAACACTTCACGTTTGCTTGTGCTACGGCAGCGGCAACTTACACGATAACCGCAACGGGTATTGGCGACCTGAATACGTTCAGCTACACCATTGACCAAACCAACACCAAGCGGACAACCGCCCTGAAAGCTGGATGGGGAACCGTACCGGCGAATTGCTGGATCGTGAGCAAAGGGGGTACGTGTTGAACGCTTTCCCAAAATCCAGGCACTTGGGGTTTTCGCTGATCGAGTTGATGGTCGCTGTTGCGATCATGGGTATCCTGCTCGGGCTGGCTATGCCCAGTTTTCAGACATGGCTCCAAAATGCCCAGATTCGCAACGCGGCCGAATCCATTCAGAACGGATTGCAGAAGGCAAAGGCAGAGGGGGTGGCGCGAAACACCAATGTCACCTTCGTTTTAGGAGCAAATTCTGCATGGGTTGTCAGCGTGGTTGCCAGTGGCGAGGTCATTGAATCGAGGTCTGCCAACGAAGGTTCTAAAAATATTACGCGCACGGTTTTACCTGCGGGTGCAACAACCGTAACTTTTAATAATTTTGGCGCGGTAGCGACCAATGCGGATGGTTCCGCAACCCTCGCACAAGTTGACCTTGATTCTTCCGTGCTGGCACCGGCTGACAGCAAGGATTTGCAGGTCACGATTGGCGTGGGCGGCGTGGGCAGCAACATCAGGATGTGCGACCCCAATCTGGCGCCAGGCTCCAGCCCGCGCGCATGCTAAGCAGGGGAAAGAACATGAACAAACAAACAAACAAGCTCAAATCTGCCCAACAAGGGGTTGTGCTGCTGGAGGCTTTGATTTCCATCCTGATTTTTTCCATAGGGGTGCTTGCGGTGGTCGGGCTGCAGGCGGCCATGATCAAGAATACTTCTGAAGCAAAATCCCGTATTGATGCCAGCTATATCGCCCAGCAAAGGATAGGCCTGATGTGGTCTGACCCGGACAATCTTGCCAGCTATATTGAAGCAAATACACCTATCCCCGATTTGCCAAATGGCACGCGAACCACTGCCCAGTCCGGTGTCCAGTTCTCGGTTACGGTCAACTGGCAGCAACCTGGCGAAGCCGCGCATAATTTCACCACCACTGCCAGCATCACCGGGGGCTAGAGCCATGAAGTCGAACAGCAAGCATTCAACCTTTCATCAAGCAGGATTCAGCCTGGTGGAAATCATGATTGGGCTGGCTATCGGCATGCTCGCAGCCTTGGTCATCATGCAGGTTTTTTCCATTTTTGAATCGCAAAAACGCGCCACCACAGGGACGGCTGACGCCCAAACCAATGGCAGCATCGCGCTCTATACCATAGGGCGCGAGCTGCAAATGGCAGGGTATCCTCTGATGCCTGTAGACAACTCCCCCCTCGAATGCACAACGCTAACTGTTGGCGCTACAGGTATAGGCGGAATATCTCCCGTCACCATAACCGATGGCGTGGCGGCTTCGGGCGTCAGTGCCAGCGACGCCCTCACCATACGCTACGGCAACTCGCCCATGGGTGGTATCCCTATCCAGATTACGGGGATGGGTGCCCCGACAGCAAACGACGCAACCGTTGACAATAACCTGGGTTGCCAGGTTAACGATATCGCAATAATCGTCAACGGCCCAACTTGCGCCATGACAAGCGTAACCGCACTGTCGGCAGCAAGCGCCACACCGGCAACAATAACGCTGCAAAATACAACTGCCGCCATCGTCGGTGCCGACCTTGCCTGTTTGGGAACCTGGAATGAGATTACCTTTGCAGTGAATAACGGAAATCTGGAACGCAATGGCGTCCCCATCGCACCAGCCATTGCCAACCTTCAGGCGCAATACGGAATTTCCGCCACCGCCAACTCCAACCAGGTCATCCAGTGGGTGGATGCCAGCGGAGCCACATGGGCTGCGCCTACGGTCGCCAGCCGCAACCGGATCAAGGCCGTTCGTATCGCGGTCGTGGCGAGCAATGTAAAAATAGAGCCGGCTGCCGTGACTGCCGCGTGCAGCTCCACCAACGCCGCCGCGCCAACCGGCCTGTGCGCATGGGCAGGCAGCGTCAGTTCTCCGGCGCCGACGGTAGACCTGAGCGCCAGCGACCCGGATTGGTTGCGCTATCGCTACCGGGTTTTTGAAACCATTATTCCCTTGCGCAACATGATCTGGTCCAAGGATACGCTATGAGATCACTGCCACAGCGGAGCGGGATGGAGTTCCAGCACAAGTCTATACCCGCGTTAGCGGGCGTTATGCGGGAGCTAAAGCATCGCCCGGAAATTAGACGCGCCGCGAAGCAGCGCGGCGTGGTGCTGTTTTTTGCCCTCATTGCCCTGGTGGCAATGTCGCTCGCGGCAGTAGCCCTGATACGATCAGTGGATACCAACACCATGATTGCCGGTAATCTGACATTCAAACAGGCCGCCACCACCTCCGGCGATGCCGGGGTCGAGGCTGCTGTCAACTGGTTGGCCGCGACAGAGGCGGCAAACAGCGCCTTGAATGTCCTGGCTGACAGCACCCACCCTTTCAATGTCACCAACCTCGCTGCACGGCCAGGCTATCACTCCAGCGCCGACCCCGCACTGAACCTCACTGCGGATGCCACATGGGATGGCGCGAATAACATCGTTGCCGGAACCGATGGCAGCGGCAACACCATCAGCTACATCATCCAGCGTATGTGCCGCACCGCCAACGCACTACCATCTTCGCAAGAGCAACCTTTGCTTCTACCGCCTAAAACCGGCTGCCTGTTCAGCAGTGCCACTGAAGACAAGAACGGGCAAAACATTCTGCTCCCCCAGGAAGTTTGCAATGGGGCCGGTTGCCCTGTAGCGGGCCAGACCCCGCAGATACGCATCACCGCCAGAACCACCGGCCCAAGAAACACCGTCAGTTATGTGCAGGCATTTGTCTATTAGGAGGCAATCATGAAGCGCTATTTGAAAAGCCACACTCCCGTACGCCAATTACTATTTTGTGTGCTGGCCGCCAGCTTTGTTTTGCCGCTGCCCGCTTCGGCCGCTTCGGTCGCGCTGGCGACATCGCCCTTGGCGACATCCACTACCTCTACGGTAAAACCCAACATAATGTTTGTCCTGGACGACTCGGGGAGTATGTCCTGGGATCACATGCCGGACGATACGTTGGACGCAGGAAGCGATGTGACCTTCAGTTTTGGCTACTACGGCGTGCGCAGCAGCCAATGCAACCAGGTCTATTACAACCCGGCTATCACTTATCAGCCGCCGATACGCCCCGATGGCACGAGCTACCCCAATGCCAGTTTTACCGGCGCATGGACGAACGGATTCAGCACCAGTTCGGGTGCCGTTAATTTGAATACCAGCTTTCAAGCTAATCAAACTAATTTGTCTGGCACCCTGGGGGGAGGGGCCGACACGGCAGGACCCGCCTATTACTACAGTTATTCCGGCACACAGAGCACTTCCCTGCAAAGGAACTACAACAGCACCAGCAACACCTTCTACAACGAGTGTCATAGTGCCAACGGCGCCACACCCGGCAGCTCGGTATTTACCAGAATCAACCTTGCCGCCAGAACTGCCACTATTACCGTAGGCTCATCCGGCAGCACCTCGGTAAGCGGTATTACGGTAAATGGCGCCCAGATAATGGCCGATGATTCCGGTACGGCCACCACCAGCACCAGCACCCTGGCCAGCAATATTGCAACCCAAATCAACGCCTGCACCAATGGCTTGAGCGGGGACTGCACTGCAAGTGGTTACGTTGCCGTAGCATCCGGCAGTATCGTCACGATTTTTGCCCCGGCAGCAGCGTCCACATACACGCCAGTTGTCAGCAAAAGCGGAACCATGACCTTCACCGCGACCGCATTCCCGACGGTGGTTACCGACGCTACCCACATTACCGACCCTGCCACATTACGGAATTTCGCCAACTGGTACAGCTATTACCGCACCCGCCTGCTGATGATGAAAACCGCTACCGGGCACGCATTCAGCAGCCTCGACAAGAATTACCGCGTCGGCTTGATGAAAATCAGCTTGTCAAGCACACCGACGGTGTACCTGAATATCTTCTGGGACAACACCGACACCAGCCTCGGCCCGGTCAGCACGCACCGCACCAGTTGGTACAATGCGCTTTACAACACCACGGCGGGCGGCAGCACCCCTTTGCGCACGGCATTGTCGGATGCGGGGAGATACTATGCCGGGAAACTTTCTGGAACCGACCCGTTGCAGTATTCCTGCCAACAAAATTTCACTATTCTCTCTACCGACGGTTACTGGAACTCGGGTGACGGGTTTCAGGTAGATGGCAGCGCCGCCATCGGCAACCAGGACGGCACAGCCGGGCGACCGATGTTTGACGGGACACAAGCAAACACAACCGTGACCACAACCTATACGCGGAACAGTTATTCATCGAGTTCATCCGGTTGCTCCAGCGGCAGGAGAAGGCTCAGAAATCAGCCACAGATTCAAAGTTGCAGTGTAACTACCGTAGCCGGGGTAGCTGGCTCCGAAAATTGTACCGCATGGAGTAATAACGGTTCATCGGTCTACGTGGCTCCATATACCTCAAGTACAAGCACTTGCGCGAGTTCTGTAACGCTCCCAAGCCCGAACCCAAGCAGCCGGGTAGTATCCGGAACTCCGGTAACGACCCCGGGTTCTACCGGCGCAACCAGCGACAATCTGGCGGACATCGCCATGTATTACTACCAGACCGATTTGCGCACTCCGGATCTGAATAACTGCACCGGTGCGGTAGTGCCGCCAGCAACTACCGGCAGCATAATATGCTCGACCCCCGCCACCCCGACCGATCCCGATCCGTACAACAATGTGTTCATCGGCGGCTCGGACAATAACGTCCAGCAGCACATGACCACTTTCACGCTTGGGCTGGGAGCCAGCGGCAAGATGAATTACTCGTCCAGCTATCTGGGCGACACCAGCGGGGATTATGTCTCGGTCAAACTGGGCAGTACCGCCAGTTCAACCGCAAGCCCGCCAGTCTGCTCATGGCAAGCTGATGGCACTGTTTGTAACTGGCCGGTTCCCGGTATGGCAGGCACCAATGGTCTGATCGCGAACATAGATGACCTGTGGCATGCGGCGGTAAACGGGCGCGGCGCCTATTTCAGCGCCACAGATCCGGCATCGTTGTCCGCCGGCCTGTCCAACGCGCTGGCGGGCATCAATACCCGCAAGGGTTCGGCCGCCGCTGCCGCCACCAGCACGCTGAACCCGGTTGCCGGCGACAACTTCGCCTACGTCGCCAGCTACACCACGATTACATGGAAGGGCAATCTGGAAGCGCGCGGTATCAATGTGGATACCGGCGTGGTCAGCGAAAATGCCACCTGGTGCGTGGAAAATGTAGTGGCAGGCACTTGCGCGTCACCGGGCGCCATTGTTGCCGAGACCAGCGGCTCCACCACTGTCTATAACTGCGTCACACCCAATTCGGTTATCTGCACCGGTGGCGAACTGGTCGGCACGGACTGCAAGATACCGGTAGCGACCGCCTGCACCGGCACCATGAGCGCCAAAGTGGCCGACGCAAGCGATACGCGGACAATTAAAACCGCCAACAGCGCCGGCGCCGCTCTCACCAACTTTGATGCCGCCTATGCCGCTGCCAATCCGGCGAACTTTGCCGCTGCGCATATCGGCTCGCTCAGCCAGTGGTCTTCGCTTACCGCCACGCAAAAGACTGCGGCTGCGGGCGCAAACCTGGTCAATTTCCTGCGCGGGCAACACGGCTACGAGGACCGTTCCGCCAACGCGGCGGCAAACAGGCTGTACCGCTACCGCGAAGCCGTGCTGGGGGATGCGCTGGAGTCCCAGCCAGCCTTTATCGGCAAGCCGGTATTCAGCTACCCTTACACGGGCTACAGCGCGTATGTCACAGCGCAAGCCAGCCGCGCCGGAACCGTGTACATGGGCGCGAACGACGGCATGATGCACGCCTTCGCCGCCGACACCGGGATAGAACGCTGGGCTTATGTACCGAGCATGGTAATAGCCGATATGTGGAAGCTGGCAGACATGGACTACGCCACCTTGCACACCAACCTTGTCAACGGCAGCCCGATTACCTCGGATATTTATTGTCCCGGAAATTGTGGCGGCGCCGTTGATGCCACTTTCGGTGATAGCGCGTCATGGCGCACCATTTTAGTGGCTGGGCTGAACGGCGGCGGGCGCGGTTATTACGCGCTCGATATCACTGTTCCGGACACGCCAACCCTGTTATGGGAATTCACGACAACCGCCGGTATTGGCATCACCAAAGACGACGATGCCGGCTATAGTTTCGGCCAGCCTATCATCACCAGAAAAGCAGATGGCACATGGGTGGTGCTGGTCACATCCGGCTACAACAATACCAGCCCGGGCGATGGCAAAGGTTACCTCTATGTGCTCAATGCCAATACGGGAGCGGCAATCAGCAAGTTCCCCACCGGTGTGGGCAGCACTACCACGCCGAGCGGGCTGGCCAGAATTGTCGCCTGGAACGATGAGCCGGCCGGCAACCAGGCGGGATATGTATATGGCGGCGACCTGCTGGGGAATGTCTGGCGTTTCAATATTAACGCCGCCGCTGCCACTGGCGTTAACCCCCTCAAACTCGCCACACTGTATTCGGATGGCACAACCCCGAATACGGCGGGCACATTGCCTCAACCCATTACCACTACTCCGGTACTGGGCAAGATTTTGGGCAAGCGTGTCATATATGTCGGAACGGGAAAATACCTGGAAACGGGCGACCTTACCACGACCCAAAAACAGACCCAGTATGCAATCAAGGATGATGATGCGACGAGTACACTGGTAAATCCCCGCACCACACTGGTGCAGCAGACATTGACCAACAACCCGGATGGCACCGCCACGCGCCTGGTGTCGAGCAATGCGGTGGATTTTTCCAGTGGTCGGGGCTGGTATGTTGATTTTCCTGACAGCGGGGAGCGTGCAAACATTGACAGCAAACTGGTGCAGGGTGTTCTGTTGGTCGCTACAGTCGTTCCTTCAAATACCGTCTGTTCGCCGGGCGGTTACGGCTGGCTCAGTTTTTTTAATTACAAAACAGGCGGCGCTGTTGATAGCGCGTCACCGGGTCTGGTGTCACTTAAATCAGACGCTACCATCGTCGGTGTTAACGTTATTTATGTGCAAGGCGTACCCAAAATCAGTTGGGTAACTTCTAACGATCCAACGCCCAAGCAGCCTCCTGGCCAGCCGAATATCCCGATATCGGCAGCCGGATTTACGGGGAAAAGGGTGATATGGCGCGAACTGATACAATAGCAACCCTTGGCTTCTTCGCTTGATTTATGCGCCCCTTTGGCCCGCAAGGCTTAAAGGGGCGTGTTTCTTGACACTCCACTTTGCCTCATGGGGGCACAATGATAAACCCACAAAACCACCAACTGCGTTTTCCAGGGTTATCGTGGCATTGAATAAGCCGTTTTTGCAACAGCAGGCTCCCCGGTCAAAAAAAACCCCGCCACCAGGGCGGGGTATCGGAGAATACAGTTCAATCAGCCCAGATTTTGCTTTCTGCGGCGCGCCGTAAAACTCAGCAAGCCCAACCCGGCCAGCAACATGGCGTAAGTTTCTGGTTCGGGGACGGCAGTTTGGTTGCAGGTATTGGTGGCAGTACACCCCGGATTCAGGATGGCTGCTGTAACAAAAATTCCATCTTCCGGCTGGCTGGGGAATGCACCTATCCAGGTTTTATCAAATGAATTAGTAGTGCCGTTCCAGGATATGCGGTACATCTGGTGACTGGTCTCCTCGGTAATAACCGCGTCACCCAGGAAGGAAGAAAACTGGCTTGCCCCGGCCTTGATCACGTTAACCGCATAGTTGGCCGCATAAAACCCTTCGAGCGGGTTGCCGCTGATGCCCAGGTTTGTGGGGACAAAGCTGAGCATTTCTGGGGTGCTGAACTGGAGCCCTAGGTCGGTCTTGGCGCCGCCAGACGTGATCGCATTGAGCCGCCCCGTTCCTTCCGAAACTACCACCAGCGTGCCGCTGGAAATGTTGCCGAACTGCTGCGGCGCAAAATCCAGCCCTTCGGCATCGCCGCCTACATTGGCCAGCAAAGTGGCGGTTCCGGTGTTGTTTACCGTGTACACATTGCCGACGGACGTCGTCACGAGCATGTTGTTGCCGTAATTGCCGAAGGGGTCAAATGCGATCCCGCGGACGCCGCCACTCAAGCCGGATGCAAACAGCGACTGGGTCGAGCCGTCGTTGGAGAAGCGGTAAATATTGCCGTAAGATTGCGACCCGGCGAACACGTCTCTCAACCCGAACCCGCCCAAACCGAGCGAACTGGAAACATATATTTCACCAACGCTTCCACTTGAAAGGGGTATGGGCGTCCCGAATGCCTGGACATTTCCGCCGTTCAGGTCGGTCTGATAAAGTTGGTTGCTCCAATAGTTTGAGCCGACGAACTTGTTTCCCGCATAGGAAAAGCCTATGGGAGAGCCGCCCGTACTGCTGACAAACGGGGTGAAAGTGACCTGAGCCAGCGCGCTGCCTGCCCAAAGTAGGCCAATGCTTCCCACCAGGGCTGTTGCGAGTTTATTTTTCATATTATCAATCCTCCTTTGAGTTGACGATCATCATGTAGCGAAACAGCACTACCCCGAGTTTATTTCTGTTTCTTGAGAGCGAAGTATTTTCTCAATTCAGTTCGATCTATCCATAGCCGCTGGGGCTATGGGCAAAACTATACTGATTTCCTCAACAAATACTATTGTACTGAAGTACAGGTAGGGGACTTTCACCTCCAGGTTACTGAACTGGCCGCCACGGCCAGTCAGGTTGCGTTTGCGCGCAATGCGCCATGCTTGTGGCGCACCCAAAACCAAGGGCGTGGTTACCTCATCCATCAGGCGGCGAGGTTTCCATAAGCCCATGGGTCGGGTTTCAACCCGACATGTCGGGCTGAAGCCCGACCTACGCCTAATGGAGTATTCAGGTTTATCGCAGAACGAGCAAATAGAGCCCGAGGCACAGCATCACAATACCCCCGATAAGCTTCAGCAACCGCCCCTCTTTTTCCTGCAATCGCCGCTGGCTGAGTGTCGCTACGCCGACTCCCAGAACGATGACGTCGTCCAGCATGTACATCATGTTGTAGAGCATCAGGTAGCCGTAGTAAGCTGTCTGGTCGAGCTGCCGCAGCGTGAGGATTCGGGTGTACAAGGCAGGGAATCCGGACGTACACATAAGCTCGACGATCTGAACCAGTACGGCAAGCGCCGCCGCACCGGCAAGCGCAGCCCCCATGCGTTCCGCGTACAGGAGGGCACGCAGTCTTGCATAAATGCCCGGCTTGGCCGCAGCGGGGATAGACAGCGTTATGCCGCGATTGATCGCCAGGAAATCCTTGAGGTTGATCATGCCGGCGGCAATGGCGAGCAATCCAATCGCCACTTCGGAGGTGCGCGATAGCCCGATCAGCAGGAACAGATTGAGCCAGGCTGCCATGAAAGCGAAATAGGCGGTGCCCTGGATTACTACGAACGTGCCGGCAATAGCCAGTATTTTTCTGCGGTCGCGGAGACCGGCAAGCATTGATATCATCAAGATCAACACCCACATGGAGCAGGGATTGAAACCGTCGAGCAGCCCGATCACGATAGTGAACAGCGGTAAGCCGACATCCTCGACGGTTACCTTGCGACCGGTGAACGGTATTTCTATCGCCTCTTCCTCGGCCCCCGTGCACGAGAGATTCTCGTCAATATTGCAGGCCGGCCCAGCACCCGTTTGGCCTGTCGGCGCAGTGCGGTTCAATGCCTCGCGGATGCGCGCCCCGGTAGTTGCGGGAGTGCCGAAGCCGACGATGAGTTCGGTGCCAATGCGGATTGTCGGTACGCCGGGCTGAACTATTTCAGCCGCTCGCGATAGCTCCTGGAGGCGTGCAAGTGCGCGAGGATCGCGCCGGACATCAATGATCGTGACGTGAAAGTCATGGCGCTCGCGGGCGAGTTCGTCAATAAAGGCGTGCGCAGCCGCGCAATGCGGGCACCCTTCGCTGACAAAGAGTTCTACTTCCGTCTGCCTTGTGTTACTCGTATCCGGAGCTGCGATAGCCTGCATGGCGGCGAAAAGGCCGAGCAGAAAAAAGGCTGGAAGAATAAGCACAGCCAGAAACCGCAATCTGCCTTGGGGCGAGCTCTTTTGCATGGTGTCTTTCGGGGTGCAAACCTCATGGCTCTGTAACCCTCTGGGTAACACGATTGTTCCTTCATCTCTATGCTGGCGTTGACTTGCAAATCTCTAACTTTCGACGATTGTAATTGTTTCCAGGCTCACCCGATGAGCCAGTATCCGGATATAGCCCCATGGATTTTGCAAATTTGCAACTACTTCCAAAATTCTCCATCATCCGCCTTCGGCACCCTCCCGGAGGGAGAGGGGCTAGGGGTGAGGGAAGTCGCGTAATCGGTTGACTGACGGTTTGAAAAATATTTGCTCAAAATTTGTAAAGAGTGAAATCGTATTAGGCTAACTTATCCAAATACCTTCCAGCCGCACCCGAGTTTCATCGCCCCGCTTTGCCAGAGCGCTGATCACGCCCGAGTGCCTCGATAGCAACACGCAGGTGCGCGGCAGGAAATAATAGCGCCTGCCGATCTGGAGTTCTTCCCGGCTGTGCCGCACCAGGCCATCGTAGGCGATGATCTGGTAGTAGCCGATTTCGCGGCCTTGATCCCTGGCGGCCAAGGGGCCCACCACGCACCAGGTGATGGCGCCGTTGAGATAGTCCGGCTCTTCGACCACCACGCCCACATGGGTGACCGGGCAACCAACCAGCGAGGGGCGCCCGTACAGAATGTCGCCTTTCTTGACCGCAAGTTTCTCTATGTTGGCCGGGTTGAGAGGAACAATAGTTTCGCGCGGCCCCGGATCTTCAGGAAATTGCTCCAGAATGAATTCATACTCTCTGCCCAGTCCGTCGGCCCAAGTTATTTCCTCTGTTATGGGCCAGAGCTTGGCCGCAACAGCCGGCAGATTTTCACGGTAAATGCAGCGCTTCAGCGCATCCGGCTGCGCGGCGGCGAACGCCGCCAGTTCTGCGCAGGTTTTGAAGCCGCACTGCCCGCAGTTCTTTCCCGGCAGGGACCCCAATATCTTGCGAACGTCGTCTTCCACTATTCGCCCCGGTAAAACAGGTCGGTATCCAGCTTGCGCAGCACGCCGAAGTGATGCTCCCAGCCGATGTCTTTCTTGCCGACGCAGATGGTGCAGGTTGCCACGGGCGGGCTCCCCTTGAGCGTGAGCGGCTTTTTGACGTCCTCCGCCCGCTCTATTCTCCGCACCAGGCGGTCTATGCCGATGCCGCGCAGGGCGTCCGCCTCCAGCACGTCGAGTTGGGCGGCGTCCATGATGTTGGCGCGGAAAACTTCCCTTTCCGCCTGTGATACCAGGTCAATCTTGGTCACCACGGCGATGTCCGCGAGCGTGAGCATGGCGCCCCGATCTTGCGCGGCAGGTTCATGCCGCTGGTGGCCTCCAGCACGACGATGCCGAGCGAGCCCACGATGTAAGGCGCGCAGCGCAGGCACAGCCCGGCAGTTTCGACGATCAGGTCTGCGCCTTCAGCTTCAGCCCACTTCACCGCGTCCCCCAGCACCAGCACGCTGGCATGATCCGGGCACAGGTCGCCGGAATAAATTTTTTTGCCGGGATGGAAAACTCATTGCGGAACAACTCATCCTCGTCCGCAAACTGGACATCAATTTTGAGATAAGCGAGGCGGCGCCCTTTCTTCAGCAGCCTGCGCGCAACCTGCCGTAGCACGGTGGTTTTGCCACTGGTGGGCGGGCCTGCGCACATGATGAGTTTCATGATGTATTCCTTTATACCAGCCAGGTCATGTCCATGATGGCCCGGAATTCTTTTTCCAGCATGCGCTCCCCGGAGCTGATCCTGTCGCGCATGCCCACGATGATCTTGTCGAGCTCGGTGACCTTCTCGCCGATGCGTTTTTCTTCCGGGCTGGTGGTGATCGCATCCTGCATCGCCCCTCCCTTCATCACGATGCGGTAGTCGGAGGACAAGGTGATTCTCGGGTCGTGGGTGACAAAGATAAATATCTTTTCATATTTCCGCAGCATCTCCAGCGCGCGCGTCAGGTTGATGCCGGCGTTCTCGATTTCGTCCAGCAGGATAATCGGGGAATTACCGATGATCACCGCATCGGCGATCAGCAGCGCGCGGCTCTGCCCGCCCGATAATTCGGTCGTGGAACTTTCGGTAATGATCGGCTCTCCGGTCAACTGGTTGGCGAAATCCAGGATGTCGGCAACTACCGCGTCGCGGCTTCCACTTTTTCTTATCCTGGCGTGGATGTCGAGAAAAGTGGCCACCGTTACATCAGAGAGAAAGCCGGTGTGCTGGGTAATCAGCGCGATAGGGTTTTTGGCGGGGTCATCCAGAAAATCTTCCGCCGGTGCGACATCGTTGATAAGGATGCGCCTCCGGGAGGGAGTATCCTCGGCGGCGAACAGGCCGATGTCGTTGATCAGCGCGGTCTTCCCGGAACCGGTCGGGCCGACGATGCTGAGCAAGTCGCCCATCTCAAGGTCAACTTGGTCAACCAACTCCTTTTCCCCGCCTCTTCCAAAGCCGCCGAGAATGGTGATTTTCCTGATTTCCATGCAGGAACCTTTCCAGTCAAGCAATTAGCTTAACTATCCTTGATTTTTTTCTTTTCCTCGGCAAGTGCCGCACGGAATTCTTCGAGCCTGGCATGAAAATCATCCGCCTCGCCGTAATCCAGGAACCGGGTATAGCGTTCATGAGACCCCAGTATTTTTTGCGCGTGCTTGATTGGGCAGAAGTATTGCTCGGTGCGCGCCGTGATTTCGCGGGAGTAGGCAATCACCCCGTTCGCGTATGAGCAAAACATGCAATGGGCTTTTTCAATGACGTTGAGATAGGCCAGGTGCTGGTGATCCATTACGATGCAGTCGGATCGCCGCACCTTGGGAATGCCATAAATCGGGAAGCAGATCGCCTGAAAGAACGTAACACAAAGATCGAACAGGGCCAGCGGGACGATCATGCTGTAGATGATGGGTGCGGTAAGAAAATTCTGCGGGCGGACAGTGAGGAACCAGCGAAAAACTCCCACCTTGAGATGGAGATGCGCCTCCCTGATGGTGCGCTCAAACTCGATGCGCTTGCCCTTGATCTTGTAAAGCAAGCGGCTCTCCTGTTCGTGGAGCGCTACCCGCAATTCATCTTCGAGCGCGGTTATCTGGTTGAGAATGAGACGAATTCTTTCATTCATGAAACTCTTCTCCTTGTTTGTAGTGGTCAGGGAGCCGAAGTACAGTGAACCGGTGGGGGAGGGCCGAAGCGACCGCGATAGTGAGTGAGGATCGTATCCGGTTGCAGGTTGGGTGGGGCGTAGCGATAACCAATGACTTGGCTGTCGTTTTTGGACAGCCTGGTCAGATGGCTATGCAAAGCTACCCAGCGAATGGTGTGTTGAAGGAGGTGATGGGTATCGCCATGCTCAGCCCGTCCTGCGCTTGTTAGGCCGTCAGCGCCTCTTCCTCAAACTCCAACTCCACCTTGCCGCCCTTCACGTCCACGGTGACTTTGCCGCCATTGGCCAGCTTGCCGAACAGCAGTTCGTCGGCGAGGGCGCTGCGGATGGTATCCTGGATCAGCCGCGCCATCGGGCGGGCGCCCATCAGCGGGTCGAAGCCCTGTTCTGCAAGGTGATCCTTGAGTGCATCGGTGAAGATAGCTTCCACCTTCTTTTCGTGCAGTTGCTCCTCGAGCTGCATCAGGAACTTGTCCACTACGCGCAGGATGACTTCGCGGCTCAAGGACGCAAAGGAGACGGTGGCATCCAGCCGGTTGCGGAATTCCGGCGTGAACAGGCGCTTGATCTCGGCCATCTCGTCGCCGGTAGCGGCGGTCTTGGTGAAGCCGATCTGTGTCTTGCTCAATGCATCGGCGCCCGCGTTGGTGGTCATGATGATGACCACGTTGCGGAAATCTGCCTTGCGCCCGTTGTTGTCGGTGAGCGTGCCGTGATCCATCACTTGCAGCAGGATGTTGAAGATATCCGGGTGTGCTTTTTCGATTTCGTCCAGCAACAGCACGCAATGTGGTTGCTTGCTGATGGCTTCGGTGAGCAGGCCGCCCTGATCGAAGCCGACATAACCGGGAGGTGCGCCGATCAGGCGCGAGACGGCGTGGCGTTCCATGTATTCGGACATGTCGAAGCGGTGCAGCGGCATGCCCATGGCATAGGCGAGCTGGCGCGCCACTTCGGTCTTGCCCACACCGGTGGGGCCCGAGAACAGGAAACTGCCGATGGGTTTTTGCGGGTTGCCGAGGCCGCTGCGGGACATCTTGAGGGCGCGCGCCAGCACGTCTATAGCCTTGTCCTGACCGAATACCACGGCCTTTAAATCCCGGTCCAGTGTCTTGAGCGCGTTGCGGTCGTCGGAAGAAACGGTGCGCGGCGGGATGCGCGCGATCTTGGCGATGATGTCCTCGATCTCATGCTTGCCGATGAGTTTCTTCTGTTTCGACTTGGGCAGGATGCGTTGTGCCGCGCCCGCTTCGTCTATCACGTCTATGGCCTTGTCCGGCAGGTGCCGGTCATTGATGAAGCGTGCCGAAAGCTCGACGGCGCTGGTCAGCGCGGCGGCGCTGTATTTGACGCTGTGGTGGCTTTCGAATCGCGATTTCAACCCTTTCAGGATTTCGATGGTCTGTTCGACGCTAGGCTCCGGCACGTCCACTTTCTGGAAGCGGCGCGACAGCGCGTGATCCTTCTCGAAGATGCCACGATATTCCTGATAGGTGGTGGCGCCGATGCATTTGAGCGCACCGCTTGATAGAGCCGGTTTCAGCAGGTTGGACGCATCCATGGTGCCGCCCGAGGCGGCGCCCGCGCCGATCAGCGTATGGATTTCGTCTATGAACATGATGGCGTGTTTGGCCTCGGACAACTCCTTGAGCACCGCCTTCAGGCGTTGCTCGAAGTCGCCGCGGTATTTGGTGCCGGCCAGCAATGTGCCCATGTCGAGCGCATACACGTGCGCATCCTTGAGTATCTCGGGCACGTTGCCCTCGGTGATGCGGCGCGCCAGGCCTTCGGCGATGGCGGTCTTGCCCACGCCTGCTTCGCCGACCAGCAGCGGGTTGTTCTTGCGGCGCCTGCACAATGTCTGGATGACGCGCTCCAGCTCTATTTCGCGACCGATCAGCGGGTCTATCTTGCCGGCCAGCGCCTGCGCATTGAGATCCAGGGTGTAGTCGCGCAAAGCCCCTTCGCTGCCCGCTTCCTGTTCTGTTTCGGTATCTTGGGGTTTCTGGGTGCCGGGCTGGGTCGTCTTGTTGATGCCGTGGGCGATATAGTTCACCACGTCCAGCCGCGTGATGGCGCGCTGGTTGAGAAAGAACACCGCGTGGGAATCTTTCTCGCTGAACAGGGCGACCAGGATGTTGGCGCCAGTGACTTCTTTCTTGTTGGTGGACTGTACGTGCAGGATGGCGCGCTGGATGACGCGCTGGAAGCCGACCGTAGGTTGCGTGTCCACTTCGCCGCTGCCGGGCAGGGTGGGCGTATGGGTGGCGATAAAGTTGTTCAGCACCGCGCGCAACTCTTCGATGTCCGCACCGCAGGCGCGCAGTACATGGGCCGCCGATGGGTTGTCGAGCATGGCGAGCAGCAGGTGTTCCACCGTGATGAATTCGTGCCGTTTCTGGCGCGCTTCGACGAATGCCAAATGCAGGCTGACTTCAAGTTCTTGCGCGATCATGATTCATGTCCCCTCTAATTCGCATCGTAGCGGATGCTCGCGCTGTTTGGCAAATGCCGATACCTGCGCCACTTTGGTTTCCGCGATATCCCTGGGATAGATGCCGCACACCGCAGATCCTTCCTGGTGTACTTTGAGCATCACCTGGGTGGCGCGTTCACGGCCCATCGCAAAAAATGTTTGCAAAACCTCGATGACAAAATCCATCGTCGTGTAATCGTCGTTGAACAGCACCACCTTGTACAGCATGGGCGGCTTGCTTTTGCTGCGCTCCACTTCCAGCAGGGAAGCATTTTTATTCTGTGTGGACATTTATCATATCTTGCATCATGTTTACGCCCTAATAGTTAATGATTAGAGTGGCTTTTTCAAGTGTATTCTGAAAAAAATTTGCATAACCACTTGACGGTGTGGGTATTACAGGAGTAAAAAGCGCGTGGGTGTTTGAATCAAGTTACCTGCAGTACTGGTTTTGCCATGTTGTGCGGTCTTGGAATTCAAACAGTTTAACGGGAATCCACCCGGTTTTTTTAGTTAAGGAAGTAACACATGGCAAACGGTACAGTAAAGTGGTTCAACGATGCAAAAGGTTTTGGTTTCATTACTCCGGATGATGGCAGCGAAGACTTGTTCGCACACTTCTCCGCAATCAACATGAGCGGTTTCAAAACCCTCAAGGAAGGCCAGAAGGTCACCTTTGACGTCGTCCAAGGCCCTAAAGGCAAACAAGCTTCCAACATTCAGGCCCCTTAAACCGGTTCTTGAGTTGGTAAAAAAACCCGTCACACTGTGACGGGTTTTTTTGTGCCTGCCGGATGTGGAAGGTAGTTCAGGAACCTATCGAAAGCAGGTGGCGCATCAGTGCTCAACCTGTTTCCAGCCGGGATGATCGAAGTGGGCGCCGTACTTGCCGAGAGCGTTGATTACACTGATGGCGCCATCCTGCCGTTTGGTTTTTCCCGGTTTGCCTTCCATCGTTTCAGCCCCGGCCAATACTTCGCCGATGACGATATGCATCTGTGCGTCGGTCTTCGGCTCCAGCTTGCAACCGGCAACGATGGTATTGACCTCGCCAATTATTTTCTTCGCCAGCTCGTTATAGCCCGCATCCGTGAGCTTGCCTTCGTGAATGCCATGCAGCGATGCCTGCATAAGATCGCGAATATTTTTCATGCCCTTGCGCACCGGTTCGTCGATCGGCCATTTTTTGCCGTCGTCGAGCGTTAGTCCGGCAGGCTCGCTTGCGTGGCCGTGCTTGTGGTCATGCTCCGCCGCCACGGCGCCGGTCATTGCAAAACCGGCTACGGCAATAAAGATCAGGAACTGTTTGGCAAACATAATGGCGGCCTACATGTGTTTGACAATGGCTTCGCCGAAAGCCGAGCACGGCACCTGCTGTGCGCCCTCCATCAGCCGGGCAAAATCGTAAGTGACAGTCTTTGCGCCGATGGCGCCATTCATGCCCTTGATGACCAGGTCGGCGGCTTCGATCCAGCCCATGTGGCGCAGCATCATTTCCGCCGAGAGGACCAGCGAGCCGGGATTGACGTAATCCTTGCCCGCGTATTTTGGCGCGGTGCCGTGGGTGGCCTCGAACATCGCCACGGAGTCCGACAAATTTGCTCCCGGCGCGATGCCGATCCCGCCGACTTCCGCAGCCAGCGCGTCGGAGATGTAATCACCGTTCAGGTTCAGGGTGGCGATCACGTCGTATTCCGCCGGGCGCAGCAGTATCTGTTGCAGGAAGGCATCCGCGATCACGTCCTTGATGACGACGCCGTCCGGCAGCTGCACCCACGGCCCGCCGTCTATTTCCGCGCCACCAAATTCGCGCTTGGCCAGTTCATAGCCCCAGCTCTTGAAGCCGCCCTCGGTGAACTTCATGATGTTGCCCTTGTGTACCAGCGTCACCGACTTGCGCTTATTGTCTATGGCGTACTGGATGGCGCGGCGCACCAGGCGTTCCGTGCCTTCCACGGATACCGGCTTGATGCCGATGGCGGAGGTTTCCGGAAAACGGATTTTCTTGACGCCCATCTCCTTTTGCAGGAATTCGATCACCTTCTTTGCTTCCGGTGAACCTGCCGCCCATTCGATGCCGGCATAGATGTCTTCGGTATTCTCGCGGAAGATCACCATATCCACCTTGTTTGGCTCTTTCACCGGAGAAGGAACACCCTTGAACCAGCGCACGGGGCGCAGGCAAACGTACAGATCCAGCATCTGGCGCAAGGCGACGTTGAGCGAGCGGATGCCGCCGGAAATCGGCGTGGTCAGCGGCCCCTTGATGGAGACTACATAGTCGCGCACCGCCTGCACGGTTTCGTCCGGCAGCCAGGTATCGTTGCCATATACCTTGACAGCCTTTTCACCGGCATACACTTCCATCCATTCAATTTTGCGCCTGCCGCCATATGCTTTGGAAACCGCCGCATCCACCACTTTCAGCATCGCGGGCGTGATGTCCACCCCGGTGCCATCGCCCTCGATGAACGGGATGACCGGATGGTCGGGGACGTTCAGTGTATGGTCCGGGTTGACGGTGATCTTCTGGCCGTGTGCGGGCGTTTTGATATGTTGGTACATGATATTTGTTCTCCAGATTTTGAAGGATTATATCCCGGTTCCCGGATTTTATCCCTCCGCGCGGGCAATCGCCTGGCGGTGTCGGGCCGCGGCCTGTGGATGCGGCTTGTCCCGTGCGACCCAACAGGGTCGCATAGGGTATAATGCGCGCCCTCAGTAACCAGTTTGATAGGAGAAAGCCATGCCTATTTATGAATATCGTTGCAACAGTTGCGGCGCACAGAAGGACGTGTTGCAAAAGTTGGGTGATGCGCCGCTTGCCGTCTGTCCGGAATGCGGCAAGGAATCGTTCAGCAAGCAGCTTTCCGCTGCCGGTTTTCAGCTCAAGGGCAGCGGCTGGTATGCCACGGATTTCAAGGGCGGGAGCGGCAAACCTGCCGAAGCCAAAACTCAGGCCGAGGCACCATGCGGCTCAAGTTGCGCTTGCCCGGCAGCGGGCGGCAGCGCGTGAAAAAATATCTCTTGACCGGGCTGCTGGTCTGGGTGCCGCTCAGCATCACCATCTGGGTGCTGAAGCTGACCATCAGCACCATGGATCAGACCTTGCTGCTGCTGCCGGACGGCCTGCAACCGGATGGGTTGATCGGTATCCACATTCCCGGCCTGGGCGTGATTCTCACCGTGGTGATCGTGGTTGGCACCGGTTTGCTGGCGCACAATGTTTTCGGGCGGCGCCTGTTGAGTTACTGGGACAGCCTGTTGCACCGCATCCCCTTTGTCAGCGCGATTTACAAGAGCGTGAAGCAGGTAAGCGACACCCTGCTGTCCAGCGAAGGCAATGCTTTCCGCAAGGTTCTGCTGGTGCGCTACCCGCACCCGGAGGCATGGTCGCTGGCGTTCCAGACCAGCGTGGCGAGCGGCGAAGTGGCCTCGCATCTGGATGGCGAGTATGTCGGCGTGTTTATCCCCACCACGCCCAGCCCGGTGAACGGCTTCTATTTCTACGTGCGCAAATCAGAAACCATCGAACTCAATATCAGCGTGGACGTGGCGCTGAAATCCATCATTTCGATGGGCGTGGTCGCGCCAAACGCCAATGCACTGCCTGCTGGCGGCAATACCAATAATCCGAATTAACCCCCTTCCGTTTCTTCCTGAATGACTGACATGCGAACACACTATTGCGGGCTCTTGAATGTTTCCAACCTCGGCCAGACCGTCACCCTGTGCGGCTGGGCGCACCGCCGCCGCGACCACGGCGGGGTGATTTTCATTGATTTGCGCGACCGCGAAGGCCTGGCGCAAGTAGTATGCGACCCGGATCGCCAGGAAATGTTTGCTGTGGCCGAATCGGTGCGCAACGAATTTGTGCTGAAAGTGACGGGCCGCGTGCGCCGCCGCCCGGAAGGCACGGACAATCCAAACATCCCCAGCGGCGAAGTTGAGATCCTGTGCCACGAAATCGAAGTGCTGAACATTTCCGTCACCCCACCGTTCCAGTTGGATGACGAGAACCTGTCCGAAAACGTGCGCCTGACGCACCGCGTGATAGACCTGCGCCGCCCGCAGATGCAGAAGAACATGATGCTGCGCTACAAGACCGCGCGCGCCTTCCGCCGCTTCCTCGACGACAAGGGCTTC
>CXWL01007080.1_pt1 | contig 27004 bp, 30 predicted proteins | sample 590931 | NCBI WGS metagenome assembly CXWL01 (sample SAMEA3498368, study PRJEB10139) | groundwater metagenome | biome: water well; material: biofilm material | place: Germany | collected 2015-04-27 | reverse complement strand
TTCGTCGGTCGAGACAGGATGTAGCAGCGCGATCACCCGTTCAAGGGAAGCCAAGCGTGCAGTATAGGCATCCGTCACGGCGTCGACGACTTCAGCCGGATCGGCAAGGCCTGAACATTCCAGAATCAGCACATCCGATCCATGATCGCGCACCAGCTGCGCGATGCCCCAGGAAAGATCTTCCTTTGTATCGCAACAGACGCAGCCCCCGGCCAGATTCATGACCTGCTCGGCGAGCGTTCCCGCGCGAGGGCCATCGATACTGACGGACCCCGCTTCGTTCATCAGCACGCCTGTCCGACGGCCTTGTGCTTTCCAATACTCAAGCAACCGCATCAGCAGGGTCGTCTTGCCGGCGCCAAGGGAGCCGCAGAGAATATAGAAGGGTGCAGGAGTGAAGGTCATACTCGTCCGTCCTCAAACATAAGCTATTGTACCGGGCTAGGTCTAGCACATGAAGGGTACGGGCTATGGAAAAATCTGCATGGAGGATACAGCGCAGTGCTGTATCAAAAGATATGTTATCTCGTACGACTATGGTAAAAGAGATGGTGAAGGTTGTCGATAGTAACCGGCTGACGTTGAGTTCCGGCCGTTCACGATAGAATGTTGTGAAGTTGAGTTCTAGACGGTGATCCTACGCGCTCGTGGGGCATTGAGTCTGACGATCTTGGAGGACATATGATTATGTGGTGGCTGCTGGGTGGGATAGCGGCGATAGCGGTCGGAGTCGTGTTGTACAGAGAATGGAGGCTGCGCCGCTGGTCATCGGCTGCGTCTCATAGTGTGATGACCAAAACAACTGACGGGACAATGCTCCAATTCCTTGTCAGATCCACACGCAGGAGCGGAAGAGAATTTCGACCGTAATGTGTCTCCTTCATGCAAGAGGTATTGCTCGCCGATAGAACGGAGTCTTATCCTCCCGCGAAGACCGGGTGAAATCCTGCCTCAATGAGAATGCGAGCGACCGTCTCACGCTGATCCCCTTGAATTTCGATTCTCCCCTCTTTAACCGTTCCGCCTGCTCCGCAGGCTTTCTGCATCTGCTTGGCGAGGAGTTCTTTTTCTGACAGGCCAATCCCGATAAACCCTGTGACCACCGTGACGGTTTTCCCACCACGGTGTGCCGTCTGACGAATGATGTCCACTCGCCCACGGTTCTTCTTGTGGATGGTGGGTACCGGCTTGGAAACAGATCGCGCGGGTGAAGTCGGCGGCAGTTCGATCTGCTGTAGCGCAGCGAATGGACTTGCCCACTTGGTCGGCTCACCATCGATGGGAACGCGTTTCTTGTCTTTCATGTGACGTCTGATCCTGGGAAAGACTACGCCGAGGCGAAGTATTCGACAAGGTTACTCAGTATCTAATCACCATGTGATTGGAAATGTTGATGAAAATGACTCTCTATACCTGTTGGAGTCACGTGGCTGCATCGGATCATGACCCGTTACGGTGATAACAATTCCTCGTCGGATCATCCGGTGGGGAGTTCTGCGCGCAGTTTGGACCCATAGGCTGTGGGATCCGCACATAGCCTTCGGCCGTATGATTCTTTTTGAAAATCTCAAGGTGAAGCTCGTGACAGGACCCTGAACACCCAGTTATTGTCGGCAGCGGATTGTGTAGCGCGACGGCTTTTCCTCCGATCGGGATAAAGCGAGGATAGGTGGTTGTGGTTGCGCCGAACGTGAGTTGTCCATGATGAGGTGATTGTTCAACCCGGGTGGTGAACGTTGGGCGCCTCTGTTCCGGTCTCAATACTGTGGCCCAGGTCTGATCGTCTGGAGCATACAGGAAGGCGTTGTTCCCACGATGGCAGTCAGTACAGGGTGCGGTGTCAGGAGCAAATCCTTGAACCGGATCGCGGAGTGAGATCATTCGAACCTCGGTCGTCTCAGGGGTCCAGCTGGTCGCTGGCGAACGCGGGTCGTTATTCCAAAAACAGGCGTACCCCGTTGTGGCGCTTTGACAGATGATTTGAAATGATCCGCCATTCCTGCCCAGCGCAATGCAGGCACCTCTTCCTTGAGACGGTGCGTACGACCAGACGCTCGCGAATGAGGTCTCATCCACCGGAGATTGATCCAGCGTGTTTGGCGTCATGAGGATCGTGTGAAGGTTGCCGTGGCGTTCCCAGTCTGATGATGCCGGCTTCCAATCGGGTGGAATGGGGACACCCTTTGCTCGGCACGACTCCAGGTAATTATTGTCGACGATGACGTTCGCGCTCGCAGCCTGAGTCAAAATGAGTGAGTGTGAATTTGCCTCCTCTTTCGGAGGCTCGATGAGCGAGCAGCCAGCAAGAAGCAAGTAGACCAAAACGAAGGTTGAAGAATCCACAGATCTCAGCATCGTTCCAATCTGCCAGGGCAGGTTTCTCCGTGTCATCGATCAAGTCTCATCCAAATAAGGCGCCTGATTATACGCTGTAGGAGAGGATGTCAAGGGCTTGGTACAGACTTGAGCACTCATCGATCACGCCGCTTCTCTTATCTGGATGCGCTGCCGCATCATTCATGTCGGCGCATTCGACCATGAGCAAGGCTGTTTCGGCTTTGGTGGCGCCTTTACTCTTGATCTCTGCCGGTCGCACGAGGTTAATCGTTTCCCCTGATGGAGGAAGATGATTGACAATTCTCACTACCTAGGATACTGCTCCGTTCAGAAACGGAGTGGAGAAGAATTCCAGGACAGATTTGATGAAGCACGTTGTTTCACGTAGTGCTCAGTTTTCAGCATTCACAAGTCCGTGAAGAAGGAGAGTGTTGATGAAAACGTTGGTTTTAGCCAATCAGAAGGGTGGCGTGGGGAAAACGGCAATTGCCTGCCAACTTGGGTATTTTCTCGTCGAACTGCTCAAGAAGCGGGTTTTGATCATTGACTTAGATCATCAGGGGAATACCTCAAAAAACATCATCACCTCGAAACTGGCCACCATCTCGGCGGTCACAGCGAATCAGCTGTTGACCGATCCTGTCACCACGATTGAGGATGGGAACTTTGTGGTGATTCCATCTCACGGGGATCTTCTCAAGCTCGAGCGACGAGAAGAAGATCACAACCAGTTCGCAACGAATCTCAAACTGTTCCTCAACGAAATGGATGACCGATTTGATGTGGCCATCATCGATACGAACCCGAATCCAGATATTCGCGTACTCGCGTCGCTCGTGGTGGGTGATTTCGTGCTGTCTCCTATTCAATTGAACCAAGAGGCCGTTGATGGCATTGCCGCGTTACGGGCACAAGTGTTAAAGATACAAAGTACGCTGAATAAAGATCTCCGATTCATTGGCCTCCTTCCGAATCTGGTGGAGCCCACTCCATTTCAACGCGGCAATATGGAACAACTCAGTAGAGCCTTTGCGTCACTCTTCATTCGACTGGACGATGGACGTATGGCTGCCATTCCCTCACGTACGGCCGTGGCTGAAGCCCAGGCGATGGGGGCACCGATCTGGACCTTACAGAAAACAAGTTCACGCGATGCGTGGATGCATCTCAAGCCAATCTTTCAGAAAGTTGCTCATACGATGGGGGTTACAGAATGAAAAAGCCAATGACTGCGACACTAGATCTCACGGCTCTTGATCGTACCACGCCGACTTCTGTGCCAACGCCAGATCCAATTGCCAAAGAACGGATCGTGACGGCTGAAGTCTTAGGGCGTCCGCTTCAAATTCAGGTCAAGGACATTGACGAAGATCCTGGTCAGCCACGCCAAGAATTCAGCGCGGAGAGCATGGAGGAACTGGAGAACAGTATCAGGCTGCACGGAGTCAAAACGCCCATCTCGATTCGTCCGCACCCCACTGAGCAAAAGCGATGGATTCTGAATTTCGGGGCGCGACGACTCAGGGCTTCGAAAGCTGTCGGGAAAGCCACGATTCCAGCATTCGTCGATCGGTCGCATACCGACTACCAGCAAGTCATCGAGAATTTGCAGCGTGAAGATCTGAAGCCGCGTGAGCTGGCGATCTTCATCAAGAGGAAGATGGATGAAGGGGAGAAGCAGGCTCAAATTGCCGAACTGCTTGGCGTCAATCGGTCAATGGTCACGAATCATCTCGCACTTATCGATCCACCGGCTTGCATCGATGAGATTTACACATCAGGGAAATGCTCATCAGCCAAGACGCTCTACGATTTGCGGAATCTATATAAGGAGTTTCCTAAGGAAGTTGAGCGGTGGTGTTCCATCGATCAGGAGATTACACGTGCGACCGTGTCGGCCTTATCCGCCAAACTCAGGGGGCCGCAAAAACAAAAGATTGCCTCGCTGAAAAATGAGCAGGAGAGCGAGAAGCAACCGATCAGTTCAGCGACAACGATGCCGTCGTTGATCGTCATCTTTCAGAATCGATCAGGCACAGTGGATCTTCGGCATGCACCGCAGCAACCGAACCACCTGATCGTCAATTTTGCGGATGGCAAGCAAGAGGAAGTACCTGCTCAGCAATGTCAAATTGAGCAAATCATTTTCCAGTAACTACCCGCCATTCGTTTCCCTCTCCATCTCTCAGATGGGGAGGGGGATGACCAGACTATCCCCTTAACACCGTAGTCGTCTCCTCAGTCGCAAGCTTCTGAGATTTGTCCTAATCCATTCCTGCTATCCACGCTGAATTCACCATCGAATCATATGAGTCAGGTTGTGATGTTGTTGGACATGTCCAACAACAGGGCCAGCCATCCATCATGACTCATGACTGGTTGGCTAAAGCTTTAGGTTTGTGCCGGTTCAATCTCAGCTGCGAAATTTGGTTGCGGCTTACGAAGAGAGAAAATATTGTTGGACATGTCCAACAAATAGCTCAGCCATCTTCGGAGACTCAGATTTCAAATATGCTTGGCGATAGTGCTCTGAGGCAATCGTTCTCATCCATCAACACCTTGGTGGTCTGAGATGTACCATCGTCTGCCTGTTCGCGTGGAACGGTCATTTCGGAAGGTTGTTCTCTGTGCGAGGTGGATTTCAGTTTGAAATAATCTCGCCGAGGTGCCGACTCAGCGCTCCAGATTCCACAGGATACTGCCGAGAATGATGATGAGCATTCATCACGAAGCACGACCATCCAATAAAAGGTTCTCATGGCCAGCGCCACTCACAGTACTCGTCACCCACGCTTGTTCTGGCAGGCTTTCGGTGGGCTCTTCATCCTGACGGCCACCATGGGGATGGGCGATTGTGGCAACAACAACCCTGCAGTGAGCATCGCCCCGAGTGGCTGGGCTCCAGGAGGAGGCTCATCGAGCGGGGCCCTGTCCGCCTCGATCGTGCAGCAGGCCTATGTGAAGGCCTCCAATGCTGAGGCGTTTGATAACTTCGGAAACAATGTCGCGATCAGCGGAGACACCATGGTTATCAGCGCCATGGAGGAGGACAGCAGTGCGACCGGAGTGGGCGGCAATCAAGCGGACAACAGTGCGGCCGTCAGCGGCGCCGTCTATGTGTTCACCAGAACGGGCAGCGTCTGGACGCAGCAGGCCTATCTGAAGGCTTCCAATGCCGAGACGGGGGACTTCTTTGGATTCAGTCTTGCGCTCAGCGGCGATACGCTGGTGGTCGGCGCCCCCGCTGAAGACAGTAACGCGACAGGGGTGGGCGGCACTCAAATCGACAACAGCGCGATTGAGAGTGGCGCCGTCTATGTGTTTACGCGGACGGGTGTGATCTGGACGCAGCAGGCCTATCTCAAGGCCTCCAATGCCGAGACGGGGGATTTCTTCGGAAGCAGTCTTGCGCTCAGCGGCGACACCCTGGTCGTCGGCACCGGACAGGAAGGCAGCAACGCGACTGGGGTAGGCGGTAATCAAGCCGACAACAGCGCGGCAGGCAGCGGCGCGGCCTATGTGTTCACGCGGACGGGTGGCGTCTGGACGCAACAAGCCTATCTCAAGGCTTCTAATACCGAGGCGTGGGATTCTTTTGGGGCTAGTCTTGCGCTCAGTGGCGACACGCTGGTGGTTGGCGCCCCCGCTGAAGACAGCAACGCGACGGGGGTGGGTGGCACTCAAGGCGACAACAGCGCGGTTGAGAGTGGCGCGGCCTATGTGTTCACGCGGACGGGTGGCGTCTGGACGCAGCAGGCCTATCTCAAGGCTTCTAATACCGAGACGGGTGATTCATTCGGGACCAGTGTGGCGCTCAGCGGCGACACGCTGGTGGTCGGCGCCCCCGCTGAAGACAGCAACGCGACAGGGGTGGGCGGCACTCAAAGCAATAACAGCGCGTTGGGCAGCGGTGCCGTGTATGTGTTTACCAGAACTGGCATGGTCTGGACACAGCAGGCCTACGTGAAGGCCTCGAATACAGCTGCCGATGATCAGTTTGGAGGGAGCCTTGCCCTGGCCTGGGATGTCTTGGTGGTCAGCGCCACACAGGAAGACAGCAACGCGATCGGAGTGGGTGGTAATCAAGCCGACAACAGCGCCGACGAAAGCGGTGCGGTCTATGTGTTTCGCCGGACAGGCGGGCTGTGGGCGCAGGAGAATTATGTGAAAGCATCGAACGCCGAGGCGATGGATATCTTTAGAGCTCTCGCACTCGATGGCGATACGCTGGCGGTCGGCGCCACCTTCGAAGACAGCAATGCTACCGGGGTGGGTGGAAATCAGGCCGATAACAGCGCCAGCAACAGCGGCGCAGTCTACGTGTTCCAATAACCTCCTGCTGGTGCAATCTCCAGGCGGGCCGGTCTTCCGACTGGACAGCCGGCCCTCGTGCGACAGGCCAACCATTCTAAAAAAATACTCAAGTCATGGCGTGGCGGTGCAATGGATCATGGCTTGGGATGGTGGTGGCATCAGGAGTGTCGATTGTACGCGTTCTGAATCGTTGAAATTCGTGACGGGGCACCGTCAACTTGTTCCGCCACAGTCCGCACGGGGTCAGTCGTTTCCAGCCGTCATTGCCACACGGCGGTGTCAAGCGCCTCGCCATGATATCGAGTTGCGATGGTATGAGATGAGAGTTCATGCACCGCCGCACCGCACGGCATGAGCTTGGGTAGAGCGCCTACGACATTCACTGCGGAGCGAACGGGCTAAGTGGAGAGAGGCGGTGGCGGACTGACACGGACTCACTCCCGCTCTGACTCTTCCACCAGGGTAATCGCTCTGCGAGGTTGGTCTTGCCGAAAAGATCTCGCCGAGGTGCCGACTCAGCGCTCAAGATTCACCAGAATACTGCCGAAAATGATGATGAGCATTCATCACGAAGCACAACCATCCAATAGGAGATTCTCATGGTACGTACCGCTCACGGCACTCTGCACCCACGTTTGTTCTGGCAGGCGTTCGGCATGCTATTCATCGTCACGGCCACCATGGGGATGGGCGACTGCGGCAACAATAATCCAGCAGTGAGTATCGCCCCGAGTGGCGGGGCTCCAAGCGGAGGCTCATCGGGCGTGGTCTTGTCTGCCTCGCTCGTGCAGCAGGCCTATATGAAGGCCTCCAATGCCGAGGCGTCTGATAGCTTTGGGAATAGGGTTGCGCTTAGCGGCGACACGCTGGTGGTCGGTGTCTCAGGTGAAGACAGCATCGCGACCGGAGTTAACGGCAATCAAGCAGACAACAGCGCCGGCGGTAGCGGGGCGGTGTATGTGTTCACGCGGGCGGGTGGGGTCTGGACGCAGCAGGCCTATCTCAAGGCTTCCAACACCGAGGCTGGGGATGGTTTTGGGAGTGTGATTGCGCTTAGCGGCGACACCCTGGTGGTCGGCGCCCCTGGTGAAGATAGCAACGCAATCGGAATGAACGGCAATCAAGGGGACAACAACGCGACCGGCAGCGGGGCGGTGTATGTGTTCACGCGGACGGGTGGGGTCTGGACGCAGCAGGCCTATCTGAAGGCCTCGAATACAGAGGCATCCGATCAGTTTGGAGATAGCATCGCCCTGGCCGTGGATGTCTTGGTGGTCAGCGCCACACAGGAAGACAGCAACGCGATCGGAGTGGGTGGTAATCAAGCAGACAACAGCGCCGGCGGCAGCGGGGCGGTGTATGTGTTTCGCCGGACAGGCGGGCTGTGGGCGCAGGAGAACTATGTAAAAGCGTCAAACAGCGAGGCGAGTGATGTATTTCGAAACCTCGCACTTGATGGCGATACGCTGGTGGTCGGTGCCATCGGCGAAGACAGCAATGCGACCGGGGTGGGTGGCAATCAGGCCGATAACAGCGCCAGCAACAGCGGCGCAGTCTACGTCTTCCAGTAACCGCCTTCTGGTGCAGTCTCCAGGCGGGCCGGTCCTCCGAGCAGCCCGCCAGCAAGAAGAACAAGAAAAGTAGACAGGCTGCGTATTCTTGCATGGAGACTACCGAGCCTGTCTGGATGTGCTCAGCGCGTCCAACGCCATACATCCCATCAAGAGTTTCTGATCCAGCCGCATGCCAACCCATTTTCATCTCGTGGCCGCGCCCACTACCGCTGAAGCACTCAGTCCCTTCGCGCCGTGATTGTTGTGCTTTACGTTGCTGTGGTAAAGTAAAGTGGATATCACGGAGGTGTGTCATGGCTGTGCAGAAGCTCAGCAGTAAGAATCAAATTGTTATCCCGAAGGAAGCCAGGCAAGCGATGGGCGCCAAGGGTGGGGATGAGTTGTTGGTGGTCGTAAAGGACGACCTAACGCTGATCATGCCAAAGCCGAAACGCTATGCCAAGGTCTTGCAGGGGTTGGCCAAGGGGATCTACCCCACCGGTTATCTCAAGCGAGAGCGACGGTCGTGGTAGGGACACCCTTATCCAACGGTCTTCCCACTCCCCGCCAACGCATCGGGCTTGACACCAACGTCTTCATCTATTTCTTGGAAGGTCATCCACGCTATGGAGCTTGGTGTGCATCTCTGTTTGAACTCATTGAGCGCGGACAGAATTCTGCCGTCACGTCGACCGTTACCCTTCTGGAGCTCTTGGTTCAGCCGTATCGCGATGAAAAGGACGACTTGGCACACAAGATTTTTGCGCTCACCAGCACCTATCCAAAACTCGAGTGGGTCTCGTTGACAATGAATCTGGCTGATCGAGCCGCTCAGTTACGTGCCCGCTACCGTCTCAGTACGCCCGATGCGATACAGCTCGCGGCCGCGATCAGCCGGAAAGCTGTGCGCTTTTATGGGAATGATCACGGATTGCGCCGAGTGAACGAAATCGAGTGCATCATCCTGGATGACTTAGTGTAGTCACACGGATTTGACGGGTCTTCCGATCCATGCCCTTGGCCTGATCGACCGACACCGTACTCGTATGGTGAGGGTTGTCATCGATCACAACCTTGAATGAATATCCCTTCCTTATGCTGGGCATGGAGCCGCAAGCATCAACACCGCTGGTTCGGTTGTAGCTGGCCGGTGAGAGCGCGAGCGCAGTGTGGAAATGGAATGCCCTGGTACGACCTACCTGCTTTGGACCATCGGAAGTTCGCGTGATCCTTCTGCTGCTTGCTGAATCCGCTGGCGTTCGAGGCGTGAGGCTTCAAAGACGTTGTGGAGCATATCATCAGCCACCTGGGTCAGCTGCGCGGCGGCATCTTTCATGTCGGCGTGCTCGACTAAGCGTGAGAGGACTTCAGCTTTAGTCGCGCCTTTCTTCTGACCCATGAACGGCTTCAGGAGGAGATAGGCCACGTCTCGTACTGCCATATGCCGCAAGAAGCGGCGGAGGAGTTGAAAGGTTTGGAGGGGGTAGTGGAGAAGTTTATAGCCAAAAAGCCTTTTAATTCCGGCCTGTCGCACGCGGTTGATCGTTTCTCCTGAGAGACAGGTCGGATCGATCTCTGAACATTTAAAATATTTGTACCAATCCGTGTTTTCGTTCACCAACCCGCGCTTCACATATTCCTGCCACAAGGGGGTGCCCCGATAGACACAGAGCCGGTTAAAGCCAAATGTATCGAGCGGCAGCTTCGACGCGAAGTCGAAGGTGGCGTTCATATCCTCAATCGTCTCGTCCGGGTTGCCCACCGTGAAGAATCCGTGCACGATCGTTATCCCGGCCTTCTTTGCATTCTTGACTGCGGTCGTCACTTGATCCAGCGTCTGTTCTTTCTTCAAGCGATCGAGAATCCTTTGGCTGCCGCTCTCAATACCGAACATCATGGCCTGGCAATTGGCCTTGGCCATGGCGGGGAAGAGATGTTGGGCAACGGAATCCACGCGTCCCTCGATGCCCCATCGGATCGTGAGTTTTTCATCCATAATGCCCTTGCAAATCGCTTCGATCCGCTTGGGCTGTAGCAGAAAATGATCGTCGACAAACCCGACGGACTTATAGCCAAGCCCTTCGAGATACTTCATCTCCGCGACGACATGCTGTGGGCTGCGGGCTCGCCACTTCCCTTCGTTGAAGATCGGGATGTCGCAGAAGATACAGGGCCAGGGGCACCCCCGAGAGGTCTGCATTGTGGTGAACCGATCCATCGAGAGCACGACCGGGACGTCCAGCGGCATGGACTCAACATAGTCGAGCTTCAGGCTCTCACGATCAGGAAATGGCCACTGATCGAGCTGCCGTTCCATGGCGCGGTTTGGATTTTGGATGACCTGCCCATTCTTCATCCAGGTTAAGCTTGCGACATCTTGCGGGTTCTCAAAATTTGCCAGCAGATCGAGCAGCAGTTGCTCACCGTCGCCTCGACAGACAAAGTCGACTTCGGGACATTGCAACTTCACGAGCGGGGCATTCAGGCTGGCAAACACGCCGCCGAAGGCGAGCTTTACTTTCTGATTGGTCGCACGAATCTCCCGCGCGAGCATCTTGGCGTAGGGATAGCTGGTGGTACTCAGAAAACTGAGACCGACGAGTGCTGGTTGCTCTTGATTGATCCGGTCAATGATGACCTGGTTCGGGGTGTCAGGGTTGGCCTGATCGAACATCACACATTCGTGCCCTGCCTGCTTGATGACGGACGACAGCGACATGATACCGATGGGGGGAAACCCCATCACGCGAACATTGCCGTTGGCAGCACGTGTTTTTGCAGGAAGTGCGTAGAACTGTGGATCGCGGACGTGGATGAGGAAAACTCGCAGACAGACTCCTTGATCTGATCTCGATCACACGCGGAGTGAATGTTGACGGAGTGAGTGAAAGAACTAGGGAAGCAACCGTGTGGCTGACTCGATAAGTGCACCGTACCATGTGCACGTTCCACAGTCAACGACACGGGGAGAAGAACGATCAGTCGCAGGGATAGTGAAACAATTCACCAGCCCGCAGCGGATACCATCCTCACGAAGAAGATTTCAGCAGTGCAGTTCTCAGGACTTTGCCGATCAGCACAGAGAGTGTGGTCAATCCAAGGATGCTGCCGAGGACCAACGGTACAGCCCAAAGTCGCCACCAAAGGTGCGTTACGCGACACGGCATAGGAGCGTGGCCAGCACGGTGTGGTTGGGATCGACGCGTCCATCCGCTGCGCGGACGCCGTGATGTAATGGTGCCATTGATTGCGTCACGTCACATGAATCTAATTGGATTCATAGGTCGTATCAGAATAGATACGCCCGTCGGCTCGGCAGGTCCCACTATGTCTGAAAAAGTTGTTGTCTGTCGAGAGCTTGCAGTATTCAGGCGTGGCATGCCATCTGCAAATTCCTCAGTGACAGCCCTCGCTGGATTCATTCACACGGAGCGTACGAATGCCGTCCGACGAGAAGTCAGAAACGAAACTCCCGGTTCAAAACCTCGTTCTGCTGGCCAGTGCGGTTCTCGGGGCAGTTTGGCTCTACGAGGGCCCCCTGAAGAGCTCGCGTCCGGTCGAAGAGTTTTCGAGTCAAAGGCTCGAAGTGGTCGGAGACCGGAGGGTCCAGGCTCGACTGTGGCAAGATCCCTTCGATGCAGTGACCAGGCATCGAGACGTGGAGAAACAAAATGGCGAAACAAGACATATCCACTCCTTACGGGGTTTAGTTGAGGAAGTAGAGCATACAGACCGCGCACAGATCACCGTGTTGGCGCTATTGACTGACGGTGCGCCCTACGCCGATCCCGCCGAATCACGACTCCGCCAACGGTATGCCGTGCTTGCTGGTCTGGAGCGATCAGACTTCAAGCCGGTTGACGGAGAACACATTCGCTTCTTCGTATGGCCCAAAGAAGAGGCGCCTGCTCATATCTGCCAAGACAGTAAGAAGACATTGCTCGACTGGTCCGACGCGCGTGTGCCTGTGGAGTGGTACGAATCCTCGGCTGGTGCCCCATCGCAGGCACTCGTGCTGTGGATCAAGGATCAGGATCTTGGAGGTTGCCCTCTTGCGAGTTTGGAGATGATGCGCAGCATTCTGTCCAAGGAGTTCAAAGCTCAGGGCAAGACGATCACGTTCAAGGTCATCGGCCCGCGGTTTTCAGGGACCTTAGCTTCCATGGTGAATGAGGCCATCCATTCCAAGCCTACGGGGGTGAGTATCGCGGGAACTCTGGTTATTAGAGACAAGCCTTTGGAATTGGACGTCTATTCGCCTTGGTCGACTGCTCCCGAGGAAGGGATGCGTGGAGAAAAGAAGGCGATAAACGGAAAGGTAGCTGTTGCCGACATCCTGCGTGACGCGAATGTGTCCTTCCAGCGGGCGGTAGATACTGACGATGGGCTGATGAGGGAACTTGTCAAAGAGTTGGAACGACGAGGAGTCGCGCTCAGAGAGAAGTGCTGGGAAAACACATCCTGCGGCCTCGTCGCACTGATTTCGGAGTGGGATACACTCTATGGGCGAGCTCTGCCGCAAGAGTTCAAGGAAGCGGTGCGAGCTGGGGATCGATCGGAAACGGATGAGGCGCTTGACCGGCGCATCCGGCGATTCAGCTACCTTCGTGGCCTGGATGGAGAATTGCCGAAGGAGAAAGGGAAAGAGGGGCAGGGAGACTCTTTGCAGGGGGACGACAAGGCTTCGCTGTCGCTCACTGAACGCCGTAAACTCGCAGCGCAATTGGAGCGGCCAGAGGGTCGCAGTCAGTTGGATTATGTGAGACGCCTGGTACAGGTGCTGAAGGAAGCCGAGGCCCAAGCTCCCTGCGAGATTTGGAAAGGGGCCTGTCCTGGGTTCAAGGCCATCGGGGTACTCGGGAGCGACGTCTATGACAAGCTGCTCATTTTGCAGGCCCTCAAGCAAAACTTCCCGCATGTGATTTTCTTCACCACAGATCTGGATGCGAGGCTCTTTCACCCACGAGAGATGCAGTGGACTCGCAACCTGGTGGTTGCTTCGCACTTCGGACTGACGTTGAATCAGGAGCTCCAGCAGTCCATCCTGCCGTTCCGTGATACATATCAAACTGCCACATTCTACGCGGTGATGCGCGCGCTTGGTGCGCTGGCGCCGGGTGATCTGTGCCCAGCCGGGCCGCAGGGACTGCCGGAGTGGCGATATGCCATTCAGCCGCTAGGAGGAAATGCCACCACCTGCTTCGTGGTTTCGCCGCAGCCCAGGCTGCATGAGATCGGGAAGAATGGACCGGTCGATCTGAGCATCGAGCGGGTTCCTTTCGGTACGACTCAGATCATCAGGTCAATCCACGAGCCTCGGCCTCAACCACCGTCAGTGGACGATGCGCATTCTGCCCTGGCTTTTGTCTTGATTGCCCTGGTGGTTGCATGGGGCTTGCTTATCCCCGCCAGCGAAACGGTGTATAGGGTGACTCGTTCAGTTTGCAGAACAGTGCTCACGAAACCTATACGCAGCCTCGTCATGCTGACGATATTCGGGGCAATGAGTTGGTTGCTCTGGTTCGCAGTGGTGCCGTTCCTCGTGGCTGACCACGAGGCGGGAGAGCCGTTCTCACTTCATGATGGAGTGAGCATCTGGCCGAGCCAACTCCTTCGGGGCGCAGTGATTGTGCTGGCTCTTGTGTTTATCATGCGAATTAGAAAACGGCTAAGCAATGTCTGCGAGGAGATCGAGCGCAGTTTTCATAACCTGTTAGTTCCTCGCACTCATGTAGTTTACACAAGCGTGCCGATGTTGCCACACCCGGAGCTGCTCTCTCGTTTTGCACGTCTGGCACAGTGGTGCCGGTGGGATATGCCGTGGAGCGGGCACAGTTGGTCTCTGGGTGAGCTGTCGGCGGAACCTGCTGATATCTGGGTTGAGTATCGGAAACAATTGAAACCGCTCTACCTGGGAGTACGGGTGCTCTGGTGGAGCGTTATCTTCTTCCTGGTGGGGGGATTTATCATGGCTTTGTATGGCCAACCTATCGTCCCGTTTCGGGGAGATGTGGTGCGGCAAGTCAATCAGTGGGTGTTGCGTACGGCCGTTCCCATGATGATCGTCGTCATCTTTCTCGTCTTGGATCTGACACGCACGACCAGCGTCTTCGTGCGCAAGCTTGTCACGAAAGAGCTTGGCTGTGCGAGCCCCACAGACTGCTTGAACAAACTGCAACTGGTCGCGCGGTTGACTGCGAGGATCGATGTCTTTGTCTATTATCCGGCGACCCTGATGGGCCTCATGTTGCTGGCTAGGGCGGAGTATTTCGATAATTGGAACTTTTCTATCGGCCTCGGGATCGTTGTGGGGGTGGGCGCGGCGTATGTCGTGGCAAGTGCTATTCGGCTCAGAACGTCATCGGAGGAAGCAAGACGTCTGGTGATGAATGAGTTGTCCGAACGTCGTCTGGCTGGCCTCGAACCGGCGTCCTCCCAGCAGCTCGACCAGATTATGGCCACCATCGGCACGCTGAGGGAGGGGGCGTTTCTCCCCTATGCCGAATTGCCGGTGTTTCGAGCGGTGGCTCTGCCTTCCGGTGCCTATGGGCTGTTTGCGGTCATAGAACTCATGACCAACAGCTTTTAACAGGATGGTGAAAGAGTCCGCCAACGGCGTTCTTGACTTTTCAAGAGAAGGATAGAGGCTGTTGTCCTCATGGGGATGATTCTGGTGACTCCGTTCCCCGGACTTTACCGATCAGCACATAGAGTGTGGTCAATCCCAGAATGCTGCCGAGTACCAACGGTAGGGCCCAGAGTTGCCACCAGGGGGCGTCCGGCGACACCGCATAGGGGCGCGGCCAAGCTTCAACTAGCCAAGTGCTGGATTCCAGCGTCCGGTCAGGCGAGTGTATAGTCCGACTCCCATCGTCACGGTGAACATCGCGTACAGCCGCCGGTGCCGAAAGCAATGATCGTGGCGACGGCTTGATCATTCAACCCTAACAAAAGACCTATTCCAGCCGAGAGTACGGTGCTAGGAGGCTGGCTTCGGCGAACTGCTGCTTTCCGAAAGAGCGCCACGTTTGGCTCGAAAGAATGTTTGGAGGAGTTCACGGCTCTCCTGTTCGAGCAAGCCTCCCATTACCTGTACTCGGTGGTTGAGCCGGCGCTCGGCTGGAATATCAAAGATCGATCCGCACGCACCGGCTTTGGGATCCCAGGCTCCAAACACAAGCCGCGCAATGCGAGATTGCACGATTGCTCCGGCACACATGGGGCAGGGCTCGAGCGTGACATAGAGTGTCGTTTCAGTGAGTCTCCACGTTCGGAGGTGTTCGGCGGCTTTACGGATCACGACCATCTCCGCGTGGGCCGTGGGATCCTGTGAAATTTCTCGGTAGTTGTGAGCCGCCGTGATCACTTCGTGGTTGTGCACGAGGACCGCGCCGATGGGGACTTCCCCTGCCTGCGGGGCGAGAGCTGCCTGCTGGAGCGCCAGCTCCATGTAGTAAGAATCGTCCGGTTCTGGCGGCAGCAAGGGTGATGTCATGGAGTACTTGGTGGTCACGGTGCATGCTAGCATAGGGGCTGGAGAGAGGGACAGGACTGAGGAAAAATGACGAGCTGGCGATGACCCGTAGTATTTAGGGCATGGGTGTCGTTCTGATACGTGGTTGAGGCAGTTGGGCTTTTATCTCTTCCAGCTCGACTTCTCGCTGAAACAACTGATCTCGTACCTCTGCCAGTTCAGCCATGCGACGCTGCAGCTCTTCTTGGGTTTGGGCGAGTAGTTTCGCTCGTTCACTGAGCTGTTGTTGGAGCGCCGCCAGCTGAGAATCTGTTTCCTCCGCTTGCAACTGCAGCTGAGCCAACTTCTCCATGTCTTCGGTCAAGTGAGTAGAGGAGTTCCATCCAAAAAACACTAGGATGATCAGGACCACCACGATGACCGTTCCCAATGCCCACCCGAATGATGTGGCCGGTGGGGATGACGGTGGGAAGAGATGATTCATCCATTCACCCGGCTGAAGGCTTGGTTGAGCGGGTGATTGGGGTTCTGACTCAGTGGCAGGGGGCGACTCACGGGACGCCAGAATCTTGCCTTTTAAAGCTCGCGGAGGAGGCGTGATGGCGAGTCCGAACGGTAACGTCACCGCCACCGATTGATACTCCTTCAGCGTCGCGTGACAGGAGCTGCATCCTGAAAGCAGATGGGCCTCCAATGCCCGCCGCTCAACCCGCTCGAGCGCTCCGGCGGCGTATACGGGGACAGCGGCTTCTAACTGGTCATGTGTCATACCGCTTCATCCTGTGCCCAATATGAGTGCAATGCCTCGCGGAGGTGCGCCATGCCGAGCACGATGGAGGTCTTGACCTCCTCCACCGGCTGATTGAGCCGCGCCGCGATCTCTGTATCGGGTAGGCCCTCATAGTAGGCCAGTTCAACCGCTTGTTGTTGTCTCTGCGGCAAGGTCGCCCATGCCTCTCTGATCAGGTGTCGTAACGCTTGGTCGGTCTGTGAATCAAACGGATCACTATGGCGGTCGTCGAATGGGCTTGTCCGGGCATCGTCGATGGACGGGCTGATGTGGCGTGGAGTACGAGGGCCGCGTGTCCGCAATCGGTCGATAGCCCGGCTGCGTGTCAGTGTAATGAGCCAGGCAATGGGGGTACCTCGACCGACATCATAGCGAACGATCTTTCTCCAGACGTCGAGATAGATCTCCTGAATGACGTCTGCAGCTTCTTCGCGGTTGCCGAGGATACGCAATGCCAGACTGAATAAGACGGTACTGGATTGATCGTAGAGTTGGCTCAGAGCATGGTGCTCGCCTTTGGCCACTCGGGCCACGAGTTTTGGATCAATCGTCGAGGCGGCGAACTGAGAAGCTGTGTCCATAGCGCGTGGCTTGAGGAGATCGAAGTGATGATCCGTTAACCGGTCCACACTATAGCACCCTCGATTTGCTCTACGAAGAAATCGCGTAAAACGATGCGGCGATCGCTCGACGACAGAAAACAGAAATACTATTGCTTTCCGTGTGTGGGCGGTCGCTGGGTGGTATGAAGTGGAGCGTGGGTTGGCGAGAGTAAGTCAACTGATTCAGAGAGGACTGCCGTGGTGAGACGTTGGAGCAGCGGTCGCATGGATATGTGCCACGGATTGAGCGTGCAGGTGCCCAGATAGAGGGGTCCCACACGGACGATCAGCACGATATCGGCGCTCTTCACAGACGACAAATACTGCCGACAATACGTGAGTCGATTGAGGCGAATCTGTTGTCGCGCCACATACCCTTCGAGCGCATGGAGTGGTGCTCGCTCCATTATCTCGATGGTCATGCACGCGCGCAGGATGTGGCGAACAATGCGCTCGATGCCCGGCACGCTCGCGAGCGAATTCACGAGCCGCAGGGCCAGTGATCTTCCCGGTCCTAATCCCCATGTGGATGCTCGAACCCATAGGGAATTGCCCGTCGGTCCGCTCTGTGGGCCTATATAGGGGCAAAGGGTCATACGCTGCTTATTGCGCAAGAGATACTCTACTCGACCGAGGGCCTGTTGGATATCCACTTCTTCAAGGGAGCCGAGCGTCGCATCCCCTCGCAGGAAAAGCCGATGGCCTTCGATCCGGTGAATCCGATGGCAGATAAACTGGTGATCCTTTCGGTACACGACGACATCGCCGACCCGAAGATTATCCGCTTGCTCAATCTCGAGCTCATCGCCTATCTGGAGCGTTGGGGTCATGCTCTCGGAACTCACGAGAGGCGTAATAACTTTCCATAGCGCCGACCCGTGAACCGACTCAGGGAGTTCACTGGCCGAGAAGCGTGTTGAGGCGGTTGATGGACTGAGGAGTCGAGCGATCATAGGCGGGGCCTCGATGGTCGTAGTAGTCGCCTGAGTACTCGCCCACTCAGGAGAAACACGGATTCTGTCAGATGAGACCAGCGCGACAATCTCATTCTCCCTGGCATGGTCTGTCCCACCAAACCGTAACGGTAGGACAGAAACGTTGTGGAGGGATAGAGGCGTTGTTTTAACCAAGCCAACTTCTTCGTGCCCGGTTGTGTCAGGAACAATAGAAGATGGCCTACTTCTGGAAGCGGGTCCGGAGTCACCAGTCTACTGAGCAGCCAAGTTAGCATCAGCTCTCTCAGGTTCACCGGAGCCAACGAGGCCAGGACGGTATCAGGAATGGGGACTATGGGGACGGTTTTCCGCACATGATGCAAGCCATGATACAGAGGCACCTGCAGCAGGGCCTGTTTAGTTCGTGCAACGACCGTAGCCCATGCAGGCGATTCTTTTTCAATCAGCAGTTTCATGTCCTGGACGAATGCCGCAGAAAGCTCTCCTCGGTGAACCACGGCATAGGCCGTGAGATAGATCACCAGATCGGCTGTATCGAGGCACGAAATAGTGATGCCACCGACACGTCGTGTAGGCGCGCGCTTCCAGAGCTCCTCCAGGCTGTGCTCATCGAGATACCAGATGGTCGTGATCAGGTCGAGGGCAAGGCCTCGCTCGGAGGACGCATAGGAAGGATTGCCGTCGATTTGCGGAGTGAAGCCGAGGGAACGAAGCAGTCGATCGATGGCGGGTATATCCGATTCACGAACCAACAGATCCACGTCCGAAAGGGGCCGCGCTCCCTGCACGCCATAGAGGCGCGAAATAATATCCGCGCCTTTCAGCACAATGAAGGCGATCCCATGTTGATGGAACAGTTGTGCGATCAGTGCGAATTCATCAAGGATCGCTCGGTTCCTGACACCGACTCGAGTATAGGCCTCAAGCAGGTCGTCGAGGGTCGAGGAGGGCATGGGTACGCTGCTCCAGTTTCGCCCATTCCTGATAGTGGGGCAGACAGACGCTCATGTTGCCGGTTTCCAGCCACGCATCGTTCCGTCCCTGTCGACAGTAGGATCTGACATCACACGTCGGACATTCATACCGATCGTTTGGGTGCGCTTCATCGACGGTTCGCTTCAGAACATCCCAGCCGTCGTGCACTGTACCGGTCTTGAGATCGTACCGAGGGATCGGAAAGGCCGTGCACAGATTCATCTCGCCGTACGGTGTAATGGCAAATCGCGTGCGGCCACAGGCGCATTCGATGAATCCGTCGGCAGCCAAGCAGGGTTCGTCGACCGGCGCTGAGCCCCACTGGGGGAGCATGTCTCGATCAATACGGATTTTCGTCTCAGCGGGAAGCCGGTATTGGAGTGGAGTGAGGTCTCCGGTTACAGTCGGCGTGAGATCAAACGAATACTGGAACTTGCATCTCAATTCCTCTGCGATGGATCGGCACAGGTGAATCTCCTCGTAGTTGAGGGAGGTGACCGGCATGCGCACGACGATTGGGATAGTGCTTGAGGCCAGAAGAGCGAGCCCACGACGAAACGCGGCATACGATCCCGCCACAGCGGTCATCCGTTCATACGTGGCAGCTGTCGCGCCGTAAATGGACACGCAGGTCTGTTCGACGCCGACGTCATGCAGCAGGCGTACGAACTCAGTCGTCACCCGTGTGGCGTTGGTGAGTATTCGAATCACAAGCCCTAGCTGTCGGGTGTGGAGAAAAATCTCCTGAAGGTCCGGGCGAGTGCTAAGCTCGCCTCCGGTAAACGTCACGGTGAGTATGCCGAGTTCCGCCAGTTGATTAAGGATTTGCTGGATCTCTTTGGTGGTGAGTTCCTGCGGCAGGGCGCGATGGGTGGGGTTGAAGCAATGGACGCAGCGGAGATTACAGCCATAGGTTAACTCAAAGGTCACACTGTCCGGCTGGCGCCGCTGTCGCGCCTTCCACGATAACTCGGCCAAGAATGTGTCGGCGTTGAGCTGTTTCATATGACGGTCGTGTGAAGCTCCGATGAGTGACTGAGCAAGAAATCGACGATGTCGAGCTGGTTCAGAAAAGCCAGGCTTCGGCAAGGCATTGTCGTGGTCAACGATGTGAGTACCTCCAGCGTGGTCTCGACGCCGGCGCGGTCCCAGTGGGGAAGGAACGCTTGCTGGAGTATCCGGGTTACCACTGTGGACGGTTTCAGTGTCTCGATCCGGTGGTGCTCCTGCCCATGCTGAATACAATAAAGCGCAGTCATCGGTGCCGATGCGTTTGCGGCATACTGCCCTGATCCAACCCATGGCGTGCCAAACAGGACAAAGCTGGCGCCCTGCATTCGCACGATAACCCGCTCATCGCTCAAGACGGTGGCGCCTCGGTCGGCGAACAGTTCCGCAATGGTTGATTTGCCAGCCCCTGAAGGGCCGGTGAACACATAGCCCTGTTCACAAAAGGACAGACCCGATGCATGCAAGAGAATTCCTCCTTCACGAGCGAGGCGCGACAAAAAACAGACTTCAATGAGTGGATTAAAGAGCTGCATGGGACTCCATCCGATCTGTCCATCTGCTAGATCGGGGAGAATCCATGCCCGGACTGCACGGTAGTCATCTGAAATACAGGCCCGCACCCGTGGTTGGAGATTTTTGGGGTCGAGGGATTCGAACAGCAGTCCCGTCTTCGATTCGAAGAGCTTCCAACAGCCATGGGACGAATCGAATTTAAGCTCTCCTGCCGGAAGATCGGGGAGCGGGGAGACAACCGTCACGTCGACCCGAATATCCGGTGACGGAATCGAAGAGGCGAGAAATCTATCGAATGGCCGAAGCGGCCAGCTGAGGCAGGGATGATTGTCTGGTTCGTGAACATGCACCGTGTAGCCGCCGATTTGAACAGTCAGATCCATCTCATCTCCTACGATGCGCGAGGACCGGAGTCGTGACAGATGGCACCCATATAGGTAGCCGGCAACACCGAGCGTTTGCAGCCGGTCCTGCTTGCTCCTGGGTACATGCTGCAGCCGGTTGGGGGACGGCAGCCGACCATTCCCCCAGCAGAGGTGGCCATCGTGGCCAGACTGCAGGTGGCTAAAATAGCTTGTTCTTGGTCGAGCACGACTTCGTAGAGTTGTGGTGGGGTATAGGGTTTCTTGCCATTCATATCGGGATTCCTCCTGAAGAAAGAGCGGCTCTATGTTCAGTCACGAGATACCCCAAGGGGGTGGAGCAGCGTCTGTTGTGTTGCAAGTTCTGCTCGGGCCAAGGCCACATCACAATTGTAAGGAACCGGTGACTCGGGATTACCACACTCCCAGCGTGCTTCTGTCGGTTTCTTATCGCAGAAAGACTGAAGCTCGCAGGTTCCGCAGGGAACGTCCTGGTGATAGCGTAGGGATGCAATGTCCGTAAATAGGCGGTCGATCGCGTCGCGAAGGGAATAGGTTCGCAGCGAATACCGTCGCTCATATTGCAACGTGCAGGTGCCGAGTTCTCCTCGCGCATTAATATGAATCATGTTTGTGCCACAGCCGCAGCGGTAGAGTCGATCCAGGGGCCGTTGTAATAGTTCCGTGGCCACCCGGCATTCTTCTTCGGAGGGCGCCCCGCCCATCAATTCCAACTGCAGCATGGCCACATCGGAAGGTGCCAATCGGTATGAGAGAGAAGACAGATCGCCGTCGAGCCGGGGTGACAGTGCTGTGGTGAGACTGAATGGTTGTCCGAAAGACTCAACAAAATCTTTGATCGCCGGCAACTGCTGTTGATTCCAATTCATCCCTTTAGTCTTGAGTGTAAAGGGGAGATCAGCTTGCCGCAGGAGTTCCAGCCCTCGCCGAAAGGCCCGAAATGAGCCTGGCACCTGAGTGAACCAGTCGAAAGAGGATTCGTCGACGGCATGGCAGGAAATGTCGATGGTAAACGGCGGCTGAGCCTGGAGTCGTGTCACGACCGCGTCGGTGAACAGGGTGCCGTTGGTATAGAGCTGGAGCAGAAAGCCTCGGCGATAGGCATGCTCATAGATGTCCCAGAAACGAGGATGCTGAAAGACTTCTCCTCCCGTCAGGTTTAGCCAGAGAATGCCTATTTCGGCCATGTCGTCGATCACTCGAATGATCTCAGGAAAGGACAGCTCTTGGGCGATCCAGTCTCGTTGGTTATAGGGATCCGTATAGCAGTGGCGGCAATGGAGGTTGCATCGGTACGTCAGTTCGAGCTGCGCGTTGGTGACGTGATGGGCGTTCGTTGCCTGCACATGCACGCGCCGGCTGAATTCGCCATAGGCCAGAGTGGGAAGTGTTCTCGCGTTACGCATGGGTCACACTCGGGGGAAGGAGACTCGTCGTGGCCTCGTGTTTCCATCGACAGCCGAAGGAAGGCAGGTAGTCGTAGAATCCTTCCTGGAACGATCCCTTCCGCAGATCGTATCCCTGAGCACGGTTTCCTGAGCATAATTGGAGAAAGCCGTAGGCGTCGATGTGAAATCGTCGCATCCCGCTGCGGCAGGGGCGAGTGTCCGTGACTTGTTTTTGGCAGGCCTCGCGCAGGAGCTGAGTATCCTGTCGATGGAGTTCATCGAGAGCCTCCGGTTCAAGTGCAAACTGAAAGGGAGCACCGGACCCATCAAGCGCCGGTCGAATCTCTTCACCAAGTTTGTAGCCCACGGATTCGATGGTGTCGACATAGTGTTTGATTGGGAGGATCTCGTGTCGGTTCAACGTGAGGGCTGTTGACTTGAGCGTCAGAGGGATTCGCCGCTCGGTCAACCAGGCGATCGCTTGCCGACACCGCTGGAACGATCCTCGCCCCAACGTGACCTGTTCGAACGTGGTTTCCGTTATGCCGTGTAAGCTGATTTCGACTCGGTGAGGAGGGAGCGCCGCCAAGCGGTCGGCGATCGACTCGGTGATCAAGGTCCCGTTGGTAAACAGCGTCACCAGAAAGCCTAATGTGATCGCCCGTTCATAGATCTGAAAAAAGTCAGGCCGTGCGAGCGGTTCACCACCGGTCAGGCAGAGTTCCAGGCATCCAGCTTGAGCGAGTTCCTCCATAATGCGAAGCAGCTCGACGGTTGACAGCTCTTGTCGGATCCGCTCCGGTGCATTGAAGCAGTCCGTGTAGCACATGACGCAATGAAGATTGCAACGACAGGTGACTTCCCATTGACAGGCGAGGGGGAAGCGGTCCGGTAGGTGATCCAGCTTACGTCGCTGAACCATTGTGAGTGGGTACCTCCTGAATAGCTCCGATCATGCGCAAATCTGCCAGCAAAGTCTCGAAGTCACGATGCAGCTGTTCTTCGGCGACGTCGTAGATGTCACCGATCTCCTGTTCAATGGATAGCGTTGAACGTATTCCATCGATGGAATTCCAAAAGACGGCACCGGTCTCGTTCAGGACGTAGATACTGTTGGCATCGGCTAGGTTTCGACGGATCGGAACCAGAATACATTCGCCTGCGACCTCTCGCTGCACGAAATCGGAGTGCTTCGCGTAGACCGGGGAAGAAGACATTGTCGGGAGGATACCAAATATATCGCGTGCCTTCCAGGGGTTTTCTTCGTGCTCGTGGTCGCACTGCGCAGTGGGATCAGGATTCGGGATCGACAGACGTGGGCCAACCGAGGACGACGTAACCACTGGCCCAGTTGAGCGCATGAATGGTTGCGCCGGTCTCGGTCACCTCCGAACGTAGCTCTTCTTCGGTTCTGAAGATATGAAGGAAATGACTTTGATGGCAGGTATCACCCGGCTGGTAACTCTTGTTGGCTCCGGGCAGCTTCATGATGTGTCTGGCCAGCGCGAGCGTCAATCGTTGGGTCGTCGTTTCGGGCTCCCGATCAACCATGAAGTTCAAAATAGCCCGTCCCTGTGGCCTGAGGAAGGTACGTAGGCTTCGCAGCCAGGTCTGTCGTTGACGTTTCCCAGGGATCGCGCTGTACATGACGCTTGGGAGCAAGATGTAGTCGACACTGGCGGGTGTCACAGGAATAGCCAGGAAACTGGCCTGGACAAACCAGACGGACGCACCCCGTGCAGTCGCCCGCTGGATGGCCCAGTGCAATGCATCGAAATGGAGTTCGAGGCCCACCACACGATAGCCTTGTTGCGCAATGGCGATAGATTCACGCCCCACACCGGTTCCTAGAACTAAGACCGTTCCAGGACTACTCATATGATGAGTCAACACGTCTTCTTCCCATGGTTCGAGTGCCCAGATGGGGGAGTACTCAGGGTATTGAGCCGGCGCATTGTGATAGGTGTGCCCATAGTGGGCCTGAAGATAACGAGTGAGCTCGTCGGGGGATGCAACGACCGGGAGCACACCGGTCAGCAGCTGTTGGATGCGGAACAGAAAGGTAATGATGCGGGTGCTGATGCTGTCGAAGATTCTGATACAGAGAATTAGGATGTACACATCTTATTCTCGATGATGACCAAGGTAAGGAGCAAGAAGGGCCGCAGCCTCTGTTGCTCCGGTGGGTGGGGGAGGGAGGGTCTGAGGAGGAGGCATTTCGCAGACCTCTCTCAGTGCCTGGTCCCACTGGCCTGTCATGAAGTCGTCCATGGAAAGCTCAACGCCTCGTCCATACTGATGCAGATACTCCACCAACGGCTGTTCGTCGACGAAGTTGTACCGGCGTACATACACCATGGGCGTGTGCAATGTGACCGCTTCGACCAAGGTTCCGTATCCCGGTTTCGTCATGATGACATCGACAGATGCCATCAACGTCTTGAACGAAAACGGCAAGGATGCAGTGGAGACAAATCGCTTACTGTGTGGCGGAATCGAGCCGTCGAAGAGGAAGCGATAGCCGGTGAGGGATTCCAGTTGGTCGAACGGGAGCGAATCCAGAGGAATGCCGCCGAACCCGACGAGCACGGTATGTTCTCCCGGGGCCAACCCGAGGTACTCGGGTAACTGTTTGCGAGCCGAAGGTGCAGGCTCGGCGATCGGCCCGATATCGACGACACGTTGGAGGCTCTCCATTTTGGGAGCCGGGGCGATCCGTAGCGCGAGGTCAGCCTGAGCATAGGCCTGTCGAATTGACTGCAAGATTGCTTGGCGATCGATTGATGGAGGAGCCGTATACTCGGAGAGAACGAGGTCCCAGGTTAAACTGACGAGCGCGATAGTAGGAATTGCAGCCGCCTTTCCCGCCGCCAAGGCCAAATAAGGAGTATCGGCCAGGACGACATTCGGGGCGGCGATTCTCATCGCGTCGATTTCCGTCTGAAGCCGTTCCTCCCAAGAACTGTGAAACCGGTTGTGCTCACGCCAGGTCGCGTCTATATCGATCCTTAGCGGGCCATTCTGAACGCCTCCTACATCCTGCTGAACGGGGCTCACGTCCCACGGAGAAAGGAGGCGCCCTTTGAAGAAAGCAGGGGGCACGGTTGTTCGGAGGAGCACGCGAAGGTCGGGAATGAGGCGACTCAATGCGTTGAGCACCGGCACGACTTGCGCGGCGTGCCCAAATCCATGCCCTGAGATGGCAGCCCAGATCAGCGGCATAGTCAGGAGCGTGTGAGAATCATGAGTGAACGATAGAGCAGGAGGAATCTCTCTCAACTCGTAGAATGATCCGATTCCATCGGAGCGATGTTGTACGTCAACTCAAGATCGAATTCTTCAACCAATTCATTGAATGCGCTCGCCCCCATATCGGAGCGAACTTCTGCCATGACGAGGTCAATGGCGGGGGCAGCATGGTGGCCATATTGCGTGACGGCTGATTCAATTCGTTTTCTGGCATCGTCGAGGTTCACGGAGAGACTCCTTTATGGTAGAGGCGCATTCATCTATAGCGAGCGTAGCAACTCCTGCATCTCCGGCACCAGATCCTTGCCACCGTAGGATCGTCCAGAACGTACCGCCTCGATACCAGCTGTCAGAACAGGCTTGGCCTCGGCGTTTCTGCCCAGTCGAATCAACGCACGGCCTAGAGCCAGGTGAGAGGCCACATGGGTTGAGTCCAATTGCGTGGCGACCGTCAGATGCTCGACCGCTTCTTCGAGGCTGCCGTTTTCCTGAAGAATCTTATTGCCGAGCCCATAGCGACCGAGAAATCCCTTGGGATTCTTGGCGACCATCTGACGGAATGCGTCAATGTCCATGGATCATAGTTCCAGTGATCGAGCGGTACTATACCACCAGAACGGCAGGATCGGCCAGATGGGAACGTTGGTTGGAGGGAAGAATCCAGTCTTGCTACGGCGTCGTGACCGGAATAAGAGCACGGGTGGGGTGTGTGGTTGCGGGTCTTTTGGCTTTCACAGTCACCGTGCGAATGCCAGTGTCCGGGAGCGGGGCGCTGCTCGCCATATAGAGGTTGGTGTCTCGAACGAGCTGTTGAGTCAGCTCCGTGAGGCAAGCTTCTGTCACGTGTCCCTTGAGCTCGTCGATCATGACCGGTGTGGCACCGAACAGTTTGTAATAGACCGTGCCGGATGAGCGGCCCTCGTAGCGTGTGACTTGGCCATCCCAACGTTCAAGCTCCAGGGCGACTGTTGCGGCATACTCATATTCAAGGTCAATGAAGGGCGAGAGGAGAAACATGGACGCTCCGATGACGATACCTTTGAACGCCGCGAGCCAGGAATGAGGCTCAATGGTTTCGTCGACAGTAATGCGCGCCGAGATGGCCTTGTCTCCCAGTGAATCGGACTTTTCTCCCAGCGGCGTCAATGTCGAAAACAGACTGGTTTCCTGGATGCTGCTTAAGATCCGCCGCTCGAGGTCGGCAGAGGGATATTGCGACGACCCGTTTTTTGAGAGGTGAAACGAGTTGGTCACGAGTGGGACCCGTTCATCATTGGGGAGCGAGTGCGTCATGATCTCCTTAGGATCGACAGAGGGTGGTTTGACGTCGATCCATCTGGTGCATCCCGTTATGCTGCACAGCACGAACCCAGCAAGGCTTAGGATCGACCATCGAAACATAGTCATCGTCATGATCGCCGTCTCCTCAGAAAAAGAATGAAAACCCCGCAAAGGGGAG